>Ga0224508_10001502_pt1 | contig 20846 bp, 19 predicted proteins | sample SF_Jan12_sed_USG_4_FD_170157 | JGI IMG/M metagenome (GOLD analysis project Ga0224508, IMG submission 170157) | Sediment microbial communities from San Francisco Bay, California, United States - SF_Jan12_sed_USGS_21 | ecosystem: Environmental > Aquatic > Marine > Sediment | place: USA... | reverse complement strand
GTACGAGGACGTGTTTAACAGACGAATATGTTCTGATGAGTGTTCATTGGAGATTTCGTCTTAATCTTTTGTTTTGTAATGTTTGAGTCCTTCATTTAGTATTTCATTGATTACCCTTGAGAAACTTACTGACTTGTTTTGAGATTTTATCATTCTTGACTGTATGTTTCTTAGCTTTGTAGAGATTTCTGAATCCAACATTATAGTAATTCTTTGTGACATGGTATGATGTTATTATGTCGTTTTTAGTATTAATACCAATAGATGTTTTCTAAAAAAAAATCTCAGATATACTTTGTTGGATAAATACCGCCAGTGACAGAGATTCCCTTTTGTCATATTTGTCTAAACAAGAAAGAGATTCTAGAGTATGACAAACCTGTAGTTTGTCAAAAATGCCTATCAAACATAAAAAGGCTAGAGCGGGAAAAACCAACAAGGCTTTCAAAAGAGCAGACTGCCGGCGGGATAAAAGATGAGTTATAGACTGGGAATTATATGATATAGTATAATTGCGAAACTTTTTGGCCAAATCAGATTTTAGTGCAGTTTTCAAATAATTGTATACTTGTATGATTTTTGTGCGTAATTTCAGATGAAATTATGTCTATTTTTGGAGAATCATTACATTATTCACATACTGTATGTACTGTACATACTGTATCACAAAATACTGTATGTGCTGTATGATTTAGGGACTTTAATTGAATTTGTAAATCATCTTGTATGAGAAAAGATGATGAGACAGTTGCAATCATAAAACCATGGTCAGGCGGACTCAATCAATATTCGTTGTACATTACCATTCCGTCCAGAATTGTAAAGAGACTTGAGATAACAGAAAATAGCATACTGTCCATAGGAATAATAGATGAGTCCATCATGACAATAACAAAAACAACCAATGAAAAAACAAAAAGTAAAGTAAGCAAAACACGAAACTACAAAATAAAATCAGATATTGGAAAATCAATTATGAAAGAAGAGTTCAAAAACCCACTGGATAGATTAGACAACATATAATCATACTACAAATGTCTCAACGTTCTTTCTGTTCTCTTCAGATATTTGAGATTCATAGATTTCCAACAGTTTTGGACTAGATGACCACATATGGCACATGTCAAATCCCATTTCTCTCCATTTTTCCATGTTGTATATTGCATGCTCTGGGTGACTATACAGTTCACTTGCTGATTCTATTTCTACTGAAATAGATTGTTCTGCATCATAGCTGTATGCTATAAGGTCACTTCTGTCTTTGTCTTTTTCAATTTTTTGCAAAGCCAATGTTACAAACAGTCCTTTTTTCAGATAGCTATCAATCACTTTCTTTGTAATTTTTGGAATGTCATCAGCGGTTCCAATCAAGGCATCATTAAATGTAAAGTATGTCTTTTTGGTTTCTTTTGATAATGAATATTGTATATTTCTTGACTTGTTGAGTTTGGTGACCAGTCCTTGTTCTAACATGTCTTGCATAATGAGAGACACATCATCTCGGTTCTTTGCATGAATATTTTTTGTCAGATCAGTCAGATTCAAGGAGGGATTCCAGTACAACTGCAAAAGAATCTGCCATTGTTTCTTGTCTGAGATAAAATCAACTGTAATGTATTTGAGCCACTGGTTCTTGTGCAGTTTATGTTGTTGTAGTAATGGGCTATCACTGTTTTCTTCTATTTTGCCATGTCCATACAGCTCAAACTGACTGTTGATGAACTGGCTCATTTGAATATCATCTAGGCTCAATTTTGGGGGATTATGTAGCCAGAACTGGAGTGGTGTGGGTTGCTCTGAGCCTGGGGCTGCCCTCATTTTGAGGGTCCAGTGAAAATCCTCTTGTGAGGCTAGCTGTTGCTGAATCTCTTTAGAGAATCGAGGATCCCAGATGTTTGCCAGTTTTGATGCATCCTTGCCTGATATTCTACCTGCCAGTTGAGTTCCACAGTTGCCAGTAATTTCCTCAAGTAATGACTCTGATATTTGTGCAGTAGTTTGATGCATCAATAGTAATCCGAGATGGTATGATCTGGCCTGCGATAGGATCATTGGCAAGACCTGTAAATCTTTAACGATTTGAAATTCATCCAAGGCCAGTATGACATAGTTTCTATCTTTTTCATTTTCAACTCTTGCAGCTCGTTCCTGTATTGTGAACCATAGTTTTATTACAAAAGCTTGAATCGCTAACGGTTGCACATGGTGTGGAATATGCAGAGCTGAAATCCGAACTATTGTGTACTGTCCAGGTTCTATTAGTCTTTCAAATTTGACGGTTCCATGTCTTACACAGAATACCTTTTTTAGAATTGGGTCTGTTGCAAACTGTTCCACTCTGTTTAACAGTGGTGTGAAAGATTCCGGACGTAGTGTTGCAATTGATGTTAATGCTTGTTTTAGTTCATCACCAGGCATTCCCAATGCCTTGAACATTACCTGCAGGAATTTCTCTTGTTCCTCTTGTAAATGAATAATGATGTCGTACATGTCAAGAAATGTTGGTGCGTCATTGTTTAGATACATGTAAAACAACAGCACACGGAAAATTCTTTCCATCTGGACAAAGCTTTGTTGCTGATGATACCATTCCTTTACTATCTCCATAAAGTAACCAACATAACGTGATACTGTCTCTTGTCTTTGTTCTGGGGAATATTTTGGCAGTTCCAGTGGATTAATTGAAAAATTAGTTTTTATTGGATCCAAAAAATTTACTGTTCCATTGCTAATTGATTGTTCATTGCATTGTTGAATGAATTTTAGAGAGTCATCTCCTTTTGGATCCAGATAAATGAACGAGTTTGGAAATACTCCATTAATGTTGGATATCTCAAGATGCTTTGCAATTTGCCTGATTAGTGTTGTTTTTCCGGCTCCAGTTCCTCCGACTGCATAAACATGTCTTGAAAAATCTTCAGTCGATATCACTGCTGCTTGCTCATCAGTTGATTTTACCAAATTGCCGTAAAGAGAATCATCATTTTTAGCCTCAATTTTCTCAAGATAGCCGATATTGAGGCCGATTTTATTGATTTGTTTTGATGGTAATGATACATTTCTTGTCGTATGGATATTCTTTGTCGTTGTGGGATTTGGCAGATGAACAAACAATGATAACTCTGATGGATTTAAAATAAGAAACGGCAACGGTTTTCTGTTTTTGTATTCCCCAAATAGAATTGTCCTCTCAAAGTAATGATTAATGGAATGCTCCAGTAATTTTCGTGGTGACGGTATCAGTCTTAACTCAAACATTGAGATTCGCTCAAACGGTTTTTTTACATTTGAGATTTTAATTGGGGATCCTGCCCTTTTTGGTTTTTTGTTGAAAAATTTTGTATAGTCATAAGAGTATGTAGTTAAATGGTCGTAATTTGATTTTATTTCATCAAAGGACAGTTCTGAATAATCACAGCTTGAATCATTCCCTCGAATCAATCCTCTAATGCTCATTATTACATGTGAGCCTTGCATCTTCTGTGCTGTGTGTGATTGCAGTTCGCCATAATGATTGTAAAAATCTAATCCGTTTTCAGGGTTATCATATGATTTTTTGTTTGTAAGATCATCAACCCATGTCCTGTATTTTTTACTGGTTACAGTCTTTATCTTTTGATTTAGTCTGTTGAGATGGCTTTTGAGATATGGAGTAAAATTGTATGGTGCAAATACAAACTGTATCCAAGATTTGTCAGATAGTTGTATAGTGTTTGCAATTTGTGTGATTAGTTGAGATGCATTTGTCTTGTCAAGAATGGAAGAGTAATGTCCGTGGTAAAGCCCAACATCAAATATTTTGTACTGTGTTTTGGTTGGAGCATACCAATCAGGTGCGATATGATCTAGATTAACAAAAGAAGCATTTGGATACATGCTGCCAAATGATATCTTGAGACTCTCCAAATCTTGCTTTGATTGTGCAGTCAGTATTATCTTGAGCTGTTTTTGGGAACCATTCCACCAAATTTCAAATGAACGAATTAGATTGCTATGTTGATTCTTTTCAGTTTTGCCTGCCAAACTAGAGGCTGCAACTATTGCCTGTCTTACATCCATGGCAATTGGGATTATTATCATGCAGCATGAGATTGTGCTTTTTTCTGTGATTCCAAGAAATTCTCTTGAAGTGTCTAGCTGTCCTTTCTGCTTTTGAATGTTTGATAATGACCAGTATTTTCCCAAGAGGAATCAAAAGGATATTGGCGATTTTGATAAAAGAGGCATTTAATTCGTGGAATTCTTTATGAACTTGCCATATCATTTAGTCAAGCAAGAAGTGTGTTGGAATGACTTTCTTGGGGTTAATTGGATTTGCCACATTTACATTATTTGTATAATACAAATCAGTTTTGGATAATTCAAAACAAGGATAGTATCTCTGGCAGCAACAAAAATGCAGCAACACCAAACATGTAAGAGATTAATGGCAGAATGTTTTGAACAAACATTAAATCATTTGATTCCATTTGTGAATTACCAAACAATTTTCTAGATGAGAACACAAGTGATTTTTTATTTGGAGTAATTGACATTGACTTTTCAGCTGGAACCACGAATCTCTCAAAGCTTCTTTTTCTGTGTATTGTAAAAAATGTAAAAATCTTTTTGTATCTTGATTCGTTAAATTCTGAAAAAATCATATTCCTTGTTTGTATCATGTCCAACACATTAAGAGATGCATTGTACAAAATCACAGAAATAATAACCAGAAAAAATGATGCAATCAGCACTGCAATTGGCACCATTACAAATCCATAATGAACAGGCAAAATTACTGCCATGCTCAACATGGCAAAGACATCTCCAGCCCCAGTTATTTTGTACAGGTATAGCAACATGGCAATTGCACCTGTAGTCAACATGCTCAAGATTTCATAAGATGTCACACCATCAAAGATATACAAGATTGCGCCAAATCCCCCAAAAACTACCCATATTATATCTGGGATTTTTCTAGTCTTTACATCAAATATTGAGGCTACTCCAAGCATAACCATCAAAAGAAAAATTCTGATTGCAGTTATTTCAGGCTCCACACAAAACAACATCAAAATTTTGATAAAACAAAGAAAGATTCCATTGCAAAGGCCCAATTTCAGTTCCCAAATTTGAGGAAGTGAGTTTAGGTCTTTCAGACTTTTTAATTCAATCTTTGATTTGAGTTAACAGTTAATGCCAAAACCTGTCTCTGTTTCTCATCAAGTGATAAACTATTCAGGCATTCTTCTATGCATTTTTCAGATGATTTACAATTCCAGTCTGCAAGAGATTCCAGATCAGAGTCATATTTTTGCAGCAAGCCAAAAAATTGGGGACTAAACTTTAGCACATCTCGAAATGCCCAATATACAAGATTCCTGTCAGTAAGCATCTTGATTGATTTTGTGATGTTTCTTGTAGAATAAATTGCACTGATACAATTCCTGTCATCATCATGACTTTCATCAAACAAATCTCTGAATGAAGACACCATATAGTATCCATCTGTTTTTTGTGGGTGTCTCTTTATCTTTGAATACGCTGCTGCCAAAACACATAATGATTGAAACGATATATGATCTAACTTTACACAAATTGCAAACCATCGCCCAATTGGTGAAAGAAAGTACTGTCTTTTGTACAATTTTGAATCAGTATCCAAGTAATTGCCTGATTGCAATGCTAAAATGATATTTTTTGTATAATGGTATGGCTTGTCAATTTTTGAATTGATCTGTTTTATCGTGTATGATTCATCTGGATACAATAAATCCAATATTTTGCTGCTTGTGGAATTTTTGTGTGTTCGTCTTTTGTATAGCAGCAGATTCTTGATTCTCTTTTCCAGTGTGTTGTTTGATGAGGAGAATTTGAGAGAAGTCATATTTTTGAACTAGGCAACACTCCAAAACAGGGACAGTTTTACTTGGTAGTCTTTTGGAAATGTCTTTAGGAATTTCTCCAAATTTGGTATACGATCAAAGTTTTTGTGTCTAGTGATATTATTGCCGTCATCCAATTCAAGATGACTTGCAACGTCTATTGGTATAGAGTATAGTTGTTTTGAGCCTACAGAGACAGTCTTTATGATGTCTTTGTTCTCTGATGGTTTGATTTTAGATACTGCACCAGTCTTTTTGTTGACTAGTAAATCAGGCTTGCCTGTTTTCTCATCAGGGATGATTATCATGTTTGGTATTGATTTTTGGACCATTTTTGTGTCCTCATCTACAAGTGTATCATTTGATTGTGATTTGCTCTTTTGAGAATTATCTGAATGATTGTTATTTTCTGTTGTTTTTGTTTTCTCACCGGGTTTTCCGACATCTTTTGTTCTGGCAGATATTGCAATTACTGATTTTTCCCTGTTGTTTTCCTCACGTGTTGCCTCTTGCCTGTTGAATTTAATCATCGTGTCTATTTGTTCAGGAGTCGTCCATGAAAATTTACCATCAGGCATTGTCTCCAGGTCAACTTGAATCTCAGAAATTAGTTGTAGTTGTTCTCTTTCCTGTTGTATTCTTGAGATTTTTGAGAGGACATATGGCGGTACTGCAATTTGGGATGCAATGATATTTTTTCTTTCTGATAACTGGTTTACTATTCTTTGCAGTTTCTCAATGGAATGGTAAGAGATGTAATTGTTCATTTTTGAGAGAATCAGTTTTTCATATGGCGTGTCATGGAGCCATAATAGTTTCAGTGCTTTCTTTTTGTCTACCTGTAGTTTTTCCTTGATGTAATTAATGGCATCATAAATGGATATGGTGTTTAGTAATTCGTTTTCAATAATTTCCTTAAAGTGTGCAACCAAAATATCAGGGGATCCTGCAAACTCTTCAATTATCATTGCCTGTACTTTTGAGATGACACTTGGTCCTGCTCTTTTGCATCCAAGTATCACGTCATGGTGATTAATGGCGTACAGTTTACCGTCACTTGTCCTTCCAAGTTTTACTATTGGTAGTGATTCAGGAGATGTTTTTGCCATCTCGGCAAACTTTTCCATATTGGAATGAGTTGATACTGCACAGCACACAGGCGGAGACAAGATATCAGAAATATTTACCGGTGACATTTGTGCAGACTGTGCACTCAAACTACACACCTCTGAGTTGCCAGTAATACGGCTCTCTTGGCCAAAATGTTATAATTTATGGTTGTATTGATACTGTTGTTATTCATCACAGTCAATTTCTCATTTTTATTTAAGCGACTTGAAACAAAATTCTCATAGTATTGTATTGCCAGATGCTGCAAATTTGTAATATCGGCCAATCCATGTCTTTTTTGTGCCTGGGACAAATGCTGGTTTAGGTAGAACTGCCTTTTGCTGTCAATCTCAGCAGTTTTGTCTGCATGATCTGTTTTGAATATCACACTTTTTAGTTTTGGCGCCTTTTTTACGCCAAGGCTCTGGCATACCACGCCCCTCACCATTCCCTCTGAGAATGGAATCCTGTTTTGTCTGCATGTCAGGTATATTGCAAAGCATGCTGACTTTGCCCTTGTAAAGTTAGTCTGGCTGTATCTTAGCTTGAGATATAGTTTCCAGCACTGCTCCGTAATAAAATCAGATAGTTTTAGCTTGTCACAAATGATGCCAAAAGATATGATATCGTAATTGTTGTTTTTTTCGATTCGCAAATTCTTGCAGTGGATTATTTTTTTGTAATCGTGTACTCTGCTTCCTGTCTGTCTTTTCATGTAGAGATTAATCTTGGATTTTATAATGTGTTGATATGGAATGATATTACTATTGTCATCCTCATCAAATCCAAACACGACTCCACATTTCCTGCAGACAATCTCACTTTCCTCAACTGTTGTAACAAGTACTGGTTTTTTGTTATTACAAAGACATGTGTTTGTTTTCTGTGATGCTCTTTTGTTATTTGCAGTTTCTCTTAATGTTGATGATTCATTGTCTTTGTTGCTTAACACACAATACTTATTCCGAATATATTAAAAACTAAATTGGACAGTCTTTGTCAACTCTTTTTTATATTATTCAATAATCATGACAAGAAATGATTCTGATAGAGAATTTTCAGAAAAAATGTTTTTTTGAGTTTTTATGATTTTGAAGCAACATAATCAAAAGTTTGGTGAATCTATTTTTGTAGTCTACAAATAACTGAAAAAGACCAACAATGTCCAACATATTTTTAACCTTTGTTGCCGATTTATACTGCTTGGAAAAAAACATTGTCAAAGGAGAAAAAATTAATCTAGACATTGATAATGTCATAGAATTCTTAGGCACTGGACCACATGACATAAATGAATTTGTCATGATCTGTATGATTTGGGGCAGACATGAGCCTTGTTTTACTTTTAGCTTGTCTCATCTACTGACAGGCAAGATAATTATCAAGATGAATGATGGAAAAAATGCGTATATCTACTGTAAGGAAGACGAAATTGACAAGATAACCTCTGAGATTAACAAGAATTTTTCACGTTATGGTTATCATGCTAGAGCCATAAAAAACGGAGTAAGAGTTGCTCTATCAGAATTTTCTACATGTGCAATACTGGCCAAAATGGAATATGTCCCAATTTACTGTAAGGAAAATAATGGTACAGAGAAGATAATTGCAGGTATCAAGAAAAAAACTGCAACACCTAGAATTCTTGAGGAATTCAAAAGACAGTGCAAAGAATTTAAGAAAATACATCCAGGAATCATTTGCAAATATCCATCGCACATAAAGAACATTGGAGAAAAGGGGAAAAAAGAAAAAATCTATCTTCCAATAAATTCAGGATATCTTGGAATTGCATTTATTTCCATGTTAATTAAAGAAAGATTCACAAAACAACAGACCAAAACTATTTCCTCGTTGTATGAATTGACCCATGTTCTAAAAGCAAGATTTGAAATTCATGATACCAAAGACTATAACAAGTTTGTAAAAAATCAGATAATAAATATAATCAGCATACATGCTGGTATTAGCAAGGATACAGTTAGAAAACACGTATTTGTTGACAAGGATTCCTCACTGGAAAAAATTCTGCAAAGATACAAGTTATTGGAGATAAATGAGATACACCATCCAAGAGACATTACTCTTGGCAATGCAATCAAACAACACAAAGATGCAATACGAGATCATTTTGAGAGTAAGGACAAAAATACGTGACAAAGGATATGACTCAAAATCTTATCTCAGAATCATACATTGACATTAGACGTCCAGTACAAGACTGTTTTCAAATTATGAAAAAAGGAAACATGCGAGATTGTTTTCCTGAATTATTGATTTTAACTGCTCAAAAAACATCTTCTTGTGCAGGAACAGATTATGTTTTAGAAATTGATGAAAAACTAACAGTTGAAAATAGGAAAATAGTAGGTACAGTTACTCCCACATGGGATGATGCCCTAGATAAGGTACGAGTAGAATTTGAGTTTGAGCCATTTGGTTCTGATTATAATTGGACACGTCTTACAATTAGGATCATTCCTCCAAAAGAATCAAAATGCACAAGATGGTGGATTGCAGCTCCTGCTATTGGTGCAATCTCGCTTTTATCATTGTTAGAAAATGGGTTTGCAAACATGCAGCAAGCTTATGCAAGTACTGCTGCTGTTTCATCAATTCCAGTGTCTGCAGTAAAAATAGCTGCTACAACATCCCAATCTACTACTACAGCCACATCAATTCTTTCTGCAAAACCTGTTTTAGCTTCTGTGTTAGCTGCAATAATGGTAGTTGGCAGTGTTACAGGAGTATATGTTGCAGAACCAGACATTTTTGGTAATAACCTGTTATCTTTATCAGACTTGAAGAAGAATAATGTCAATACTAATCTTGTAACCTCACCAACTGATGATAGTAAATCTAGCATTGATTCTAGTTATACATCAAGCTCATCAGCAACTGCATCTACACAAAGTATCAGTTACAGTTCTGTTAAATCCAAAGAACTAGAATCAAATATCACTTTACAAGATAGTAATCAATTACCAAACGATTCTTCTACAAACAGTAGAAACTCAGATAAAGATGATCCTTTTCCTTCCCAAAGTTCACATACACCCATAGAAACACAAAACCCTGACTCCCAAATCAAAGAATTTGATTCCATAAAATGTGATACAACAAAAATGATATCAAATAATATATCTGATGATGTAATTGCAGATATCTCACGAACAACATCTGTTAATGAACTTTTGGAGCAGGCAAATAATCTGGTAGACACAAAACAATACACCCAGGCTGCATTGTTTTATTACCTTGCGACAAAAATAACCATTGATAATCCTAACCCATGGAATGGTCTAGGATATAGTCAAACCCAGTTCTGCTCAAATGATTCTACTATTCTATCTTATGAGCAAGCTCTAAGCATTGATCCATATAATATCAATGCAAAGATTGGACTTGTAGATTACATCATAACCCAGGTTCGTCTAAACAAGTTATCTAAGGATTCATTAAATTCTGCTAAAACACAACTGTTGTCAATTAATGACTATAATTCCAATACAAATGCACTAAATGCACTTGGAAATATAGAAAGTATTCGTGAAAACTATGACAAAGCAATTAATGATTACTTTGAAATATCACTACACATAGAAAGAAAAATCACGACACTAAACGGTATTGCATATGCTCATTTTAAGGCAGGAAATACCGGAGATTCCATTTCATTTTATAAAGAGACATTAAAGAATGATACCAACAATTTTGATGCATTATCTGGCTTGTTCTTGATTCACACAAAACAGAACCAGCCAGAACTTGCTGTACAATACGAAGATCAACTAAAAGACTATGTAAAGCAACTATCAGATTTATTGACGCAGGAAGGAATTTGGCTAGAGAATCATGGTCAAATTAATGATGCAAAAAAATTCTATGACAAGGCTATTTTGCTTGATCCTGGAAATGATTTGGCAAAAAGACTTCAAGATAAGTTAGAATAGATATCCTAATGATATTTTGCTTGAAACCAAAAAGAATCCCTTTGGATCATAAAGGATTTGAACAGTACAAATTTGTATGGATTCGATGTAATTGTAATTTACTAAATAGAAAAATACATGTTAGCTAACCTAGATAATAATGGTTAATCCACTTGATGTAACACTTGAAGCATTGCAGAACATACAGGATGCAATAGATGAAATAAAGGTGAGAAAAAACATCACGTCAGAAAAACAAACGCTTCAGGATTATGACCATATCATAAAACATCTTGAAGATTCTATGACAGATATGATTAATGTTGTTGTAATATTTCAGAAGTATGAAAAGGCTTTGTGAATGACTCTATTATCCCAAAATAATTACAGTTTTTACATTTGTAAAATGCAGTTCCGCTTGAATGTGTTGCAATTTCCTCAGGTTCGTTTTTTGGGCAGTTCTGTTTGAAATAGTCATGCTTATTTGCCATGTTTATTCTGTACGAAATTTGTATTTAATCTTATTATAATCGATGTTGACTAGAATCCAACAATACAATGCCATTAGGAATGATTCTTTGATTTCATGTCATTGTAAATCTGTAAGTGAAGAGCATTTTAGGATACAAGCCATAATTAGAACAGTGTTTACTTTACTGATGGTACATATGTGTAGAGATTGATTTGGCGCAATTCAAGGCTGACTTGAATAAAAATCAGAAGTGAAGATACGTGAATAAATACAGGATGATAATATATGACAGGTAGTTATGATCACATTAATTACTTAATTGCAAAAAACATAGGAAATTACCTCTTAGTTCTTTTGGGAAAAATCCGGTCCTTATTCCAATAGGGACTTTTACATTTTGTGTTTGCGCAAGTCTTTGGTTCCTTGGTCTTACTAGCCCACTCGTACTCACAGCGATTACATTGATGAAGCCAAAGCTCTTTTGAGATCTTCCTTATCATAATTTTACACTAAAATTAGGATATTCACATTAATCTTGTTCCATATACTAAATCAGTATATACTAGAATGGTATAGTAGAATCATGATGAGAAGTATAACATGTTTGTGGATGAATATGAAAAGTTCATCACATAATCAATGCAGGCCAATACCATGCGAAAGTCAAGGTAACCACAAGCGTGAGGAGAATATCAAAAATTGAAAATTCAGCTAGTCAAGATATATGAAGATGGAAAACAAAAACCAATTAGGATTTTCTCCCACTCTGAGGAAGTAATCATACAACGAACTAGAGTCAAGGTAATTGACAGAGACACAGGTAAGGTAGATACAATGTATGTTTTGGAGGGACTTGGTTCTACCGGATGGATGAGCATAGATACTACAGGGAATCAGGAGCTTTTTGCATACATCTATGTTGGAGATGAGATTACTGATGGAGACAAGTCATAATACAGAAATTTAGAAAAGGGTTTCTTGTGTGACTAATCTTCAAGTATGTCTTTGGATTTTGTTCTCTTGTCAAAGAACAGACAAGCAGTAAGATACCTTTTTTACTAATTTCAAGATACAGTTGTGTTGAAAGTAGTTATGCATATAACAAAAAAACCATTAATGAACATAACGTATCAATAGATTTGATATGGTTACAATAAGGAATAGATACAAAGGTCTAAAATTAGATAAAGATATAGATTTGCAGGTTGGGAAATAACAATAAAAAATATGGCACAAACCAAACCTGTAATTTCAATAGTGAATGTTGTAGCTTCTGCAACAATAGACCAAAGATTAGATCTTGAAGACATTACAAAAAAATTTCCAGATGTAGAGTATCATCCAGAACAATTTCCAGGAGTAATACATAGAATGCTTGATCCTAAAACTGTGATTCTGATTTTTGCATCAGGAAAATTAGTCTGTGTTGGAGCCAAACTTGAGAAAGAAATACATCGCTCTGTCAATCAAATTCATAATTTGCTTGAAGAGAAAAATTTAATGGTTTATGACTAGTATTACAAAGTCATAAAAAGAGTAAAATTTCACATGGATAAAGAAATCATGATGTAGTCTACTTGATACCACGAATATTTTTACTAGAATGACCAAAACAGTTTAGATGTTGATACAGGGGGATTGTACCATAAAAGAATGACACGGAATAAACTTTACAAAAAAATGAATTCAACATTACATTAGAAAGTAGTTTTTATTGATCTTTCTTGTATAAGAACTCATTTTTGACTGGAGAATTAAACATAATGGTACCAACCAAGACTCAAAGAAGGGAAGATGTAAAAAAAGCAATTTGTCTTATGCCCTTCACTCTTTCTAATCCAAATAACCGAGGCAGATAATTTTGGCAGGATATTTTGGCAAAAAATCAGATATGATAGTACACCATTTGGCAGAAATGAAACCTGAATGCAGGATTCATCCTATAGAAAACGAAGATCGCGTCTATTTTACACCAGACATGTTAGACAACGCTAAAGGTAAAGGGTTTGTTCCTTGCAAACATTGCATTGAGCAATTGACCCAAGGCAAACCAGAGGACTAAAAATAATTAATGACATATCATGAATGTTAAATGTAAAAACTGTGAAAAAGACTTTGAGCTTTTTACAAGTGAATTTTGTTACAAGGAATGTGCAGAAGAGTATTTTATGCATCCATGATGTTCTTTTTGGATAATCTGTTCTAACTCTTGTATTAATTGCAGAAGATTAGAAAAGAGCGAAAAAAGTAAAAAAACATTCGATTATTAGTTGATGAAAAATTCCTTTTACATTATAATAATTTCTTTTTTATTGCATCAAATCGTAATATTTCAACTTTTTTCTTGGGACCCACTAATCTTGCCTCGTATATTGGGACATAGATGGTTGTGATTTCATTTATTACAAGACTCTCATTGAGATCCCGCATATCCTCAAGTGTTTCGTGTGTTTGCAAAGAGCTTACAAGTTTCTTAATTGCACCCTCTTCTGTTATCTCAAATTCTTTAACAGTATTATTTTTTAAAATTCGCTTTGGATAGTTTTCAACATCTTTTGCATCCACTTTGTAAATAAAATTTCTTGTCTCTCCATGATGATCCAATGTTATCTCTTTTTCTTCTTCAACAAAAACATGCTCCTCAAGTTCTAGAGGTACAGAGTTCTTTCGTAGTTTTGAACCAATCTTCTTTGATGTGGTATAATTTGATGCCGGAAAAACACCATCAGCAAAAATTACTTCTTTTACATTATGATCTACCTTGATTTCATGAATTGATTTACGCAGAAAATCTGCATTATACGCACCAGAGAGAATCATTAATGGTTCGTATACCAAAGTAAGTGCGTGAACATGAACTTCTGATTTATCTGGCTTTCTTAAAAGATGCCTAAAAAAATCAGTCTTTTTCTTTTCAACTAATTCCTGAATTTCTAAATTGTCAATATGGGGTTTTAGGACAATGACTTTTGTTTTTTGTTTTTTATCAGTATCAACAATCAAAGAGTTCTAATGTCTATTTGGCACAAACTTACTAATAAGATACGTGAATGCTTTTTAGCATTACTCTTGCACCATATGCTATGAATCTAAAGTCTGAAAAATCAATTAAGGAATATCTTAAGTCACTTTCAGATGATGTAATCATAAGATATTATTTGGATATGGAGTTTTCTCCTTTTCCAGTGTTGGTAATGGAGGAATATACACGCAGATTTAAACAGAAAACAAAAGACGAGATAATTAGAAACATAAAAAATCAGGAAAAGATTGTAGAGAGAAAAGTTAGAGAACTAAAGCGTTTTGCAAAAAAACAGAGACTAATTGACGAGGTTAAGATCAAAAAATCTGAAGACTTCCTAAGAGATGCAAAGAAGAAAGGTCACAGTATCAGTGACACTATTCTCAGAAAAAGTGGAATTTTTGGCTCAAAAATAAAAGATAGGGCATCTTCGGGCATAAAGGAAGGAATAAAGACTAGCAGGACAATCGGTTCAACCACTGAAAAAAATCTGATTATTCTAGAAAAATTAGGAGATCTGAGAAAAGCCGGAATAATTTCAGAAAAAGAGTTTCGTGAAAAGAAAAAGAAAATTTTGGCAAAGATTAAGTAGAAAAATCAGTCTCTACAAACACAATAGAGATCTCAAGCAGATTTGACAAATACTGTGATTTTTGATATTGATGGTGAAATCATTTGGCATATCACAGACTAACATTAAATTAAATTCCTAATTACAGTATTTCATGATAAACATGTCAATAAGCAACAAACTTCATTGCATTTTTTTGTTATCTTCTTTAGTAATTCTATTATTGATTAATCCACATAGCAACGCATTTGGACAGAGTATGTCTAATCAATACGAAATTAAGGGACAAGATACAGTTTATTCGCAATTTATTCCGCTTTATGGCACATTTTCAGTACAAATGAAATATGTTATTCCTCTAGAGATACATAATTCAGAATTGATTCATGCTGGAAACTCTTTGGATTTGTTAATCACAGCAAACAAGCCGGGAAAACTTGTTACAACATTTCTTCAAGATGAAAACATACTAGGTAAGTTTGAGGACGAATTAAGAATTGGGGAAGAAAAAACTATAGAAATACCTGAAAGTTGGGTAGGTCAGGTTTTTGCGATGCCCCATATTCATATACAGCCTGCAATTAAAGGGCCAGGCACGATAACACCAGAAGATGCATTATTTGATTCAGAAACAACAAAACAATTCCAAGTATTTGTTGATGATGATATTGACATGTTTGATTCACTAAAAATTGAATTGGATTTTATAATAAAAATGAAAAATGGAGGCAATCTCAATCTGGCAATAACAAAAATACCTCTGGGAGAGCACACCTCTGACATTCAAGCCAAACCCATAACAAAACAAATTCAGCTAAAGAAAATAATTCCAACCAATTTACATCTACAAGTCAAACAAGGAGACATGCCAGAACATATCAAAATCAAAACACTTCTGACTGATGATTTGCAAGTGCCCATTGTAATGTTAACACATTCAGTAGAAATTTACATTGATGGAATACCACAAACAAGAGTTACGCCTAATGAATGGTCTGATAATATTTTCGTGGGTGATGGAACACATAATTTTCAGGCAAGGTTTACAGAAACAAGAGATTCTAGCAATATTGCAATAGAATACACCGGTGCAGATAGTGCAATTCAAACAATAACAGTTATTTCAAATAATACTTCTAACTCAACAAAAATTCAATGCAGTTCAGACATGATCCTCAAAGATGGTCAGTGTATCCAAAAAGAAGAAGAGAAATCCCTTATTTTTGGTGGAGGAGGTTGTTTGATTGCAACTGCAACCTATGATTCTGAATTAGCACCACAAGTCCAGCTCTTGCGTGAGATTAGAGATAAGACTGTGTTAAGTACTGCGTCTGGTGCTGCATTTATGACCGGATTTAATCAAGTCTATTACTTGTTTTCGCCAGATATTGCAGATATGGAAAGAGAAAATTTCATTCTAAAGGAAATGATAAAGATTGCACTTTATCCAATGTTGATGACATTACATCTAATGGAATATGCAGAGGAAGGCTCGGAGTTTGATGTAATATTTTTTGGAGCAGGCACAATTATGTCAAATCTTGGAATATATCTAATTGCTCCAATTATTGTCATCTATCAATTGAGAAAAAAAGTTAAAGAATAATTTTTTCATAAGTAGATACGTAATTTGAGTTGTATACTTGAATGATTTTATAATCAATATCCATTTATGATGTTTTCACTTTTCTTCTATATTACAAAAGAATGTGATTCTCAGATGAGTATCAAAATAGTTCTTTTGTGAAAAAGAAATCTCATTTTATATTTGCAAAGATATCAAATATCCTCATTCTAATTAATCCCAGAAATTTTGGACCATCCTTTAATATCTTAAATCAAATCCTGTCTAGAATGTCCTTCTTTTTCTTGGCAAACTCTTCCTCAGTCAAGATTCCAAGCTCTTTGAGTCTGGCGAGTTTTTCCAGTAATTCTAAGCTAGAGTTTCCGTATTGTGTACCAAGCTTGATTTTTCCTACAATGACTTCAAAAAAGTTAAAGAATCCGGTGGTGACTTTTTTATAGAATTTTGGACTCTGTTTTCTCATTTTCTTTTAGCATAAATATATCTCCCATCACTTAATGTGTATTGGATTATTTTAACATCTTGAATTTAAAAGTCAATAATATCTGTATCTTTGTTCATATCTATCAATTCTATATCAATCAATAGAGGAGAAATAATCCCCGCTATTGATAATGAAGACTTACGGTATACATGTTACAGCACATCAAGTCTTTTATGCTTATGCATACTTGATTCTTTAATGACAATAAATATGCAAAAAAGATCAATATTGCTTTTGACCATAATAACGACCAGTTTGATAATTTCGAGTCCAACTGCATTTGCTGAAGTCTCCGTAAGTCTACCTCCAGGTTCTGGGGCTCCGGGATGTGAAACAACTAATGAATGTTATATTCCATATATCATAACTGTCAATACAGGGGACAAGGTAATTTGGAGCAACGATGACACTGCAGCTCATACTGTTACTAGCGGAACCCCAGCGGATGGTCCTGATGGAAACTTTGACAGTTCGCTGTTTATGTCGGGAACAACATTCCCACATACATTTGATGCTGTCGGCGAATATCCTTACTTTTGCATGGTTCATCCTTGGATGCAAGGCTCAGTAATGGTAACTGCAAGTGGACAAACTCTAACAAGTCCTGACAAAGTTACGGTCAGTTCTGGAACACAGTCATCAGGCTCAAATATGATTTCTAGTACATCATCAATGAAAGTATCTGGTACAGAACTTATGATAGGATACGAGATGACAAATGGCAATGTAGTTAGCGTCTCACCTGATACGGATGCAAGTTCGCTATTTGTGGAAATCAATGCAAGTGATGCTGGAACAATTACATTAGAATTGCCAAGATCAGTAATTGATGCAAAAATGAGTGATAAGGATGATGCATTGTTTGTATTAATTGATGGTGAAGAGGTAAGCTTTAATGAATCAGTCACAAAGACATCACGAGAATTGACAATCTCATATCCTTCAGGCGCTGAAGAAATTGAGATAATAGGCACATTTGTGGTTCCAGAGTTTGGTACAATCGCAGCAATGATTCTAGCAGTTGCAATTATTTCCATAATTGCAGTTTCTGCAAAATCTAGACTTAGCATCATGCCAAGAATCTAATCTCAACTCTTTCCTTTTTATTTTATTATCTTGTTCTGCTAAATAATATTTGTAATATTATTTTGTCAAATATTATTTTTCTTTTAGTATTTTGAAAGATAAACCATGATCATAATTATTAAAAATAATTAAATAAAGAAATAAGATCAGGAAATCTGATTAGCCTAACCTGTAGATTGTCTTCATTATTTTGCTGGCTTTGTACTGTTCCATTGTTTTCTTGTATGTTTTTGCTTGTTCTTTCTTTACTCCTTCAAATCCTGATTGTTGTGTTTTTTGAGAGTCATCAGAAGTTAGCTTGGTCTTAGTCTTCTCGCCAAATGCTTTTGAGGACAGTTTGTTGGAGTTGTCTGTCTTTAATACATAAGCGTCTTGTAATGCAGGGGACAATACTCCTGTTGCGAGAATTGCCATGAGAATTATTGCAAACACCTGCCTAATGTCAACTGCAAAGATAAATGCAAAGGATGCTAATTCTATAACACTTGAGATTGCAAATCGATCCGATATCTCGGTCAAGATAATAGAACTTGAAAAGAAGATTGATTCATTATTAGCAGAGTAAGCATCAATCTGAACTAAACAAACTTGTGGTCCAATCAGAGAAACCTGCAGACTATGAGAGACAGGTAACAAAGCTATCAAACAAGATAATTCAGCTGAGAAATGAAATCAAGGATACAAAGTTCCAATTGTATGGAAGTCAATATGAGGTCTACAAAAACCCATAATTATTTTTTATTTTTACAGCACTTGTGAATTTTAATAAAAAACGAGATTATGAAAACAATTCTGCCAATAGGAGCCTAACATTGACCTTAATACTACCCACATCTAGATTTGGACTTTCATCAATATTGGTTCACAAATTCTCAGAGTGGCATCAAGGCAAATCAATGACAGTTTTTTTGTGCAGGAAATATAATGGCTCGTATTAAATTGAATTATAACAGTCTAGACTATGCAGTATCCAGATAGCAGATTAATCAAAGACATCATCGTTTTCATTTCTTTTCTTCTTTTTTTGGATCACCGGTTCCATATTCATTCAAAGCACGTTTACGTTCATCATCATGTGTTAAAATTTCTTGAGACTCTATTTTTTCATCACCATGATAGACAGTTCTAATGGGCCATGGAATTCGTATGTCATATTTCTTGAATTCCTTGTACATCATCATACGCATGTCGCTCTCTACCTTAAATTGTGAGCCATAGTCTCTAACATATACCCACATTCCAAAGTATAACGCAGAATCATCAAATTTTCTGAATCTCACCTTTGGCTGTTCCATATCTACCAAGACATCCTTGTCACATCCACAACTAGGTTTTCCCTCTTCAAGATATGGACACTGTTCCTGAATTATTAGATGTGCTCCATCTGAATCAGTAATCTCCTTCATTGCGCGTTTTCCTATCTTTACCATAATTGCTGCAACTTGTTCTGGATCATTGAGATACGACACACCAACATCAATCTCTGCTGGAACAAGCTTAAAAGAACTGGTATAGTTAATTATTTTTGTCATAACTAATTCCCTTGTAGGAATGACTGCCAGTGATTCATTTAGAGCATGGCGTATGTACGTTACACGGGGAGTGATTCTATGAACATATCCGTTGTATCCGTCAACCTCAATTCTATCGCCTTCCAAAAAAACTCTGTCCTTTCGGATGAAAACATATGCAAAGTAATTCTCCATTGTGTCTTTTAGGGCTAATCCTATTCCTATGGATATTCCTCCAGTAGCTGTTGCCAAAACAAAAAGATCAATCTCCCACCAAGCAAGTATGCCTACAAAAACTGCAACATTAAGGATAACTGGAATCCACTGTCTGAACGATTTTGGTAGGTCTTGTACCCTTTTTTGTGCCCATCCAGGTGGCTGTCCACCAGGGATGATTGGGTCATAATCCCCTAATCTTTTCTGTTCTGTCCAAATGTCAAACGGATATACTTCTTGTGGAGTTATACCAAGTATAAGCTTGTGTCCTGCAGCATTGTTTCCTGTTGTACAGTCATCTAGGTATTTCAGATATTTACTTTTTTCAGATTTTTTCCATTCTCCGAATGGATCGTCTACTAGTTTCTTGTAACTTCCAATTGTGAATCCTCGTGAGGTCCTAAACTGCTCAAGATTCTTTTTTCCTTTTTTTGTTTTTAATAATTGTTGAAAAACTTCCTTTGACATATTTTTTGGTGGATCTTTAGGTGGAATCCATTCAAATATTTTATGAAAAAAGCCTGGTTTGTCATCGGCAAATCCCGTCATCATTTTCCAGGAATCAAAGTCTATACGGTTTTGTTTTCTTTGGTCTTGTTTTGTAATCAGAATTGGAATGATTTGAGATATTGCATAACTAACAGAAATAATGTTCATAGAGTTTAGTAGTTTGGCAAAAATTTCTCTCTGTGTTAGTTTGTCACTTGATTCTGCTTCTTGAATTTCAATTTCTTCATCAAATAGTTCAAAAGCCTGCACATACACATTAATCGAAGTAATAAGGACTATCGCAAAAACAGTTAACAACACTCTTCTGATAAATGCTGCCAATTCTGGATGAACATGGTTAACTTTTTTGGTATTTGTCCATCTTGAAAAATTTCGGTGTATCATAATTATAGAAATGATTCCAACAATGAGAATTAGTAACGCCAGTTGAATTGTGGATGAAGACAAAACAAGTTCACTCAATGTCTGAAATTGACCAGAACT
>Ga0224508_10001501_pt1 | contig 20849 bp, 18 predicted proteins | sample SF_Jan12_sed_USG_4_FD_170157 | JGI IMG/M metagenome (GOLD analysis project Ga0224508, IMG submission 170157) | Sediment microbial communities from San Francisco Bay, California, United States - SF_Jan12_sed_USGS_21 | ecosystem: Environmental > Aquatic > Marine > Sediment | place: USA... | reverse complement strand
ACGTGGGTGCCTGTGTGGTTGCGGCGGATGGCGTCGCGCCGCGCAACGTCGATCGATGCAGTGGCGTCCTGCCCCGCCTCGACCGTGCCTTCGACGATGCGAACGACATGGCGGTGCACGCCGGGCACGGCATACACGGTGTCGAGGACCTCGGCGGTCCCGGTCGCAGTCGTGATCGTGCCCGTGTCGCCGATCTGGCCGCCGGCCTCAGCGTAGAACGGAGAGCGGTCGAGGAAGATCGAGCGGAGGCCGCTGTCGCCCCCGTCGGTGACGAGCAGCACGGTGCAACCCACGTCGACGAGCTGGTCGCGCCCGACGAACTCGGTGGTACCGGAACGCTCGACGAGGGCCTGGACCTCGTCGAAGTCGGCGTCCTGGGAACCGCCCTTGCGGGCCTCCTTGGCCCGGGCTCGCTGGGCCGCCATCTCGGTGTCGAAGCCTGCCTGGTCGACGGTGTAGCCGCGCTCGGCGACGACCTCGGCCGTCACCTCGACCGGGAAGCCGTAGGTGTCGTGCAGAAGGAAGGCGACCGATCCGGGCAGCTCACCACCCGGAGGCAATGTGGTCAGGTGCTCGTCGAGGATGGCGGAGCCGGTCACGAGCGTCTTGCGGAACTGCGACTCCTCACGCTCGACGATCGAGGAGATCAGCTCGTGGGTATCGCGGAGCTGGGGGTAGTCGTCGGCCATGATGTCGACGACGGCATCGACGAGGCGGGGCGTCACGAGCTCCTCGACCCCGAGCAGGTACGCGAAGCGGATGGCCCGCCGCATGATCCGCCGGAGCACGTAGCCGCGGTCCTCGTTGGACGGGAACACGCCATCGCTGATCAGGAACGTCATCGTGCGGGCGTGTTCGGCCAGGACTCGCAGCGCCAGGTCGGAGTCGTCGTCGTGTCCCAGCCGGTAGCCGGTGATCGACTCGGCGGCCTCGACGAGCCGGGCCATCTCGTCGATCTCGAAGACAGACTCCTTGCCCTGCAGCACGGCGAGGACCCGTTCGAGCCCGGCACCGGTGTCGATCGACGGCTTGGGCAGGGGCTTGCTCTCCCCGGACTCGTCGGTCTCGTATTGCATGAACACGAGGTTCCAGATCTCGACGAAGCGTTCCTCACCTCCGTGGGCGGGACCACCGCCGGGCCCGTACTCGGGGCCCTTGTCCCAGAAGATCTCCGAGCTCGGGCCGTTCGGTCCGGTGTCGGCCATCCGCCACCAGTTGTCCTCGTCGAGCCGCTGGATCCGCTCGGGGGGGAGGCCGATCGTGTCCCGCCAGATCTCCTCGGCCTCGTCGTCGCTGACGTGCACGGTGACCCAGAGACGGTCGGGGTCGAGCTTGAGGACCTGGGTGAAGAACTCCCACGCCATCGGGATGGCCTCGGCCTTGAAGTAGTCGCCGAAGCTGAAGTTGCCGAGCATCTCGAAGAACGTGAGGTGGCGGCTGGTCCGGCCGACTTCGTCGAGGTCGTTGTGCTTGCCACCGGCCCTGACGCACTTCTGCACCGTGACCGCCCGAGACTTGGGAGGCTTTTCCTCACCGAGGAAGTACGACTTGAACGGCACCATCCCGGCGTTGACGAAGAGCAGCGAGTCGTCGTGCGGGATGAGCGACGCCGACGGGATCTCCTGGTGACCCCGCTCGGTGAAGAATTCGGTGAAGGCGCGACGCAGCTCGTTTGCTTTCATAGGTATCTCAAGGCTACCGGGCTGGTCTGGTCCGGCCGTTGGACTTTCCGGCGGTGGCGCCGGCTCGACGGCTCAGTGGTCCCAGGGCTTCTCGGTGGGTCGGTACGAGCGGCGGACCCGCTCGGCGAGCTTCCTCGGACGGCGCCGGCTGCGGCGGCGACCGGGGGCGACGGGAGCGGGCACGGTGTTGTGGGGATCGGCGTCATGGGGATCGATGTCATGGGGATCGGCCCACACGTCGAGCTCCGGTCGCGGGGCAGCGCGGCGATCGAGCAGCGAGTCGGTGGCCGCCTCCGACCCGAGGGCGGCGCCGAGGTAGCGAGCTCGGAGCCTGCGGGTGCTCGCTTCGGTCTCGCTGCGGACCTGGTCGAGGACCGATCGGGCGGCGCTGATCCCGGCGGTCGCTCGTTGCGTGCCGGTCCGAGCGAGCCGGCCGGCCTGCCGGGTCGTCGTCACCGCGCCCTTGGCGGCGCGGCCGGCGACGACGGCGGTGCCACCGACCTGGAGCGCCTCCGGTGGGAGGGCGGACACGGCCCTGGCCATGGGGGCGGGAAGCCGGTCCTGCGCCTTGGCCTCGAGGTCACGCCCGGCCCGTTCGACCGTGCTGCGACCGACGTATCGGCCGGCGACGCGAGCCACCGCGCCGACGACCATCCACCGGAGGCCGAGGCGGCCAAGGAGGCGGAAGAGGCGGATCATGCGGTCAGCGACTTCCGACGGCGCCGGCCGAACAACCACGTCCGGGCCACCTTGCTGGTGCCGGACGCCACGGCGAGCGTTCTGATCATCGGGTCCTGGACCGCCTCGTGGGTGCGACGAGAGGTCTCGCTGATCGCAGTCGTCGCCTGATCGGCCCGGTCGAGGACCAGGTCGACCTTGTCGAGCTCGGCGTCGGCATCGGCGATCAGCTGGCGGAGCTCGCGAAACGCCGCCAGGCCCTCGGTGCGAAGCTGCTGGGCGGTGTCTTCCAGCTTGGCCAACGAGTTGTTCAGGTTGTTCACCGCGGTCACCAGGAACACCGACGCGACGACGACGGCGATGGCGACCACGACGGCGGCGAACTCGGCAATCGTCATCGGTCGTTGGCCTCGCTTGGTTCGTCGTGGTCGGGGGGCGACTCGGGACGCCGGCGGTGGGCCGACAGGCGCTCCGCGATGTTCGCCTCGTGGCCCCGGTCGGTTGGTCGGTAGTAGCGGGTCTCGGCGATCTCGTCGGGCAGGTGCTCTTGCTCGACCCAGCCACCGGGATGATCGTGGGGGTACTGGTAGTCCTTGCCGTGACCGAGGGATGCGGCGCCCCGGTAGCTGGCGTCGCGCAAGTGTAGTGGGACCTCGCCGGCGGGCCGCTGCTGGACGTCGGCCAACGCGGCGTTCAGGCCGGCATAGGCGGCGTTCGATTTCGGGGCGGTCGCCAGGTGGACGGTGGCGTGGGCAAGGTTGATCCTCGCCTCGGGCAGCCCGACGAACTCCACCGCCCGGGCTGCGGCGTCGGCGACGACCAGCGCCATCGGGTCGGCCATGCCGATGTCCTCGGAAGCGGCGATGACGAGTCGGCGGGCTATGAACCGAGGGTCCTCGCCGGCGGTCAGCATGCGGGCGAGCCAGTAGAGGGCGGCGTCGGGGTCGGATCCCCGGATGCTCTTGATGAACGCGCTGATCACGTCGTAGTGCTCGTCGCGCCCGTAGCGGAGGGCCTTCAGGTCGGTCGCCGCTTCGGCGTGGGTGAGCTCGACGGTCACCGGTCGCCCGGCGTCGATCGCATCGGCGTCGGCGGCGGCCGCCAGCGCCACCGCAACCTCGAGGGTGGTGAGCACCTGTCGGCCGTCGCCCGCGGCCCGCCCGGCGAGGTACTCGATTGCGTCGTCGGTGGCGGTCGCCCCCTCCCGCTCGAGACCCCGCTCGAGGAGGACGACCAGGTCGTCCTCGTCGAGCGGTTCGAGCCGGAAGAGGGTCGATCGGCTTCGCAGCGGGGCGTTGACCTCGAAGAACGGGTTCTCGGTCGTAGCTCCGATCAGGATCAGGAGACCGGATTCGACGGCTGGCAGGAGCGCGTCCTGCTGGGCCTTGTTGAAGCGATGGACCTCGTCGAGGAACAGGATCGTGCCGCGATCGTGGCTGCCGAGACGCTCCTCGGCTTCGGCGATGACCGCGCGGACGTCCCTGACGGACGCGCTCACCGCCGAGAGCTGCACGAACTCCTTCGACGACGCCTCGGCCACCAGCCGGGCCAGGGTCGTCTTCCCGGTGCCGGGCGGGCCCCACAGGATGACCGATGACAATCGGTCGGCCTCGACGAGCCGCCGGAGGGGGCGGTCGGGGCCGAGGAGGTTTCGCTGACCGACGACCTCGTCGAGCGACTGCGGTCGGAGCCGGGCCGCCAGCGGCGCCCTCGCTTCGAGCCGGGACTTCGCCGCCGCTGCGAACAGATCCTCCACGTGCCAGCGCTCGACGGCTCAGGTCGACGGTGGGAGCAGACGGATGCCGAGCTCGGCGAGCTGGGTGTCGTCGACCTCGGTGGGAGCGCCGGTCATCGGATCGAGACCGGACTGGGGCTTGGGGAACGCGATGACCTCCCGGATGTTCTCCTCACCGGCCAGGATGGCGATCAGTCGTTCCATTCCGATGGCGAACCCGCCGTGGGGCGGGGCACCGTACTCGAACGGCTTGAGGAAGAAGCCGAACCGGGCTTCGGCCTCGGCCTCGTCGATGCCGAGCACGGCGAACACCCGCTGCTGCAGCTCGGCGTCATGGATCCGGATGCTGCCCGAGCCCAGCTCCCATCCGTTGAGGACGAGGTCGTAGGCCCAGGCCCGAACCGTCATCGGGTCGGACTCGAGCTTGTCGATGTCGTCCGGGTGGGGGTGGCAGAACGGATGATGGCCGGGCTTGGGTATCCCGGTCGCTTCGTCGATCCCGACGAACATCGGGAAGTCGACCACCCACAGATACTCGTAGGGTCCCTCGCTCACCGGGGGCCGACCGAGCTGGTTGCGGAGGTCGCCGAGGACCTCGCAGGTTGTCATCCAGTCGTCGGCGACGAGCAGCAGCAAGTCGTCGGGGGCGGCATCGAACGTCTTGACCAGGCCGGCGATCTCGTCGTCGGAGAGGAACTTCGCAACCGGCGAGTCGAGGGTGCCGTCGGCTCCCACCTTCATCCAGACCAGGCCCTTGGCGCCGAGCATCTTGGCGTGATCGGTGAGGTTGTCGAGCTTGTTCCTGCCCCACTCGGGGGCGGCCGCTGCCGCCTTGATGCCCTTGATCGACTCGGCGGCCGAGAACGCCTTGAACCCGGTGCCGGCGAACACGTCGGTCAGCTCGACCAGCTCCATGCCGAAGCGGAGATCGGGCTTGTCGGAGCCGAACCGCTCCATCGCTTCGGTCCAGGTGAGGCGGGGCACCGTGTCGGGCCGGACGCCAGTGACCGCCTCGGCGGCATCGAGAACCGGTTCCTCGACCGCGGCGAGCACGTCGTCGATGTGGGCGAAGCTCATCTCGAGGTCGAGCTGCATGAACTCGTACTGCCGGTCGGCCCGGAGGTCCTCGTCCCGCAGGCATCGGGCGACCTGGTAGTAGCGGTCGATGCCTCCGACCATCAGGAGCTGCTTGTAGAGCTGGGGCGACTGGGGCAGCGCATAGAACGACCCGGGACGCTGTCGCGACGGCACGAGGAACTCCCGGGCTCCTTCAGGGGTGCTCGGCATCAGCATCGGCGTCTCGACCTCGATGAAGCCCTGGCGGTCCATTGCCGCCCGGACCGCAGCGTTGACGGTCGAGCGGATCCTCAGGTTCCGCTGCATCCGGGGTCGGCGCAGATCGAGATAGCGGTACCGGAGGCGGACCATCTCATCGACGTCGTCGGCCCGGTCGTCGAGGGGGAATGGGGGCGGCTCGGCCACCGACAGGATCTCGACCTTGGCATCGACGACCTCGACCTGCCCGGTGGGGAGGGCCTCGTTGACGGTGCCCTCCGGGCGCTGGGCCACGGTGCCGGTCACCGCCAGCACGTACTCGCTGCGGACGTCGACCGTGTTGTCGACGACGCACTGGATGATGCCGCTGTGGTCGCGCAGGTCGACGAACGCGAGGTGCTCACCGTGCTCCCGCCGTCGGTTCACCCAGCCGGTCAGCGTGACCTCCTGGCCGATGTCGTCCTGGCGGAGCTCCCCGCAGAGATGAGTGCGCATCATGGGCCAGACCCTAACCGTCCCGCACCCGGTCCCGAACTCTGTTTTGCGGTCTTACCGGCGGGACGTCAGCGGTTCTGGCCCGGCACGACCCGGAACACGTCGTAGACGCCGTCGACCTGGCGGATCGAGCGGATCAGCCAGTCGAGATGGGCGAGGTCGACGATCTCGAACTCGAACGTGAGCTTGGCGATCCGGTCATCGGCGGTGGCCGAGGCCGAGGACAGGATATTGATGTGCTGGTCCGAGACCGATTGGTACACGTCGGCCAGCAGGTGGATGCGGTCGTACGCCCGGACCTCGAGCGAGACCACGAAGCTGTCTGCCTGGCCCTCCATGTCCCACTCGACGTCGATCAAGCGATCGGCCTGGGCCGTGGCCAGCGACTCGGCGTTCGAGCAGTCGGTGCGGTGGACCGACACCCCGCGACCCCTGGTGACGAAGCCCATGATGCCGTCGCCGGGTACCGGGGTGCAGCAGCGCGAGAGGCGGACGAACACGTCATCGAAGCCCTCGACCCGCACGCCGACCGAGCCTGGGTCGCGTCGCGGCTTCGCCCTCGGGGTGACGATCCGCTCGGGCGGCGGGGCCTCGGCGGTCGCCAGCTCCTTGACGATGCGAGCCGCCGCCATCTCGGCCGAGATGTGCCCCTCACCGATCGCGGCGTGCAGTGATTCGAGGTCGACGTAGTTCATCCCCTGGGCGATCGACTCGAGGCTCCCGGCCGCGCCCTTGCCCCGCTTGGCCCGGGACGTCTTGGCCAGATCGGCCATCGTCATGCCCTCTCGCCGCAGCGCCCGCTCGAGCTCGTGCTTCCCTTCCCGGACCGCGTCTTCGCGACGCTCCCGGGAGAACCACTGCTTGATCTTCGATGACGCCCGGTGGGAGGAGACGAACTTGAGCCAGTCGCGAGACGGCCCGGCCCCTTCGACCTTCGACGTGAAGATCTCCACCGTCTCGCCCGAGTGCAGCGGCTCGGAGAGGGGAACGAGCCGGCCGTCCACCTTGGCCCCGACGCAGCGGTGACCGACCTCGGTGTGAACCGCGTAGGCGAAGTCGATCGGGGTCGAGCCGGCCGGGAGCGTCGTCACCTGGCCCTGGGGGGTGAAGACGAACACCTCCTCCTGGTCGAGGTCGACCTTGAGGTTGTCGAGGAACTCGGTCGGGTCGGAGGTCTCCTTCTCCCAGTCGATGATCCGAGTCAGCCACGGCAGGTCGACCTTGCCGTCGCCGTTGCCGTCCTTGTAGCCGTAGTGCGAGGCCACACCCCCCTCGGCCCGGTCGTGCATCTCCCGGGTCCGGATCTGGACCTCGATCGCCTTGCCCTGCGGCCCGATGACCGTGGTGTGCAACGACTGGTAGAGGTTGAACTTCGGCATCGCCACATAGTCCTTGAACCGGCCCGGGACGGGCTTCCACGTGGCGTGGATCGAGCCAAGGGCGGCGTAACAGTCCCGCACGGTGTCGACGATGACCCGGATCCCGACGAGGTCGTTGATCTCGTCGAACTCCTTGTCCTTGAGGACCATCTTCTCGTAGATCGAGTAGAGGTGCTTGTCCCGACCGGCCACCTCGGCCTCGATGTTCAGCTCGACGACCCGGTAGCGGATGTCCTCGAGTACCTGGGTCAGGTAGAAGTCACGCTCGGGAGCCCGCCGGGCCACCATGTGCTCGATCTCGGCGTAGCGCTTGGGGTGGAGGGCGGCGAAGCTGAGGTCCTCGAGCTGCATCTTGATCTCTTGCATGCCGAGGCGGTGGGCCAGCGGCGCGTAGATGTCGAGCGTCTCCCGCGCCGTCCGTTCCTGCTTCCAGTCTGGCAGGGCGGCGATGGTGCGGAGGTTGTGGAGACGATCGCACAGCTTGATGATCAGGACCCGTATGTCCTTGGCCATCGCCACGATCATCTTGCGGAACGATGCCGCCTGGGCCGCCTCCCTCGAGTCGAAGCGGACCCGATCGAGCTTGGTCACACCGTCGACGATGGTGGCGACGTCGTTGCCGAACGCCCGCTGGATGTCGTCGAGCTCGATGCGGGTGTCCTCGACGGCATCGTGCAGGAGGGCCGACGCGATCGTCACCTCGTCGAGGCCGAGGTCGGCCACGATCCTCGCCACCGCCAGTGGGTGGACGATGTAGGGCTCGCCCGACTTCCGCCGCTGGCTGGCATGGGCCTTGTCTGCCATCCGGTAGGCCCGAGAGACCACATCGATCTGCCGCTCCCGGTCCGGCCCCCGGAACCCCTCGACCAGGGCCGCGATCTGGTCTTCGGTTTGGCGTTTCTCGCGGCGCCAGGGCAGGACCCGCTCGACGGTTACCACCAGGTGACCCCTGAGCAGCAGCAGCGTGCACCGGTTGGCATGGTTACCACGTTAGAGCGTTCCGGAGCCGGAGCCGTGCTCGACGCACCCCTAGCGACGCTTCTTGCGGCCCTTGCGCGGTCGGGGGGTGACACCGCCCACCGCGACCGGCTCGACCGGCTCGACCGGCTCCGGCTCGGACCCGAAGGCCTCCGCCGCCCGACGCTGGCGACGACGGGTCGCGTCGTCGACCGGCTCCCGCTCCTTGAGCCACGCCAGCACAGGGGCGGCGAGGAAGATCGACGAGTAGGTGCCGAGGATCAGGCCGATGAACAGCGCCAACGCGAAGTCTCGGAGGGTTGCTCCACCGAGGAACACCCCGCCGATGACGAGCATCGAGAGCACCGGAAGGACGGTGGTGATCGTCGTGTTGATCGAGCGCATCAGCACCTGGTTCATCGAGCGGTTGACCAGCTCGGTGTGGGTCACCCCATCCCCGATCGGCGAGTCCTGGTTCTCGAGAACCTTGTCGTAGACCACGACTGTGTCGTACAGCGAGTAGCCGAGGATGGTGAGCAGGGCGATGATCGTGGCCGGGCTGACCTCGAACCAGAACAGCGAGTACACACCACCGGTGATCGCGAGGTCGTGGACGACGGCGACCAGCGCGCCGATCGCCATGCGCCACTCGAGCCGCCAGGCCAGGTAAGCGGCGACGGCGAGGAAGAAGAACACCAGTGCCCGCAATGCCTTGGAGGTGATCTGTGAGCCCCAGGTTGGGCCGACGGTCGACACGCTCACCTCGTCGATCGAGACGTTGCCGAGCTCGGCCAGGCCGGCGACGATCTCCGGGCTCCGGTCGATGTCGGCGGTTCCCGATTGGACTCGGACGAAGGTCCCCCGGCCGGGGTCTTCGACGAGCTGGACCCGGGCATTGTCGATACCGGCGGCGGCCCGGCCATCGGCGACCGTGACCGTCTCAGCGACCGGGACCTCCCACACTCCACCCCCCTCGAAGTCGATGCTGAGGTTGAGGCCGCGGACGAGCAGCAACAGGAGCGACACGACGACGAGCGCTCCGGAGATCGCTACCGATCGCTTCCACAGGGGCCGGAAGTCGATGTTCGTCTCGCCTCGGTAGAGGGTGCGAACGAAGCTCATGGGCTGCCTCCGGTGGTTGGCAGGCCGAGGAGGCCGGGGTTCTCGATCACCGCCCGGCGGCGGGCCAGATAGGCGAGCGCCGGGCGCATGAAGAGCCAGGAGATGACGAGATCGAGGATCGTGGCCAGCCCGAGGTAGAAGGCGAAGCCACGTACTGCGCCGACCGTCAGCCAGTACAGCAACGCGGCGGCGATCAGGCTGACGATGTCGGCTTTGACGATGGTCGAGATCGCGCTCTGGTAGGCCCGCTCGACCGCGGTCGGGATCTTCCGCCCCGCCCGGTAGGCGTCCTTGACGTTCTCGAAGTAGACGATGTTCGAATCGGCGGAGACCCCCACCGAGACGATGAGGCCGACCACCCCGGCGAGGGTGAGCGCCAGTCCGAGGTTCTCGCCGAACCAGGCGATGATCGCCCAGAGCAACACCGCCGAGATGGCGAGGCCGCCGATGGCGACGAGACCGGCCAGTTTGTAGTAGGCGAGCAGGTACACGGCGACGAGCCCCAGCCCGATCAGCCCGGCGATGACGCCGGAGCGCAAGACGTCGTCACCGATGGTGGCCGACACGGTACGGGTCTGCTGGGTCTCCAGCTCGAGCGGCAACGCACCGAAGCGCAGCACCGATGCGAGGTCGCGGGCTTCGTCCTCCTCGAAGCCGCCCGAGATCACGATCTGATCGCGGCCGAAGATCGGGGCGTTGATGGTGGGGCTCGACACGACCTCGTGGTCGAGCACGATCGCCAGCCGCCCGGACGGACAGATGACCGGATCGGGGGACTGGACGTAGCAGAGCACCGCCGCCTCGTTGAATGCGTCGATGCCGTCGGCCCCCCGCCGGAACGTGGGGTTGACGGTCCACTGGCCCGAGGGGTCGATGTCGACGCCTGCCGTCTCCAGCGCCTCGCCGGTGAGGAGCGTCGGGCCGAGGCACACCCGGTTGCCGGTGTCGTCGACGAGGACGACCGGCCGGTCGGCGAAGTCCTCCTCGGGCGGGGTGACCCCGGAGATGGAGCAGGCCTCTATCACCGCCAGCTCCTCCGGTTCCAGGGTGCCCTGCTCCCCCGGTGGCAGGACGGACTCGCTCGCCTCCGTGGTCTCCGTGGTCTCCGCTGGCTCGCTCGCCTCCGTGGTCTCCGTGGTCTCCGTGGTCTCCGCTGGCTCGGTGGTCTCCGTGGGCTCGGTGGTCTCCGCGGTCTCGGTCGAGGTGCTGAGCGGGGCGAACCGGCCGGCCACCGGGCCGAGCGAGCTCTCGTCCCCGTCCGTGGTCTCGGTCGATTCGTCGGGCTCGGCCGGCTGGCCGTCCCCTTCAGTCTCGGTGTTCAGCTCGGGGTCGAGGGTCAGCTCCGGCCCGAGGTCGAAGATGACCGGCCGGAACCGCAGCTCGGCGGTCTGACCGACGAGCTCGAGCGCCCGCTGCTGCTCCTTGACCCCGGGCAGATCGACGACGATCGTGTCGCCCTGGCGCGAGATCTCCGGTTCGGCAACTCCGAGCGCGTCGACTCGGGACCGGATGATCTCGACCGTCTGGTCGAGGGCCTCCTCGTCGATGTCGAGCTGCTCACCGGTGTCGGGATCGATGGGCGTGGTCGGCTGGAGCACGACCGAGACCCCACCCTGGAGGTCGAGGCCGAGCAGCGGCTCGTTGCCGGCGACCAGGGTGTAGATCGCGGCCGCGACCGTGACGACGATGACGACGAGGGCCGAGGTCCGGCGAGCCATCGTCAGGAGTCCTCCGCGGTGTCGTCCGTCGGGTCGTCGGCTGAGTCGTCGGCTGAGTCGTCCTCCTCGTCGTCGGGAGCCTGGATCTTGCCGGCGATCGCGCTCTTCGACACCTTCAGCTCGGTGTTGGGTGCGACCTCGATCCACAGGATGTCGGCGTCGACGGCCGAGACGAAGCCGTGGATGCCGGAGTTCATGACTACCTCGTCACCGACTTCGAGGCTCGCCAGCAGGGCCTTGTGCTCCTTGTTGCGCCGCTGCTGTGGCAGGATCAGCACGAGGTACATGACCCCGCCGATGAGAATCAGGGGGATTAGTGGCTCCATTGGGGCAACCTCCAGCCACGAGACGGTAGCGGTTGGCCGGCGGAATCAGGCGCCTCGCTGGGCCAATCGGTGCTTTGACCGAGTGCTTCTGACCGATCTGGGACGACCTCAGCTTACCGGTCCGTCGGGTTTCTCGCCGGGTGCCCACGCCTGCCAGACCGACTGGCGGAACTGCTCGAACCGGCCGAGAACGATCGCCTGGCGCATCTGACCGACGAGATCGGCGAGCCACGCAAGGTTGTGCAACGTGATGATCCGGCCGGCGCTGGGCTCCCTGGTCACGAGCAGGTGGCGCAGATAGGCCCGGGAGAAGCGACCGGACCGGTCGTGAACGAAGGCGGGATCGATCGGTCCGTCATCGCGTGCGAACTGCAAGTTGCGGAGGTTGAGCCGTCCCTGCGACGTCAGGGCGGTCCCGTGGCGAGCGAGTCGGGTCGGCAGCACGCAGTCGAACATGTCGACGCCGTTGTGGACGGCCTCGACCAGACCGACGGGATCGCCGAGCCCCATGAAGTAGCGGGGCCTGTCGGCGGGCAGGTTGGCGGTGGCGGAGGCGAGCGCCGGGGTCATCGCCTCTCTGGTCTCCCCCACCGACAGCCCCCCGATCGCGTAGCCGTCGAACCCGATCTCGACGGTGCGGGTGGCGGACTCGGCCCGCAGGTCGGGTTCGACGCCGCCCTGGACGATGCCGAACTGCGCTTGGTCGACCAGCTCGTGGACCGCTTTCGAGCGCTCGGCCCATCGTAGGGTCAGCTCGACGACTTCTTGGAGATCGTCACGAGCGGCCGGCAAGCCGGGGCAGACGTCGAGCACCATGGCGATGTCGGAGCCGAGCTCCTGCTGGACCTGGACCGACCGCTCGGGAGTCAGCTCCACGATCGAGCCGTCGTAGACCGAGCGAAACCGTGCGCCGGTCTCGTCGATCACCGGGTCGAGCGAGAAGATCTGGTAGCCGCCCGAGTCGGTGAGGATGTGACCGCTCCAGTCCATGAAGCGGTGCAGGCCTCCGAGCTCGGCGATCAGCTCCGAGCCCGGCCGCTCCATCAGGTGATAGGTGTTGCCGAGCACGATCGGCGGCGCCAATGCGTCGAGGTCGGCCGTGTCGAGGGTCTTCACCGCCGCCCTCGTGCCGACGGGCATGAAGACCGGTGTCGGGAACGCACCCCGGGCGGTCGTGATCCGACCGGCCCGAGCCCGACCGTCGGTGGCTTCGATGTCGATCGTGAGCTTCATTCCCCCTCAGCGTGCCGCCGATCGACGAGCATGGCATCGCCGAACGACAAGAACCGGTAGCCGGACGCCAGCGCCTCGTCGTAGAGGGCGCGCCACCGAGGTCCGATGAAGGCGTCGACGAGCACGAGCAGCGACGACCGGGGAACGTGAAAGTTGGTCAGCAGGGTGTCGACGACCTGCCAGTGGTATGGGCGGCTGATGAACAGGTCGGTGCTGCTGGCCAGCTCCCCCGTCGCCGCCACCGACTCCAGCGTCCGGACGACGGTCGTGCCGATAGCCACCACGCGCTCGGCAGCCATGATCCTGGCCCAATCCTGTTCGGCCACACGGTACGTCTCGGCGTGCATGTCGTGGTCGTCGATCCGCTCGGCCGTGATCGGCCGGAACGTGCCGAGCCCGACCCGGAGCTCGACCGCAACGACGTCGACAGCGCGGCGGCGCAACCGTCCGAGCACCTCAGAGGTCAGGTGGAGCCCAGCGGTGGGCGCAGCCACAGACCCCGGATGCTCGGCGAAGACCGTCTGGTAGCGATCGTCGTCGGCCAGCGGCCGGTGGATATAGGGCGGCAGGGGGATCTGCCCGGCTCGCTCCATCAGATCGGCCCGGAGGAGCTCGACAGCCCGCCTGCCGTCACCGAGCTCGGCACCGACCGAGACGGCCGGCTCGCCGTCGCGCACCAGGGTGGTCCCGGGCCGGACCCGGCGACCCGCCTTCACCAGGGCCTCCCACCGCCCACCGGCAGCCGTCGGCCGGCCGGTCCCGGTCGGCGGCGGGAGGGGCTGGAGGAGCAGCACCTCGACCCGCCCGCCGGTGACCTTGGTGAGCTGGAGGCGGGCCCGGAGGACCTTGGTGTCGTTGACGACCACCACGTCGCCCGGCTGGAGCAGCTCGGGGAGGTCGGCCACCGTGGCGTGAACGACCTCCTCCCCCCGGTCGACGAGCAACCGAGCTGCGTCCCTGGGCTCGATCGGCTCCTGTGCGATCGCGTCGCTCGGCAGGTCGTAGTCGAAGTAGTCGGCGAACCGGTGACGGTCGACGCCATCGCTGGTGTCGGTCCCGGTAGGGCCGGATCGCGTTGGGGGAACCGGGCTCATCGGATCAGTCGAACAAGGCCGGTGGTTCCTCGACGAGGGTCACCTCCGGCGGTGGTTCGAGGCCCAGGTGGCGCCACGACGCCGGCGTGGCCACCCGCCCGCGGGGGGTCCGAACGAGGAGGCCCTGCTGGATGAGGAACGGCTCGATCACGTCCTCGACGGTTTCGGCCGGCTCGCCGACGCTGATCGCGAGGTTCGACACGCCGACCGGGCCGCCCCCGAAGTTCTCGCAGAGGTTCGACAGCAGGAGCTGGTCGATCTTGTCGAGCCCCCGGCCGTCGATCCCGAACACGGCGAGTCCGTCGGCCGCCGAGCGCTCGTCGATCACGCCGTTGCCACGCACCTCGGCGTAGTCGCGGACCCGGCGTAGGAGCCGGTTGGCGATCCGGGGCGTGCCGCGGCTGCGGCCGGCGATCTCGGCCGCCCCGGCCTGGTCGATCTCGACCTCGAGCAGCTTGGCGGCCCTGACGACGATCTCCTGGAGGTCGCTGCTGCTGTAGTAGTCGAGCCGGAAGGCGAAGCCGAACCGATCGCGCAGGGGACCCGTGATCAATCCTGTCCTGGTCGTCGCCCCGACCATCGTGAACGGCTCGAGCTCGAAGCGGATCGAGCGGGCGGCCGGACCCTTGCCGAGCAGCACGTCGATCTGGCGGTCTTCCATCGCCGGGTAGAGCACCTCCTCCACGACCCGAGGCAAGCGATGGATCTCGTCGATGAACAGCACATCGCCGGGTTCGAGCTTGGTCAGGATCGAGGCCAGATCGCCAGCTCGCTCGATCGCCGGTCCCGAGGTGATGTGGAGGTGGGCCTGGAGCTCGGTGGCCACGATGCCGGCGAGCGTGGTCTTACCGAGCCCGGGCGGACCGGCGAAGAGGAGATGGTCGGCCGGACGGCGGCGGGCCCGGGCCGCTTCGAGGATGATCCCGAGCCGCTCCTTCAGCTCGGCCTGACCGACGAAGTCGTGCATCGTCGTTGGGCGGAGCCCGTTCTCCTCGGCGAGGACCGCCTCGGACTCCTCGGGGGTGGGGTGCGGGTCGAGCCACTCATCGCGGGGCATCCGCTCAGCTCCCGGCCAACGCCCGAAGGGCGACCTTCAGCAGCTGACCGGAATCGCCGGCGGGATCCTCGAGGAGCTCCGAGGGGAGCGCCGCCAGGGCGACCCTGACCTCCTCGCCGGAATAGCCGAGGTTGACGAGGGCCTCGCGGACATCGGCGGCCGGGGTGGCGCCGATGGGAGTGCCGCCGTTGAGGTCGATCGCGATCCCGGGACCGGTCTCCGGTAGGACCAGGCTCGATTTGAGCTCGACCAGCAATCGCTGCGCCGTCTTCTTGCCGACACCTGGCACCTCGCACAGCGCTGCGAGGTCGTCGTCGGCCAGGATCCGGGCCAGCTCGGGAGCGGAGTGGGTCGACAGCACGGCCATGGCCAGCGCCGGGCCGACTCCATGGGCGGCGAGGAGCCCCTCGAACGCCACCCGCTCGTCCTTGACCAGGAAGCCGTAGAGCTTCTGGTCGGATTCCCGGATGTGGTGGTGGATGTGCAGGAGGACTTCGTCATCGAGGCCCAACCGGTCGAGCGTGGCGACGGTCACCGTGATCCGGTAGCCGACACCGGCGACCTCGACGATCACCTCGGGCAGCGCGCTGCGATCGATCACCGGGTCGCGGTCGAGCACCCGGCCCCGCAACGAGCCGATCACCAGGCCACCTCCCGCCCCCCGTCGGCCCCGATCCGCTGGTCGAGGCGGGCGGCCCGCAACCCGGGATCGTGAGCGAGATGGCACAGCGCCAGCGCTGCCGCGTCGGCCGCATCGGCCGGCTTCGGCGGCCCGGCCAGCCCGAGCAGGATCTGGACCATCGTCTGGACCTGTGTCTTGTCGGCCCGCCCGTCGCCGGCGACGACCGACTTCACCGCCGACGGCGAGTACTGGACGACCGAGACCTGGCGGGCGGCCGCCTCGGCCAGCGCAAGGCCGGAGGCCTGGGCCACGCCGACCGCGGTCCGCACGTTGTTCTGGAAGAAGATGCGCTCGACGGAGACCACGATGGGACGGTACTCGTCGAGTAGGGCCCGTAGCTCGCGTTGGAGCTCGGCGAGGCGGGCTGGCACGTCGTTGGCTGGCGAGGTACGGATCACGCCGAGGGCGACCGCTCGGGCCTTGTTGCGACGGCCTGCCTCGACGACCGCATACCCGCAGCGCGACAGCCCCGGATCCACACCGAGCACGAACACCTGTACGACGGTAGCCGGTGCGAGCGGGCTTGAGGTCGACCCCGGCGGTGCCGATAGAGCGGGTTGTGATCGTTCACCTCGACGACGTCTCCCGACGGTTCGGTTCGGTCGTGGCGCTCGACGGGGTCACGATCGGGCGCCGGCCGGCTCGATCACCGTGCTCCTCGGCCCGAACGGCGCCGGCAAGACCACCGCGATCAGGCTGATCACCGGGGCGCTCGAGGCCGACACCGGGACGGTTCAGGTCTTCGGTCACGATCCGACGGGTACCGCCGGCGAGCACGTCCGGCGGCGCTGCGGGGTGGTGACCGCCAAGCCGTCGCTGTACGACCGGCTCAGCGGAATCGACAACCTCCGGTACGCAGCCGAGCTGTTCGGGCTCGGTCGGGGGTCCGCCGCCGATCGGCGCCTCGCCGAGGCGGCCGATCGGTTCGGCATCGCCGAGTCGCTGCACCTCGAGGTCGGGGGGTACTCGACGGGCATGAAGACCCGCCTCGCCCTGGCCCGGGCAGTGGCTCACGGCCCGGACCTCCTACTGCTCGACGAGCCGACGTCCGGCCTCGACCCCGAGTCGGCGGCCGCTGTGCTCGAGCTGATCAGGTCGATGACGAGCGACGGTCGCACGGTGCTGATGTGCACCCACCTCCTGGCCGAGGCCGAGGGCCTGGCCGACCGGGCGGTGGTCATGGAAGCGGGGGCGACGGTTGTCGCCGGAGCGCCGAGCGAGCTGTCCAAGCGGTTCTGGCCAAGCGAGATCGTATCGATCACCACCGCCGCTGGCACCGATCTCGATTGGCTGGTCCACCGCTCCGGGGTCGCGACCTACGAGCGCACGGCCGGCACCGCCCGGTTGTCGGTCGACGACATCGCGCTGACGCCGGCGCTGGTCGCCGAGCTCGTCGTCCGAGGGGCCGAGATCCTGGCGGTCGAGCCGTACCGGCCCACCCTGGAAGACCTGTACTTCGCCATCCGTCGTGACCGCCGCAGCACCGACGAGCCGACAGGTCCCGCTCGCTCCGACGCCGTCGAGGTCGGGTCGTGAGCGGGCCGAGCCCAGGGTGGCAGCGGGTCGTCACCGTTGCCCGCACCGACCTCAAGCAACTGGCCCAGGCTCGCGACTTCTGGCTACCGATGAGCTTGCTCGGCTCGCTGTTCTTCGTCGTGATCCCCACCATCCTGCTCCTGACCATCACCCAGATCGGTAGCGTCGAGGTGGTCGGTCGGGTCTCCGACGCCCTCGAAGTGCTCCCCGAGTCGGCCCAGTCCCAGATCGTCGGCGACTCGCCGGAGGGTCAGACCGGCTATGCGCTCGCCGTTTTCCTGTTCGCCCCGGTTGCCGTGATCGTGCCGCTGACGATCTCCACCGCCGTCGGAGCAGCGACGATCGTCGGCGAGCGCGAGCGGGGAACCGGCGAGTTCCTGGCCCACTCTCCGGCTTCGGCCCGCGAGATCTATCTCGGCAAGCTGATCGCCAGCCTCCTGCCGGGCTACGCCACGGTGGCAGTCGGGTTCGGACTGTACTCGGTGATCGTCAATCTGACCGTCGGCCCGTCGGTCGGTGGCTGGTTCTTCCCCACCACCCAGTGGTGGGTGATGATCCTGTGGGTGCTGCCGCCCTTCCTGGCGATCTGCCTGTCGCTGGTCCTGCGGCTCTCGGCCAGGGTCAGCTCGACGGCGGCGGCCCAGCAGGCATCGGGCCTGGTCAGCCTGCCCCTGATCATGATCGCCTACAGTCAGGCGACCGGTGTGCTGTTCGGGGCCGGGTACCTCCCGCTCGTCGTCGGTGCGGTGGCCTGGATCGGGGCGATCGTGAGTCTCCGGCGGGGCATGCGCAGCGTCACCCGCTCTCGCCTCCTCGGGGTCGCATCGGGCATCTGAGCCGCGCCGCCGGCGAGGCAGCGGGATCAGGAGACCGCTTCGAGCACCTCGTCGGGGATGTCGATGTTGGAGTGGACGTCCTGCACGTCGTCGTGGTCGTCGATGAGGTCGATCAACCGGAGCACCGCTTTGACATCGGCCTCGGCGGTCATCGGGATGGTGTTGGTCGGCATCATCGTCGAGTCGGACTCCTCGACCGCGATTCCCGCCTCCTCGAGAGCACGCCGCATTGCGACCACGTCGCCCGGGTCGCAGGTGAGCTGCCAGACCTCGCCATGATCGTCGAGGTCCTCGGCACCGTGGTCGAGGCCGACGAGCATGACATCGTCCTCCTCGACCGAGCGGGCGACCTTGACGACGCCCTTGCGCTGGAACTGCCAGGCCACCGCACCCGGCTCGGCTAGCGAGCCGCCGTTCTTGGTCAGCAGCGAGCGGATCTCGGAGCCGGTTCGGTTCCGGTTGTCGGTGAGCACCTCGATCAGGAGGGCCACACCACCGGGGGCGTAGCCCTCGTAGGTGATCGACTCGTATTCGACGCCCTCGAGCTCACCGGTGCCACGCTTGACCGCCCGTTCGATCGTGTCGAGGGGGACGGAGTTGTCGCGGGCCTTCTGGAACATGGTCCGCAACGTCGGGTTGGCGTCAGGATCGCCTCCACCGGACCGGGCGGCGACCTCGACCTGCTTGATCAGTTTGGCGAAGAGCTTGCCCCGCTTGGCGTCGGCGGCACCCTTCTTGTGCTTGATCGTGGCCCACTTGGAATGACCTGACACTGCGTTCTCCCGTGGTTCTGCCGCGGTCTCCCGCGGTGGTCACGACCGGCAGCGCTGTTCGTCGACGCTGGTGTGACGGCCTTCCCAGTGTAGTTACCGTCCCGGCAGCTCAAGCGCCGACGGAGCCGAGGAAGAGACGGTGGAGGCGGTCGTCGTCGGTCAGCTCGGGATGGAACGACGATACGAGCACCGGTCCCTGGCGGCACAGCACCGGGTCGCCTTCGAACGACGCCAGCACCTCGACGTCGGGCCCGGTTCGCTCGACCACGGGGGCCCGAATGAAGACGCCGGTGATCGGCCCGCCGTCCACGCCTGCGACGGTCAGGTCGGCTTCGAAGGAGTCGATCTGGCGGCCGTAGCCGTTCCGTCGGACGCCGATGTCGATCGCCCCGAAGCACAGCTGATCGGGTTGGCCGTCCGACACGTCGGCTCCGAGCAGGATCATGCCGGCGCAGGTGCCGAAGACCGGCACGCCGTCGGCGAGCAGCTTCGCCAGCGGGTCGACGAGGTCGAAGCTGGTCATCAGTTTGATCATGGTGGTCGACTCACCGCCCGGGATGACGAGCGCGTCGAGCGCCGCGAGCTCGTCGGCCCGCCGGACCTCGAACGCCTCGGCCCCGCAGCGGCGCAGGACGTCGACGTGGCGAGCAAAGGCCCCCTGGAGAGCCAGCACCCCGATCCTGCTCACGGGCGCCCTGGGGCGGACGTGCGGGTCACCAACCGCGATCGGCGAGACGCACGTCGAGCTCATCCATGCCGATCCCGGTCATCGGGGTACCGAGGCCCCGGCTCACCTTGGCCAGGATCTCGGGATCGTTGTAGTTCGTCGTCGCTTCGACGATCGCCTTGGCTCGGGGAGCAGGATCGTCGCTCTTGAAGATCCCCGAGCCGACGAACACGGCCTCGGCCCCCAGCTGCATCGCCAGCGCGGCGTCGGCCGGGGTGGCCAGGCCACCGGCACAGAAGAGCGGCACCGGCAGCTTGCCGGTCTCGGCGATCTCCTGGACGAGCGGGAGCGGTGCCTGCAATCGCTTCGCCCAGTCGAACAGCTCGGCCTGGTCGGCCTGCGTGAGTTTGCGGATGTCGCCGGTGATCGACCGCAGGTGACGGACAGCCTCGACGACGTTGCCGGTGCCGGCCTCGCCCTTGGATCGGATCAGGCATGCCCCTTCGCTGATCCGGCGCAGAGCCTCACCGAGGTTGGTGGCACCACAGACGAAGGGGACGGTGAACGCGAACTTGTCGATGTGGTGGGCCTCATCGGCCGGGGTCAGCACCTCGGACTCATCGACGTAGTCGACACCGAGAGCTTGCAGGATCTGGGCCTCGACGAAGTGGCCGATCCGGGCCTTGGCCATCACCGGAATGGTCGTGGCGTCCTTGATGCCCTCGACCATCTCGGGGTCGCTCATGCGGGCGACCCCGCCGTCGACTCTGATGTCGGCCGGTACCCGCTCGAGCGCCATGACCGCCACGGCCCCGGCCTCCTCCGCGATCCGCGACTGCTCCGGGGTGACGACATCCATGATGACGCCGCCCTTCAGCATCTCCGCCAGTCCACGCTTCACCCGCACGGTCCCGTCGGCTCGCAGTGGTGATTCGGACCCAGCGCTCTTCTCAGCCATACTACCGATTGTACGGCCTTCGCTCGCGTGTCCCCGACTCGGTGCTCGAGCACGCCATTCCGGCTCAGAAGGAGAGCTGGCCGCGCTCCGGATACAGCACCCAGGTCTGGCCGGGGGTGAGGACGACCTCCTGGCCGGCCTGATCGAACAGGGACGGCTTGTCGGTCTCGGCCGGCCGCTCCCAGGTTCCGCGTATCAGGTGCCCGTCGGTGAGCACCAGCAGCTCGCCCGACCCGATCGAGTTCAGCTCCGGCGAGACCGGGTCGGCGGCGCTGACGCCGTAGGTGGTGACCATGATGACGACGTTCTCGGGGGCGAGCTGCTCCCCATCGGCGGTGAGGTGGGGGGTCCCGTTCTGGGTCCGCAACCACCCACCGACGCCCTCGTCCCACGTGAAGCCGACCGTCGGGCCATCCCGGAACGCGACCGTCACCTCGCTCTCGCTGGCGACCGCCGACGACGGCAGCGCGTCCCCGGCCACCCGGTACCGGAACCACGGGTCGGGCCGGCTCGCATCGGGGGGCGCCAGCGCGAACAAGTCGCTGGCGTTGACGTACAGGTTGTGCGGTGCCGGCCGGGATGTGTGACGGAAGTACTCGAGCCTCGTCTCGTTGGTCACTGCGATCGCCTCGACCCCGCGCAACGC
>Ga0224508_10001500_pt1 | contig 20861 bp, 28 predicted proteins | sample SF_Jan12_sed_USG_4_FD_170157 | JGI IMG/M metagenome (GOLD analysis project Ga0224508, IMG submission 170157) | Sediment microbial communities from San Francisco Bay, California, United States - SF_Jan12_sed_USGS_21 | ecosystem: Environmental > Aquatic > Marine > Sediment | place: USA... | reverse complement strand
CCGATGGAAGAACAATTTACTATATTGTCACTGATGCTACCCCTTCAAGACCTGCAGAAACAATGGGAGTTGCATCTTCTCCTACTTCTGCAAATTTAATAACGCATTCTGGCGCAGTTGATCTTTTTCAATTTAAAAATGGAATTAAAGGATCTGGACCATTAGGATTCCAAGCAGGAATTTCTACTACATCACTTGATGATGATAATTACAGTCCAATGTGGAGAATTTATCTTGTTGAATGGAATGATGTAAAATCCGCAAAAATCCTTGAGACAAAGTCTGATATTGATTTCTTTCGAAACAATGATTTGATATCTGTTAGTATTGCACGACCAACTAACAGTGATCATATAGTTAACTGCCCTTTCATAGATCCATTTCAATGAAATTTCACTAAACGGATAAATTACTTGACAAGAAATTCATTTTAAAATTGATTGGTAAACTCTACATTGTTGGCGTTGGTCCTGGCCATCATGATCATATGACATTTCGAGCAAAAGAGGTAATCACTGAAAGTGATACAATTGTTGGCTATGAAACTTATGTGAATTTGGTTCAAGATTTGATTAAAGATAAAACAGTTTACCGCTATGCAATGACACAAGAAGTTGAAAGAGCTCATCAATGTATTGATCTTGCAAAATCAGGAAAAATTGTTTCACTTGTATCAAGTGGAGATCCTGGAATTTATGGGATGGCTGGATTAATTTATGAAACACTAGCTGAAACCGGCTGGAATCCAAATGATGGTTTACACGTTGAAATTATTCCTGGTGTATCTGCATTAAATTCCTGTGCATCAATTGTTGGTTCACCACTAATGACTGATTTTGCAGTTGTCAGCATGAGTGATTTATTGGTTCCATGGAAAATAATTGAAAAAAGAGTTGAATCAGCCGCACAAGGTGATTTTGTAATTGTTATTTACAATCCTGCTAGTAAGAAGAGAATTCATCAATTACAGGATACTAGAAAATTACTTTTAAAATATAGAAAGCCCACAACCCCTGTTGCTATTATCAAAGGGGCATTTAGGGAATCTGAAACAATTGTTATGACTGATTTAGAAAACCTACCAAGTCATTCAGATAAACTAGGAATGATTAGTACTGTGATTATCGGAAACTCATCAACGTATACTTACAAAGACTTGATGATAAACCCAAGAGGATACAAATCAAAATATAATTTAGAAGAACAAACTAATCCCGATCTTAAAGTCTAATAGCTTTTCTTTATTGCATTGCATAGATCTTCACTCAAGTCTAACTTTTCTCTTATTGGAGATATTATTTTTACTAAATAATTTCCAACGGTTTGTTTTAAATCCCCTGGATGTAATTTCTTTTCAGCAAATTCTACTTCAAGCTGATTAAAATTAGAATATGATACATTGCCACCAAATTTTTCCGGTCTTTCAACATTGATTTCATCAAATTCATGAAAAATTACTGTTCTTGCAATTTCTAATAATGGATTATTTTGTGTATTTGCTTCTTCACACCATGCTTTGCTAATTTTTTTCTTTATTTCATTATCTGTATTATGTATAAAAACACCTGAATTTGGATCTGATTTGCTCATTTTTCCTAATATTTGAGAATCACTAATATCTGCAGGTTTTGACAAGCCTGGCAATAGTTTGTGATGAACAGCAACAGGAACTTTCCATTTCATTTTTGGAAAAATCTCCCTTACTAACATGTGAATCTTTCTCTGATCCATTCCTGCGTGAGCAATATCTACATCTAATGAGTGAATGTCTACTGCTTGCATCGGAGGATAGAGTAATTTTGCTAGCTCAATCTTTTCTTCATTTTCAGAACGTCCCATTATTGTTAGAGTTCTCATTGTTCTAGCAAGAGACATGTGTTTTGTAAATTTTACAAGCTCAGACCAATATTCTGTCTTTTCTTCATATAACTTTGATCCTAAGATAATCTCTGCATTAGGGCAAACTAGTTTGAAAGCATCTTGATAATATTTTGAAACTTTTGAGATTGTCTCCCAATCTCCTCCCAGTTTATCATTAATTAAAGTGTGCCAATCTGCAAGAAAAACCATGCACTTGACACCCGCCTTTGCAAAATCATTAATTTTGAAACCTGTACTAATTAAGCTACCAAGATGTAAAAAACCAGATATCTCTAAACCTATGTAATGTTTTGGTGATGAATTTGTTTTGAATAGATCAATTAATTCATCATGCGTTACAACTTCTTCAGTAGGTGGCCTTTCAATCAAATCTACTTTATCTGTAATATCCAAATCAAAACAACTTTTACGATGTAAACCTATAAAGTTATTCAAATCATTTGGTCGAATTTGGAAGATTTGAATAGAACATATGTTTACAATGTTTGTGACACTTGAAGAAGGATTAGAACTAATTGAAAATTATAAAAAAGGACTAGAAAAATTTTTAGAAACATTACCTGAACAATCAGTTCAACTAGGCTCTGAAATGATTAAAACTCTTACAATGAATTCTAAAAATGAAATTACAAATTTAGAGGCAATTGAAAAAGCACTAAAACGACCACCTAAGTCTAGTTTGTGACAATAATTTTCTAAATTCTCATTTACAATTTTTTTTGTGCTTTCTTAAGTCTTCAAGAGTATCAAATTCAGTTCCACAAACCCTGCATTTGTCTTTTTTCTTATTATGTGCCTTTTCTTGATGTTTTTTTAATCTCTCAGAATTTGAAAGAATTGTTCCACATTTTTTACATTTTAACTCATTCGCACTAGATCCGAATAGTCCCACATTGGAAGTATTACATACTAGAAAAAAAAGCTTTTACGTTAAATCTATCTAAAATGGTATTATTTTTCTTATTCATCTAGGCTTTTTCTAGGTTTTACACTGAGATAGAATGCGTGAGTGCTAATGATAAATGCCGCAAGAAATACTTTGGTTGCAAATATTAAATTCCATGGTCTTTCTGGATCTGGATATGCAACTGATAATCTATCAATATCTGGAACTAATCCGTCAATAACCCCTGCAGTAATTTGTGCATTTAATACTGTAAAATTGTATAAAACTTCATAGAGTGAAATAATTGAAAATCCCAATAACATTAACTGAAGTAATGACATCTTTACCCCAACAATTTTGTCTCCAGCAGTTCTTCTCCAACCAATTCTAGAAACACAATACCATCCAATTATTGTAGAAAAAAAGATCCAAGTTGATACTCTGGCAAAATTTTCAAAAGGAATAGTTGTATTATGAATTGCCTCCCCCATAACATAAGTACCATTTTCTATCCATTCTACCATTGTTACATATACCCCAAAAACTAGAGATGACACCATAATGAATCCACAAATATAGAAAATATTTCGATAAACCTTGTAACCTGCATCAGTTTTTTCAAGATGACGTGATTTCATTATGCCGTTTGCCAAATCTTGAAATATAAAAATTCATGTATACTAAACGAGATTTATAGACTAATTATAAACAGAATATTGTTGAAAATTGACATTAACATTCCTATAGTGGGTAATGAAGAGATTACTGCAGTCACTTCTGTACTCAAAAATGGTACCTTGACCTCATCTGCCTATTTAGGAGGAAAATATGTTCAATCTTTTGAAAAAACTGTGGCCTCTTTTGTAAAATCAAAATATGCTATTGCAGTAAATTCTGGAACTGCTGCTTTGCAAGCTGCTCTATATACATTGAATATTAAAAAGGATGATGAAGTTTTAATCCCATCATTTACTTTTGTTGCTACAGCAAATGCTATTGTTTCAACAGGGGCAAAACCTGTTTTTGTTGATATCTCAAAAGAAAACTATACTATAGATCCGGATGATCTACAAAAAAAGATAACAAAAAAAACCCGTGCTATTATTCCAGTTCACCTTTACGGAAATATAGCAAATGTAAAGCAACTCTCAGAAATTAGTAAAAAACATAACATTCCTATTATTGAAGATTCTGCACAATCTTTAGGTTCTACATACCAAGGAAAACATACTGGTACTTTTTTTGAAATGGGATGCTACAGCATGTATCCTGCAAAAGTAATGACTTCTGGAGAAGGTGGATTTATTGTAACTAATAACAAAAGATTTCGAGATAAATTACTGATGGTTAGAAATCATGGAATGTCTCATGGATATGATTCTAGAATATTTGGTTTAAACTTAAGATTACCTGAAATTAATGCAGCAATTGCAACTATACAAATAAAAAAACTACCAAATTTTCTCAAAGCTAGAAAAAAAAATGCAGAATTTTTATCAAAATTAATCTCTGATCTTAAAATAATACTTCCATATCAACGAGAAAATGAGAACATCAATTGGTATCTTTATACCATTGCAACTGCAAAACGCAATAAACTTTTGAAAAAACTTAATGAAAAAGGAATTGGTGCAGCTGCTTACTATTCTATACCAATTCATAAGACTCCTTTCTACAAACTAAAAATCAAATTACCTGTCACTGATTGGGCCGCCTCTAATGTTATTTCTTTACCAATTCATCCAAAGGTAACCCAAAAAAATATTGAATTTATTGCTAAAACTATGCGTGATGTATTGTGAATTCATTAGGGGAGATAATTGGAGAACTTTGTAAGGTTGTTTTACCCATTCCTGAGGAATTTTATCATGATAATTCAGATTCAACTATAGCAGTTTGTACACTCTCAAGCATAGATTTACTCAAAATATTTGCAAATTCTGAAATTCTAAATGATATAGCAATAGCAGGTAGACTATCTGAAAATAAGGGAATTGACTCAATTATTGAATATATTAATAAAAATCAAAAAATCAATACAATCATAGTTTGTGGCAAAGAAGTATGTGGTCATAAATCTGTGCACTCATTATTTCAGTTACACAAAAATGGTGTTGATAAAAATAACAGAATAATTAATTCATCTAGTCCCGATCCATATCTTACCGTTTCTAAATCCAATATTACATATTTTCAAAATAATATAACTCTTGTAAATTTAATTAATTAAATTAATTTTGAAAAAATTTTAGATAAAATTAAAATTCTTTAATATCCATTTCTTTGTCTTTCTCGATTAATTTCATTTTTCTTTTTGTATTCATTTACAATGTCATCTGGAGTAAGATCTAGTTCAAGAGATGCTTGAACAACAAAATGCCAAATATCAATTAATTCTTCTCTTGCTTCAACTTCATTAAACTTTGTTGGTGTTTTCCACCATTTCCAATTTGTTGTTCTTTGTAGCTCTACTGCTTCATGCATTATTGCAGTACACAAGGCAGAAACTCTTCCCTCAGAATCTTTTGGATATCTACTTAGATTCATCATATCTGATAATCCTTTTTGAAGTTTGAATATTGTATCTAATCTATCTTCTATTTTTTCTGACATTTCTTATGACAACAATAAATTAATTTGAGAAATAATTAAACTTAAATCTTTTTAGAATCGAATCATTTTTTCATACATCTTGATCCGTTTTACAATATCTCCATTTTTAATTTTTAATAATCCATCTAATCCATATTTTTCAACTGCAAAAGAACCCATAACATTTCCATAAACTACTGCTTTCTTAATTTCAGATATCTTAGTTGATTTTTTACTTGCAAGATATCCTATCATTGCTCCAGCAAAGGAGTCACCTGCACCTGTAGGATCTACAACATCTTCCAATGAAAATCCTGCTGTTGGAAAAATTACATCATCGTAAAACATTAACGATCCATGCTCTCCTTTCTTAATAATCACATATTTTGCCCCCCATTGCATCATCTTTTTTGCACATTTAATCAAGTTGAATTCTTTTGTGAGGAGTTTAGCCTCTTCATCATTGATTACAACTGCGTCTACTGCTTTAATCATCTTGATCACTGCATCTCGTTTACTTGATATCCAAAAATCTATAGTATCGCACATAGAAAATTTTAGATTATCAAATTCTTTAATTAACAAAGTATTTTGCTCTGGATCATTATTTGCAAGATACACAAATTGAGATTTTTTATATGCCTCAGGAACTCTGGGTTTAAAATCTGCAAGCACATTTAATTCTGTTTTCAAAGTTGATCTGGTACTAAGTGTATTATCATAACTTCCATCATACCGAAATGTTTTTCCATTTTTAATAATTAATCCTTGTAAATCAAGATATTTAGATAAAATTCTATGATGTTGTTTTGGAAAATCTTTTCCAACTACTGCAATTAATCCTGTATTTACAAAATTACTTGCTGAAATTGCTGCAAATGTTGCTGCACCCCCTAGAACATTTTTTAAAGTTTTTTTTGGAGTTCTAATTGTATCTAATGCAGTTGAACCAAAAACTGTAAGCATTTGAGAAAAAAATTATTTTTGATGTATAAATTCTCTTGCCTGTTCTTCTGTTGGATAGTAAACAAATGGAACATCAATAGATGTAAAGAGTACATCGTATTTTGTTATTCCTGTAATTTTTACAGATTGAGATTCTTTATCTCTATCTGAATCAGTATTAAAAACACCTTTGACAAAGCTACTATCTAATGGTTGTAATGTAAATGACTCTAACTTACCTTTACCAATCATTTCGTCATTTTCAATAATAAAAAATTCAGTTTCACCTGCTGTTAATATTAGTAATGAGGGATTCACAAATTGTAATTCAATATTATAGTCTGATCCTTTTTCATTTTCGTTTAATAGTTCACTCTGAATTATGTTTACTTCTATTTGTGACGCTGATGCATACTGTGAATATCCAAAAATACTCATGCCTAATACAAAGAGAATAATTAATCCTCCTTTTTTAGATGATTTCACGACTAATTCTGGCAAAATTACATTTTAACTAAAAAGCAAAAAAATACCAATACATTGTGTAAAAATTTTGATCTAATCTTTAAGCTCCTTAGAGCTACCAAAATAAATCAAAACTAGATGATTATTTCTCATTGGCTAGAATTAAACTCAAGCTAGGAGAAAATGAAATTGAGATTGAATCTAGAGATTTCTATGTTGATAATCAAACGATAGGTGAAGTTATTGATAATATTTCAGATCATTTACCAGAAAATCAAGCAAAAATTATGTATGAAACTGATTCTACTGAAAAATCAATCGAATCTTCAACTCAATATGGTTTAGAATATCTTAATGATGCTGAAGCATATGAACCGGAATTTGCTGAACCACAATATATTACTCCTAACGAAATTAAATCAAAACTACGAATTTTAGAAACAAGTAAATTTTTTGATTTGCCAAGAACAGTTACCGAAACTGTTCAACAACTAAGAGAGTGCGGTTGGGCTACAAGTCCATTAGATGTCTCAAAAACTTTAGCAAAGATGGCATCAAACAAAGAAATTATGAAAAAATCACATGAGAATAGAATTCATTATTTTATTCAAGAATCATTGATAGCTAACTAGAAGAATAATTACATTTTCTGCAATTAGAAAAAGTTTCACCATCTAGATGATCAAAATGCGTGTTACATTGATTACATGTGTGATGCATATCAAAATATTCATCTTTTTCAACTTCTCCAACTCTGTTAGATTCAAGATCTGTACTTTTGCATTTTATGCAATGACAACCACACTTAATTTTCATATCTTTTCTCCGATAATGTATGTATAGTTTTAATACATATACAAATCATTGGAAAAGAAAAGGGACATACCATTAGAAATTGACGATCATTTCAAGCTCTATGGAAAAGAACCATGGGAAGTTGATTATGGTGAAAAGTGTCCTATTTGTAATACTAGAATTGATGAGTATGGTTTTTGTTCATGTGGCTCTAGCGGAGATTGAATTTTTTCATAAATGGAATAATAAGAATAATCAAAAATCCTACTGCTAATGGAGCAATTATTGGAAATTCAGGTACAACAGTGGTTCCTATAATTGTAATTTCTCCTGAAGATTCAGGTCTCATATTAAGCCAAACATGAGTTCCATTGTTGGCATATTCATTAAACAAAATTTCTTTGCCATCAAGAAATACTGTGTATGGTTCCCATAACAATTCTAAGGGAATAACAGTTGTGACAGATTGATTACTGCTATTTAGTTTAAAACTAATTTCTTTTGTTGGTTGATTGAAATCAAAACTTTCTATTTCTGCAAAAGTTTTAATCTCTACAAGAAATTCTTTGTCTGTCCAATTAACTTGTTTAATCTCTTTTGGTTCATTAATTGAATATTCTAAAAGAATTTCACATCCATGACATGTAAAAGCATTTTTTCCATCCAAGAAAACAGATCTTTGATTTGCAAATACTAAATCTATTTCTTCTGGAAGAACAAAAATTGTTGTTTGAAGATATCTAAAATCTAATGTCCACACATTATCTTTTAAAACTAAAACATCTTTTAGATCATATTTTACAACCAATTCTCCTTGATCTGGTAAAATTACTATGCTATTAATTCCATCACTGATATCAATTAATTCTTCTTTATCTGCACTATCTATGAGTTTTAGATTTGAAACAGTTCCATTAACAAAATTTAACTGTCTTGGTTCATCTGAATCTCTGATTTGATGTATTACATTTACATTTCCTTCATGGTCAATTGTTATTTGAAGCGATTTGTGACTAACTTCTTTAAAAGAATCTGATTGTGCGTTAGCTTGTGGAAAAAATAGAATTAGTGTAAAAATTAAAAAACTTGCAAAAATTTTGACTCTCATTTATTCCACAGTTACATGAAGCATTTCTGCTTTTTCTAAGGGACAATCATTGCCATCTCTTTGAAGATTCACAATTTTATCTGCAATATCCATACCTTCTGTTACTTCACCAAACACAGTATATTGTCTATCAAGAAATGTGCTATCAGTTGTAACTATAAAAAATTGTGAACCTGCACTATCTGGATCCTGTGATCTAGCCATAGAAACAATACCTCTCAAATGTGATCTTGAACTAAACTCAGCTTTAATGTTATATCCTGGTCCTCCCATCCCCCATGAATTTTTATTATCTGTTTTTGTATTTGGGTCTCCTCCTTGAACCATAAATCCAGGAATTACTCTGTGAAAAAGAGTTCCATCATAGAATCCATCTCTTACTAACTTTTCAAAATTTCTAACTGTTTCTGGTGCTAGCTCTGGCAGAAGTTTAAATGAAATCTTTCCATGGTTAGTTTCTATATTTACTATAGTCATCAAAACTAATCTATCATCTTATCATAAGAGTCTTTTGTGAAAATCTTTGTTTGTACTTTAACTATATTGAAAAATCTATAATTATTAAATATCTTTTGTTGATAAATTATCTTTGAAGACTAGGTTTTTATTTTTTTTAACAATAAAAAAATCTATAATTATTAAATATCACATTACAAAAACTTCAAAAGTTATAGTCTTTATATAGAACAACTAAAACTTAGAATCGTTGAATCGTATAAACCAAAGCACGATCATTAAAGAAGCAATTAATTCTTATCTTGACAAAGGGGTAACCGACAAGCAGGATATCTATACCAAAGTTGTTGATGAGCTTGGTGTTCCAAGACCAACAGTAAGACGCGTTGCAAGAGATCTGAGAACTGAATTACTACAAAAGATCCAAATCTTACAATCTGATATGCCTAAAACCACTACTGCCTCTGAAAAAGACGAATAAACTCGACTTTTCTTTCTTTTTAATTATTATCAACTTTTGGTTATCAGCATTACTGTTATAAACAATGGATTTTTCAAATTATTTATGGGATATCTAGGAAATCACCTAGCTACTATAGCAACTGGAATTTTTGCTGCTGTGCTTACCGGACTTTGGCCATATTTCACTGACTTTGCACCCATACTAAACTTCGTTTTCATCATGGCAGTACCTATAACATGGTTTTTGACGTTTACATGTTGGATATCACAAAAAAGCACGGATTACATGCATAAACATGCGGCATCTCACAGTGAAAAAAAAAGCTTGAGTAGCACGCAAACTATTCAGACTACAACTACAGGCACTCAAGTAAGTTTTTCAGAAATAAAACAAATTCAAGATGAATTATCTTCTGAACTAAATAGTCTAAAAGAATCTGTGAAGATTAAAGACAGTGAAATTGAAAGATTAAATCAAGAGATTTCTAACCTACAGACTCTTGTTCAAATTGAATCGTTAAAAACTGAATTAGCAAATTTGAAAATGTTAGCTTCAAAAAGAAAAACTAAAAGTAAATAGCTTAATCTTTACAGCCACAACAAACTATTCCATGATTATTTTTACAACTAGGACAGCTTATGGCACCACCAAAGTGACATTTACATGAACACAATTCCGTTGGATCTCTTTTTAAACTCAATAGTATAACCCCTATGTCATGTTAATATTTGACTTTTACAGTTTCAACATAGATGAATTGGAATAAATCTTTTATTGTGAAATGGAGTTACTGTATAATGTCTAAAAATATAATTTTTACAAGTATTATTGCAGCTACTTTGTTAATTACTATCTTTTCTAACATAACTTCATTTGCAAAACCGTTTGAATATCAAACCGAGATAATTTCAATTAGCAATACTATGGGAATTGAAAAATCAACTCTTCAAATGAATATCCCTAAAGATAGTCAATTACCATGGGGATTTGTTGAAGGAACAATTCAAAACCACGTTTCTGATTATCCTGTAATTATCCAAATTTTTGATAATGATGATTCTATTTCTGGAAACAATTATGGAGCAGTACATTTTGCTCAAATCCCTGTAAATAATGATGGTTCTTATGAATACAAATTCAGAGTATTAGATTCTAATGAAAATCAGACTGAGGTTATTTTTGATGGTAGTTATACTGTCAAAATCTTCATAGTATATCTGCAGTCTAATCTTGATGTAATTTAGAAGCCATTTCCAAAGTTTCATCTACCATTTCTTTTAATCTGCTTTGTGCATCTATGTCTGAAACAATATTTTCTGTTATGGATTCTGTGGTTAAAAATACCGCTTTTGGATTTGCTATTACTCTGAAATATGACAATAATTGTGTAATTAATGTCTGAACATCAATAAAACCAATACTCCCTGCAGCTAAAATTGTTATTCCTGCAACTTTTCCAGCAGTTTTTTTATAATTGATATATTCAAACAAATTTTTCAATGCTGAACTAAAAAATGAATTATAAATTGGTGAACCTATCAACCACACATCAGCATCCATAATGTACTTTGTTGCAATCTTTGTAGCTTCATTATATTCTTCATCTGGTCCTCTATAACATTCAACTTGACCCTCAGAAAGATTAATCAATTTTGTATCTTGATTTTTTGATTTAGTATAATCATAAACATATTTCATAATTATTTGCGTATTGGCATTTTTTCTTGGACTTCCAGAAATAATTACAATTTTCATGTCTTCAACCATTTGTTTCTATATTTAAATTCCCATGATTTCTTAAAATTCAACGGGCTTGGAGGGCTTCGATCCCTCGACCTGTAACTTAGGAGGCTACCACGCTATCCATATTCCGCGTCAAATTGACTCTGCGCCACAAGCCCAGCAAAAAAAACATTCTTAATTATTTAAGCGTAATCTAAATTATTTCTGATCATTTTTTGAATACTATCCCAACTTTCATTTTTTTTATCATTCCATTTTTCAAAATATACAACATCTTTCAAATCCAGTCTTGGTAACCAACCTGCAGTTTGAAGATCCGGATTTTCTGCAAATTCATCAACATATCCTAAACATAGGTATGCAACAGGGATAACGTGTTCAGGCAGTGCTAGAGTCTCTTTTAAAATCTCATTTGATAGAATACTTACCCATCCGAGACCTACTCCTTCAGTTCTTGCTGATAGCCACAAATTCTGGATTGCACAACATACACTATAGAGACCTGCCTCGGGAATGCTGGATCTTCCAATTACAAATGGACCAAATTTTGTAGGATCATATGTTACACACAAATTTACAGGAGATTCCAAAATCCCTTCTAGCTTGAATGAAAGATATTTTGTTTTTTTTGGTTCTTTAACTAGTTGTGATGAACGAGTTTTCTCTTCTTCAAAAGATTCTTTGATTTTCTTTTTTGTTTCAATATCTTTTATTAAGATAAAATTCCATGGCTGAGAAAATCCCACTGATGGTGCATGATGTGCAGCATGTAGAATTTTTGATAAAACTCTATCTTCTATCGGTTTTAAGATAAAATGCGATCTTACATCTCTTCGTGAATAAATTGCCTTATAGAAACCTCTTTTTTCCTCCTCAGTAAAATTCTCTATCAATTATTTCATGCCCTCTTTCTTTTTATTCATCCTTTCTTTTGTTAAACGTTAATAATGTCTGCACCTAGTCTTTTACTTCAATGGGCCGGTAGTCTAGCTGGTTAGGATACCGCCTCGACACGGCGGTGATCGTGAGTTCGAATCTCACTCGGCCCACTTTTCAATTAAAATCCAGTTTTGAACTCTTTTTCAATAACACTCCATGAAGTCTCAGTAGTGATACTCCCTTCAGCAGTAAAACTATTGATTCTTCCGTTAATCATTGATTCATACATCTCTGAATTTAACTCAGATTTGGTTAGAGTAAATACACTTTTCAAAGGAACTTCTGCACCTGGATAAAATATGGCTCTTCCAGGTAATGCAATATCTACTGTAGAATATTGTCCTGAACCCAATAATGTTTCATCACCATAAAGCTGATATCCTATTAATGAAACTGTGAATGTTTTCTCACTTGGATTCTTTACAAGAAATGTAACATTAAATTTTGCTTGATTATTTACTGTGCTAACATCTCTTAATTCTACATCTACCAATTCAATTTTAGCTTGTTCAAGCTGTACATTATCTAAACTTGCATAGTAAACAATTCCACCCATTAAAGCTAGAACTCCAGCTATTGCTGCATAAACAGTAATTTTACTTTGAAGTCCCATTTCAATGGTATCAGATTATGTACAACTAAAAAAGGTTGTCAAGATCCAAATACATAATATTTGATTTAAAATATTATGTTATATGACTGCTCTAGAACAAGCAATTCTCACTTGGATTCATCTTGTTTCAGCTGCAATTTGGGTAGGAGGCTCACTTTTCATTGGAATTGTATTTTCACCACTTCTAAAAACAATGACTAATTCCCTTGAAGAAAGAATGCAAATAATGATTCGTGTCGGAAGACGATTTAACAAAATTGCTGTTCCATCATTGATTATTCTAATGGCAACTGGATTGTATAGTTCACATATGTTAATTGGCAATCCCAATCTTCTTGTTGCAACAAGCTATGGAGTATTTCTAACTGTCAAGATAATTCTTGTTATTGCGTTAATTATTACATATGCAATACACGTTAGAGTTATTCGTAAGGATATTGAAGACAATATTATATCAAAGCAAATGTCAGAATCTCAAATTCAAAAATTACGAAAAAAAATCATTATTCTGGGGGAAATCACCGTTGTGTTATCTATTGCAATTCTATTCTTTGCATCTTTACTTGACGCTGGAGTATGATATTCCATCAATAATTACTTCAAACCCATTAACTAATCTCCCAATTCCGTACTTACAACCAGTAATTTTTGATGTCACAAACAAATTTGTCTCCAAATGTTTTGTAATTTCTTTAACTTGAAATGTTGTTTTTTCATGAGCTAAACTTGCAGGCACCACAAGCATATCTGCTAAATTACTATCTATTCCTAGTGGATTTTTAATAAATTCATTAAGATCTAAATCAAAACTTTGTGTTTTTTTATTAAACAGTGCATCAATCCCTACTATTGAATTTTCACCAATGCTAGAAATTAACAAAGATGCTCCAGAATCTATTACCTCTTCATTTTTAATTTCTGTCTCAACAATGAAATTCTCTCTAGATAATCTATTTTTAATCTCTTCAACCTCTTTTTTAATTTTCTCTATTGGAAGTTTGGAAAATGTACAAATTAATTTTACGTGATTAGTATTTCTTTTTGAAAATGAAATTGATTTTACACGAGATGGATATACATGTAAATTAACTTCTCCACACCCTTTTGGATAATAACCACGTTTACTTAATTCTAGTGAAAATTTTATTCCCATTCTAGAATATGCTTCTCCTAATACATGTTGAGTATAATCAATAGATGGACTCCAAAGAACATCTGTTCCGCCTTTAATTGTTAAATTAAGTTTTTTTTGAGAAATTGCTACTACGGGAATTAAAACTTGTAAAATTAAAGAAATACTTCCAGCCGTCCCTACATCTTCAACTAACTCTAAATTTTCAATATTACCTGGAATAAATTTTAAATCAGTGGACCCAATCTCCGCTCCAACTACTTTGGCATTTGCAATTTTTTGAAGAATTGTTATCGTTGTAAGATGTTGTGGTCTTAATCCTGGAACTTTTCTATTTTTTCTTATGTTTTCTAAATGAACTGGTTGTTTTGTAATACATGAAAGAGTAATTGCAGAACGAATTATTTGTCCCCCACCCTCTCCATATCCTCCATTAATTTTTAGAAAATCCATGATTTTTTCTAATTACAACTCTTTATGATAGTTTTTTAAAACAAAATTTTCTATATTTTTGTATGAATGGATTATTAATAGGAAGGTTTCAACCATTTCATTTAGGACATCTAGAAGCATTACAATTTGCACTATCAAAAGTTGAAAAATTATGGGTAGGTTTAGGCAGTTCTAACAAACCCATTGAAAAAAACAATCCATTTACTGCGGAACAACGAAAAAAAATGATTCTATCATCCATTAACAATTCAATGAAAGAGAGAATTACAATTTATTTTATTCCAGATTTAGATGACCATATCAGATGGATTGAAAAAATAGATACAATTGTTCCAAAATTTGATATAATTTTTTCAAATGATGAACTAACAAAACACCTGTATTCAAAAAGAAATATTCAAGTAATTTCTATCCCTTTTGTGAAAAGAGATGTATTATCTGGAACTAATGTTCGTGATCTAATTATTTCCAATCAAAAATGGAATCATCTTGTACCTGAAGGCACAAAAAATTTTTTGACTAACACTAATGTCAAAGAGCGTTTAAAAAATCTCTAATTATAAATAAACCCCATATTGTACTGAGATGTAGATAACACATGGAATATCTTTCAATGCTTCCAGGTCCAACAAATGTACCTAATAGAGTCATGAGAGCCATGCTTGCACCCATGATTAATCATCGAAGTGATGATTTTGTTGAATTATACACAGACGTTGTTGACAAAACTCAACAAGTATTTCAAACACAAAATGATATTGTAGCTTTATCTGCATCTGGTACAGGTGCTGTGGAAGCAGGTGTAGTAAATTTAGTTAAAAAAGATGATAAAATCATTATTCCTATAAATGGAGAATTCAGCAATAGACTATCACAACTCATTGAAGGCCAAGGAGCTAATGTTGTCAAACTTGAAACTCCACCGGGACAAAATGCAACATTTGAACAAGTAAAAGAGGCATTTGATAACAACAAAGATGTTAAAGCATTCTATGTTGTTCACAACGAAACTTCTACTGGAACAATGGTAAATTATCTTGATAAAGTATCTGACTTGACATCTAGAAATGATGCATTCTATGTTGTAGATTCTGTTTCTCTGCTTGGTGGTGCTGAACTTCCAGTGGACAAATGGAATATTGATGTATGTATGACTGGTGCACAAAAAGCAATTGCTGCACCCCCAGGTATTTCTCCAATATCTGTAAGTGCTAAAGCCAAAAAATACATGATAGAAAATCCTCCATCAACGATGTACTTCAATTTAGCAAGATACTTCAAATATTATGAAGAATCAAAACATACTCCTTTTACTCCTGCATTGCCTTTGCTTTATGCATACAGAGAGGCATTATCAATATTATTAGAAGAAGGACTACAAAATGTCTTTAGACGTCACAAGATTTGTTCTGATGCATTATACTCTGGATTAAGTGCAATTGGTTTAACTCCATTTGCAAAAGAAGAAGATCGTTCAATTTCAATTGTTGCGTTAAATTATTTGGATGGTCTTGAAGATAAAATTTTCAGAAGTACACTAGCAGATAAATTCAAAGTTTTAGTGGCAGGAGGATTTGGAAATCTTAAAGGTAAAGTATTCAGAGTTGGATGTATGGGAGAAGTTAGTCCGTATCATGTTATGAGAACTATCTCAGCAATTTCATCTACTTTGGCAATGATGGGATATGATACTGATGTTCAAGCAGGACTCAAAACTGCAGAAGAAAAACTACAAACCATCTAAACCGTAATAATGTGACGTTAAAAATCAATTTTTTGTATTAACGCAGGTTTGAATTGCTTCAGTGGGTTATAGTCTATTTTCAAATTCCTTGGTTGTGATTTGAAGATTGACAAAGTTTAACTTAATATAAGGAAATTCGAGACCGATCACATTGACTTTCGATAAAGGATCATTAATTCTAGCAGATTACACTGCAAGGGTAAAAGACAGTGATGAGATATTTGATACTACTATTGAAGAAGATGCAAAAAAACATTCTATTTATGAACAAAGTCTCAAATACCAACCTAAACTAATTTCTATTGGTGAAGTTTCTTATCCTGTTCTTAAAGGATTAGATGAAGCTTTGACAAAAACATCTGTTGGTGACAAATTAACAGTTGAAGTAACACCTGACAAAGGTTTTGGTGAGCGAGATTCTGGAAAAGTTAGAATGATTCCTATTAGAAAGTTAGGAGAAGATGCAGAAAAAGTCTCAGTGGGCGACACAATCGAGGTTGATAATAAAAGAGGAATTATTCGTTTTATTGGTTCTGGTAGAGTTCAAATAGATTATAATCATAGATATGCAGGTAAAACAATTCTATTTGATGTAAATGTAGTCAAATCTCTTGATTCCCCGGGTGACAAGGTAGATGGAATTCTGAAAAATAGATTACCTATAGAAGATTCAAAAATTGCCTTTGATTTAAAGGATAAAGAAGTTAGTGTTACGATTCCAGATGAAATTCTGCGTGCTGATGGATTGCAAATAATGAAACATTTTATTCAATTAGATATTTTCAAATTTGTTCCAACTTTGGAAAAAGTTAGTTTTGTTGAAACGCATGTTAACAAACAATCCTCAGACAAAAAATCTGAAATAAAAGAAACAACACCTGAACAAAAAACTGCTTAAATTATTTTAGTACTCTTTGCAAGATCTAATGCTGTCTCTTCAATCATTTTAATTTCTTTTAGAATAGTATATCTTTCTGGTCTTAATTCTTGTGCGATAGTTAATGCTTTAATTATTTCGTCTGGATTTAGACCAATTTGTTTTGCAGTTGTTGGTGCTCCCACATCTTTTAATGTCTTAGCAATTTTTTCCCAATCCTGCCCTTGTAATTTTGCCATCATTATGGAACCAATACCACATTTTTCCCCATGTAATCCAACACCTGGAGCAATTTTGTCTAGTGCGTGAGAAAAAAGATGCTCTGCACCAGAACATGGCCTACTACTTCCAGCAATACATGATGCTACCCCTGCACTAATCAAACCTTCTACAATTACTCTTGCATCTAATCCTTTTTCTGCAAATTCAGAAGAATTTTCCATAACTATTTTGGCACTCATCATAGCTAAGTCTGCTGCATATCTTCCATAGTATTCATTCTTTTTTTTATGACCCAATTTCCAATCTTCTACTGCGATAATATTTGCAATAAGATCCCCACATCCACTTGCTAGTAGCTTTGTTGGAGCCTTTTTGATCACATCAATATCTACAAAAACACCCATTGGTGCAGATGCTACAATTGAATGAGGTTTGTCACTTTTTATAGAAACAAATGGACTTGCCATTCCATCATGAGAAGCCGCAGTCGGTAAGCTTACAAATGGTTTACCTAAATTATATGAAATTAATTTTGCTGTATCTACAGAACGACCCCCTCCTATACCTACAATCAAATCTGAATCATCTTCTTGAACATCTTTTTGAATCTGATTTAATGATCTAATTTGATTATCTTTTGATATGTGCCAAATAAAATCAATTTTTCTTAATTCTAATGATTCTTCAATTTTTTGCCTTAAATTTTTTTGAACATTTATTCCTGATATTAAAGAGACTTTTTTGGGTTTGCTTAATGAATTCAAAAACCTTCCAAAATCCTCAATATTCTTCTCACCAATTTCAATAAGTCTTGGCAATTCCATTATGTGTGATTTCATGTGATCCTGATTTTTTGTCATTATTTATGATTTGAAGGGATCAAAAAGTTATTTAAAAGGGTGGCATGCCACATACTTTATCTTAATAGGTGTATTTTTTGTCAAACAATGTTGAAGAAAAAATTTTGCACGGGACTACCACTGTAGGTATCAAAGCTAGAGACGGTGTCGTATTATGTGCTGATATGAGAGCCAGTGCTGGCTATTTTATTGCAAATAACAATACTATGAAAATTCAAAAAATTGACTTACATGCAGGACTAACCTTGGCTGGAGGTGTTGCTGACGCACAAAATATTGTTGATATTTTACGTTATCATTCTAATCTTCATAGAGTTGAAAAACAAGATCCAATTTCAATTCATTCACTTGCAAGACTTTGCTCATTGATATTTCATCAAAATAGAGGTTACCCATTCATGGCAGATATTCTAGTTGGTGGATATGACGTAAACGGACCGGCATTATTTAATATTGATATGTTTGGTTCAGTTGAAGAAAAATCATATGTTACAACTGGTAGCGGCTCACCAGTAGCTTATGGTTTACTTGAAGAAGAATATAGGGAAGACCTTACAGTTGAAGAAGCAAAAAAAATAGCTCTACGAGCTGTCAAATCCGCAATAGTTAGAAACATTGGTACCGGCGATGGAATAAATGTCGCAATAATGGATAAAGATGGATTCCGCCTTTTGACCGATGAACAAAAGAAAGCAGTCATCGAACTTTAGTGATTTAATGCAAAGAAAACAACCACAAAAAGAATTACCTCCTAGCAGCCAAAATATAATGGCCACCATACTGCAAAGTATACCCAAAGATGCAAATGTTACAAAAATAGAATATGAAGGACCTAGAATTGCCCTTTACACTAATGCCCCTCGTTATCTCATGGAAAACAATGAAACTATATCAAATCTAGTTAATGTAATCAAAAAAAGAATTGTTGTAAGAACTGATGAATCAATTAGAAAACCAGAAGATGAGGCTAGACGAATTCTTTCAGAATGTGTTCCAAAAGAAGCAAATCTACAAGGAACTATTTTTGACACTGCTACTGGTGAAGTTTCAGTTGAAGCAAAAAGACCTTGGTTACTACAAAAAAATGCAAAGGAATTCAATCATGCTGAAATTACTGAGAAAATAGGTTGGAGATTACGTATTAGAAAGGCTACAACAATACCTTCACGTACTATTCAAACAATCAATGCAACTCTAAAACAATCTTCCTCTGAGAGAAGTAAGCAGCTTAAACAAGTAGGCGATGAAATCTTTAGACCTAGACTATCTCAAAGAACTGAGGTTTCTCTTTATACTCTTGGTGGATTTGGTCAAGTAGGAAGATCTTCATTATTACTATCCACTCCTGAAAGCAAAATCCTCATAGATTGTGGAATTAATCCTGGTGCACGTTCTCCAATGGATGCATTCCCAAGATTAGATTCTCTAAATTTAACACTAGATGAACTTGATGCCATAGTCATTGGACATGCACATTTAGATCATACTGGATTCTTACCAACTTTATGTAAATATGGCTATAAAGGTCCAATCTACTGTACTGAACCAACACTCCCAATGATGAACCTAATTCAACTAGATGCAATTAAAGTAGCCACTGCACAAGGTAGAACTCCAATTTACTCTGAACGAGACGTAAAACAAATTATGCGACAGACAATTACATTACCATATGGAACTGTAACAGATATTTCTTCTGATATTAAATTGGTTCTTGCAAATGCAGGTCATATTTTAGGATCTGCTTTATGCCATTTTCATATTGGAAATGGTGATCATAACTTTGTTTATTCAGGTGATATTAAATTTGGAAAAAGTATTTTGTTTGAAGCTGCTAGTTGGAATTTCCCTAGAGTGGAAACATTATTGATTGAGAGTACCTACGGTCTCAAAGAAGATATTCAACCAAGTAGACAAGAAGTAGAATCTGCTTTCATTAATGCAGTTAACAATACTTTAGCAGATGGAGGTAAAGTCCTAATACCTATCCCTGCAGTTGGTCGTGCACAAGAAATCATGATGGTGATTGATCACTACATGAAATCAGGTGAAATGATTGAAGCACCAGTTTTTACTGAAGGAATGATCTCTGAGGCATCAGCTATACATGAGTCGTATCCTGAATATCTTGCAAGAGAACTTAAACAAAAAATCTTAGAGACAGATGATAATCCATTTGATTCTGAATACTTTACCAATATTGAACATGCAGACGCTAGAGAAGAACCTATGAGAGAAAATTCTCCATGTATTATCTTAGCTACATCTGGAATGTTGGAAGGTGGACCTGTTTTAGAATACTTCAAAAATATTGCACCTGACAAAAAGAGCAAAGTATTGTTTGTTTCTTATCAAGTTAATGGAACTTTGGGAAGAAGAGTTCTTGATGGTTCTAAACAAGTATCCATGTTAGGAAAAGAAGGTAAAGTTGAAGTTGTTTCTATCAATTGCGGTGTTGAAAAACTTGATGGATTCAGTGGTCACAGTGATTATAACCAACTAATGTCATTTGTACAAAGACTAAGACCAAAACTTCGTCGAGTTTTAGTTAATCATGGAGAACGCAAAAAATCAGAAAACCTTGCTATGAATATTAGACGAATGTATAAAGTACCTGCTCATTATCCTCAAATCCAAGAAGCTATTAAATTATTTTAGATCGTATTCTGGCTTCCAGATCTTTATAC
>Ga0224508_10001499_pt1 | contig 20865 bp, 22 predicted proteins | sample SF_Jan12_sed_USG_4_FD_170157 | JGI IMG/M metagenome (GOLD analysis project Ga0224508, IMG submission 170157) | Sediment microbial communities from San Francisco Bay, California, United States - SF_Jan12_sed_USGS_21 | ecosystem: Environmental > Aquatic > Marine > Sediment | place: USA... | reverse complement strand
AAGAACCTGTTGTAAAAGAACCTGTTGTAAAAGAACCTGTTGTAAAAGAACCTGTTGTAAAAGAACCTGTTGTAAAAGAACCTGTTGTAAAAGAACCTGTTGTAAAAGAACCTGTTGTAAAAGAACCTTACAATGAAATCAAAAAACAAAACAATCTTACTGTGGAAGACGTGGAACTGGGAAAATTATTAAACCAAATTAATTTAAAATGTGATTCAAGTATTTTTATTGATACCATTTCATATTATGATGGAATGGGTCCTGCTTTGTATCGATTATGTCAATTTGATAATGCATTAAATTTTTTTAATGAATCATTAATCGATAATCCTGATGATGTTGAGATTCTTGTTAACAAAGGTTCAACTTTAGGAAAATTAGGCTATTTTTCTGAGGCAATAGTTTACTATGATCATGCAATTAACATTGATCCAAATTTTCTAGCTGCTAAAAATAACAAGGCAAATGCCTTTGCAAATATAGGAAATCTTAATTCAGCTATTCTGTTATATCATGAAATTTTGGTACAAAATCCTGATAATTTAACTGCTCACAAGAATCTTAAAATTGCATTATCTTTGACTTCTAATCTATCTGAGAATTCTTCAGAATCCCCTTTTCAAAATATTTCTATTCAAAAATCATCTTTATCTGAAAAAATCAATACAATAAATTCTGAAAAACAAAAACCAGATAATTTTTTTGATGAAGTTAATACTGCATTTTCAACTTTGGGTTCTTTATTTAATTTCCTAAACTAATTTTTCATTATTATCTGTAATTTTTCCATAAACCTATAAAGCCCTGTCCAGAGGATTGTCATAAGGTAAACACATGAGTAAGATACTTGAAAAATCATTAAGAGATGCCCGCAAGGAAGATAAACTAATCATGGGTACTAAACAAGTTTTAAACTCTGTAAAGAATTCAAAGCTGATTATCTTGTCTCAATCAATTAAAAAAGAAATGTTTGAGAAAATTGAATCCGATGCAAAAAAAGAAAAAATACCATTGGTAAACTTTCAAGGAACATCAGTCGCATTAGGTAGACTATGTGGCTTACAATTTAGAATTTCAACAATTTCATTCACATCTATAGATGATGCAAACATCAAATCAATTTTAAAAGATACTGAAGCTGAGGAAAAAAAATGATTAGTTGTTATTTATCTAATGTAAGTTTAAATGAGACATTTTTTGTTCGGAGTTAAATAGGAATTCTAATGACACAATCAATAAAACTTTCAACTGATCAAATGCGAATGATGTCTCTGTTTCAAAATGTAACAGGTGCAACAGCTCGTGATTGTGTAGAAGATGAAAAACAAGATAGAGTCATTTTTGTAGTTAATACTGGCAAAATGGGACTTGCCATTGGCAAAGGTGGTGTTCATATCAAATCTTTACAGAATATTGTTAAGAGAAATGTGGAATTGGTGGAATTTGATGAAGATCCCGCAAAATTCTTGTCTAATTTACTTAATTCAAAATTAATTTCTGAAGTAAAAATAAATACACGAGCAGATGGGTCAAAACAGGCAATTGTTATGGTAGATCCAAGAAAAAAAGGAATTGTTGTTGGAAGGGAAGGTCGAAATGCTGAGAAAGCAAGACTGCTTGCAAAACGATATTTTGATATTAGTAGTGTACTGATTAATAGTCCTGAACGTGCAACTTTGGAGATGTAAGATATGAGAAAATCACCTCTTGGATTATTTGCTGGTAGGGTTCTTACAAATAAAAAGAAGAAACAAAGATGGGCAATCTCTACCTATAAGAGACGAAAATTGGGTATTGATAAGAAGTCTGATCCTCTTGGTGGTGCACCTCAAGCTCGTGGTATTGTTTTAGAAAAAGTTGGTATTGCAGCAAAACAACCAAACTCTGCTATTCGAAAATGTGTTCGAGTGCAATTAATTAAAAATGGAAAAACTGTTACAGCATTTTTACCAAGAGATGGTGCAATGAATTTTATCGATGAACACGATGAAGTACATATTCAAGGTATGGGTGCAACACAAGGTGGTGCAATGGGGGATATTCCTGGAGTTCGATTCAAAGTTTTCAAAGTTAATGGTACATCACTTCATGAATTGGTAATTGGAAAGAAGGAGAAACCAAGGAGATAGAAATGGTAGAAACAAAGAATTTATTATTATTTAGAAAATGGGATTTATCTGATATTGAGATTAAAGATCCTGGATTAAAGACTGCTATATCTTTGAGAAAACAAATTTTACCTTACACTTATGGCCGTTCAGCATTAAAACGATTCAATAAAGCAGATGTTAACATTGTTGAGAGATTAATCAACAAGACAATGCACTTTGGAAAGAAATATGCAAAAAACACTGGTAGAATGACTGGAAAGAAAACTAAATTGCTTAATACTGTTAAAACAGCTTTTGATATAATTGCATTAAAAACTGGTCAAAATCCTGTTGAGGTTTTAGTTAGAGCCGTAGAATTCTCTGCTCCAAATGAGGATACTACTAGAATTGTTTATGGTGGTACAGTATACCATGTATCTGTAGATGTTGCTCCAATCAGAAGAGTTGATTTGGCTTTGAAATTTATTTCAGATGCCATCAAAGAAGCAACATTTTCTAATCCAAAACCCATTGAAGAACATATGGCTGAACAATTAATGCTTGCAGCATCTAACGATTCTAGTGCACCATCTGTCAAGAAAAAGCATGAGTTAGAACGTATAGCACAAGCATCAAGATAGAAATTTTTCAAGTAGCCCGAGGCAGATTCGAACTGCCGTCTCCGCCTATCCACTCTTGAGATCCAGAGGGCAGAATCCTTGATCTAAATTATTATTTGACCGCTAGACTATCGGGCTACCGAAATAAATCCTGGCTTTCAGAATATAATCATTTGCTGTGATTATTTTATTCTAACTTCATGAATGGCAGTTGCGTAATCACATTCCGCCTTTAATCTCATATATGGAATTAATTTATAATGAATTGAATAGACGTCTCTTTCTTTTAGTATGATTCCTTTTTGCATTAATGAAACTAATCCTCTGGAAGCTACTGTGGTTGTTATTTTTTTCCCTTTGCATACTGCTTCTCGTTTCATTTGAAATTGTTTCAATGAAAATGCTACTTCATTAATTTCTAAAATCAATGGCCAGATAATTTCACTCCACACAAATCTTCTGTTTTCTGTAGCTGAAGCATACTTTCCTTTTTCACTCAACATTAATAACATCTGGAAAAGATGCTATATCTTAATAGTTGTCTCAAAGAGAAATCCAAGAATCATTAGATTTGTTAGAAAAAGATTGGGATCTTGATCCAATTTTAAGGAAATTTATGTTAGGTAAAATTACTGATGTATCTGATTATGCCATTAAAGTTAAAGATGTAATTTTTCATGTCCCTTATCTTAATTCTGAAAAAAAATATATTTTATGGACATGCTTTTGGCCTGATTGCCATAATTGTTGTGATAGACAAGGTAGACTCCCATTAACTTCTGATGATTTGATCACAATTGGGAACGGCTTGAAATACAAAAATTCTTCAGATTTTATTAAAAATGAAACACTTACTGTAACTTACCAGGAACCTGGACCATCTGGGCAAATGACTACAATGACTACTATTAATCTGAAAAGAAAAAATGATGAGACTGAATCTGATGATGGAACTCATATTTCATGTAGATTTTTAGATGATAAGGGTGGATGCAGTATGCATCCTGATAGACCTGGAGTTTGTTACTTGTATCCATTTGCAAGTTGGCTAGAAAATGAAAAAGGAAAAGCGCGTGTACATGCAACTTATCAGTTTACAGGAGATTGCCCGGGATTCTACCTTGCAGATAATTTAGATCAAATGACAGATGAACTCAAAACATATTCTACTACTATCTATGACTACAACATGGCATCTAATCGTACAAGTCGAGAAGGATTCAGTTCTGTAAGTTTTAGCTAGGCTTTAGCTACTTTCATCAAATCTGCAATTTTTATATTCATTCCAAATCTATCTTCATGCTTTTTCATGTATATGAAAATTGACATAAAATCTGGTAATGCCTTTAAGAAGCTGAAATTTTTCTGAATTTTTGCTCTTACAAAATTAAATACTTTGGCATAAACTTTGTAGTGTTTCTCTATTGCTTTTTCATATGCTTTAAAATCATGCATGTTTTCAAGGAAAATCTCAACACATTGCATGGATGGGATAATTCCTTCTCCTAATAATGCATATACAGTTCCAATTGATTCTCCAACTCCAACTACTTTACCTGAATAATACGGTTTACATTTATCTGGAGTTGCTAATCTAATTGGACGTCCTTTAGTAGCAATTACTTTTCCGCCATGTTTTTCTAAAAATGCGTCAGTTGCCTTGATGTGATTTTTATTATAATCTCCTGCACCAATATGTGCATATTTTCCACCTAATGGGAAATACCAAAAGTATCCTGACATCCCTGGAAATGGTTCGATGTAAAAATCGTCATACGGTACTTTGTCTTCATATTCAACTTTATACTCGTAGGTTGGTAAAAAGAAATCTTCTTTCATCTTTGGTAGGTAAACCCTATGAAAGCCTGTACAATCTACAATCATATCATATTCTTTTTCTAATTCTTCTATCTTTGGTGGTGGACCATAAATTACGTTGCAATCTTTGATAAAATCTTTAATCAATCCTAATTTGTTATACGTACATAATCCCTTCAATCCAATATCAAATTTTACATCGTTGCTCATTTTGACATGCATCTTTTTTCCGTCATGAATTAAAAAATCATCAAAATTCCTTCCTGTTTTTTTACAAAATCCATCTAATACTGATTTTATCGTTCCCCATGCACAAATAGAGTCATGTCTATCTTCTGTCATTCTTTCATATCCTACAGCTTCGTGTTCTGAATTTTTTAGTCTGGCCATAAGATATGAGCCTGCTACACCCATTCCCATCACTGCTATCTTCAAGATATTCTGCGATCCTGTTATGCCTAATAAATACACTATCTGAAAATTTTACTAGTGTCCAATCTTTTGGATGATTTTGACTAGTACGAAAAAGTAGTATTGGTCAAATATCAAAATTGAATAGTTATATTGAAAAGATAGTTTGTCGTCTGATTGCAAATGTTTCAGACCTTAGAACAATTGTTGTCATCAGAGAACGTATAGTCTCTGATCTTAAGTTAAAGAGATGTCATCCATCCTTTGAGTATTGGTCTCAAACTCTTGCTTTTTTATTTTATTCAATCAAAATCGCTGGCTTGAATGGTCTTGCATGTCTTGCTTTACCTTTAGGATCATAAATGTCACTATCTAATTCTGAATACACTTGTATCTCTACTCCAAACTCTTTCTTTCCAATACTGATTAATTCCTTTGACAAGAATTCTTTTTCATCAAATTCTTTTGATTTTAATTTCATACTCTTGATTTCTTCAGATTCTGAATGTAAATCCTTGATTACTTTTTGTATGTAGTCTGGTATTTTTTTGGCATCTGTAGTTTGAGGATCTACAATCAATTCTTTCATTACAACTCCCATGTTGTTTTGACCACCTACCATAATTCTTAATATCTTACGATACACTGTTAATTTGAATCCATCAGAATTTACATAGATTACAATTTTTTGTGGAGTGATTTTTGTAATTTTGAGAATGTTTGTAATGTCATCAATTGTTGATTTTAGTAATTCTTCAGATTGAATTGAGGTAGCATCTAATTTTTCTTTAGAGAATTCAGGCCATGTTGATTTTGATACCATGTCTGTATGTCCCAGTTTTTCCCACATCTCTTCAGCTATGTGTGGCGCAAATGGAGATAGCATTGCAATTCGTGTAGAATTAATCTGGTGTAATATTCCTGAAATGTTTGCTCTGTTTTTGGCATTTGCTCTTTTGTGATACCAGCTCAAATCTGATTCAAATGAAAACAAAATATCATGCAGTGCTTCTCGTAGTCTCATCTTCTCAATTGCCTCAGTTACTTGGGATATCATGCTCTGAGTTTTAGATAAAATCCACCTGTCTTCAGCCTCCAAATTACCGATCTCTCCTGCTTTTACCTTGGAGCATTCCTCAAGGAGTGATTCTAGTTTATTTTGAATGCCAAAGACTGATTCCATGTTAAAATCTGCATCTTGGAGTAGTTCTGCTGATGATATTATTGCCAATCTAATTGGGTCTGCACCGTGGTCTCTAATTGCAGTTCTTAGTGGAATGATGTTTCCCATACTCTTACTCATTTTTGCACCATCCATCATTACAGAACCATTGACTACAATTTCTTGAGGCCATAATTTTTTATCAAATATTGCAACGTGATTTAATACAAAAAATGACAAGTGATTCTGAACTAAATCTCTACCTGAGTGTCTAGAGTCAACTGGATAGAAATATTGAAACTCTTTTTTCATCATTTCAATTACATCTTCAGTCAACTTGGAGGTTTGTGTAGCTAGTGCAATATCTCCTTTATCTAACAAAATATAATCAAAGAATTCTTTTGTTAAATTTTCAGGAGTTACTGTTCCATCATTTACAAATCTAGAAATGGTATAGTATGCCATGTAAATTACAGAATCTGATAAACTCTCAACAATCCAATCTTTATCCCATGGAAGTTTTGTTCCAAGTCCCTGTTGTCTTGCACAAGCTCGCTCATGCAACCAATCAATTACCTCTTTGAACTCTGTTCTGATATTATTTGGTAGAATGTTCATCTCATCAAAACAATTGCGAGCTAGTTCTTTCCATTCTTCATCTCCGTAATTCAAAAACCATTGATTGTTCAATACTTTAACAACACATTCTGCTCCACAACGACAATGTACTGGAGCATTTTCAAGTACTGGGAATTTTTCTAGATGATCATTCTCTTCTAACCATGCTCTTACTTTGTCTCGTCCAAATTGGACTTTTTCATTATTGAATTTATCACATTTTTCATTTAGCTTTCCATCTGTGAATTCTTTTAGATACAATTCTTTTGTAGCCTCTTCTAACTTTTCATCTGATTGGCTTGAGACTCCTAATTTTTCACAAATGTCTTTTGCAGGAAATTCCCCATACCCTTCAGTAACAATTATCGGAATAGGCTCAATTTTGACCGCTAATTCATGATTTTTAGCCTTCAAATCCATCAATGCCTGGTAATCCTTTGGTGCATGTGCAGGTACTGACATTACAAGGCCCGTGCCCATTCCAGGCTCTACAAACTCTGCAGGCAATATCGGGATTTCTCGTCCATTGTGATTTGTAGCATATTTTCCAATAATTTCATTACCTGGAATATCGCCAACAATTTTGACCTCTTTTTCAAAGAATTCTATTTTCTTTGCACATTCTTCAGAAACTATCCATGTTTCATTATCCACTGCTACCTTTTTGTAAATTGTATTTGGATTGACCCACAAATTTGTAACTCCAAAAATTGTTTCAGGTCTTAGTGTTGTAACTGGAAAAATAAATTTGCCAAATGAAAATTTGACTAGGAAATTTTTATCATCAATCTTTGGTTCAACGTCTCCCATTGTATCATGCTGTGATACTGGGTTTTGATCAGCAGGACACCATCCAACTGGATGACTCCCTTGAATAATTCTACCGCTTTCTTTGAGAGTTGTAATTTGCCACTCGATAAACTTTTGATAACCTGGAACTATAGTTGTGAATTCTCTTCTCCAATCAATGGAATAACCCATCTCAATCATTCCAGATTTAATTTCTTTATGGAAATAATCTGCAATCTTTATTGGTTCAACAAATGTTTTGATGTCTTCTTCTGGAACATGATATACGTTTCGTAACCCATCTAGGATTTCTTTTTCTCCAGCTTGAATTCTCTTTGCCATGCCAAGAACAGGAGTGCCAGTATAATGAAATCCCATTGGGAATAATACGTTATACCCTTGCATTCTGTAAAATCTTGAATGAACATCAGCTAGTGTGTAAGTTCTGCCGTGTCCAATATGTTGAGGAGAATTTGGATACGGATATGCAACTGTAATGAATTTTTTTGGTTTCTCATTTGGATTTGTTTCAAAGTCCTTTGATTCAATCCATCTGTTTCGCCATTTGTTTTCTATCTCGTTCCAGTTAATTGTCATTTTTTCATCCTAAAATCATTGATTTCGCTTTGGCAATTGCCTCGTCTTTTTTAGATGTGTCTTTTCCTCCACCTTGAGCAAATTTAGCATCACCTCCGCCAGAGCCACCTAGAATTGAGGCTATTTCCTTGGCTATCTCACCAGAATTTACGCCTGATTCCTCCCCTGCATGCACCATTATTCTTACAGTTGGTCCTGATTCAAAAATTCCACAAAAGGCAGCTTTACTATCTTTAGTTATTAGTTTCTTGCCAAAGTTTTGATGAAAATAATCATCGTATTGTTCACTTGCAGTAAAGCAAATTTTGTTTTTCACTGTAATTTCATCTAGTTCTCCTGATTCACCACCTAGAATTTTTTCTAATAGTATGGGGATCTGTTCTCTTGCTTTTTGTTTATTTTCTTCTCGCTGTTTTTCTAGTGTTTGCTTTGCAATATTTTCTTCAGCTTGTTTCTTTGATTCTTCTTCTTGATCTTTGACGTATTGGAATGCAGTAGGACCTGAGACAAACTCTATACGAACTACTCCGTCTTGAATTCTTTTGGTCTTTGTAATTTTGATTAATTCTATATCTCCAGTTTTCTTTACATGTGTTCCACCACATGCTTCTATATCTTGATCTTCAATTGATACAATTCTAACTGATTTTACTGGAACTACACCCCCCTGGTAAATTCTAAATCCATATTTTTGCTCTGCAGTTCCTCTATCATAATAATCGATGTTGACTGAAAGATTTTGTTTGACCATGCTATTAGCTGCATCTTCAATCTGTTTTACTTGCTCATCAGTTAATGATGAATGATGTGTAATATCTAATCTGGCATGATCATCGTCTTTGAATGCAGAGTGTTGCCAAATCCATGAACCTAACACTCCTCTTGATGATGCATTAATGATGTGTGTACTGGTGTGATTTTTGGTAATGTTTACACGACGAGTTTCATCTACCTTGCATGATACGGTGTCTCCTTCTTTTGGTACGCCGTCTTCTAACTGATGAACAATAATGTCTGCGTGTTTATCTACATTGATCACATTGAATCCTGCGATACTTCCAAAGTCTGGTTCTTGTCCACCACCTCTGGCATAAAATGAAGTTTTATCTAATATCACTTGGTCATCAAAGACCTTGATTACTTTGGCTTCAAACTCCATTGGGTCGTCTTTGTAAAATAGCGTCTCAGTTTCAGGTAATTTTTCTAGTGGAAGTTCTGTAATTGTTTTTTTCTTTTCAGACTGGTGCAAATCAGATAATTTGGAATAAAATGATGATGGAATTTCAGAAATTGCATTTACTTCTTTGAGATATTCAGGTGTAATGCCATCGGATTCGTACAGTGTAATCAGTTCATCGACACTCGGCACACCTTTTTCACGAATCTTTTCTGCCTTTTTTTTCATGTGCACTTTGGATTCTTCATATCTTGTTGATTCTAGCTTGAGAATTTGCTTGACGTCTTCTCTCTTTTCATCAAGTTCTGGATAGGTATCTTTGAGATAATCAATATGGGCATCAATTAATTCATCAATATTCAATTTTAGATTCAGACGATTAATTGTTCCATTAATTCTTCGCAACATCATTCTGAGATTATATCCTCCACCTACATTACTTGGAAGTGCACCATCTGTAATTGCAAAAATCAATGTTCTAAGATGATCTGCAATCAGATACACTCCTTCAAGTGGTGTTATCATCTTGTTTAGTTGATCATCAGTTACTCCTGCAGTCTTTATTGCATGACGTCTGACATCATTGAGATCCTCAAAATTATCTAATGCCTTTGCAATCTCTGTAAAGTACTTTCTCAAAATTTCTGAATCTGAATCAATCCCAATCTTTTCAAATAATTTTTGATTGATTGGACCAAAACAGCAGTCATATGCCGTGGGTGTTCCCATTGTAATCCATGCAAATCTTTCAAGACCAGCACCCATATCGATAACTCTTTGATCAAGTGTTGTATGTTGTCCTAATTCGCCTTGAAATTCAGTAAATACAGCATTTCCAAGCTCTAATCCCCTGACAAAATATTCTAATGATGGACCAAAAGAGCCACCACCAGCCCATACATCTTCTACAAAAACAACTTCTTCTTTTTTTATTCCAAATTGATCAGTTAGTAATCTAAAATCTAAATCAACACATTCATCTTTCCAATACCCTTGTGAATCTGGAATACTGTGTTGTCCAATCATGCAAAAACTTGAAAAGTGTCTACCAGTTACTCCAACATTTTCCAAGTCCTTGAAACGCAAACATGTTTGTGGAACTACTAGTGGATTTGCAGGAAACTCAAAAACCACCTTGGATCCCATCACTCTTTGAAAATCTACCACTGATGCAATTGTAAAATACAAGTCATCACGCCATCTACAAACAACAGGATATCTGCTAACAGAAGTGTGATTATTTTTTACAAAAAATTCTTCAACTTGTTTCCATGCTTGTGTATAATCAAATCTCTTAGTTGTTGGAGGCTCTCCAATGAATGAATATGTGTCATCTGCATCATCTGGGCATAAATCTCGTCCTGAATTTAGAGTCCAAAAGAATCTCCCACATTTTGAGCAAGCTTTTCTAACAAAACCCTGTTCTTGGAATAATTTGACGTTATAGTATCTGTCAGGATCAGATGAAAATTCTTTTAGAATCTCTTTTTTATCCAACGATGAGGCTGCTCTAATCCAATATTAAGAATTGTCGATTAATGATACATTAAATACAATACATAATCCAGTCTATTCATGTTTGGAAAAAAACCATCTTTAAAAGAAGGAACTCCTGTTTTTTCTATCAAAAAAAATGGTGATTATAATGACTTCATTTTTGGTATAGTTACTGGAGTAGATGGAAGACAAGTAGGTATCAACGGAATAATTGTTAATCCAATTGGTTTGAAAAATAAAATTGCACAAGGAAAAACCGGAGAACGTTCACAAGAAATACTTCTTCATCCGACCCCTGACAATGTTGTATTGGCTTTAGTGTATAGAGTTGAACATGAAAATTATGCTGAAGTAATTGATCTTGATGTTGATAAATGTGATATCCTTCCTCCAAAGATTTATGCAATGTTGGATGGTTGGATTCGAGAATCTTTACCTGAATTCATTAACACTGTTCTGTCTTTACCCCCAGGTTCTGAAAGAGATGAAGCTAAACGAGTTTTAAAAAATAGGATGGATACTTTGACGGATCCAACTCTTAAACGAACCCTATACGCTGTTTGTAGAAGTCTTAAAATCCTAAACTAAATTTTTAATTTTTAGGCATGACTTCTCCATAGTTTTATATTATGCCCTAAGGAAATCTCGACATAATGGAATATGTTTACGCTGCTTTACTTCTTCACAAGCTAGACAAAGAAGTTAACGAGGCAAACCTTAGTTCAGTTGTTAAAGCATCTGGTGCTGAAGTTAATGAAGCCCAGGTTAAATCTCTAGTTGCAGCCTTAGCTGATGTTAATATCGATGAGGCAGTTAAATCTGCCCCAGTAGCAGTTGCAGCAGCCGCAGCACCGGCAGCAGATGCAGCAGCCGCACCGGCAAAAGAAGAGAAGAAAGAAGAACCTAAAAACGAAGAAGCAGCCATGGAAGGATTGTCTTCCTTATTTGGCTAAGCAACTTTATTTTTTTCAATTTAATTTTGATCTTTATTTTTGTTAATCTTAATTACTTTTAATTCTCACTTTGTATTGATTGGTTGATTTCTCTTTCCCTATAGATGGGTTCATTAGCATCCTTGATTATTTGGGTACGATAGCTTTTGCAGTAACTGGTGCATCTAAGGCAATTGCACACAAGGCTGATATTTTTGGAATAATTGTATTGGCAACTGTAGTTGGTGTCGGTGGTGGAGTTACACGTGATGTGATTTTTGGTAGATTCCCTACAGCATTTTCTGATCCAATCTATGTTGGATTGACTGTTGGAGTTGGAATTGTAATGTTCTTTTTGTATGTAAAATTCAAAAAACAAATGAGCATTTGGCTAGTCTTTGATGCAGTTGGGTTGGGGGTATTTTCAATTTTAGGTGCATCAATTGCATACCACGTAGTTGGATTGAATTTCCTTCCAATGCTGTTTGGAGGAATGATTACAGCAATTGGTGGTGGAATACTACGAGATGTCTTTGTCAGGGAAATTCCGATAGTCTTTGTAAAAGAGGTCTATGCAATAGCTAGTATTATTGGAATTGTAATATTTTATGTGATATTGTTATTTGGTGTGGATGTGCAAGTTTCATCAGTAATTGGAATTGTAACTGCAACTGGAATTAGATTATTTGCAATGAAGTATAATTGGAATCTTCCTAAAGTTAGAGGAACTTAAGCAGGAGTGTAATCTTTTGCTTGTCCTGCAACGCCTTTTGCTTGAGCATATGCTTTTTGCAAGATTTGTTCCTTTGTTTCATCAGTCATAAATCCTGATTCAACTGATACAGAACGGGCAGATTGAGATGCTTTGCTGAGGATTTGTGAGATGTTTTCTGCAGTAACATATGCTGCCTCAATTGATAGTGATACTGCTTCTTGGTGTGCTTGGGAGAATTGTACTCTGATTTTCTCAACATCGATAATCATTTCTGCTTCTGCATACTTGAGTCCATCTTCTAATGCTGAGTAGAGTGAAATTCCTGCCTCTACTGGTTTGATATCTAATTTACCTAAAATTGAGGCTAATTTTTCATTGATTGCTTCACCTTTTAGAACTGGAGTACTATCTTTTGCAATCCAAATTGTTCCTTGATCAATTTTAGTTGGGATTCCCGCCTCTTTGAATTCTGTAAGCATTGGACCTGGTGCAATTCCTGTGTTTTTTGCAGGAACAACAATATCCATACTTGCAATGTCTCCCCCTCTTGCAGCCATCATGATTTTGTTTTTAGCAAGAAGAACATTTAGCTTGAATGGTGACATGTTGGTAAATATGAACATGATTTGACCTTTGAGTTCACCAATCATTTCTTTGATTCCTGGAACGTCTAATGTTTCCAGTGCTTTTGCTGCAACGTTATTTTTGACACAGACAAATTCCACTTCACCTTTAAGTGATTTTCTTAACGGTAAGATTTGAGTTGAACGAACTTTTTTCATATGAATTATGGATATCACTTTGTATTTTTTTGGTAGTTCTTGAAGTTGCTGATGCATCTGGCTTTTTCTTTTAGGATATGTCGTTCTATTCTCATGCATATTTCTTCTTAACCTCTTGTGCTTGTTTTATTGGCTTACCCATTGTAGTTTTAATCAAAATCTTTTTCATATTTTTCTCTCCGTTTGGTAATTTCTTTTCAATTGCAGTGAGAACTGCATGTGCGTTAATTGCTAAATCTGAATCTTCCATAGATACATCTCCTATTTTAGATGCAATTGATAGTGATGCTCTTGTTCTTACTTTGATACATGTTCTAAATCTTTCCAAAAATGCTTCAATGGATGCATCAAATGGAACTGGCGTTGGCATTTTTCCTCTTGGACCTAAAAGCTGACCCAAAGTTTTTCCGACAGTTGGCATGACCTTTGTATCTGCTAAAAAGAAATCGTGTTTGTTAATGAATTTTCGAGATTCTCTTTTGTTAGCTGCAAATTTATCTAATTCTTCTGTTCCGATGACTGAATCTGCTTTTGCCTCTTTTGCTTTTTGATTCATATCTCCTGTGGCTATGACACAAACAGTTGCTGGAGAACTAGTTTTTGGAAGTTGAACAACTTCATTAATGGCAAATCCTTTCTTGACATCAATATCTTTGAATGTGACGATCAATTCTACGGATTGTTTGAATTTCCTTTCTTTTGTTGCTGCTTTTGCTTCTTTGACCATGTCAACAAGACTTGCCTCTGTAATCATTACGAACAATTTTCTAGAAAACCTACTTAAAATCGTTTAGAGATTAAGTTTTTTGCCCATCATTTATTTTAAAAAATTACATATTTTCCACAAAATAATTCTATTTCAAGTGAAAATTTTACTCAAAACCTACATATATTAAATCTTAATCATATTTTTCTAATACGATGCATCGATTTGATGAATTAGATATGAAATTACTTTATGAATTAACCACCGATGGTTCTATCTCTGTTCCTACTTTATCTAAAAAACTTGGAATTAATGCTTCAGTATTGTATAGCCGAATCAAAAGATTGATGAAGAAGAAACTCATTAAAAAATTTACTATTGAGATTGATGATTCTCTTTTAGGAATAGGAGTAAAAGCATCTGTTGGAATTAATCGAGATCCAAAGTTTAAAGATTCGATTCATAAGCAATTCATGAATATTACCGAAGTTGTTTCCATCTCTGAAATTACTGGCAGATTTGATATCATGATTCAAGTTTATGCAAAGAATCTTGAAGCACTTCATTCTGTTGTGATTGAAAAAATTGGAAAAGTTGAAGGAGTTCAAAATACTGAAACCTTTGTAGAATTACAAAAAACCGATAAAGATCCTGTTTATTTAATTCAATAATTATTGGAATTTTTCATCCCATTTACCTTCATTTACTTCAGCAGTGATTTCTTTTGGAGTCTTTCCTTCTACTTTCACCCCTAATGCTACACATGTTCCGATGATAGTTTTTGCAACTGATTTTAATGAAGAAGCATAAGATTTTTCAAGTTTAGTATTTGCCACTTTGACAATTGAATCCATTGTCACATCTCCAGCCCATTCAGTACCTGATGCCCCTGAACCTTTTTGGATTCCAGCCTCTTTCATTATGAGTGCTGCAGCTGAAGGTATTCCAATTTCAATTTCATACTTTTTTGTATCTGTATCAACAATTACAGTTACAGGAACTTTCATTCCTTCAAAATCTTTTGTTTTGTCATTAATTGATTTAATGACTTCCATAATGTTAACGCCTAGAGGACCCAATGCAGGACCTAATGGTGGACCTGCTGATGCTCCTCCGCCTGTTACAAGTGATGATACTTTTTGTTCTCCCATGTTTAATCAAATCAATATGAAAATTTAATCCTTCCTAAGCCTCACTTGAGATCTTTAGATAATTTGCGTCTACTGTTACTGGTAATTGATATGATGCATCTAACAAAACTACGGTTGCTTCCTCTTTATCGACATCTATTCTGGTAATTGTTGCTTTCATTCCCTTGAATGGACCTCCGGTAATTTCTACTATGTTATCTACTGCTAATTGTGAAACTGTTGATTTCTTGATAAGGTATCCTTCAATATCTTTGAATTCTAATTCACCTCTTAATTGACCGCGAATGTGTCTAACTCCTTCAACTGCCATGTAGGCATCACTTGGGTTGATTGCTTCAATTACAACATACCCTTTTAGATTATCCACTAACAAAACCGATTGAATATTAATTTGATTGGCATTAGCTTTTGCTTCTAATAATCTCATTACCACTTTTTCTTGTCCTCCTGTGGTTCTAATTGCAAACAAATGTGATTTTATTTCTTCTGACAATTTTATCTACCAAATGTAATTACAGAAAAGACAAACTGAATAGTAAAACCAATAGCTCCCACTCCGGCTATTCCCAATAATACAAGTCTAAGATGTTGTTGATACTCATCCTTGTCTGGTTTTTTGGCCATTTTCATTGTATTGGCCATGTTTTTCAAAGTTTGCCTAGGGTTCATTGCTGGAAATTAATAAGGTGTCCTTATATCTCTTATCTCATGGAGTTACTGGTTGCGTATCGAGATGACCCTGCAGGTCATAATATGGCAAAATTTCTTTCAAAAGAAATGACTCAAGAAGATGATATTTTCCACGGGAAATATTATGATCTTGTTGTGATTCCAACACCTGCCATTTCTGCTGATTGGTTAGAAGAAAAATATGATTATGATGGATTTGTTTTTCTTTCAAAACATGCTGCTGATTCTGGTGTTTTAGCTTTGACTTGTCATAGCACTGGAAATTTTTCTGATGCAAAATTTGGTGGAAATAATAGGCAAGTTGCAATTCCTAAACCTGATCTTCAAAAAATATATCTTCAAACTTTGAAAAATAATCAATCACAATTCTCAGATTTCCAAATTACTATTGAGGCAACCCATCATGGACCTACTGCGCTTACTAAACCATCAATATTTATCGAAATTGGTACTACCGAAAAACAATGGACTGATGTGCATTTGTGCAATTCTGTAGCAACTTTGGTTCATGAAGTAATGTCCCAACCAATTAAAGAACATCCTGTAGCAATTTGTTTTGGTGGGACTCATTATCCTTCAAAATTTACTGATGAATTACTGGAAGGAAAATATGCTCTTGGAACTGTAATTCCAAAACATGCTCTAGGTGATCTTGATGAAAATCTATTCTCTCATATCCTTAGACAAAATAATATGGCAAAAACTGCCCTTCTGGATTGGAAGGGATTAGGATCTTACAAACAGAAAGTACTTGATTTTTTGAAATCCACAAAACTTGAGGTAGTCAAACTTTGAATATTCAACAAAAAATTTTTAAAAAATTATTAGAAGTACCAAAAGGTAGAATCACAACTTATGGAGAGTTGGCAAAAGCTGTTGGATTAAAAAATGGACAACGTGCAGTTGGCAAAATAATGAACAAAAATCCATATCCTGTTATTATTCCATGTCATCGAGTTGTAATGTCTACTGGAAAAATTGGTGGTTATGCATATGGAGAGCATGTAAAAACTAAGATATTAAATGATGAGGGTATCAAAATTGAAAATGGAAAAATTGTGGATTTAAAAAATACTCTATACAGATTCTAATCTTTTCTCTTATCTTTAATTTCTTCCATCAAAGTTCTAAGGTGTGCTTTATTTCTAACTGTATTTCCGCCAACCTTTTTGTAAAGAATCCAAAATTCAGGATTGGTCAAATCTTTTCTATCTTTAGCAATTTTTAGCAATCGTCTTAATGCACGAACTTTTGCAACATATACTGTTTTCTTACCTACTCTTGCACCTTTTCTTCCTTGTTTGGAACCTTGAGTAGTTCCTCTTTTATTTTTCTGGGCTTTCTTTTCATGTGCTCTACCTCTTGATGTACCTGTAAATGGTTTAATTTTGATTGTATTGGCTGTAATGAGACTTCGAATATTTTCTCTTGTAATTGCATCTGCAACATCATCTAGATGGTCTGTATCAAATTTTATCCTATGAACTCCAACACCCGTAACTCTAGCTGCGAGTCTTTTTTTAGATTTAAGATTTACTACCACTTGCACTCACTCTCGCATTAAAAATTTTGAACTTACCTTCAATTGCCTTAACGATAATTTCTTTTCTCTTTTTAGTTCCAACACTGTGTCCAAATCTAACTCCATCTTTTTTTGGATCTAATTTTCCTAAATCTGTTAAATTAAAAACTAAGTTATCTGTAAATCCTGAAGGATGTAATCCTCTTGCGTTTTTAGGCCCTCCATATCCTATTTTTACAAGACCTGGACGACCTCTGCTCTTTTGCTTTCTTTGATGGTGATCAATACCTTTTGGTTTTCTCCAATTTGTCTGAAGCCTAACATAACGCCAACTTTCTGGTCTAACAAAGTCTGGATTGTGTTCTTTTACCTCTTGTCTTTTTGCAATCTTTTCTTTGTTAATGGGCATCAAGTTGACTCTTAAATTTTAGAATAAATACGTTCCTAGCCAAGAAAAATCTCATTAAGAAAAATATAATAAGGAAACTTAAAGCTAGTCGAATACTTCATGAATTCGTTTGGGATTAAAAAAATTATTTTTAGAGGTATGTTTCTATGACTGAATTACTAGGAAATGCAGCCACTGAGAAATTTTTATCACAATTAACTTCGTTTGGAATTAATCCTTCAAAGGTACATCGAAATCTAGGTGTAGATGAAATGGTGATTCTTGCAGTTGAAAGAAAAGAAGGTGTAGTTAATTCAACAGGATCTCTTTCGGTAAATACCGGAAAATATACTGGCAGATCCCCTGATGACCGATTTATCGTATATGATGACAAGACACATGATACAATTGATTGGGGAAAGATTAACCATCAATTTCCAAGTGGTAAGTTTGAAAAACTATTTGAAAAAATGAAAAATTTTGTTGATAATAAAGAACTCTTTGTTTTTGATGGCTTTGTAGGGGCTGATCCTGAAACACGTTTGCCTATTAGAGTAATCAATGATCATGTTTGGCAAAATATGTTTTCAAGTAACTTGTTTATTCGACCTACAAATGACGAGTTAAAAGACCATGATCCTGAATTCACTATTTTATGTATTAATGATTTTACAGCAGTTCCAGAAATTGACGGAACAAGAACAGATGTTTTTATCTTAATTGATTTAACAAGAAAAATCGTTTTGATTGGAGGAACTGAATATGCAGGAGAAATGAAAAAATCCATGTTTGGTGTGATGAATTTCTTATTACCTGACCGTGGTATTTTCCCAATGCACTGTTCTGCAAATATTGGTGAAAAAGGAGACACAGCATTATTCTTTGGATTGTCTGGTACTGGTAAAACTACTCTTTCAGCAGATCCTAATAGAAAATTAATTGGTGATGATGAACATGGTTGGTCTGATAATGGGACATTTAATTTTGAAGGTGGATGTTATGCTAAATGTATTAACCTTAGTCAGGAAGCAGAACCTGAAATTTGGAATGCAATCAAACCTGGAGCACTTTTAGAAAATGTTATCTTAAATGATAATGTTCCAGATTATGATGATAATACATTAACTGAAAATACTCGTGTTGGATATCCGTTGGATTTCATTCCAGGTGCAGTAATTCCAAGTGTTGGTGGGAATCCTAGAGTAGTGGTATTTTTAACTGCAGATGCAATGGGAGTTTTACCTCCAGTTTCAAGACTTACAAAAGAAGCTGCAATGTATCATTTCATGTCTGGATACACTAGTAAATTAGCAGGAACTGAAAGAGGGATTAAAGAACCAAAATCTGTATTTTCACAGTGTTTTGGAGCTCCATTTATGCCTAGACCTGCATCAGTTTATGCTAAACTACTTGGAGAAAAAATCAATCAACACAACACTGTAGTTTATCTTGTTAATACTGGATGGTCTGGCGGTCCATATGGAGTTGGAACAAGAATTAAGATCAAGTATAGTCGGGCAATGGTTACTGCTGCTATTTCAGGTGCCCTTGGTATTGTAAAATACAGACATGATGATTTATTTAATTTGGATATTCCAACTGAATTGGATGGCGTACCTTCTGAGATTTTAGATCCTAAAAATACCTGGAATGACAAAGACTCCTATGATATTTCTGCAAAAAAATTAGCACAAATGTTTGTTGAAAATTTTAAGAAATTTGAAAATGTTTCACCCGAAATAATTGATGCAGGCCCTAAAATTTCTCAATAGGCTGTTTTCTTTTAACTATACCAAATATTGCTATTCCAATTAAAATTATGGCAATTATGCCTATTTGTTTTTCTGGAATATCTATTGCATTTACTTTATTGTAATTTTCTGGAATCGAATTGATTTCAATTGTATTGAATGCATTTGACGTGTTACCTTTAACTCTAATTTTAGCATCTATCCAATATTTTGAATTTTCATAGATTTCAATGGATGCTTTTTTGTTTGGTGTTGTAGTTACTGTGTACTCACTTCCATCTTTACTATTTATTATTGAAATTTTTGCAAAACTCCACTCTTCTGGATGATAAACCTCAAAGAAAAGTTTCTGGTTTTCTTGATTTACAGAAATTAAACCTGGTGTGTAATGTATCAGAAATGGAACTGTGTATCGTGTATTTTCATGCTTGATAATTAATTTTCCTTCATGGTCTCCAAATCTTTCTTCACTCATATTCATTTTGATTTGCAATATGTTCCCTTCAAGAACATGTGCAAATTTTATAAATTTTGGACCTTCAAATTTGATATCCAAATCATCTAATGTTCCATTAAGTAATTTTAATTCAAATTGTTTTTTTATAATTAGTTCTTTTGATGAAATATTAGCGACAAAATTTGGTGGCATGATAATTAATTTTGCGTCATAAGCATTTCCTATGTCTAATCTTCCTGCACCAGCTTCATGTAATGAAAATTCTTGTCCATAGGCATCTGAAACAGGCTCAACTGTAGTCAATAACAGGGATTTAATTTCATGGTGGTGAAGGTCTGGGTTTTTTTGAAGTAATAGTGCTGCAGCACCACTAACATGTGGTGCTGCAAAACTTGTTCCACTTGTAAAGTTGTATCCGGCATTATTTTGTGTGGTGTTGATGTATGCACCAGGTGCCACAATTTCTGGTTTAATGTAAAATGGAGAAACTGGCCCTCTTGAACTAAAATGTGTTACAAAATCTGGATTATAAAATAAATGCATGATACCTTTGGTATCTTCTTTAATCGATTCTTTTATTTCAAGTCCTTCTTCTCTATCCATGGATACTACTGGAATTTGTGGGGTATATCCTGATTTCATAAATTCATGAATTAATTCTCCCAAAAAAATACCTGGCTTGTTATTGTAAATAATCAATGCCTTTGCTCCTGCATCGACAGCATTTTTTTCTTTGATTGAAAAATATAATAATTCTCCTTTTACATCACTGCCTCTTTCAACAATTAGTATTGCATCTTTTACATCAAGCATTCCAAGTTCTTCGATTTTTCCATAACCTCCAAAAATTATCTTTCCTGAAATCGGTTCTTCTAATTTTGAAGAACCTACCATCGGTATTACAATATGTGGTTTTTCATCTATTTCTAATGTTGCAACAAGACTAGAAGTTAGATTATTGTATGTTGCACCTACTGTCACTGAACCAAAAT
>Ga0224508_10001497_pt1 | contig 20891 bp, 17 predicted proteins | sample SF_Jan12_sed_USG_4_FD_170157 | JGI IMG/M metagenome (GOLD analysis project Ga0224508, IMG submission 170157) | Sediment microbial communities from San Francisco Bay, California, United States - SF_Jan12_sed_USGS_21 | ecosystem: Environmental > Aquatic > Marine > Sediment | place: USA... | reverse complement strand
GCTGGAGTCCGGTGAGTCCGTGCGTGTGCTTGATTTCGCCGATAGTCTGACATTTCGTAAAGCACACATTCCCAATGCGCAGTGGGTTACGCGCCCGGATATCGATGCCACATTAACTCTAATGCCGCCTGCTGGACTATTGGTGATCACTTCGCTCGACGGGACGCTGGCACGTTATGCCGCGCAAGATATTGCCGATCTGCGACCAAACCAATTGGTGCGTGTGTTAGAAGGCGGCAACACTGCGTGGATGGACGCTGGTTTTTCGTGCGACAGTGGCTTTAAGGATAGTAACGATGCCGACGTTAATCCCGATACGGACGATGTGTGGTACAAACCATACGACCACCCCGACGCGGCGCAACGGCGTATGCAGGATTATCTGGATTGGGAAGTCGCGTTAGTTGAGCAAATGGAACGTGACGGGACGTTGGCGTTTAAACGCTACGATTAATTTTATAGATTAGGCTTCAAAATAAGATTCTAATACCATTCTCGCCAGATTAGACGACTTCACATACCATTTTTCGACATTGATACACATTGCAGCATAGGCGATTTTCTTGCCGTTCACTTCGCCATAACCCACGAACCAATCGTAGGTTCCTTTCGGTTGAAAACCATTCAATGTGCCTGTTTTTCCTCCAACGTCGGCTTGTGCCATGTCACCTTTGAAAAATTTCCTGAATGACTTGCGTGCTGAACCACTCTTGACGGTTTCGCGCATAAGGATACGCATTTGCGATGCGGTGCGTGAAGAAACTACCTGATTAAACTTTTCCGGTTCCGCTGCATATAACAATATGCCATGTTCATTATTCACTGATTCAACCAGATAAGGTTTAACCATCTTGCCGTCATTGACAATAGTCGCGGCGATCATCGCACCCTGTAACGGACTCATGGTATTGCTGCGTGTGTACCCCGAAGCGGCTTCGGCTACTGACCAGTCATCATCGTGGTCTATCGCCGTCGTACCAGGATTGACCGGAATGTCGCCGTTGATGTCGTTATTGAAACCAAAACGATGGGCATACTCTTCCAGCGTTTCGCTACCAATTTGATAAATACCCAAACGCGCGAAAACCGTGTTTATCGATTTGGCAAAAGCGGAACGCAGCGTCGGTTTGCGCGTCCATTTCGTGGTCTTGTGTTTTAACACGTTGGATTTATAGAGACTGGTGCTCTTGCCGTTGAATGGCAACACCGTCGCGTAATTGGCCTTGCCTTGATCGATAGCCGCCGCGGCGGTAACCACTTTAAATACTGACGCGGCGGGAAATGTATTTTGCAAAGCCAGATTACCCACGTCACGACCAGCGCGGTTATAACTCGCCATTGCCAAAACACGACCGGTCTCAGGTTCCAAGGCGACGAACGCACCATAGTCCGGGCCATATTTTCGCAATAAACGCTGCACCGTGCCTTGCAGCTTGGGATCGATACTGTATTGAATTTTCGAGTTATAGGATTTATTACCCGTAGATAATTCAAGGCTGGTTGGTAGCGATCCATCACGGACATGTTGATCTAAAGCCTGCGCGACCATAGCCTGGTCGACACCCCAGATTTGTTCGCGGGTGTATTCAAGTCCGCTTAGGCTAACCGGCCACGCAACACTGGTCGTTAATGCCGCCAATGAAAATAACCAGCGCCACGGTTTAACCGGCGCGGACTTGTTCACTGTTTTTACGATTGACGGCGCAGCCGCAGGAGTTTGACGGTCATTTTTCCGTGTTGTCCTGACGCGTGGAGTCGAGGTGCGTTTTGGTGTTTGCGCGGCGACAGGGGACGCGAGTGACGGTTCGAGTTTAACCCGCACCTTACCCGAAGACTTGTCAGCCCGAAATAGCGCTTTACGGCGTCGCGCCATGGGCGCGGCGTTGCGTTTAAACATAGTTGGAAGCGTTGTTTATCTCGGACGATGATTTTAGCGCATTTTCCCGTGCGTTAATATCACCGTTCACGTATGCGTAAAATGCCCGGACTGAGTCCTATGTCCGTCTCGCCCGATTGCGCAGGTAAGTCGAATTTCGATTGACTGAAAGCGACGACCTGTTCAACAGAAATGTCGCCTTGAGGTGTACGGATCGTCAATGCTGTACCACAGGCCACTCCACGCAAAAATGCAAATGCGCGTTCGACTGACCAGGTGGTCGGGATGATGTAATCCTTGTCACCGGGGTTTGGATAATACGTTGCAGCCGCTTCATTTTGAGCCTGACTTGACGCAGTATTACTCGTAAAGTCTTGCAAAAGTTTACAAAATCGTTGCGCACCCCCAGAAGCCAGTAACTTATCGATCTCCTCAGCTGTTGCGCCACTTGGCCAGGATACCGGTTGTTGGCAAAGAACTTCACCGGCATCAATGGTATCGCTCAACTGGTGGATGCTGAATCCGGTATTGGTTTCACCAAAATACAGCTGCCAAAACACCGGCGTGGGGCCGCGATATTTGGGGAGAAGGGAGCTGTGAAAATTCAAATTGTCACACCGGGCGATTTTTCGGATTGACGCAGGGATAAAGTGGGGAAAACAAACAGATAAAATAATATCAGGCTGGCATGAGTGGAGAAATTGTCGCGTTTCGGTAGTCCATGTATTTCTAGCAACGTGACACAACGGAATTTTGCTGTCTTTTATTGATTCTATTGCCGGATTAACTTTATTACTCGTAACAGGAAGGTCATTTTTCGAAGTATCCGCTGGGCCGTAACTCGGTAACAGTACGCCTGTTACGTTTACTGGAGTCTGGAGTAGATTCACCAGAAAATGCCGTGACGACGTGTTGTAGTTACCGAAGTAAACAATGCGCAAATCATTCATCGTCGTAATTTAAGTTGTCGGGCTCTGGCCGAATTTTTTGTACTGGATAGCGGAACAAGTCCGGTATGACACGACGGTGATTTATATTCAATCAGGTCGCTATGTGAAATTTCCTGGACTGTAAGGTGCGCCTTTGCAGACATGACAAACGAACTAAGAACCACCCAATAAAATATCTTTTGCCCGATTGATTCGTGACGCCAGATAATCATTGCCGCCACGGTCAGGGTGATTCTTTTGCATCAAGCGCCGGTGTGCTTCGATGATCTCGTCTTTCGATGCGCCAGGTTGCAAACCCAGAATTTCGTAGGCTTCATCTTTTGTCATGGCGCCGTCGCGGCGTGGTGTGTTCGCGCTGGTCGATTCCTGTCCAAATGTTTCCTTGGCGGATTGAAACGTGTTCCAGACGCGTTTAGCCATGACAAAACGCTGCACAATAGGCGCAACTAATGCGAATGCCGAGAACAGCCAATGGATGCGACCCGTTACCACCAACAGCAATAACACACCGGCAATACCGTACAGCATGATGATTTTCAGCGAACGGTTACGTTGTTCGGGAGACGCTTTGCCGTACCAGGTAAAAAACCACGTCAGTCCAGCCAGGACGAACAGTATTAACAGGAAGCGAAAATTCATTTACCGGCTATTTGTTTAATATCGAAATTTTGATTTGTCATGTAACGAAATCATGGAGTGTCTGGCCTCGTGTGACAAGGCTTGATCTGGTTTTATATACAAACAAAAAAGGCGGCTGAAAAGCCGCCTTTTTGGAAGTCTTGGTGGCGTTACTGCAGACCTGACATATACAAAGACAGTTGCTTGATTTGCGGCACGGATAAGCGAAATGCGATGGGGCTCATAATATCGTTTTCGCGTTCGCTGGATTTAAACAACAATAATTGTTGTTCAAGATACTCGGCATACTGTCCCGACACTCTGGGAAACTGCGGCGGAATGCCATGTCCGGCCGGCCCATGACAACTAATACATGGCGCGACACCGAGCGGTTCGTAACCACCGCGATAAACATCCTGGCCGAGCAATGCGACTTCCGCCTGATCCTCCGAGACGCTGCGCATCGCCGGTTTCTGCGCTGCGTAATAGGCGTCCAGATCAGCCATATCCTCTTCTGACAGCGGGTCGGCCAAACCTTTCATAATGGCGTTCACCCGATCGCCGGATTTAAACATTGCCAATTGTCTGGCGATATAACCTGGCACCTGCCCGGCCAGATTGGGGAATTGAGCGTTGGGGCTGGCACCATTAGCGCCGTGACAAGCCGCGCAGGTAGCCGCTTTTTGCTCACCCGCCTTGACGTCTCCGCCTGCGTTCGCGGTTGTACTCATCATCGTCAGCGCAAAAATCGCGCAAATAGTGCGAGTAATACTCATTTACAAATGGTCTCCTGGTAAATTAAATATGGTTTGGTAAAGTCGTTTGCGAATTTCGCGTTACAGCGGTTTCGGCGAATGGCCCGCATTATACGTTATCCCCGCGAGGCAGCGTATTGTAGGAAATTATGTTATTACAAGTCCATGTAATCAAAGCTTAAATAGTTATCCGAGACATCGATTTGCACTTATGTCATCTATAAATCTGAATTCGGCGGAATTTGTCATCAGCGCCCATAATGCTGACCAATGGCCGCGGGACACTGGCCAGGAGGTAGCGTTCGCCGGGCGTTCGAACGTCGGCAAGTCGAGCGCCATTAATGCCATTACCGGGCGTAATGGGCTGGCACGCACCAGCAAAACACCGGGCCGCACACAGCAGATTGTATTTTTTGACATCGACGAAACCACCCGTTTGGTCGATTTGCCCGGTTATGGTTATGCCAAGGTCTCGGAGGCTCTGAAAAAACACTGGCGAAAAAATCTGGAAACTTATTTGAGTGAACGCACCAGCCTAAAAGCGTTAATACTGCCCATGGATGCACGCAGACCGCTCACGCCGCTGGACGTGCAAATGCTGGAATGGTGCCAGCATTTTCAAATTCCCGTGCATATTCTGCTGACCAAGGCGGACAAACTGACCCGTCAGTATTCGAGCAAAGCATTGCGTGAAGTTGAACTGGCATTAAGCGAACTACCCGCGGTATCCGTGCAACTCTTTTCCGCGAGCAAACGATCGGGGGTTGACGAAGCGCGAGAACGCGTCATTCATTTTCTGAACACATAAAAAATGGCCCCGGTCAGAAGGAGAAGAAAATCAACCGGGGCCAAGCGTTTCGACTCCGCAGGTTGCGGAATCTCCCGCTCAGGGAGGGGAGCGGGGCAGATTGCCAATCCTGGCGTTCTGGTTAATAGTTTGACTTCACGCCAGTACGCATGGTTCCGGTTCACGTATTACGATCTGGTAATGAGCCACAGGTCCAATTTTCAGGTGGCGTTAATATTCGCTATCTCTGCCTCTCGGAACGACATGACATCCCGTCATTCTGCATGAGCGGTAGCGAGTGAAAGCCAGGATTGTTCCCGACAATCCATTCACATGTCCACCATCCCTAGCGGTCAATCCAGAAAACCAGAAATACCCAAAGTTGAAAAGCCACAGTATAGAAAAAATACAAAAGGCAGTTAACGTAAAACCGCAGGAAGTCGCTACGGTGGTGTTGTCCTTTGTTTACTTTTTCTGCCTTCTATGCAGTTATTACATTCTGCGGCCCGTACGCGACGAGATGGGTGTGCTCGGTGGCATCGAAAATTTGCAGTGGTTATTTACCGGCACATTTATTGTGATGTTGTTAGTGGTTCCGCTATTCGGCGCGGCGGCGGCGAGGTTTCCAAGACGCACTTTGTTGCCAGGCGTGTATCTGTTTTTTATCGCTAATATCTTGTTATTCGCTGTGTTAGTAAAAATCGCGCCATCGGCTCGCGCCATTCCCTACGCTTTTTTTATTTGGGTCAGTGTGTTCAATTTGTTCGTCGTGTCCGTGTTCTGGAGTTTCATGGCGGATATTTTCTCTAATCAGCAAGCCAAGCGCCTGTTTGCCGTCATCGCCGCGGGTGGCAGCGCTGGTGCTATCTGCGGGCCGTTACTCACCGCATTCCTCGCACAACGTCTCGGAATCGGAAATCTCTTATTTATGTCAGCAGGCTTTTTACTGATCGCGACAGTTTGTGTGACGGTACTCGGACGCTTAGCGACAAATGGTGAGCCACAGAACCAAGCAGCTGCACTGGGCGGCAAAGCCTGGGAAGGTTTGCAGAACGTTTTGAAGTCACCTTACTTGCTAGGAATTTGTGTTTACATTTTTTTGTTCACGACGCTTTCGACATTTTTATACTTCATGCAGGCTGAGTTGGTACGTGACGCATTTGAAAGTTCCGAACGCCGCACTGCCGTGTTTGCCACCATCGATCTGGCCGTCAATGCTTTGACCATCATATTGCAACTGTTCGTCACCAGCCGATTGATTACGCGTTTCGGTTTGCCTGTTACGCTAGCCTTGATTCCGGGGTTATTGATATTGGGCTTCATCGGTTTGGGTTTGTTGCCGACTCTGGTGGTACTTGTCGCAATACAAGTCACTCGCCGCGCGGGGAATTACGCTATCACGAAACCAGCACGGGAGATATTGTTTACCGTAGTGAAACGTGAAGATAAATATAAGTCAAAAAGTTTTATCGATACTGTCGTCTATCGTGGTGGTGACGCGCTGAGCGGCTGGCTTTATGCCGGACTCGCTGCTTTGGGTTTAGGCCTAGCGGGGATCGCCGGAATCGGTGCAGGTTTAGCGATAATATGGCTGATAGTCGGCGTTAAACTTGGACAACGTCACGATGGATTAGCACAAAGAATACAACCTGCGACGGTATCATCTGCCTTGACGGAATGAGCGAATCGTAAAGGAGGCATTTATGCGTCAACTCAATCGACGAGAATTATTACAAACCTCACTCGCGCTAAGCGGTGTTTCGGTGCTGTCACCATTCACCATTTTCGCCGAAGAAAAAATGGTTCACCGCGCTATTCCCGCCAGCGGTGAAACCATACCTGTCATCGGCTTAGGCTCCTGGCAAACATTCGACATTGGAACGGACGAGGCAACTCGAGCACCACGACGCGAAGTATTAAAACTTTTTGTCGAAATGGGCGGCAGCGTCATCGATTCATCACCCATGTATGGCCGCTCTGAAGCCGTGCTGGGCGAAATGACCGAAGAGCTGGCTATCCAGGACAAATTATTTTACGCCACCAAAGTCTGGACCGACGGCGAAGACGCAGGTGTCACGCAAATGGAACGCTCGCTCGAACGCATGCGCGTAAAGCAAATGGACTTAATGCAGGTGCATAATCTGGTCGATACGAGAACGCACCTTAGTACTTTACATGGCTGGAAAGAACAAGGGTTGGTGCGTTACATTGGCATTACGCACTGGGTAACCGATGCATTCGATGATTTGGAAAAATGGATGCGTCATGGCGACATTGATTTTGTACAACTGCCCTTTTCTATCGCCACACGAGACGCAGAAAATTCCTTACTACCGCTTGCGCAGGATCTTGGCATCGCGACCATGGTTAACCGGCCATTCGAAAAAGGTGCGTTGTTTCGTCACGTGAAGGGCAAACCATTACCGGGTTGGGCTACACAAATAGGTTGCAAAACCTGGGCGCAGTTTTTCCTTAAATACATTGTCTCCCACCCCGGCGTGACTTGCGTCATTCCCGCAACCAGCAAACCAAAACATCTGGTCGACAACATGCAAGCGGGACACGGCAAACTTCCCGATAACAAGACACGCGAAAATATGGCGAGTTATTTCACCGCACTTTAGTATTGTGCGGCACCACCCGCTTCGCCTGAAATCTACGGCTCGCCAAATTTTCGTTATGCGGTAGGGGCGAACTCGTTCCTACAACACCTACACTTACAGTCCCCCGAAGTCGCTACCTGCTCCTATTATTGTTCAAATGTTATCGAGTAAGGCGGATTAGGCGTCAGCGGTAACCCACCCTAATTTATTAATAACATACGGCGCAATTCGCTTCACTATTATGCCCTATGCATGCTCACCTCTATCATGCGCAGTAACGTCTACCATCATGCCAAACACACAAAGGGCTACCACTATACCAAGTTGCTCTATCCAATAGTCCTACATGCCCATCGACATTGATAGGACCGCTCCCTACCTCTTCATATTTAAGTGGCTCTCCATTTCCATCTGTAATTTCAACACACCTACCTTCGTCGGTAATGCGTATAATAATCTCGCTCATTTTTTCGTCTCCTTAGTTTTGAATTAACGCAATATCTTGTAGATTAATCGCGCTTACATTTAAGATTCATCGTTTCTTCCTCAATCTAACCCTTCTTATAATTATTTGGTCACAAGTGAATCAGAAAGATGCAGTATATCTGAACACAATATTTCTATCAGGTACTATCTGAGGATTTCTCGGATCAGTATCTTGAAAGCGAAAATCCTCATTGAATAAGTTTCTCGCTTCGATAGAAATAATTCCGTGTCTTTTCGGTAATCGATATCCTAACCCTGCATCAACGATCCAAAACTCGTCAGATCCCGCATCAACGCTAAATCCTTCTTCTTGTTGAATTGGAAAGTCACCATCTTGATCTACATATGTAAGACTGATTCTAGAGCTAAAGCCAGACGGGTGAAAAAATCGGAATTTTATTGGAAAGCGATGAGTATTTAATTTAGAGAATTCCTCAACACCCGTAGTTCCATCTTCAATATCTCTATCAAATCGCTCATAAATGTACTCTCCGCTGATCGCAAATTTAGGATGGGGAATCCAGTACAAGTAGGTCCTTGCTGTGCGCTCGTCCCAGTCCCGCCTTACTACGTCAAATCCCAAATTGATGGCGACGTCCAGATCTCGCTCAAAATAGTCTAATCCAGTATAAAGATTTGGAGAGAGTTGACTGTCTATTCCGGTTCCGTAGCTCCATGCTTCGTCACCTTCGGCATCGAAATAAAATTGATTGAATCCAGCAATTTGTGTGGGCTCCAATCGAGGATCAATCTTTTGTTGAGACAAAAATGGCCGTTGTAAAGTTCTAAATCCAGCTGCCCGTATTGTTGTGCTGGGATTCGGGTTCCAGGTAATACCAAGTTTTGGGTTAGATTGATTTCCTTGTGCATCAGTTTTTTTCGTGAAATCTGCAGATACGCCTAGTTCAAGATCTAAATTGCTTAGCAGGTTGTAATTAGAATAGAAGTATACATTCGTATGCCGAGGATTTGTGTCGCCTTCATCTTCATCGCCAAAGAACACTTGGGTTGTTTTATCCTCTTTATCGATATGCCATATTCCGCTGGAAAAACGAAAATTGTTCGATCGCCATAGATATCTCAGTTCGGTCGAAAGCAATTGGGTGTCACTTTCTAATGAAAAAATTCCCGGGATCACGTCTGTACCCAACGTTCCGTCTTGGTATATCAATGATGCTAGCAAACTTGATTGATGATCAATCTCCCGGTGTACCCCAATGCGAAATGTATCGACAGATTCCGTTTGCTGCAAATCTGGATTAAATTGACCATTAAACGTGAGCTCCAAATCACCAAAATCAAAGTCATCTCGCCTGAGCTCTGCTAGAAAACTTGTTTTTGGTGTCAACGAAGTTTGAAGAAACAGATTAGCTATATCCCGTTCTTGGCCATTGTTCTCTCTTACGCCATCTGTTTGGTAATGAAACTGACCAATGCTATAAGAAATCTTTTTACTGAGACCGGCTAACACAATATCTTCTCCGTATGTATTATTGCTGCCACCAACCCCGTTTGATTGTATCGCCAAGCGCTCCCTTGTGAACAAGGGATTGAATTCGTTGAATGATGGATCAGATGGGCCTACGCCGTTTAACGCAAACAGACTAGTTTCAGACAACTCAGGCTGCAATGGTGTAAGATTTAACGGTTGAAATAGCTGGGATACATGCAATTCATTTATTCGCGCGATTTCGTATCGAGGTCGTGACGAATATGTGTCAGCTAACAGTCGATGAGGCGCGTAGTCTATCGAACCAGCGTCAACTGATTTCCACCCCTCTATCAACGCAAGCTGTTCAAAACCGAGGTTGCGAAAGGTCGCACCGACATTTGTGCTACGCGTAGCCAGATCTTGATCTAAAAGTAACTGCGACCGATAGATCCCTCGATTATTATTTTTTCTTATCGATTCTTGAATATCTCTTAGGGCATTGGCCGGTTCGTTCAAAGTTTGTTTCCGAATAGCATCGTATAACCATGGCGTCGGGTCGTTGGAGTCGAGTGCTTTCGCTAAATCAAGTTGGGTCGCTGCGCGTTCGTCATATTTTTCCTCAAAGTACGCTTTGCCGAGATAGCTGCGAATAAGGGAGTTATTTGGGTCGAGGCTTGCAGCGATTTCGATTTGTTCGCGGCCGTCCTTAAGCTGATTTTTGCGGATCAATGCGAGACCAAGGCCTAAACGTGGAAGCGCATCACCTTGATCCAAGTTAATAGCTTTGTTAAACGCGGTCTTGGCTTCTTCAATTTCGATGCGGGTCAGATGCGCGAAACCGAGTATGGTTTGGGTGCGGGACAAACCCGGATACGCTTCGACGGCTTTTTGGGCGCTTTGTAATGATGCTTTCAGATTGCCAAAAGACGATTGCAATTCAGCCAGTCTTGCCCAGGCATATGCGTTACCGGAATCTTTTTCCACAGCGAGTTGTGCACTTACAAGCGCGGCATCCAGGCCGAATTGCGCCTGTTGGACGTATGATAAAGCCGTATAGGCAGTGGACGAATTTGGGTTTAACGAAACAGCGTTTCTTGCCAGTTGTTCCGCTTCGTCGTTGCGATTCTGTGCCACCGCAATCATCGCCTGCAAGGCTTGCGCAACTGCATCGTCTTTATATTGGTCAAGAATTTCATTTGCTTTGTCGACCTGCCCGACGGCGAGTAACTCATTCGCTTCACGCACTTCATCAGGTGTTTGTTCATCGAGTCCGATGACCGGATAGTAAAGCGCCCATTGCACGGCATCGAATGGCTTGACGACCTGACGCCGTTGTGGTGCTTGTCCTTGCGATGCGCTAGCCGCCTGTCCACCCGCAAGTACCAGCTCACCTTGTGTATTACTCACTCGAACCTGACCTTCCAGGACCAAGACATCGCTTTGATTATTTTCGACAGTGACCAGAAACTCCGTACCTTCTACCGCGGCATTCATAAACGGTGTTTTGACATTGAGCCGTTGCGGTGTATCACTGAAAAAATGAATAATGCCTTTCAGTAAATCGATCGCCCAACCTTGGTCGGCGTCAGCGCTTATTGTGTAGTCGGTATTTTCATTTATTCTGAGGATAGTGTTTTGGTCGAGCACCAAAACCGCGGCGCGACTGTTTTGTCCGACACGGACGACGACACCTGGACAAATGGAATCTTCAATGGAAGCGGTGTCTCGATCAAGACGTACGTCACCTTGCGTTGAAACAACGCGTGCGACAGGCGTTTCGCATCCCGTTTGCGCGTCAGCTGCGCTTATCGTCACCCACGCAACCAGGCAGGTGCATCCAATTCGAACAATTCTTTTTGCCCGCTCCATCCCTTATGCCTTTTTGGCTATTCGTTATCTTAGCCCGGCATCCCCTTACTAAATGCCGATGCTTATTCTCCCGATCACAACATCAATACTAGTTAGAACTGTCATTTTATCAAATAGTTCTCATCATTTCTGTGAGATTTTCCATGATAATGTATTGCGAATCTATTGTATCGGGCGATTCTATGTTGTGTCTGCACATTCTTAGATAAAAGCGACATGGTCCATCATTACCGTATTTATCCAAAATGCTTTGATACTGTAACGCCGCGTTAACCCATTCGCCCTTATCAAACAGCGACATAGCATGGGTAAAATCGGCACATAAATCAATCAATTCCGCGCTTGCTGCATTACGGGTCGCCATAATTTCAAATATCGATTGCGGGGTAGATTTACCTTTTAACAAGAAGGTGCCCAATCTTCGGCATACCACATCATCCAGCCCGGCGACTGTCGCTGCACCGGCTAGTAACCGGGTGCCAAGAAATTTATTCAGATTTTCGATGCGTGATGCCGTGTTGATGGTGTCTCCGGTAAGGCTATAAGTAAAACGTCCGCTACCGCCAATATTTCCAATCGCGACTTCACCCACCATCAATCCAATGCGTGTATTTAAGGGTGTTAGGGTGTGGCCTTGGTTAAACTCTCTCACTCGTTTTATGATTTCAAGCGCACTCAAACAAGCGTTTGATCGGCAGGCGCTATCGTCTTCTTGTCCTATCCAAAATGCGGTCAGACTATCGCCTTCAATGTGCAATGCCTCGCCCTTGTAGTTAACCACGCACTCTGTAAGTGTCTCAAAATATTCATTTTTTAAATCGGCAAGAGCAGTCGGCGAAATCGATTCCGACAAGGTCGTGTAACTCTCGACATCGCTCGCCAAACAAACGCCGTAAACTAATTTTGATTCTTTCTCAGGCGATTCATGGGTATCGAATTGTTGCGCGGCTTTTTCCGGTATGTAGTAACGAATGGAAGCACGATAATGCTCGCTTTGGCGTTTCGACCATAAGTATTTCCATGTCTGACTGATGACAAGCAGCAGAGGCAACTGTATCGCTAATGGTGTAAATAACGGCAACCAAAGTGACTGGTCGGTAAACATCCTTGTTGCGAAAAAAAAGTAAATCGCGCCTATCACAACAACGATAAGACCTGCTTTTACACCGGATAAACGCATGGCCAAAAAACTTAAGACTAGGCCAAAAAGCAGCACGAGGATAAAGCGTTTGTTCGCCGATGGTTGAACTAACGCGCGATTCTGCAGAAGATTAGCCAATGCAGTCGCGGCAATTTCTACGCCGTTTATATCGAGACCTTCTTCAGTAAATACAGTGGGGAAACCATCCATTTGATCGACGGCCGATACGTCGGCGCCACCGATGAGAACAATCTTGCTGTTAAATTTTGCGAACGTTTCCGCAAGTGGTTGCCCTAGTTGGTCGAATAACTCGGCGTATCTAATTGTGTTAATCGACTTGGGTGGTCCGTAATAGTTGATGTATACCGGCCCGGTTTCGCCAATAGTCTGTTGCAGAGTATGAAGAAAGGTAGTGTTGTTCAGATTTGTTAGCTCGGCGATTTTGTGTTGTAAGGAATCATTTTTGGATTTCGCTTGGATTCTTAGTTGATCGAGCAATTTGCAAAATTCGTTTGCACCTATGGACTGATTGGTTTCAGTGGTTTTATTTGTGAAGCCTATGGCGTGTAACATATACAAAACCACGGGCAGACTCGACGCATCAACCAGTTCAACCACGCGTGACTCGCTTAAATTAACCGTTGGCTGCTTTGCGCTGGCCACCAACGCGGCATGACAAAGTAACGTTTGGTTGGTGTCCTGAACAACTTGATGAAACGGCCAGTAAAAACTGACCTTTTCCGGAATCTTTGGTAATGAAAATGGCGCAAGTGCTCTTGCGACCACGGCAAACTTTTCAACCGGGTTAACCAGACGATCAACCTGACCATCACGGATGGTTTGTTGAAACAAAATCACATTTTTAGCCTCACGAATCGCCTGTGCTAACTCTCCATCGCCTACGCCATCTTTCGCCCGATCAAAGAACACATCGAATGCGATCAATGATGCGCCCGAGTGATGGAGTTCGCGAATTAACTTTGCATGTAACAATCGATCCCAATCCCGTAACTTAGCGGGTTGTTGAAGGTGTCGGGCCGATTCCTTATCAACACTGATGACGACGACTTGTTCGGGCGCTGGTTCAATGCCACGAATTTGAAACAACCAACCCAAGCCGATTTCTTCGAATCGGCGACCAATGGGAGTCATTATCAGCGCGCAACCAAGAATGCCCACGACAACCCCGACTATGATCGATTTTAAGTAAGACACGGCGCGGGATTTTCGGTAGATGTAGTTTCGTTCAGCATAAACCGCTTCGGCTATTTTACGTAATATTGTGGGAGTGGCGCCTCGCCACAATAGTTTTGGCAAGTATTTATGTTCTGTCGTCGCCGCGTGGGCACGCCTCCCACAACATGCATTTCAAGTTCAGCGAGTTGAAAGTTTCGCGATTTATTGTTAAGCGATTACCTTACAGGTTACTGTCCGCTAAAACCCAAATTTATCCAACAACTTACCCGGCGAATCTTCCATCAAAATCATTTGACGGTGTGCGGAGCTGACAAATCCTTGTTCGCTGGCGTGATCTAAAAATTCAATCAGACGGTCGTAGTAGCCATCGACATTCAGTAACCCGCAAGGCTTGTCGTGAATACGCAATTGCGCCCAGGTTAAGATTTCCATGGTTTCATCGAATGTACCAAGACCACCAGGCAATGAGATAAATCCGTCAGACAGGTTCACCATCATCGCCTTGCGTTCATGCATGGAACTGACTTCGCGTAGCTCGGTCAGCCCATCGTGGGCCAGTTCCTTTTCCAACAGAAAAGTCGGAATAACGCCGATGACTTCGCCACCTCTCTCCAAAGCACCATCCGCTACCGCACCCATCAGCCCGACATGGGCGCCACCATAGACGGCGCCCAACCCCCGCGTCGCAATCTCGGCGCCTAATATCCGCGCGGCTTCGACATATACCGGTCGTGTTCCTTCTTTTGATCCGCAAAATACGCAAATTCTCTTCATTTATCTTGGCACCCGTTTGTTACAGCTTTGTTAGTAATCCGTAATACTTAAACCATAGAATACAGGAACAAGCGCGCGTGAACATGATCTAATCAAACGATTGAAAAACTTATGTAAGGATGTTGCAATGTTAAATCGACGAAAATTTTTAGGACGACTTTTTTTAGGCGCCATCGGCATAGGCGGATTGTCATTATTTACCAACCGGCTTGCCGCCCAGAACAACACTAACGACAAAAGTTCAAATACCATGTCAAACGAGACCATTGAGAAAATCGAGTTGAGCAAAAAAGAGTGGCTAGATCGCCTGACACCAGAACAATATGATGTGCTACGCAATGCAGGCACCGAACGCCCGTTTACCAGCCCGTTGGACAAGCTCTACGACGACGGAACCTATGTTTGTGCTGGTTGCGATTTACCGTTGTTCGAATCGAAAACGAAATTCGACAGCGGTACCGGTTGGCCGAGTTTTTACGCTGGGATCGAAGGTAACATTGAAACCAAAACGGATTTCAAATTGATCCTGCCACGCACGGAATACCATTGCGCGCGTTGCGGTGGTCATCAAGGCCATGTATTCAATGACGGGCCACAACCCACCGGCAAGCGTTATTGCAATAATGGTGTTGCGTTAAAGTTTATTCCTGCTTAGTTCCGCGGAAATTTTTCTAAAAGTTCAGTCAATTGCGCCAGCGATTCTTCGCTGGCGCTGCCCTTTTGTCGCGACAACTCCAAAGTCGCATTGCTCAATAGTCGATAGAGCTCGCCGGCTTGCGCATCCCACTGCATTACGCACTCCAGTTGCTGTTTAACTGTCTCGACATCGCCGCGTTCTATTGGGCCGGTTAAGGCGTCCACGGGGCCTAATGAAAATATATTATCCAAAGTCCCTTGAGCCAACGGCTGCATAATGCGCATGGCCTGATCACCTTGCACCCCGCTTTGTTTAAAGCATTGCAAAGCGAAATCCATCAAGGCCGTTAAATAATTACTGGTGATGCAACACGCCGCGTGATAAAGCGTCTTGTTCTGCGCATTCACGGAAAACATCTGACCGCCGATTTTTTCGAAAGCATCAGTAAGTGTTTGCACGGCTTTCGAATCGCCTTCTATTGCACAGAAAGTACTAGCGAAATTTTCCGTTGCATTCATCGGGTCAACAAAACTACGCATCGGATGCACGCTGGCAAAATGTATGTCGGATAATTCTTTTGACAGCTCTGCCGGTACGAGTACGCTCGACGGCAACGCACCGCTGCAATGAAAAATAACGCTCTCTGGTTTGACAACGCCGGTTTCTAATAACTGCCGTGCGCAATCTGCTATAGCATCGTCGGGGACTGATAATAAATAGACATCGGCGTGCTGCATTGAACTAATATTTTCGACTGCCCGGCCCGCACCGATGAACGTAAGCGCCGCGGTTGTACTTTGCAGTGACCGATTCATAACATCGCCAATCTCAAAAACGCCCTGATCAAGCCAAAGGCATGCCAGCGTGCGACCAAGTTTACCGGCGCCAATAATGTTAATTCTCGGTGTCATAGGTGAATTTTAAGGCTTTGTCGCTGTCAAATGTTACTGGGGAACCAGCGTTATTCCTATGCTATGGTTATGGTCAACCACACAGGTTTAAGGTCATGCAAACAATGGCGGATATGACAAGGATAAAGTGTTCATCGTCGTGGTTCATGTATCTGGTAAAGACATTTACCATGTTATTGGTTTGTACACCTTCAGCATTCGCCTGGATACATGTAACCTGTCATGGTCACCCTGAGTTCTCAACAACCGACCGTACGATGAATTGTTCCCGGTTGGACTTGTTGGAAGATGGGGATGGCTACTTCATTTCCGTGTTTTCAAGTGCCGAAGCAAATCGGGAAACAGGTCATTTGTCTGTTGTCAGCGGTGGAGGGTCGATTCGCAACGTAGGGTTCGACGGCGGTGAATCGAAAGCATATTTACGCAGAACCTTCGCGATTAACCGTCAATGGCGGGGCTGGTTACCCGTCACCGTGAATGTTGACGTGAACTATTTGTTTGTCGGTGATGGCGAGTCCCAACTCTTTGCGAATCTTTGGACCTACGGATCGAACAGTCTAGTCGGCGATAATCGAATGAGTATCGTACTGCGCTATGATGGTTTTGAGCACGCAAACCTGACTCACTCACGTAACGAGGGTATCGTAAGCATACCCCAAGAGGGCACTTATAAAGGCCACTCAGCCCTTACTCTGTCCGCTACCCAACTTATTCATCATTCGACACCCACTATGGATGTGCGCGTTGACTTACTGGGTTGGTCATCGCCAACTCTTGGCAGTCTTGGTTCAATAATCAGCGCATCCGTCGAAGCCGATGCGCGAATTGATATATCAATTCCCGATAAAACAAATGTAGATCGATAAAACGGAATTGCATTCGGGATTAACATCTGTTCCGGGTTACGTTGGGATTGATCGTGGCTACGCCTGCTATCATCGATATTTATCGCATCGGTAACAAGGATTACAGATCATGAACGACGGTTCTGCCCAACCATCTGTATTTAGTTCCTTTTCGTGGCAAGCAGCTTCCGCAGGTGTTCTCTCTGCGTTTGTCGGTTTTGCGGGGTCGTTTGCCATAATCATCCAGGGCTTAACTGGTGTTGGCGCAAGCCCGGCTCAAGCCGCGTCTGGCCTTATGGCGCTGTCTGTAGCGATGGGAGTGTGTGGCATATTCCTCAGCATTAAATACAAAATGCCGATAAGTGCTGCTTGGTCTACACCGGGCGCGGCACTGTTAGCTACGTCCGGAACGTTGGACGGCGGGTTTGCTGTCGCCGTCGGTGCATTCATCGTTACCGCCGTGCTTATCGTCCTCGCTGGTCTGTGGAAACCACTGGGTCGTTGCATCGCCTCCATCCCTACTCCGCTCGCCAGTGCCATGTTGGCTGTTGTTTTGTTGCCGTTGTGTCTTGCTCCCATAAAAGCGATAGGGGAGTTTCCAACAATCGGATTGTCGATCCTCGTTACCTGGGTGATTATTGGGAAGATAATCAAACTCTTTGCGGTGCCGGCCGCCGTTATTGTAGCCGGGGTAATGATATGGGCGACAACGGACTTGTCAGCCGCCACATTCGAATCGCTCCGGTCTAGCCCGGTATTGACAACGCCAACGTTTTCTATCGCCGGTATTATCGGAATCGCACTGCCACTGTTTATCGTCACGATGGCATCGCAGAATATCCCGGGCATCGCGGTCCTCAACACGTATCACTATAAACCGGATCCAGGACCGTTATTTAGTTACACCGGAATATTTGGTCTGATTACATCACCTTTCGGTGGGCATGCGGTAAACCTGGCAGCCATAACCGCAGCAATATGTGCAGGAGAAGATGCGCACCCTGATCCTATTAAACGCTACTGGGCGGCAATCGTGGCGGGTTTTGTTTATATTTTTTTCGGGCTGGGCGCCGGGGCAGTTGTAGCATTTATAAGTATATCTCCACCAATCCTGATTGAAGCCGTCGCGGGTTTGGCCCTTCTTGGTGCGTTGACTGCCTCGCTTATGAGCGCTTTGTCGGAAGCGGCGGATCGTGAGGCTGCCCTCATTACATTTCTTGTGACCGCGTCGGGGGTAATATTCTTTGGTATCGGCGGTGCCTTTTGGGGTTTGCTAGCGGGAAGCGCAATGTACGAATTGAATCGTTGGCGCTCACAATGATGCGAGAATACTAATCAGCGAACACAACCCAGCTACAATGAAAAGTAATCAGGTGCTTTTGTAACGCTCGGTGGTTTCGAATTTACTCAATAATATTCACTGTGGCATCGAGTATGATGTCGGCGTTCAACGAGTTGGTGATAAGACAAACTTTTTCGGCTTTTTCCAATAGACGCCGTGTTTTGTCCTTGTCGGCGGCATTAGGAATCCACAAGGTTGCGTGAACCACTATTTCGGTAAATAAAGTTCTGCTTTCAATTTTCTCCAATATGCCGTCCGCTTTACATTCAAGATTTTCCCACGGCAGCTTCGACGCCCTGGCAATACCTCGGAAAGACAACACAAAACAATCCGCGACAGCCGCAATCAAAAGGGTTTCGGGTGACCACTGGTCGCCCGGTCCATCGAATTCGATAGGCGGCATGGACGCTATTTCCGGTAAGCCGGCGGCATTAAGAGCGACCGATCCTTGCTGACTAGCGGTGGCGGTGACGGCGTAGCGGTGGGGAAAGTTTTGCATAATTAATACCCGGAATCGTTTAGTTGGGTTGATTGTATCCAGTCAGCTCGACGTATGCATACCCTTTCACTTCAGTATTTCCAATCGTGCCGGTGACTTTGCAAGCACCTTCCCAATAACGAAACGCAAGATTCAGTTCCTGATCGTTCATCAACGGACTTATGGTCAGGTCGACGGCTTTACCCGGAATAGTAAAACGCCACTTTGACGGGTAACGAATACCCGATTGTTTGCTACGCCAAAAATCCAGTTCTTCGATTACGACATCTTTTGCCTTTAGTGTCTCGATGTCACCGTTGGCCGCCACGATGACGCCCTGGTTAAATGGATCATCGCTGCCGTCCTCGCGTCGCAACCAGTAAAACATGATTTCCCGCTCATCGGATAATTGCAGGGCAAACCAGTCCCAGCCTGACTGAGTTCTGTCCAATGCGGATGTTGACCATTCCCGGTCCAGCCAACTGTTACCGGTTACCTTGAATCGCTTTCCGTCGACTACCAGTTCACCACTGGTGACGAGCCGGGTCAAAGAATAATAGTAAGACGCGTTACCCGGTGTTTCGTTTTTTTGGCTTAATCCGTTATCGCCTTGCAATACCACTGGCTTTTTACTGTCGAGTGTTAGATCGATAGCAAAATCATTCTGTGTGGCTTCTAGCTGCATGGATAAACAACCACGACATGAATTGTTATTCTTGCTTTCACCGTTGATGGACCAATTGTCCAGCCACACATGAAAAGGTTGCGCTGTCGCACCAGCTAAATCAGCACCGCTACGACTAAATCGCTCCCATACGTGAAACTCTTTGCTTTCAGCATCGGTAATCGCAAAGTGCGCCATGTAAGCTTGATGCGTTGACCAATTTGATTCACGTTGTGAGTTTCCCGGCTTCAAAGCAAAACGAAAAAAGGTGAGTTCATAACCAAAACGACGACCGCTTTCATCCACAAGATTACCCGTGAAATACCACCACTCGTTTTTATACTCCGGATGCGGGCCGTGGTCGGCAGGAAAACGAAATGACCTTGGTTCAAATACTCGCTTGAAACCTTCAGCATTGGTGTCGCCAAGGAATTCGCTAACACCCATCGACGGTTCGGCGATTTTTTTATCGTTGGCGGATTTATACAACGCGACAAGCGCGAGCAAAATAATAAAAGCGGTTAGCGCAAACCAGTGCTTCACAATCTAGTACATTTACTCTTCACGCAACGCATTAGCAGGTGAACTGCGTGACAAACGATAGGCCGGATACACGCCCGCCAACAATGCCGCGGCTACAGCCAATAGGAACGCCTGCAATAAGATCATGGGGTCGATGGAATATTGCATAGTCCAACCGAATGAACGCTGATTGATAATGCGTATTAACACCAGGGCTGTGAGCAACCCTAACGGCACCGCTAACACGCCAGCAATCGCACCCATGATGCCGGATTCCGTTTCTATAAGACGCCATAATTGCGACGGTGTTAATCCTAGTGTTCGTAACACAGAAAATTCCCGTGCCCGTTCCAGCTGATAACACATTAAGGCCGCGAATATTCCAACTGCAGCGACGATTATCGCCAGAAAACGCAACACGCCGGTGATGGTAAAGGTGCGGTCGAACACCGTCATGGATGCCTGCAACAACCCTTTGTTAGAACGTACCCGGAGATTAAGTGGGGCATCTAGATGGTTTTCAACAAGACTCGCGATTGAGGAAATATCAACGTCATCCGCAAGGTACAAAGCCGACGAGTTTGCCGAATCGTCCTTCCAGTGCCGGATAAACGTAGCAAAACTCATGGTGACCAAACCCTGATCACTACCGTACTCGTAATAAATTCCAGCAACAGGAAATTCACGCGGGCCATCAGCTGTGTGCAACACCACACTGTCACCAACATCGAGTTGACGGTGATAAGCAAACGGTTCCGTGATAAGCACATGGTCTTGCCCGCTAAACAACTTCCACGCCGTGTCTTGTTCGCCTCTCTTTAAAGCGAACCCGTTGAACGCCGGCCGGTAGGCATCGACCGCAAAAACGTTTGTTGTCATATCCTGTGATTCGAGTTTAAACCAGCGCCCACGGGTTAATTTCTCTACACCATCAATGTTTTTTAATTGACTGATAAACTCAGGCACGAGGCCGGCACTTTCACTGCTGGGCACGGCCAGATAAA
>Ga0224508_10001496_pt1 | contig 20901 bp, 19 predicted proteins | sample SF_Jan12_sed_USG_4_FD_170157 | JGI IMG/M metagenome (GOLD analysis project Ga0224508, IMG submission 170157) | Sediment microbial communities from San Francisco Bay, California, United States - SF_Jan12_sed_USGS_21 | ecosystem: Environmental > Aquatic > Marine > Sediment | place: USA... | reverse complement strand
CGCCGGGAAAAACAGGAAGCCGATCGACAGCAGCAGGCTGCCGCTCGCGAAGACGCCGAACACCGCCGTGTTGGCGCCCAGCGCCCTGCCGGTAAAGCGTGCAACGAAATCCCCGGTGCCGTAGCCGAGGGCGGAGATCATGCCCCAGGCGTAGCCGCTCATCGGAGACCTGGCTCAAGTACGGGGTGGGCGAACATGCGTGGTATTAGCGGCTTTATCACAAAGTCGAATGATGCAGGTCATGGTAGGCGATTAATCCCACACGCACAATTGACCGCCTCTAAATAGCGCCCGGCGCTGATGTTTATCGCGCCCATACTAACCACCGAGGCCGGAGGTAAGCCGTGACCCAGGTGAATGACGCCGAACACTGGGATGAAATTTATAGCAGCCGGCCGACTAGCAAGGTCGGCTGGTACAGGCCGCATCTCGATACGCCGTTAAGCTGGATCGAAGATTTGAATCTCGAACCGAATGAAGCAATTGTCGACGTCGGCGGCGGGGCGTCGACGCTGGTCGACGATTTGTTGAAAAGCGGCCACGAAAACTTAACGGTTCTCGATCTCTCCGGGCGCGCCATTCAGCTGACGCAGGAAAGGCTGGGTAATGCCGCCAGCGCCGTAACCTGGCTGCGGGGAGACGTCACCGAAATCGAACTGCCGATCGAGCGCTACCGCCTGTGGCATGATCGGGCGGTGTTTCATTTTTTACTGCAGCCGCAGGCGCGGCAAAAGTACAAACAGGCGTTGCTGCGGGCCCTGGAAATAGAGGGATACTTTATTATTGGCGCTTTTGCCCCGGATGCGCCGCCGCAGTGCAGCGGCTTGCCGGTTCGGCGTTATGATGCCCGGCTTCTGGAACAAACCCTGGGAACAGAATTCGCGCTAGAACGCCAGCAATACGAAATGCACACGACCCCGGGCGGGGTAGAGCAGTCTTATGTTTATTGCCTGTTTCAGAGAACCGCCTGATAATCGAATACCGCAGGCAAGGCTGTATGAATTGCGCCTGTTTTTGCCGCTGTTGCGCGGCAATTAAAAACGTTAACTGAAGGCGAGAGACAGAGATGGAATACAAAATCGAATCGGGCGACAACGAAGTCAAAATCGAGGTCACCGAGACCAGGGGGAAACAGGAGAAACTGTTGCAGGCATTCCGGGAGTGCCAGCAAGGGCGCTGCACCTGCCCGACCGAGGAGTATTCCAAACTGGATACGCTGCAAATCGAGACCGACGAAGACGGGATCAGGCTGACGCTCAAATCGAAACCGAATGAAAAGTTCGATGACGCGGAAATCGGTAAATGTCTCGAATACACCAGGGGAAAGGTGATGGATGAAGGCTGATGCCTCGCCTTCCGGCAGTTGCAGGTTGCCGCATCGATAGCCACGCCGCGAATGCCTGCCTGCGGAAGTATGCGCCAGGGCCTCGTCAATAGCGGTGTTTCAATTCCCCAGGTGGTTCTGCAGTATCGTCTCCAGTTCCCGCTTGCGCTGCTCGCTGGCAAAGCTTGCCTCGATCGCATTGCGGCTGAAATCCGCGATCTCCTCGCGGCTCAGGCGGTGCGCCGCGGCCAACGCCTGGAAGTTGTCGTTCATGTAGCCGCCGAAGTAGGCTGGATCGTCGGAATTGACCGTCACGCACAATCCCTTGCGCAGTAGTTCGACGATATTGTGCTGGCGCATGTCATCGAACACGCACAGCTTGATATTCGATAGCGGGCATACCGTCAGCGGCATTCGCGTTGCTATCAGCTGCTTTACCAGTTCGGGATCTTCGACGCAGCGCACGCCGTGATCGACGCGCGACACCTTGAGTAAGGAGATGGCGTCGCTGATATAACTCGCCGGTCCTTCTTCGCCGGCATGCGCCACGGTCAGGAAGCCCGCCTCTAGCGCGGCCTCGAACACGCGCTGGAACTTTTGCGGCGGATTGCCGGCCTCGGAGGAATCGAGCCCGACGCCGATGATACGGTCGCGGTGCGGCATCGCCTGCTGCAGCGTTTCGAAGGCGGACTCCTGGTCGAGGTGACGCAGAAAACACATGATCAACTTGCTGCTGATGCCGAGTTCGTTGCGGCCCTTTTGCAGCGCCCTGTACAGGCCGTCGACGACCGTTTCGAAGGCGATGCCGCGCTCGGTATGCGTCTGCGGATCGAAGAAAACTTCGGTATGCAGCACATTGTCGTGCTGGCAGCGCAGCAGGTAAGCCCAGCACAGGTCGAAAAAGTCCTGCTCTTCGATCAGCACTCTCGCGCCCTGGTAATAGATATCGAGAAAAGACTGCAGGTCGCTGAACTGGTAGGCGGCGCGCACTTCCTCGGCCGAATCGAAGGCGATTTCGACACCGTTGCGCCGCGCCAGTTCGAACATCAGTTCGGGCTCCAGGCTGCCCTCGATGTGAAGGTGGAGCTCGACCTTGGGCAGCGTTTCGATGAAGTCTTTCATGGGCGCCTATAGTCTCACAGTTTCGACGCCCGTTAACAGCACCGGCAAAGAGTCGTCCAGCGCGCGGCAGGACCGGCCGCGCTAGTCGCCGAGGAAAACTTTTTTCACGGTATCGCTATCGACCAGGTCGGCGGAATCTCCGCTGATCACCAGCCGCCCGCTTTCGAGCACGTAACCGCGGTCGGCCATGCTCAGGGCCAGCCTGACGTTTTGTTCGACGAACAGGATCGAGATGCCTTCGTCGACCACGTTTTTGAAAATCTGGATCAGGTCCTTTACCACCATCGGCGACAGGCCCAGGAACGGCTCGTCGACCATCAACAGCTTAGGTAACCCCATCAACCCTCTCGCGATCGCCAGCATTTGCTGTTCGCCGCCGGACATGGTGCTGGCGAGCTGCTGCGAACGCGTTTCCAGCTTGGGGAATATGCGGTAGATTTTGGCGAGCGATTCTTCCCTGGCGGCTTTCGCCTTTTCATGCCAGGCGCCGAGCTGCAGATTCTGCAACACCGTCAGGTGCGGAAAAACCCTGCGCCGCTCGAGCACATGCGATATGCCCATTCCCGTGCGCGTGTGGGTCGGCTGGTTACTGATCAGCCTGTCGTCGAAGCTTATGCTGCCGTTGCGGTGATCGACCAGGTTGCTGATGGTATTCAGTATCGTGCTCTTGCCCGATCCGTTGGGGCCGAGCAGCGCCACCATCTCGCCCGCCTCGACGTTGAGCGAAACGTCCCAGATGACCTGGAAGTCGTCGTACAGGACATCGATGTTTTTAATATCAAGCAACATCGACCGTTCCGAGGTAAGCGTCTATGACGCGCTGGTCGTTTTGAATATCGGCCGGCTTGCCGAAGGCGATCCGCTGACCCTGGTCCAGCGCCAGGATGTGATCGGAAATCTCCATGATGATATTGATATTGTGCTCGATGGTGACGATGGTGACCCCGGATGCCTTGAGTTTCTTGATCAGTTCCACCAACCCTGGGATAGTCTTCTGATCGACTCCGCCGGTCACCTCGTCCATCATCAGCAATCTCGGTTCGATCGACATCGCCCGCGCCAGCTCGAGCCGCTTGCGCTGGCCGGTGGAAAGCTCGCGCGCGAAATGGTGGCGTTTTTCGATCAGGTCGACGAAGTCGATGATCTCCAGTGCGCGGTCCCTGGCCTGCTTGATGTGCGCCTGTTTGACAAAGCAGCCGATCATCACGTTTTCCAGCAGGGTCATGTCGGCAAACGGCTTCAGTTTCTGGAAGGTGCGGCCGATGCCGAGCGCGGCGATGCGGTCGGGCCCAAGGCCGAAGATGTCGCGCCCGTCGAACAGGATCTTGCCGCCGTCGGCGCGGGTAAATCCGGTTACCAGATCGAACAGGGTCGATTTGCCGGCACCGTTGGGGCCGATGATGCCGAGAATTTCACCCTCGGCGACTTCGAAGCTGATGTCCTGGTTGGCGTGGATGCCGCCAAAGGACCTTGACAGGTTTTCGACCGCCAGCAGGGTCATCGTTGCCTCGCCCTTTCCAGAATATGTTTGGGGAACAGCGAAATCAGGCCGTCGGGACGAAAAACGCAGATCAGCATCAGTATCAGCCCATAAAGAATCAGGTCGACCGCGCCGCCGGTGCCGCCGAAATATATTCGCGAGTATTCCGAAACCGGTATCAGTATGGCGACGCCGATCAGGGGTCCCCAGATATTGCCAATGCCGCCGAGCACGGTCATCAACAGCACCATGATCGAGATTTCCAGGTTGAACATTCGGTCCGGATCGACGATCAGCAGGTATTGCGCGAACAGACTGCCCATCGGCGCCATGATCATCGCCGAAATCGCGTAAGCGATGATTTTGTAGCGCGCAACGTTGATGCCGAGGCTTGATGCAGCCTGGTAATCGTCCCTGACCGCGCGCAGCCGAAAGCCGATCTTGGAGATGCTCAGGCGCCAGACCAGCAAATAGGTGACGATAAAGAACGCCAGAAAGATATAGTAGTAAGGGACCTTGCTGCCATGAAACTGTAGCGCTGACCAGGAGTTCCCCTCGGTTAACGGTATCCACAGGCCTGATGCCGCGCCGACCAGTTCCCAGCGCTGAAACACGACCTGGAAACTGATGCCGATCAACAGCGTCGCGATGGCGAAATAATGCCCGCTGAGGCGCAGCATGGGGATGCCGATCAGCACCGCGACGATAGCTGAAAAAACGATTCCGATGAAGATTCCGATCCAGGGCGTGACGCCGTACTCGACGAACAGGAACGAACTGGTGTAGGCGCCGATACCGAAAAAGACGCCGTGGCCGAGGCTGATCTGGCCGGACAGGCCGGCGATGACGTTCCACGACTGCGACATCACCGCGTACATGAATATCATGATCATCAGGTGCAGGTAAAAGGCGTTCGGGCCGAACAACGGGAAGCCGAACAAAAAAACGGTCAGCGCAGCCAGTAGCGCAACGATTTTTTTATTGGTGTTCCACAACGGCTCCTGGCGGGCCTTGTCTAATACGCTGCCCATCAGTATCGCCCGAACAATCCCTGCGGCTTGTAAATCACCACCATCAGGTAAATCGCAAACACGTACAGAAGCTTGAATGAAGGATCGATCAGCAAACCGCCGAGCGACTCGACCAGGCCGATGATAATGCCGGCGTAGAGGCAGCCGACGATGCTGCCGAACCCGCCCAGCGCGACGGCGACGAAAGCGAACAGCGCGAAATTGACGCCGACGTCGGTAAAAATGAAAAAGTAGTTGGTCATCATGCCGCCGGCGAGGCCGACGCAACCGAGGCCGATGCCCCAGCCGAGGGCAAACATTTTGTTGGAGGGGATTCCCAGGATTTCCGCCGCCTGCCGGTCCTGCGCGGTGGCCTGCAGCGCGAGCCCGGTCTCTGTGCGGGTGACGAACAGGTAAAGCAGCGCAAAACCCATCAGGCAGGCGAGGCCGGCAAACAGTTGCGGCTGGCCGATGAAGACATTGGCGATTTCGAGGCGGCCCTCCAGCAGCGGCTCGGTGACGTTTCTGAAATCCGGCGTCCACAGCAGCTGCGCCAGCGAGCGGATGAAAATCGACAGGCCGAAGGTGGCGCAAATCTGGATCAGCATCTTGGCTTTCAGAATATAGCGGATCAGCAGGTAGTGGGTGAGCACGCCGCAGAACGCCATCAGCAGGATGGTTATCGGGATCGAAACCAGCGGATCCAGCCCCAGCAGGGACCACAGCCAGAAAGATGAAAACATCGACAGCATCAGGTGTTCGCCATGGGCGAAATTGACGATGTTCATCAATCCGAAGATCAGGCTCAGGCCGGCTGCGATCAGGGCGTAAATCAGGCCCATCAACAACCCGCCGACAATCGCCTGCGCTATAATTTCAAATGTCATTCGATTTTCGGGTTTTTATTACGGCCGCTGGATTTTATATTCGGCCTGGCGTTGTATTGGCAACGTTTATGTAATTTAATGCGGCAGGATAACTGAAAGGGAGGATAAAATGAAAAAGATAATAGTGTCAGTTTTAATCATGCTCGCGGGCAGTTCCGCGGTTAGCGCGGCCGACAGCGTCAAGATCGGTGTGCTGTATCCATTGACCGGGCCGGTGGCCCAGGTCGGCAAAGACGCCGTCGCCGCGGTCGAAACCGCGATCGATATCATCAACAATAGCCATGATATCGATATGCCGCTGGCGAAGCAAAAAGGTCTGTCGGGCCTGGGCGGCGCGCAGATAACAATCGTCGTTGGCGACCATGGCGGCAAGGCCGAAGTCGGCGTCGGCGAAACCGAGAAAATGCTCAATTCCGACAAGGTTCACGCCATGTTCGGCGCTTATTATTCTTCGGTTACCGGCGCCGCAAGCCAGGTCTCGGAGCGTGCCGGAATTCCCTGGGTCAACGGCGAGTCGACATCGCCCAAGTTGACCACCCGGGGTTTGAAGTATTTCTTCCGCGTAACACCGCACGATGGTGAATTCACCCAGTTGATGTTCGAGTTCCTCAACGACTTCAACAGTAAAAACGGCGGCAAGCTGAAATCCGTCGGCATTATTCACGAGGATACGCTTTGGGGTTCCGACAGCGGCGGTACGCAGAAGCGCATGGCCGCGGAGCAGGGTTACGAGGTCATCGAAAAAATCAGTTACAAGGCGAAAACGACGACCCTGAGTTCAGAGGTGCAGCGGCTGAAGGCGAAAAACCCGGATGTGCTGATGCCGTCGTCCTACACCTCGGACGCGTTCCTGTTTCTGAACACCGCCAAGGAGCTCGACTACAACCCCAAACTGCTGGTAGCGCAGAATGCCGGCTATACCGATCCGAAGTTCATCGAGACCATGGGCGCCAAGGCCGAAGGGGTCATCACCCGCTCCCCGTTTAACACCGACCTTGCCAGTACCATCCCATTGATAGGCAAGGTAAACGAGTTGTTTAAAACGCATTCCGGCGGCCGCGACCTGTCGGACGTGCCGGCGCGCGCGTTTACCGGATTCATGGCGTTGGCGAACGCGATTAACAACGCCGCTTCGACCGACCCGAAGAAAATTCGCAAAGCCCTGCAGGAACTGGATATGTCGTCGGAATCCCTGATCGTGCCTTACCGCGGCGTCAAGTTCGGTAAGGACGGTCAGAACGAGAAGACCCGCGGTATTCTGATGCAGGTGCAAAACGGGAAATACTGCACCGTGTATCCTTTCGAGCTGGCCGCCTGCGAGCTCAAGTACCCGATGCCGACCTGGTCGCAGAAGTAGCAAATCCGGGCAGGCCGCGTTCTGTTTTGCCGACGGAACGCGGTCTGTCTATCTAGTCACGGACGGAGCTTTAGTTCATGGAGTCACCGAAAATCGAGCAGGCGGTCGAGCGCCTGGAGCGCAATCTGCCCCTGCGTCATAATCAAATGAAACTGCCACAACCGTTGCGACGATTGCACCAATCGATTCTGCGCCACTACCTGGAACACGGCATCGCCCCGCGGGCAAGCGAGCTCGAATATGCCGGGGATTGCCAGTCCGCGATAGCGCAACTGGGGCAGGAAGAGATTATCGTGCTCGATTCTTCCGGCGCGATCACCGGCGCCTATCCCTTTGTCGACGAACAGCGCGAGTTTCGGGTCATCAGCGAGCACGGTTCGGTCAACGCGATGTGCGCCTTCGACGCGCTCGCGATCAGCAGCATGTTTTCGCTGCCAACCCGGGTCGAATCGCGTTGCCGCGTGAGCGGGCGGGGCATCGCTATCCAGCAGGACGACGCCGAGATACGCGTGATCGCGCCGAACGCCGAAGTCTTCGCCGCGATTAACTGGGACGCCAGGGATGCCGCGCGCAGCTGCTCGGCGTCGCTATGCACCGAGATGATGTTCATCGCCGGCGATGACAATGCGGCGGACTGGCAAGGCCGTAGTCGCGGAGAGCATGAATTGTTCACCCTGGGCGAAGCGCATCAGATGATAACGGCGGTGTTCATGCCACTGATGCGCGATCGGCCCGAAGCTGCCTGAAGCTAATCCAGGGGTTGGGCAGGGTCGCCCGCCAGTGGCGTAAAATTGGCGGTTTTTTCTTCAGCTATTGGTTACACTGGATGACTCTTTCGCCATAAAGACCCCGGATCCGGTATCGTGATTTCAGCGCAGCAGCAAGCAGAATTCGAACAACTGTTCCCGTTTATCCGGCAGGCGGACTCCAGCTTCGTCAAGAATTTTTATGCGGCCTGCCGTTATCTGGAGCTGCCGGTCGGGGCATCCATATGCGACGAGGGGCAGCAGTGCGCCCAGCTGTCCATGCTGCTCGACGGCGTCGGTCGGATATACAAGCTGTCTCCCGGCGGGCGCGAGGTCACCCTCTACCGGGTCAATGCCGGCGAGGCCTGCGTCCTGACCGCATCCTGTATCCTGAACCGGGACAGTTTTCCGGCGATGGCGGTCACCGAGACGCCGGTTCGAGCGGTGGTGGTGGCGCCGGACAAGGTGCGCAACTGGATTTGCCAGGAGGGTCAATGGCAGCATTTTATTTTTGGCCTGTTATCGCATCGGCTGGCGAGCATTATTTCGGTGGTGGAGGAGGTCGCGTTCAAGCGAATCGACGTGCGAATCGCGGAAAAACTGGCGCGCAGCCTGGCCCAGGGTAATGACAGTCTGCAGGTAACCCATGCCGAGCTCGCGGCCGATGTCGGCAGCTCGCGCGAAGTGATCAGTCGCATACTCAAGGATTTCACCCAGCGCGGCATGATCGAAACCGGCAGAGGCAGCATCCGGCTGCTCGCACCCGAGGCCATAGAGAATCTGGCCCGGCAATAGGCGGTTTGCCGCCGTGTAATTATTTATAGCCGCTGGGTGACATTGTCACTGACCCGTCAGGTACAAAGACATAAAATGTTCGCAACACTCACAGGAGCTACTATCATGCAGAAAAATGTTGGTTCAATCGATCGCGCAATTCGCGCGCTGGCGGGAATCGCTTTACTGGCGGTTTACTTTTTAGGCGTCGTGCAGGGCACGCTCGGCATCGTCGCCCTGGTGGCCGGAGTTGTTATGCTCGGCACCGCGGCAATTGGCTGGTGTCCGCCGTATTCCCTGCTCGGTATCAATACCTGCGGCGTCAAGCGCGATTCCGGTCAAACCGTTTAAACAAACCGTCAAAACCGGTTTATTGAAATAATGGCGGCATTCGAAAAGGGGTGGCCCACGGGCTGCCCCTTGATCTTTGACCGCCATCCCGCCGAAGCATTACCCGATTAGGACGGGTTGCCGGCTTTCCGCGCCGGCAGTTCGCAAGACACGGGTCTTGCCAGTCGCCCCGGGCCATACAGAAACGGTCCGCAGTATTCGTCGATATTCGATCCAAAACCACGATCCATCCGTTTTTCTGCCTTTCGGCTAACAGCCGCGGCAATGCCTTGCTATTTTGCCTGCATAAATGATTACCCGCGCGCCGTACCTCTGTCCAAGGCTTTCGCGGAGACTGTGTGAATCCTTGCAATTGAAATCAAAGCTGCCGACACTATTTAAGTGAGTTGGGAAACCCGGGAACCTTATCAATGAAAACGACTGACGATTCCGCGGCGCGGAGGTCTGACTCTGTGGCCTCGCCGTGGATCGAGCATCCGCGAATCCAGAATGGCATCATGATCCTGATCGTGATCAACGCGATTATTCTGGGGCTCGAAACCGAGGCTGCGGTGATGGCGGCTTATGGCGAGATACTGGTCGCGGTCGACCACGCTATCCTGGCGGTTTTCGTGGTCGAAATCCTGCTCAGGATTTTCGCCCATCGACTGAAGTTTTTTCGCGATCCCTGGAGCCTGTTCGATTTCGCCGTGGTCGGCATCGCGCTGGTGCCGGCCAGCGGCCCGTTTGCCGTGCTGCGCGCGTTGCGGGTGTTGCGCGTACTGCGTATCCTGACCATCGTGCCGTCGATGCGCCGGGTGGTGGGCGCATTGCTGGATTCGATCCCCGGATTGAGTTCTATTGCGCTGGTGTTAATGCTGCTTTACTACGTGTTCGCCGTGATCGCCACCAAACTGTTCGGTGAAAATTTTCCGCATTGGTTCGGCAGCATCGGCGAATCGCTATACTCGCTGTTCCAGATCATGACGCTGGAAAGCTGGTCGATGGGCATCGTGCGCCCGGTGATGGAAGTGCATCCGAACGCCTGGATATTCTTCGTCATTTTCATCCTGATCGCGACCTTCACCATGTTGAACCTGTTCATTGCGATCATCGTCAACGCCATGCACAGCTTTACCGAGGAAGAAAACCGGGAAACCCAGGATGCCGTAAGCCAGGCGCGCGATCACATCGAGGCCGATCTGCACCAGGAGGTCGCCGCGTTACGCGCTGAAATCGCCGAACTGAAGCAACTCCTGCAATCGACGCCTAACGGGTAATCGGTACTGCGATGGAAGCTTACAGCGCGAGGCGGCCGGCCTCGGCCCAGTGAGATAGTTCCATTTCCGATCGGCGCGCCCATTTCGACTGATCCGCAGGGTTGAGCCAGCGGCTTTGCTCCCAGTCGGTCAGGTTGGCATACCAGGTCAGCATTAACAATCAAACTACGTCAGCCGATTCGAGCGGACGAAAAACACCATAGCAACGTGAGCGCGTCGTCGCCTCGAACGCTGGCCAGGTTTCGAGACAAAGCCGGGTGTACTCGTCGCTATCGCTTTCGCGCATGCGTATCCAGCGAATCACGTAGATGCCGGCGCGATTGATTTTTGCCGTCGTCGCGGCCAACGAGGTGGCTGGCCTCGGGTTTGCCTAAGACACAATAGTGATACAGGGTCACGGTAGCGATCCCGCTAACCCGGAATCCACCAATCGCGGCCGCGCTCGGTGGTGACGTATTCTGGCCAGCGAAAGTCGATCGGCGGTTCGTAATCGCACAGCGGCGCCTGCCACAGACTGCCTTCGATACCGCCGCCGGTGCGTTGTTCGAATTCCTGGCGCGCGGCGGCCAGCGTTTCGCCGTCGTCGAGCAGGTCGATGATGGTGCAACCGATGGTTTTCGACGCGCAGTCGATCATCGGATCGATGGTTTCGCGAATGCCGCCGAGCGCGTTCATAACCCAGGCCGGGTATTTATAGCCCGCCTGCGGCGAGGCCAGTGTCGGGCGCGCAATATACAGACGCACGGTCGGCGCGTGCCAGCAATACTCGGTGTAATCGTCGGAGGTAAAGTGTTGTTGCCAGTCCGGCAACTCACGGCGCAACTCGGCTTCCGCCGCCTGCGGCGTAATCAGCCGTTCGGTCTCGGCAAGAAAGGGTTCATCCATCGGTTCGAGCCCGAGATTACGCTGAATTTCGCGCGCCTTTTCGACCGCGGGCCCGTGGTTGAATCGTGGCGCACCGATCGTCTGCAGGTTATCCCAGGTGGCCTGCGCGAGCGCATGATTGGCCAGCCCGTGGCGCGATTTGCATACCCAGTCGCGACGCCAGCTGCAGTGGCTGATCGATGCCGCCGCCGCGGCATTCCTGTCCAGTATGGAGGTGATGCGCTCGGCCATTTCGATGGTCGGTACCCGCATCAGGTACTGGATTTGCGCGATCTGCGCGGGCAGATTGTCCGCCGTCGCCTGGCCGGCGGTTAAGATGCATTCATTCATCGACCAGCCGCAGCCGGCAGACACCATGTGTTCTTTCAGCGCCTTCGAGGTCTGGTACATCTGCACCAGCGCGTCGTTGGCGCCGGGCGCGCGCGCCGCCGCGTGTGCCGCCGCGATCGGGCTGTCGGCTTCACTGCCCTGGCTTTGCCAGCTTTCCGGCGAGCCGCATTCGAAGCTGTAAATCATCGCGTAGGCCACGCCGCAGTGAGTGTTCCAGCGCGTGGTGTTGCACAGTGGCAGCATGTAGAACGGGTGAAAGCTGATGGCGGCATCGAGGTCGTCGTAGTAGCCTCGCGCGGCGTGGATCGGTTTCGAGCCGCGTACCTTTTCCGCAGGCTCGCCAAAAAACTTTAGTCGACCCTTGATGCCATGCTTTTCCATCATGGTTTTTGCCGCCAGAAAACCGCCGAGCGCGCTGATGCCAAGCGCCGAATGCGGATCGGTATGCCCGCCGGCATGAGCATTGAGGCCGTCGCGCGGGCGTTGCACGGTATCGGCGGCCTGGCTGTTTCCGGGCACCGCGTCGTACTCGGCGTAACCGCCGATGGTCGGCCCGTCGCCATTTTGCCAGTCGGCGCAAAACGCGGTCGGCATGCCGCCGCTGCCGGCTTCGACGGTGAAGCCCTCGGCGCGCAGGCGCTCGATATACCAGGCGCTGGATTGATACTCGCGCCAGGCGGTCTCGCCATGCTCGAAGATCAACTGGTGCCAGTCGGACAGCTGGCCGATCTTTGCATCCACCCATTCGAGTAATTCGGTTTTTGCCGGGCTAAACGTCATTGCGGATTTCTCCTTTTCAGACATTCCACGCACTCTCGGCAACGCGCCTGAAGTTTTCGCCGAGAAAGCCGCGAATATCGTCGTCGCCGAAGCCGACGTCGGCGAGCCTGTCGATCAGCGCCGGCAGTTGCGCCGGGCCGGCATGCTTGATGCCTTTGGTGTCGTATTGCTGACCCGCAGGCCAGTAGTCGGGGCGGCTGCGCAGGATAATGCCGATGTCGACATCGATGTCGGGCGAATAGTCGAAGCCGAAACCGATGTGTTGCGTGCCCACCAGTTCACTGACGTAGAGCACGTGCCTGAGCATGGTATCGATACCGATATCGTTGTCACCGAGAAATATGCCCATGCCGTTGAGGCCGATGACGCCACCGGTCGCCGCACAGGCGTGTATTTGCTGGTCGCGTATATTGCGCTGGTGATCCCAGACCGCGCAGGGGTTGGAATGCGAAAAGACTACCGGTCGGGTCGATTCGTCCATGATCTCCAGCGTCGTGCTATAGGCCGCGTGCGAGCAATCGACGATCATGCCGACGCGGTTCATTTCCCTTACCACCTGGCGGCCGAATTCGGTCAGGCCGGTGTCGACGTCGTGGCAACCGCCGGCGGCGGCATTGTTCAGGTTGTAGGCGAACAGCATCTGGCGCACGCCGAGCGCGTGGTACAGGCTGATCATATTGATGTCGCCGTTGAGTGCGTTCATGCCCTCGATGTCAAAAGACAACGCGAGCCTGCCCTGCGCGCGGGCGCGATCGATATCGCCGGTAGTTCCGGCCAGCACGAAGCGGTCGCCATGCGCGAGCACCCAGCGACGGTAAGCCGCGAGCGTGGCCAGGGTATCCTGCCATTCCATTACGTCGAAGCCGACGTTGATGCTGACATAGCTTGCGCCCAGTTGCCGCCATTCATCGAGTAGATTCAGATCGACCTCGGGGCTCGGAAACACCCCGGCGTGGGCATCCCACACCAGTGCCTCACGGTATAGATGATCGAGTTTTCCAGTCATCAGAGCAACCTACAGGTAAACCTGTCCATCGAAAACCTTTGTCGCCACGCCACCGACCTGCAGGCGGGCTATGTCTCCATTGTCGAGCGTGACGATGGATTGTATCGAACTCGGGCGCCCGAGTTCGAGCCCCTGTTCGGCATTCACCTGGATCTGCTCGCGCTCTGTTGATAGCAGGCCGTGGCGCAGCAAATAGCTAGTCAGTGCGGCGTTGGTGGTGCCGGCGGCGGCGGATTCGCTGACTCCGACCGCGGGGCAGAAATCGCGCACGTGAATCCGGTTTGACGGATCTTCGACTTCACTGCAAAACACCGCGATGGTTTCGATGCCGTTGGCGTTGCAGAATTCCACCATGCCGTTTAAGTCGGGTCTTACCGCGCGCATCGCGTCGAGGCCGGCAAGCGGCACCAGCAGGTGGATAAAGTCTCCGCGCGCGGTTTCCAGCGGCAGTGCGGTATCGAGTGCGCCGGCGTCGAGGCCGAGCAGGGTCAACAGGGTTCCGGTATGGGTCGGCGGCGGCTCGAATTTGGGCGGGTCGATGTTGAGCAACACCTGGAAGCGGGCATCGTCGCGGCGTCGCAGGCTGACTGTCGCCGTGGCTTTCGGCAGGCGCAGCTGCAGGCTTTTTTCAGCCGCGGATTCCAGCGTTAGTAAACCGGCCTCGAGCAAATGGCTGAACAGGCAGATGGTGCCGTGCCCGCACATCGGCAGTTCCATCACTGTCGACAGGAATTGCGCAGTTATCCCGGTCTCGTCGATTGCATCGACGAAGGCCGTCGCCGGCATGCCGATTTCGCGTGCAATCTTGCCGCGCTTTTCGAGGTCGATCGCCGCCGCATCGGTAATCACCGCGGCCTGGCTGCCGCCGAAGGCGGCGTTGGAAAAAGCGTCGTAGAGCGCGAAAGGAAAAGATCTCATGGTGTAAGTTGTACGCCTGCGGCGCCGCTTGTCAATCGAATCGCCGCATTTTATCGCTGCGCGCGCAGCTTCCGCGTGGCGCCGGCATCGACGCTACCGTCGGCCTTCAACAGCACGCCGTAGTCGCGCCTGCAGGAACGCTTGCTGATCAAACCAGCGGCGTAATCCTGCGCCACCTGCTGCGGATTGCGCTTGTACGGATCGCCGTAACCGCCGCCGCCCGGTGTTTGAAACACCAGCGTTTCGCCGGCGGGAATCGACTGCTTGCCCTTGCCGTTGAGGCGTTTGCCGGATTTGAGCGCGAGATGACCGCAGGCGCCGTCGAGCCCGCCGAAACAGCCGCGCGCCGGGTACCTGACCCGATCGACGGTGCCGAACAGGTCGAATGGCATGTGCTCGCGGTTTTCGATTTCGATGATCTGCCCGAGGCCGCCGCGATACTTGCCGGCGCCGCCGGAGTCGGGACGCAGTTCGCGACGGCGAACCAGCAGCGGCGCGGTGCTCTCGGTGACTTCGACCTGCGAACCGTAGACGCCGCTGGGGAAGGCGGTAACCGACAGGCCGTCCTTGCCGGGGCGCGCGCCGGTGCCGCCGTTATGCGTCAGTTCGACCGCGAAGCGGGTGGCGTCCTTGCTCGAAGTCACGTCGAAGCCGCCGCGCAGCGGCAGATCGTACATGCATGACGAACCTTCGGCCGGAATCCGCTTCGGCATCGCCTTGCGCAGGCAGCCGAGCACCACGTCGGGCAGCATTTGTCCGATGATGTGGCGCTGCGCCACCGGCACCGGCCGCTGCGCGTTGACGATGCAACCGGGCGGCGCCGCGATCCTGAACGGCGCCAGCGAGCCTGCGTTGTTCGGTACTTCGGGCGCGAATATGCAGCGCAGACCAAACACGCTATAGGCTGTGGCGTAGTTCAACGGCACGTTGATGCCGAATTTCGAGCAGGCTGACGAACCGGCGAAATCGACCTCGATTCGGCCGTCGCCGATGGTCAGGCTGGCGGCCAGTTCGATTTCGAAATCGTAGCCGTCGATCATCATGCTGTTGCTGTAGCTTCCCTGCGGCGCGGCGTTGATTGCGGCTTCGCTCGCGGTTTGCGATACCGCGTAGATATAGGCGCCGACCTCGCCGAGATCGGCGATGCCAAATTCGCCCATCATTTCGGCGAGGCGCTTGTGGGCGACGTCGCAGCATGCGATTAGCGCGTAAATGTCGCCTTCGTTCTGGAACGGCGTGCGCGAGTTGTACTTGATCAATGACATCAGCGTGTGGTTGATTTCGCCGCGCTCGACCAGCCGAATCGGCGGAATGATCAGGCCCTCGTCGTAGACATCGGAGCCGTCCGGCCCCATGCCGAGCCCGCCGAGGTCGATCAGGTGCGAGGTGCAGGACACCAGGCCGACCAGTTTGCGCTTGTGAAAACAGGGTTGCACCAGCACAAAATCGTTGAGGTGGCCGGAACCGAGCCAGGGATCGTTGGTCATGAAGGTATCGCCCGGGCGCATCGTGCTTTTCGGGATCACGCTGAGAAAGTGCTTGACCGATTCGGCCATGGTATTGATATGCCCCGGCGTGCCGGTGACCGCTTGCGCCAGCATATTGCCGTCGACGTCGAACACGCCGGCGGAGATATCGCCGCTTTCGCGCACGATCGGACTGAACGCGGTGTGCATCAGCGCCTGTGCCTGTTCGTCGACAACCGCGATCAGCCGGTTCCACATGACCTGCAGTTCGACTGCGGAAGTTTTATCAGCCATTTGTCCTGCCCCCGCCTTTTTTAACCGAATTGATGACGATATTGCCGACGCGGTCGACGATGGCGCTGAACTCCGGGCCAACCAGGGTTGTGGTTTGCGGTTCGATGATCAGCGCCGGGCCTCGGATGCCGTCGCCGGGCCTGAGTCGATGTCGATGAAAGCAGGGTGCTTCCAGCATCTTGCGCTGCTGCCCCCAGTAAATCTTGCGTCGCCCATCGGGTCGCGGTTGGTGTTGTTGCCTGGCTGCTGGCACGCGTTTAATTGCCGCTACGGGTGTCGCGGCCACGAAGGCCCAATTGATGATTTCGACGTCGACGTTGGGTACGGTGCGACCGTACTGCTGCTGGTACAGGCGATCGAAGCGGCTGCGAATTTCTTTGCCGAGCCCGGCGCCGAGCCGGCCAGCCGGCAGGGGAATCTCGATCTCGTGCCCCTGGCCCTGGTAGCGCATGAAGGCGAGTCGTTGTTCGTCGAGCCGGCCGCCGGCCGCGCCCGCGCGCATCACCGCACGACCCTCGGTTTCCATTTCCTCGAACAACCGGCGAACCGCGGCGACATCGAAACCGTCGCCGCGCATGTACAGGCTGCGGATGATTTCATAGGAAATCGGCGCGCTTAAAAAACCGACTGCCGAGCCAACGCCCGGGTCGCGCGGAATGATAATCCTGTCGACGCCGACCTTTTGCGCCACGCGGGTCGCGTGCAGTGGGCCGTTGCCGCCAAACGCAATCATCGTTCGCGCCGAGATTTCCTTGCCGTGTTCGACCGCGTGCACGCGCGCGGCGTTAGCCATGCTTTCGTCGACCATCTGCGAAATGCCGTAGGCGCCCTGGTTGGCGTTCGTTTTCAGCGTCGAGCCGATTTCCGATTTTATCGCCGCGCGCGCTTTCTGCGGTTTCAACCGAACCCGACCCTCGGCAAAGGCGGCGGGTTCGATGAAGCCGAGCGCGACGTCGGCATCGGTAACCGTCGGCAATTCACCGCCGCGGTCGTAGCAGGCCGGGCCGGGGTCGGAGCCGGCGCTGTCGGGACCGACCGCCAGCCGCTGCAGGCTGTCGACGCGAGCGATCGAGCCGCCGCCGGCGCCAATTTCGATCATTTCCACCACCGGAATGCGCACCGGCAGGCCGCTGCCCTTGATGAATCGTTCGGCGCGTCCGATCTCGAACTGGCGCGAACGCTGCGGCGCGCCCTGGTCGATCAGGCACAGCTTGGCGGTGGTGCCGCCCATGTCGAATGAAAGCGCGCCGTCGATACCGCATTCGCGCGCGATTCTGGCGGCCAGCACGGCGCCGCCGCTGGGGCCAGATTCGACTAGCCGGATCGGAAACCGGGTTGCGGTTTCGAGCGTGGTCATGCCGCCGCCCGAGGTGACGATGAACAGCGGCGCGTCGATGCCCTCGGCGATCAGCGCGGCGGATAAATCGGTCAGGTAGGCCGCCATCAGCGGTTTGATATAGGCGTTGGCGAGCGCGGTGCAGGCGCGATCGAATTCGCGTATTTCCGGGCAGACCTCGGACGACAGCGTGATCGAAAGCCCCGGGCGGCGGGCCTGGATCAGGTCGCGTAGCTTTTGTTCATGGGCGGGATTCAGGTAACTGTGCAGCAGGCAGATAGCGATGCTTTCGACGCCGCGCTTGTCGATCTCGCGCAGCAGGCTGTTTAGTTTGCGGGTGTCGAGTTGCTGCAGCACATTGCCATCGGCATCGATCCGTTCCGGCACCGTCCAGCAATCCTCGCGGGTGACCAGCAGGTCGGGCTTGTCGATGAAGATATCGTATTGATCGTAGCGGCGCTCGTAGGCGATCTCGATGATGTCGCGAAATCCGGCGGTGGTGATAAAACCGACGCGCGCGCCCTTGCGCTCGATCAGCGCGTTGGTCGCGAGTGTGGTGCCGTGGATCACCGAGCTGATCACGGCGGGTTCGCAATTAGCGTCGTCACAGGCGATGCGTATGACGTCGATGACCCCGCGGACCGGATCGTCGCGGGTGGTGAGTGTCTTTGCGGTATAAAGCGAAGCGCCGCTATCGAGCGCGATATCGGTAAAGGTGCCGCCGATGTCGACGGCGATGCGATTCTGACCTTGCGGGCTCATTCGATTCTATCCAGTTTAATATCAGCCGGCATCGGGGCCGGTGGTGAAACGGGTCACCGGGGTCGACTAAAACAGGAGATTACTGATCGAACCCCGATCGGAAATCTGCCGTTGCGGCAGATGCTATCGGGAGCGAGTCAGACGACGAGGTTTGATTTTTCGTGTCTTCTACCGCGGAGCAAGAACGAGTGCATAGTGGGTCGGGTCATGGCTGCGATATGCCAGCGACGTTAGCACCACATCCACGAGCAGTCAATCGTCGACTGGCGCCCGATCGAATACCGATCCGTGTTGGGAAAACTGCCGGATTGAATATCTCTCGATCGATGCGGTTGCGGCAGAACTCATCGTGGAAACTTCGCTCTGCTGGACGCAGGTGGGCGTCATAATGAGAAAAAGTTGACAGCCAAGCCGGAATTCAAATAAATCAAAGGTTTACCTGCCGAAATTGTAAGGCATAATAAAGCGTTATGAGGAACGCGAAGATACTCAGATTGAACAAGGCGGGTACGCCGATTGACTGGATTACGCGCGAAGAGGCGGCCACCCTGGTGGTCAAGGAACAGGTTGTCTGGGCGCTCGGTGAAGATGCCTTCGAGATCAGGGGCGGCATCAACCGGCTCGGTCGGCAATCGATATTATCCCTGCCCAGTATTCTCGCCAGCGACGGCAGCGTAAAGCTCAGCGATTTTGTTCCGCCGCTGGTCAATGCCTACCTGTTTCGCCGAGACCAGTACCTGTGCATGTACTGCGGCGGCGAGTTCGGCGCCGACAATCTTTCACGCGATCATATTCTACCGGTGTCGCGCAACGGTACCGACATCTGGACCAACGTCGTCACCGCCTGCAAACGATGCAATCACCGCAAAGCCAATCACACGCCCGAGGAAGCCGGCATGGAACTGCTGGCGGTTCCGTTCGTGCCCAACCGTCACGAGTTTTTCTACCTGGCCAACAAAAACATCCTCGCCGACCAGATGGAGTTTCTCAAATCCCAGTTTTCCAAAAACGGCAAGTGGGGCTAGCCGGCAGTTTTTTTATTCGACTTCGTTTGAATCAAAAATCAATCGACGCTGAGCCTTTGATCCGTGATCAATCGGGTAATCCGGCTTTTCGAAAATCATTAAGAAAACGATTCAACTCATTCTCTTTCGCCATTCGAGCCATGGATTTATATTTTGACGTGGTGTATTCGGGGTCAATTACCCGAATTTGTTCGATTTCCCACTCTGCATCGTCTTGCTGATCAAGCCCGATGTAACTGGCTGCAAGGAATAGATGTGGCGCGAGTGCGCTTTCGTTCCTCTCGATCGCCTTAGCTAGTATCTCGACTGCGTGCTCGTATCGGTTGGCTCCGTAATATGCCCATCCCAAAAGGTAAGGATATTCGAACGTGTATACGGGGTTGATCGCCATCGCTTTTCGGATTTTTTCAGCAGCTTGCTCGTATCTGCCCAAATTATTATTGATCAGGGCCAGCAGTGCGTAACCGTCGGCAAAACTGGGCGCGATATGTATTGCTTTTTCAAGCGAATCGATCGCCTTCTGATATTCCTTCTTGAACAGGTAGCTGTATCCGAGTGCCCACAGGATGTGCGGGGAGCTGTTGTCCAGGGATACAGCCTTCTCAGCAAGATCAACCGCCAGGTCGAGCGTCTTGTCCGGGTCCCTGGCCCAGCCTCTCCGATAAGCGACGGCGTGGTTTACCGATAGTGCAGCATAAGCCCGGGCGAACCGGGGATCTGCTTCAATAGCGCTCTCGAACAGTTGTTGCGCGGTGAGGTTGCTTTCCCTGGTTACATTTCTCGTATGCCGCCGACCCTGTAAAAAGAGATCATAAGCATCGAAGCTCGCCGATTGCGGGCGGGATAGCAGGTCCTGTTCTCCCCCCGTCAGCGTTAAGGATAAAGCCCCGACGATGTGGTGCGAAAGTTCTTCCTGTAAAGCGAAAACGTCCTCGAGTTCACGATCATAGCGCTCTGCCCAGAGATTGCTCCCGTCCTCGTTTTTGACGAGCTGAGCATTAATACGCACTCGGTCAGCCAGCTTGCGCACACTGCCTTCGAGCAAATATTGAATGCCGTACTTCTGGACTAGTTCCTGTCGTGTCGGAGGCGCTTCACGGAATGCTATGACATGCAGTCCGGAGATTTTCGAAAGATCCGTGACAATATCCTCGGTCATACCGACAGCGAAGTAGCCTTGAGACTTATCCTCGCTCAGATTGGCGAACGGCAGGACAGCGACAGAGGGTTTGTTCGACAGTTCGAGGGCCGAGTGCAATTCCGGGCTTGTTCCCGGTCTCTCCGCGAGGAAATAAGTGCCAGCGATAACCAGCAATGCGATCAACGCATAACCGGCATTAGCGAGGTTTTTATTTGCGAGCGGTTCAGATTTTTCCCCAGTTTTCGCTGAATTCGGAAACTCGATATCGGCGATGAGCTGGTAGCCGACCTTGGGAATGGTCCTGATCACCTCGGGATGATGCGAATCATCTCCAAAGGCATTACGCAGCTTGTTGATTGCCCCGGTCAACGCTTCGTCGCCGACAACCAATCCTGACCAGACGCTATCCATCAGCTCGGCCCGGCTAACCGGAGTCCCGGCTTTTTCGACCAGGTAATGCAGCAGGTAGGCCACGCGCGGCTCGAGCTTTACGTGATTATCGGGGCATTCGAGTAACAGGGAATCGGCGTGAAAGGTCCATTTGCCGATAGAAACCGGATCGGAGTTGGCCAGGGCTGCCGCAATTTGATCGTTCGCTTCCATGATCCGAGTGCTGCCTATCTATCTGATTTTATTCGGAAAGAATTC
>Ga0224508_10001495_pt1 | contig 20912 bp, 21 predicted proteins | sample SF_Jan12_sed_USG_4_FD_170157 | JGI IMG/M metagenome (GOLD analysis project Ga0224508, IMG submission 170157) | Sediment microbial communities from San Francisco Bay, California, United States - SF_Jan12_sed_USGS_21 | ecosystem: Environmental > Aquatic > Marine > Sediment | place: USA... | reverse complement strand
TATACCCCGTTATGTTTACCCTAACATTCAACATTCTGACTCCGTCCAGCTACCCGTTTCCTAGTAAAACAGGATCCCTTTAATAAGTGATTTTACGATCAGTTCCCTGGAAGGAACTTTACCCCAGAAAGCCTTCTGTTTCAATGTAGCAAGGCGTCAACAGATTAAATACTTATGCGGTCTTTGCCTGCGGTGTGCCTTGTTCCTCGAAGGTGAAGGCGTTATCGCGGACATCGCACAGGATGGTTTCACCGATTGTAAAGCTACCTCCTAATATGGCTTGGGCGAGCGGGTTTTCGATTTCCGTTTGAATCGCACGCTTCAACGGCCGCGCGCCATAAACCGGATCAAAGCCGACGTTAGATAACCGTTCCAACGCGGCTTCAGTGAACTCCAGCGTCATATCGCGACTGGCCAAACGCGCTTGCAGGAATCTGACCTGGATACGTGCAATGGCCTTTAACTCCTCTCGATTGAGTGGATGGAACACCACCATGTCGTCAATACGATTGATAAACTCCGGCCGAAAATGTCCACTGACAATTTCCATGACGGCGGCTTTCATTTTGTCGTAGTTCGCCTCTCCCGCCAGTTCCTGAATCTGACTCGAACCCAGGTTGGAGGTCATGATGATCACGGAATTGCGAAAATCCACCGTACGTCCATGGCCATCGGTCAAACGCCCGTCATCCAAAACTTGCAATAAAATATTAAATACATCCGGATGTGCTTTCTCCACTTCATCCATGAGAATGACCGAATAAGGCTTGCGTCGCACCGCTTCGGTTAAATAGCCGCCTTCTTCGTAACCGACATAACCCGGTGGTGCGCCGATGAGCCGGGCAACCGAATGTTTTTCCATGAATTCCGACATATCAATGCGCACCATGGCATCGTCGGTATCAAACATAAATGCCGCCAGCGCCTTGGTCAGCTCCGTTTTACCCACGCCAGTGGGTCCCAGGAACAAAAACGAACCATAAGGCCGTTTAGGATCGGACAATCCGGCACGGGAACGGCGAATGGCATTGGACACCGCTGATATTGCTTCCGTTTGACCAATCACGCGTTCGCTTAGCTCCTGCTCCATACGCATTAGTTTGTCGCGTTCGCCTTCCATCATTTTCGACACGGGAATACCTGTCCATGCCGATACCACTTCAGCGATTTCGTCTTCAGTGACTTTATTGCGTAATAAAGTATTTTCCTTTTGTTCGACTTCGTCGATGGATTCCATTTGTTTTTCCAACTCCGGAATTCGTCCGTATTGCAACTCAGACAAGCGCGTCAGATCGCCCGCACGGCGCGCGGCTTCCATTTCGATACGCGCACGATCCAGTTCTTCTTTGATATGCTGCGTGCCCTGGACGGCAGCCTTCTCGGCTTTCCATTGTTCTTCCATGTCCGCGTATTCGCGTTCAAGCTCGTCGATTTCGCTTTGCAGAACATCCAGGCGTTTGCGCGATGCATCATCGGATTCTTTTTTCAAGGCTTCGCGTTCAATCTTTAATTGGATTAAGCGTCGATCAAGTTTATCCATGGACTCGGGTTTGGAATCGATTTCCATGCGAATACGACTGGCCGCCTCGTCCATTAGATCAATGGCCTTGTCCGGCAGATTTCGGTCGGTGATATAACGATGCGATAACGTGGTCGCCGCGACTAATGCCGGGTCGGTGATCTCGACGCCGTGATGCACTTCATATTTTTCCTGCAAACCACGCAAAATGGCAATGGTGTCTTCGACCGTAGGTTCGTCGACCAGTACTTTTTGAAAGCGACGTTCCAGCGCGGCATCTTTTTCTACATACTGGCGGTATTCATCCAACGTGGTTGCGCCGATACAATGCAATTCACCACGCGCCAACGCTGGCTTTAACATATTACCGGCATCCATTGCGCCTTCTGCCTTGCCCGCGCCGACCATGGTGTGCAGTTCATCAACAAATAAAACGATCTGGCCTTCTTGTTTGGCCAGATCGTTTATTACGGCTTTCAATCTTTCTTCAAATTCACCGCGAAATTTTGCACCGGCGATCAACGCACCCAAATCCAGCGATAACAATCGCCGCCCCTTTAATCCTTCTGGAACCTCGTCATTGATAATACGTTGCGCCAGACCCTCGACAATAGCGGTTTTCCCCACACCGGGCTCACCGATTATTACCGGATTATTTTTCGTGCGCCGTTGCAGTACCTGAATCGTGCGTCGGATTTCATCATCGCGGCCAATGACCGGATCGAGCTTGCCCTGCTCAGCACGCTCAGTCATGTCGATAGTGTATTTCTCCAACGCCTGACGATGTTCTTCGGCATTCGGGTCGTCGATGTTCTGGCCACCACGCATGGCTTCGATGGCTTTTTCAAGGCCGCTTTTTGAAGCACCGGCTTTGCGCAACAATTGCCCAACGACGCTCTTGTCATCCACAGCAGCCAGCACGAACAATTCGCTTGAGATATATTGATCGTCACGTTGTTGTGCGAGTTTGTCCGTGACATTCATCAAACGGCTGAGATCGTTGGACAAATGCACATCGCCCGCGTTACCTTGCACCAGGGGCAAATCTTCCAGCGCCTCGCCCAACTGAGATCTTAATAAATTGACGTTAACATGTGCCTGACTCAATAAATGACGCACCGTTCCACCCTCTTGGTCCATCATGGCCAATAGCAGATGTTGCGGTTCGATGAACTGATGGTCACGACCCACAGCGAGGCTCTGGGCTTCGCTTAACGCCATCTGAAATTTCGATGTCAATTTATCCATTCGCATGTCGGAATTTCCTCAGCTACGTTTATTAATTCACTGTCACTTAAATAGGGGTTGAACAACCGTTTATCAAGCGCCTGACTCACTACTATTATTGTTTTTCGGCGATGTGCTCGGTAATAAATCCGGTAATAGTGTGTAGACAATCCTTTGCGGTTTCATTGTCGCAGGCCAAAGGTGAGGCTGCACTCACACGGGCCTTGCTTGGCACCAACACGGCCGTGAGATGCAATCGTTTTCCCCGGATGCCTTCCAGTCGCAATGGAAAAATCGGCACCTGCGCAAGGCTCGCCAGAATCGTCGCGCCGCGTTTTAAACGCACCTTTGGCTTGTCGGCATCGGGAATTCCACCTTCAGGAAAAATCGCTACGATCTCGCCCTCATCCAACGCTTTGCGTGCGGCATAAAATGCTTTTTCCGGACGGCTACTGCGATTCACCGGAATCGCACCTACGGATTCAAATAACCAACGCAGCCACCAGCGATTGTATTGTTCCTCTGCAATCACAAAACGTAATGGACGATGACATGATGCGACGAGCAACAGTGGATCAAGTCCTGAAATATGATTGGACACGACGATGGCGCCACCATCGACCGGCAACGGCACCGCTTCCGCTTGCAAACCATGAAAGTTGCGACAAAACCAACGGTTGAATCCATCCAGTCGATTCAGCCACGCATGTCCCCAATCAGCGACTTGATGGTATTCGCACCATTTGACTATCCATCGCACTATGAGAATTGCGGCTATGCCGCAAACTATGATTATGCCGCCTACGTAGATGGGTTCAGACATGGATGGAAAGTATAGCAATCCGGACTCGGCATCATCGAATCGAGAAACTTTGGATCGCAAACGGTTGTTTTCGAGAGAGGCGCGCCACGCGGCGATAATGTGCTTTCAGCGATCAGCTTTCAGCAGTCAGTAATTTGTTTTATTTTTTCTAATCACCGGTGTCCTGCCCCGAAAAGACAGGCGACCTGCGTCATTCTGAGCAGAACGAAAAATCCAGTCATTACTGATCGCTGAGAGCCGATGGCTGAACGCAAAACCTGAATGACCCTCTGGCCGGTTCTGCAGGACAAAAACCGGAAAATCAACTTATTTCATTCTGCGCAAAAACATCACCCAGAACGCTTAACGCAATCTTACCTAATGGTGTGCGCGGCAATTCGTCGACCAGGGCAAAACGGGTGATTTGGTTGTGTTTGGAGACGAGCTTGTTAAAGCTTTTTAAAACATTTTTCGCGCCGTCCTCGGGGTCGTTACCTTCCATTGCCATTAACGCAGCCGGTTTCATATCGATTTCAATTACAGCTGCTTCTTTTACTGTCGGATCACGTTCAAGCAGGGTTTCGAGTTCTTCGGGGTAAACGTTTTTACCTGCTTCTGTAACGATAAGCCGTTTGCTGCGACCGGTTAATGTAATGTTCCCGGCTGTGTCAATACGGGCGATATCACCCGTCTTAAACCACCCCTCTTCGATAACGTCGCGAGTCTGATCTTCATCAACATAACCCAGCATGACATTCGGCCCTTTCACCCACAGTTCACCGCTGCCTTCGTCGTTGGGTTCATGAATCTTGACTTCGACATCCTGCATCGGCTTGCCGACACTATCCAAGACCCGGTCAAAATCTTCCTGTACGGCCACAACAGGTGAGGTTTCCGTCAAACCATAGCCTTGCCGCAGGGGAATACCGATGTCATGAAAAAAACGTGTGATTTCAGGATCGAGACGTGAGCCACCACTCATCCAACACTTTAAGGGGCCGCCAAAGTGACGTCGGATTGGGAAATTGACCAAGCGGCGCAACGATAAGGGCAGCAGTTTCAAAAACTGCCGGTAATACACCATGGCTTTACCGCCCTCGGTAAAACGTTTCTCCAAACCGATCATGATATTGCGGAACAATCGTGGCACGGCGATGATGACGGTGATTTTTTCCTCCGCCATCGCCGCGAGTATCTCGTTCGCGGCCAATACTTTTGGCAACACCATGGTTGCACCGGTATACATGGGCAACAACAAAACTCCGGTCAAACCCATAGCGTGGGAGAAAGGCAACAGGGACAAAAACCGGTCATGGATTTCCAGGGTTGCCATTTTCGAGCCGGCGATCACATTGGAAGTAATATTTCGATGGGATAAACGCACCATCTTGGGCACACCCGTGCTGCCGGAAGTATAAATACGCACCGCTTCATGATCAGATTCTTGTGGCAGGGCCAGTTGACACTCGGCATTGACGCTTTCGCCGTCCGCTTGCAGTTCAATCGGCATGGCGCCTTCGGGTGGGTTTTTAATCCCATCTACCAGTATGAGTTTTGGCTCGACCGCTTTTATCTGTTGCTCGATCTCATGATCGCTGTTGCCGACGTGTACCGGTGCAACGACGCCGCCGACTTTCCATACTGCCAATGCGGCAACGGTCCAATGCGGCCCATTCGGCGCCATCACCCCAACCATGTCGCCAACGCCAACGCCTTGTTCGCGTAACCTGGAGGCTGTCGTTAAAGCATATTCGTGAATTTCACCATAACGGTATTGTTTTGAGTCTTTGCGGTTTCGCCGGCAAATCCACGCCAGATGATCCGGTTGCTTTTTGAATGACTCCCCGACTAATGACCAGATATTGTTCTGGTGTTCGTTCATTTTATTATCCTCGGCGATATTAATTATTCGTTCTAGCGGACACGTAAGTCGCGCATCCGAATGTATTGTAAATACTCTAATGTATGGCTAAAGAATAGGGTTATTCATACAACTGTCAATAGGCGGAAACAATCAGATACAAATTAATCGCTAGGATACTAACCAGATTAGCGACGCCATGCGCCCACAAACACCATCGCGCCGGTGTGAATAAAAGTTGTCGGCATCAGACTTAGTACACGCGCTCGACTGACTGATAGAATTTACGCCCAGAGCTTGCAGACGCAGACTCGCCAATTTGGGTAAATCAGCCAGCCAATGTCCGGGCCTGCCCGAAGGCTTAAACGCATGCGCTCTTTCATCACTCGTTCCACCTAGTTGTTCATGCACATCATCGCCTATTTCGAATTGCCCGGGGCCTATCGCCGGCCCCAGCCAGGCTAGTAACTGCGCGGGCGCAACATCCATACTTTTGACACCTTGCTCGACAATACCTGCTGCCAGACCACGCCACCCAACATGTAACACACCAACCCTGGTTCCATCCTGATCACAAAGAAACAACGGTAAACAATCCGCCGTCATTACCGCACAAACAATACCCGGCATATCGGCAATTGCACCGTCCGCTTCGTCTTCAGTATTGGCGGTGGTAGCGTCTATCACAAGAGTGCCATGCACTTGTGTCATCCAGACCGGTTCACCAGGTAAGTGTAAAAGATTTTTTAACCGCGCCCGATTTTCAGCAACAGCTTCAGGAACATCGCCAACATGCGCAGCCACATTGAGCGATCGATAAACCCCTTCGCTTACACCACCGTGACGCAATGTTGTGCAGGCTTTGATATTTTCAGGACAAGCCCATTGCGCCCATTGCACGTTAATGGAGTCTGTAGCACTCAATATTCCTCCATCCCGTGCCGTCGCGTATCTTCTTGCAATACGCCTATCAAGCTCGTCATGTCTTTGGGTAATGGCGCAGACCATTGCATTGTTTCTCCGGACACCGGATGTTCAAACGCAAGCTTGCTCGCGTGTAATGCCTGACGGTTAAATGAGCGTAGCACTTCAGTCAACTCTGGCGTGGCGTTTGGTGGCAAGCGTAAACGACCACCATAAACTGGATCGCCCACCAGCGGGAAACCGTTATGACTCATGTGCACACGAATCTGATGCGTACGACCGGTCTCTAAAGACACTTGTATTTGCGTGTGGGCGCGGTAGCGTTCGGCCACTCGATAATGAGTCACCGCTGGCTTTCCAGTCTCACTGACCGTCATGCGTTTGCGATCACGGTTATGCCGACCTATGGGTTCATCTATGGTGCCGCCGGAAATCATCCTGCCGAGCACGATGGCAATATACGTGCGTTGCACAATGTGTTCCTGCAAGGCCTCGATCAGCCGTTGACGCACGGCTTCACTGCGCGCAATGACCAACAAACCAGATGTATCTTTATCCAGCCGGTGCACAATGCCACCACGCGGCAATATGGCGAGATCGGCATCAAAATACATCAATCCATTCAACAGTGTTCCCTGTGCATTGCCCGCGCCGGGATGAACGACCAGGCCCGCCGGTTTATTGATTACCAGGATGTGTTCATCCTGAAAAACAATATTCAGCGCAATGTCCTGCGCTACCCAGTCGCCCGGTTCCGGCACGGGCGGTTCGATAGTGACCACTTCGCCACCATTGACACGGTCGCGTTGCCGCGGCACCTTCCCATCGAGCATGACACGCCCGTCGCGAATCCATTGCTGCAGGCTGGAGCGGGAAATGTCCGGAAAAATGGTCGCTAACGCCTGATCCACCCGTTTCCCGGCGAAATCATCCGCTACGACCGTATGCAAAATACGCTCGTGGTTGTCTTCATCAGTATGGTCGATGTTATCTGCTTCAACCGGAATCGGTTTCAAGGTATGCTCGCCTTTTGCCTAATCTAATGATCGAATTATGCTTTTTTGTTCTTCAATTTTCCGCCCGCAAATCTTGAAACCAGTCTTAATCGCCGTCCTGGCGACTTTACTATTAGCCGGTTGTGGATCGGGTAAAAAGAAACCGGATGAAAATGAAAACCTGTCCGCCCGGCAATTCTACAACAAGGCGAAGGATGATCTGAATCGCGGCAATTACAATGAGGCGATTCTGAACTATCAGCAACTGGAAGCGCGTTATCCCTACGGACCTTTCGCCGAACAAGCGCAAATTGATATTGCGTACGCGCACTATAAAAATGATTCGCCGGAACTGGCACTGGCCGGGGTTGAACGATTTATTCGTCTGCACCCAACGCATGAACGCGTCGACTATGCCTATTACTTGCGCGGCTTAACCAGTTTCACTGAAGATAATAGTCTGCTAAGCAAATTCGCCGGCACAACTGAAATCAGTGAACGTGACCCAAAAGCGGTACTGGAAGCATTCAATGCGTTCAAGGAATTGGTCACGCGTTTTCCAAATAGCCAATACGTTGACGATTCCCGGCAACGTATGGCGTACTTGCTAAACGGCCTGGCGCAGCATGATATAAAAGTCGCACGCTATTATTTGAAACACGGCGCTTATGTTGCTGTTCTCAGCCGTGCAAAATACGTTGTTGAGAATTACCAAACCACCCCATCAGTGGAAGAAGCGCTGGGTCTAATGGCAACGGCGTATCGCGAAATGGGTATACGCGATCTGGAAGCCGACACTTTGCGTGTATTGAAAGAGAATTTTCCCGACAGTATTTACCTGTCGCAACTGGATGGTTAATGACAGGCCTGTCATCAGACAGCTGGCAATTTAACTCCTAACGCCTGGTCAAGAATACGCTGAATAACCGGGATGATAAAATCATCCCATGCACGCACGTATTATCCACGCGGTTGACGATGTTCCAGCGACAGGTTGGAATGCCTGTGTTAGTGATGATGCGCCTTATTTTCGCCACGAGTTTTTAAACGCGCTGGAGCAAACCCGCTGTGTTTGCAAAGATACGGGTTGGGATCCTCGTCACGTGGTGTTATCCGACTCCGGCAAAGCGGACGACATCATGGCTGTCGCCCCAGCTTATCTGAAATACCATTCTTATGGCGAGTATGTGTTTGATTGGGCCTGGGCCAACGCCTATCACCGTTATGGTTATGAGTATTATCCAAAACTGTTGATTGCCGCACCATTTACACCGGTTACCGGGCCGCGCATGCTGGTTCGTGCCGGTGCCGATCAAACCCGGGGGCGCCAAAAACTCGTCGATGCGATAAAACAATGCGCGCATGAAAACGACGCATCATCTATTCACTGGTTGTTCACCACGGCTGAAGATAATGCGGTCTTGAACAAAAATGAATTTATGCAACGGGTCGGCAATCAGTTTCATTGGCGGAATGAGAACTATTCGAATTTCGACGCTTATTTGCAAGAATTTTCTTCGGCAAAGCGCAAAAAGATTCGCCGTGAACGCCGACGCGTACAAGAACAAGGCGTCGAGTTTAAATGGATAACCGGAGACGCATTGGACGAAAAACACTGGCGTGTTTTTTATCAGTTCTATCGCTCCACGATTGAGATGCGCGGAGCGATGCCTTACCTGTCGCTGGACTTTTTCATGCAACTGGGCAAACGCATGCCGGATAAATGTTTGCTGGCACTGGCCCGTCAAAACGAACAATACATTGCCGGTGCCTATTTTTTAATTGGGTCGCAAACGCTATACGGGCGTTATTGGGGCGCCGCGCATTGGGTGCAGGATTTACACTTTGAGACCTGTTACTACCAGGCCATCGATTATTGCATTGCCCATGGGTTGCAACGGTTTGAGGCCGGCGCCCAGGGTGAGCACAAGTTAAACCGGGGGCTGTTGCCGACACCGACATACTCCGCGCATTGGCTGAAACACCCGGAATTCAGTGACGCCATCGCTAATTTTCTGGAGCGCGAACGCACGGATATTGACGAATATCAGGCCGTTTTAGCCAATCATTCGCCGTTTAAGAAAACCACCTGAAAAGTCGGGTTAAAATAGCGTTCGAGGGAAAAAGGGTTATGCGAGAGTTTCAAACCGACAACGATTATTTTTTTCCACCCGTCGAAGACGCATCGCCGGAAGGACTGCTCGCGATTGGTGGCGATTTGAGTGTACCGCGTTTACTGCAGGCATACCGGCAAGGCATTTTCCCCTGGTATAACCCGGGACAACCCGTGTTGTGGTGGGCACCCGATCCGCGCATGGTTTTGTATCTGAATGATTTTAAAATTTCACGCAGCTTGCGCAAGTCGATTAAACACCGCGCGTATGAAATCACGCTGGACAAGGCCTTCGCCGAAGTAATGCACGGTTGCGCTATGCCACGGCGTAATGAGATCGACAACGGCACTTGGATCACCGCCAGCATGTACGACGCTTATTGCGAATTACATCGTCTGGGTTATGCGCATTCCGTTGAAGCCTGGTCCGCTAATGGCGAATTAATAGGCGGTTTATATGGTGTGGCATTAGGGCGGGTGTTTTTCGGTGAGAGCATGTTCAGCCGCGCCACCGATGCATCAAAAGTAGCGTTAGCGGCGTTGGTAGCGCAACTTAAAACCTGGTCATTTCACTTGGTTGATTGCCAGATCGCATCCGATCATTTGATTCGCCTGGGCGCACAATCCATTAGTCGTGACCGGTTCGCGGTGGAACTGGAAGAGTCCTTAGCTCACGATGACAGTAAAGGCCTATGGCAACTCGATTCTGACCTGGTGCTCTGTCCTTGATAACTAAAGCAGACATAAGGATCTAGAAGGCATGACCGCCCACGATAAAATACCAACACTATATTTGTCGGCACCACATGCATGTCCTTATTTGGAAGATCAGATTGCGACAACTTTACTTGTCGATCCACATTTTACTGTTACAACGCCACTGTACAGCACGCTTATTAAACAAGGTTTTCGACGCAGTGGTTCATTGTTTTACCGCCCGCATTGTGAACGTTGTTCGGCCTGTGTTTCGGTGCGAATCCCGACAAGCGCGTTTGAACCCAGCCGTTCACAACAACGCGTCTGGAAGCGTAATCATGATTTAAAAGTGCAATGCGCACCACCGAATTTTCATAAGGAACATTTTGATTTATACCAACACTATCAAAGCACACGTCATGCGGGTGGGAATATGGATGACCCCGATCCGGAGAAATACAACGAATTTATGGTTGAAAGCGGTGTCGATTCGTTTTTCATCGAGATGCGTTTGCGAGAGCAACTCGCAGCGGTTGCGGTGTGTGACCGCGTCGTCGACGGCATTTCCGCAATTTACACCTTTTTCGATCCGAATCTATCCCAACGCAGCCTGGGTACATTTGCCATTATGTGGCAAATCGAACACGCCAAGACATTAAACCTGCCCTGGGTATATCTTGGTTATTGGATAAAGAACTGTAATAAAATGAGTTATAAAGATAATTTCCGGCCATTACAGGGTTTCAAGAACGGTCGCTGGCTTACCCGCCCAGATTGAGGATATATCATAAAGGGTTTACCCCGACCGGCGCTTGCGGCATGATAGGCCGTTTATATTCAGAAGTATTAGCACCAACAACGTGGCGAAAGAAGAACATATTGAAATGGAAGGTACGGTTACCGAAAACCTTCCCAACACCCAATTTCGCGTGGAATTGGACAACGGGCACGAAATCATTGCCCACATCTCAGGCAAAATGCGTAAAAACTATATTCGCATTCTCAGGGGCGACCGTGTGACGGTGCAACTCACGCCTTATGATTTGAGCAAGGGACGCATCACTTACCGGGCAAAGTAACTCGCACGAATCACAAATCGTCTAAGCATAAATCGTGAGTTATAAAACCTGCCTTCGTACTGCCCATTTTTTGTTTGCTTTTTTGTTGCTACCCGCCGTCGCCAGTGCTGGTGAAGCCGATGTAGTCGACGTAAAAGCCTCTTGTAACAACGACTTATGTGACTTTAGCGCAACCGTCGCCCATGACGATCAGGGCTGGGATCACTACGCCAATCATTGGCGTTTACTGGATGCTGACGGCAACGAACTGGGGCGGCGCGAGTTAGCCCATCCACACGAGAACGAACAACCTTTTACCCGCAGTCTTGGTGGTGTCGAAATCCCGTTAGATATAACGACGGTAGTTGTGGAAGCACACGACAGTGTGCATGAATACGGCGGGGAAACTTTTTCCGTCGAGTTAAATCGAAATTAAACAAGTAGTGGGGATACTATTATGGCGTTAGAAGCATACATTTCATTACCCTGGTGGGGCTACGTATTGGTCGCCCTCGGTCTGACTCATATCACCATAGCAGGGACCACTTTATACCTGCATCGATGCCAGGCGCATAAGGCACTCACCCTGCATCCCATTGTGAGTCATTTTTTCCGCTTCTGGTTATGGCTTACCACAGGCATGGTGACCAAAGAATGGGTCGCGGTGCATCGCAAACATCACGCCAAAGTTGAAACGGCGGACGACCCCCATAGTCCGCAGGTGTATGGCATTCATCGCGTACTATGGACCGGTGCTTTGCTGTATCACACCGAATCCCATAAACCGGAAACACTGGAAAAATACGGTCACGGCTCGCCCAACGACTGGCTGGAACGCCATCTATATACACCCCTGACTTACATGGGGCCGATCAGCATGTTAGTTTTGAATGTGCTGTTATTCGGTGGTGTGGCAGGCTTTTTTATCTGGCTGACACAAATGGCATGGATCCCCATGTGGGCCGCGGGCGTGATTAACGGCATCGGTCATTTCTGGGGCTATCGAAATTACGAAGTCACCGACGCCAGTCGCAACATCGTTCCCTGGGCTTTCTTCATCGGTGGCGAAGAACTGCATAATAATCACCATGCCTACGCCAGCTCGGCACGATTTTCCATCAAACCCTGGGAATTTGATCTTGGGTGGTTTTATATCAAAATACTCAGGGCATTCAATCTGGTCAAAGTCAATAAAACACCGCCGGTGATTATTACTGAGCCGGGTAAAAATCATTGTGATCTGGAAACCGTAAAAGCGGTTGTGGAAAACCGTTTTCAAGTGTCGGCAAACTTTATTAAAGAAGTGTTACGCAGTGTTTGCCGCGAAGAAATGCAAAAAACGGATCGTGCAAACAAGGAACAATGGAGCCTGACTAAAAAAGCGCGTTACCTGCTCTCCCGCGAACGCTTAAACGAAACCAATCGCATGCGTTTACGTCAGTTGCTTGATATCAATCCGCGCTTGCGCGAAGTGTATGCCATGAAACAACGTCTGCAGGAAATCTGGAATCGTTCAGCGGCTTCGCAGGAAAACCTGCTGCAATCGCTGGAAGAATGGTGCAAAGCGGCGGAGGCTTCCGGTGTGCAGGCACTGGAAGAATTTTCCATGCGCTTACGCAGTTATAAATTGCGACCGGCGTTTAACTAATTTTCGTAAAGAATTAAGAAGCGAGTTTTAGCCGCTCGTGTAACGGGCTGGTGCGCGGGAAATGGGTCGCCAAAAATTCCATTTGATCGGCTAATACCTTCCGGCCGCGCAGAAAAACGTACTCCGCGTGAGTCGGCGTAAATGGTACCGCCAGCAAAGACATATTTGCTTCCTCCGGCGAATAACCGGCCTTGTGGTTGTTGCAACGCTTGCAGGCCGTCACGACATTATTCCAGACGTCTTCGCCACCCTTGCTGATTGGCGTAACATGATCACGCGATAAATTGCCGGCACGCGGATGCTGGCCACAATACATGCAAATACCCGCATCGCGAGCGAACAAAGCTTCATTACTCAAGGGAGGAACATAATCGCGGTTACTCTTTCGAGTGGCTTCGCTGTGACCACGAGTAGCGATAATGGAATTAATCGCGAGTTTGCTTCGCAGTCCGGTTTTAGCATTGATACCTCCATGCACTTCATACATCACCACACCACAGGCATACATCACTTGATCGAGATGATACAGGCGCACGGCATCACGGTAGCTGACCCAGTCTAAAGGCATGCCAGCCACATCAGTGCGTAAACATCGTTGATTCAAACCGTACACGATTACCACTCTGTATAAGTCGAGCGGTATTAAACCAGACACGCGTAAGAATTACACCCCGTTCAGAGGACAGGGGCGGAATTCAGAAGACTGACAGCCGAAAGCTATTTAATCTTCGCTTCCTTGTAAACCACATGCTTACGCACGACAGGGTCGTATTTGCGCATTTCGATCTTTTCGGTCACGGTTTTTTTATTTTTGGTAGTGGTATAGAAATGACCGGTACCGGCACTGGACACCATTCTGATTTTGTCGCGCATGGCTGCCTCCGCTAAACCTTTACACCGTTGCCGCGTAAATCCGCCAACACGGTGTCGATGCCTTTTTTGTCAATAATGCGCAAACCGGTACGGGACACACGTAAGCGCACCCAACGGTTCTCACTTTCCACCCAAAATCGTCGAAAGTGGAGATTAGGCAAGAATTTTCTTTTCGTTTTGTTATTCGCGTGGGAAACGTTGTTACCTGAGGTGGTACGTTTTCCCGTTACTTGACAGACCCGTGACATGACTCGCTTTACTCTGACTGGAAATTCAACAAAATTAGGCCGCGCTTTATACCAGATTCAGGCCGGAATTTGTAGTAAACACAGACAGTTTTATACTAATCCGCGCTCACTGAGCGATACACACTCCCCATCGCCGACGATTAAATGGTCCAACATGCGAATGTCCACCAGGGCGAGGGCGTCTTTTAACTTAGTGGTCAGAGTCTCGTCAGCGCGGCTGGGTTCGGCCACACCAGACGGGTGGTTATGCGCCACAATCACCGCGGCCGCGTTCAATTCCAATGCCCGTTTGACCACTTCACGCGGATGTACCGTCGCACCGTCAATGGTTCCGGCGAATAATTCCTCATAAGCCAATACCCGATGACGGGTATCGAGAAACACACAGCAAAAGAATTCGCGGCCACGATCACGCAATTGCATGAGCAAAGTAAGACTGTGCATCTTTGGGCGATGACAAAGGGCCGCCACGCTGTAATTGCTCGGCCATGTGACGCCGGCCAATCTCTAACGCAGCCTGCAGTTGGGTGTATTTCACCTTACCCAGACCCTGTCCTTCGCAAAACGTCTCCAGATTCGCATTCAATAATTGACGCAAACCACCGAAGCGCTGGATTAGCTCGCGCGCCAAATCCACCGCGCTGTAACCCTTGGTGCCGGTACGTAAAAAGATGGCAAGCAATTCGGCATCGGCTAACGCCGCGGCACCCTTACTGAGTAATTTCTCACGCGGACGATCATCACTTGGCCAATCCTTATTGGACATAAACAGTGGACATAAGCTGAATTTGGCAGTTTTGTCAGTTAAATGAATGCGTTATGCTTGTACGCACGAGACTTTACAACATGCTTAGTTTAAACAACAAACGTATTCTGGTCGGGGTGAGCGGTGGTATCGCCGCATACAAAAGCCCCGATCTGGTGCGTCGTCTGCGCGAGCGCGGTGCCGAGGTTCGCGTTGTGATGACGCCGAATGCCACGCAGTTTATTACGCCGTTAACCCTGCAAGCGGTGAGTGGCACACCGGTTCATTTGCAATTACTGGATGCGGAAGCGGAATCCGGCATGGGGCATATCGAATTGGCACGTTGGGCGGATGCCATCGTTATTGCACCAGCGACAGCGAATTTCATCGCTCGACTTACCCACGGCACCGCGGACGACTTGTTATCGACGCTGTGTTTGGCAACGGACGCCCGTATTGCCATCGCTCCGGCCATGAACCGGTTGATGTGGGATAACGCCGCGACTCAGGAAAATCTAAATACTTTACGGCAACATGGTGTCGCCACCCTCGGTCCTGGCGAAGGCGATCAGGCGTGTGGTGAAACGGGGCCGGGCAGAATGCTGGAACCGGAAACTATCGCTGATGAAATTGGCGGGTTGTTTGAGAACAATGCGCTAAACGGCATCAATATGGTCATCACCGCCGGGCCGACCTGGGAAGCACTCGACCCGGTGCGGGTATTGACTAATCACAGTTCCGGAAAAATGGGTTACGCCGTTGCACAAGCCGCGCTGGAAGCAGGCGCGGCAGTAACGCTCATTACCGGCCCGACCGCGTTAACGCCGCCTGACCGAGCAAGTGTCGTTCACGTTGAATCGGCATTGCAAATGCACGAGGCAGTGCATAAATGCATTGAACAGGCTGACGTTTTTATCGGCGTAGCCGCCGTCGCCGACTACCGTCCCGTTGAATCGAAAGCACAAAAAATAAAAAAACAGGATGACATTCTGCATCTGGAATTGGTGAAAAACCCGGATATTCTAGCCAGTGTCGCGGCATTGGCTGATAAACCGTTCACGGTGGGCTTTGCTGCCGAAACCAACGATATGATTAACCATGCGCGTAAAAAACTGGTTGAAAAAGGTGTCGATCTGATTGCCGCCAACAGGGTCGGCGCCGAAAACGGCGGTTTTGGCGACGATGACAACGCGTTAACCCTGATAGACCGGCAAGGTGTTCATGAACTGACATCGGCGCCCAAAACAAAACTCGCTCGTCAACTTATCTCCTACATTGCCAATCAATCCGATGCAAAAGATACAACTCAAAATACTCGACAATCGTCTGCGCGATAATTTTGGCCTGCCCGAATATGCTACCGCTGGCTCGGCGGGTGTCGATATCCGTGCTTGTATCGAACAGGGTACGACCATCAATCCTGGCGAATGCGAGCTGATTCCGTCAGGTATGGCAATCCATGTTGAAGATCCCTCACTCGCCGCCGTTTTGTTGCCGCGATCCGGTTTAGGCCACAAACACGGCATTGTCCTCGGCAACCTGGTCGGTCTGATTGACTCCGATTATCAGGGCCAGGTGTTCGTATCAGTTTGGAATCGCGGCGCGGATAGTTTCGTTATCGAAGCTGGCGATCGTATTGCGCAAATGGTGTTCATACGCGTCGAGCAAATCGAATTTAATGTGGTCGAAGATTTCGAACAAAGCGAACGCAGCGCCGGGGGATTTGGCCACACCGGGAAACAATGATGATTACGCTATTTCTTCGGTATAAACAGGCATTGTGTGAAGCAATTTGCCTTGGTGTTGCCTATAATCCAAAACAAAGGAGTAGTTCGGTGATGGAGTCGATTTTAAACAGAGTTTAGTCTTTCAACAAGCAGCGTAGAGACGCAACGATGGCAAATAATTCATCAAATAAAATTTCAACTGATCATGCAGATACCTCTTATCTTGCTGGCGGTAATCTCAGCTATCTGGATCAACTCTATCAAGAGTATTTAAATGACCCAGCCAGTGTTGGTGAAAATTGGCGTAAACAATTTGCCGCCATTCCGTCCGTACATACGAGTGCGCCGAAGGCTTCCAAAACCGGTGACTTTGACTACCGGTCTAAACCCTGGTCACCAGAGGCCGCGCAAAAACAAAGCTCGGTACTACGTCTGGTAAATGCCTTTCGCTCACGCGGCCATCAGGTCGCCAATCTTGACCCGTTGGGCCTTGCCAAACCCCAGCCCATTCCAGACTTCGACCTTGACTACAATGATTTAACTGAAGCAGATATGGATACCGTTTTCAACACGGGTTCATTCGCCGCTGCCGAAGAGTTGCCATTGCGTGAATTTATCGCTTTGTGTCGCGATATTTATTGCGGAGCCGTTGGCTCGGAATACATGTACATTACCAACACCCAGGAAAAACGCTGGATTCAGGCACGGCTGGAAACTATGCAGGTTCGTGCTCCCCGAACAAATGAAGAACGCCGTCATATTTTAGAACGTCTTACTGCATCTGAAGGTATGGAGCGTTATCTGCATACCAAATACGTCGGCCAAAAGCGTTTTTCACTGGAAGGTGGTGAAAGCCTGATTCCGATGTTATCGGACTTAATTCAACGCTCCGGCAGCGGCGGTACCCGTGAAATCGTCATTGGTATGGCCCATCGTGGACGTTTGAATGTATTGGTAAACACCCTGGGTAAATTACCATCGGATTTATTTAGTGAATTCGAGGGTAAGTATTCAACTGAGGACGATGAAACCGACACCGGCGATGTTAAATATCATCAGGGCTTCTCGTCGGACATTCTGACACCGGGTGGACCCGTTCATTTGGCACTTAGTTTCAATCCATCGCACCTGGAAATAATCAATCCGGTGGTCGAAGGATCAGTACGCGCGCGCCAGGAACGGCGTGATGATCGCGAACGAAGCATGATCTTGCCGATTCTTATTCATGGCGATGCCGCTTTTGCCGGGCAAGGCGTCATTATGGAAACATTTAATATGTCCCAGGCACGGGGTTATGGCACTGGTGGCACGGTACATATCATCATCAACAACCAGATCGGGTTCACCACCAGCAATCCATTGGATGCCCGCTCGACATTGTATTGCACTGAAGTCGCTAAAATGGTGCAGGCACCGATTTTTCACGTCAACGCCGATGACCCGGACGCGGTTATATTCGTTACCGAATTGGCGCTCGATTTCCGTATGCAGTTTCATAAAGACGTCGTTATTGATTTGGTGTGCTACCGGCGTCACGGTCATAACGAGGCGGACGAACCCGCGGTCACCCAACCAATAATGTATCGCGCCATCCGCTCACACCCGACAACACGACAAATCTACGCTGAGCGGTTAGTTGCCGAAGGCGTAATGACTAACGACGAGGTTGAACAATTAGTCATCGATAATCGTGACGCATTGGATGAAGGCCGCATCATAGCTGGTCAGATTATCGACCCCAACAAGGCTCAGTACATGGTGGACTGGACACCGTATATTGGCGCCGAATGGACAGACCAGGCCGAAACCAGTGTTAGCGCTGAGAAATTACAGTCCAACTGGAAACAACTGGAACAGTTACCTGACGACTTCGAACTGCATCCGCGTGTGCGCAAAATTATGCAAGACCGTGCCAAGATGGCGGCTGGTGATTTACCTATGGATTGGGGATTCGCCGAAACCATGGCTTATGCGACGCTAATCGATGAAGGATACACGGTACGCTTATCCGGTCAGGATTCGGGGCGCGGCACATTCTTTCACCGCCATGCGGTACTGCATAACCAGGAAAATCGCGATACCTATGTACCCTTGCGTAACATTGAAAGCAACCCGGATAAATTTTTAGTCATTAACTCACTGCTGTCCGAAGAAGCCGTGCTGGGTTTCGAATATGGCTATGCGACAACGGATCCACGTACGCTGGTGATTTGGGAAGGACAGTTTGGCGACTTCGTAAATGGCGCCCAGGTCGTTATTGATCAATTTATCAGTAGCGGCGAGGCCAAGTGGAAACGCTTATGCGGATTAACCATGTTGCTACCACACGGTTACGAAGGTCAGGGACCGGAACATTCATCAGCTCGACCGGAACGATTCTTGCAACTCTGCGCAGAACACAACATGCAAGTTTGTGTACCGACTACGCCAGCGCAAATGTTTCATATGTTGCGCCGCCAAGTCGTGCGTCCCATGCGGCGACCATTAATCGTTATGTCACCAAAGAGTTTGTTACGACACAAACAATCGGTATCCCACCTGGAAGATTTGACTCGCGGCGAGTTCCAATCAGTCATTCCGGAAATTGAATCCATCAATTCAGAGGCAGTTAAACGCATTGTTCTTTGCACCGGAAAAGTGTATTACGACATTTTGGCTGAACGCGGCACACGTGAGCAAGATGATGTCGCCATTATTCGAATGGAGCAACTGCATCCGTTCCCCCAAGATTTGTTAACTAATCAATTGAATGTTTATCCCGCTGCCAAAGAAATTGTCTGGTGCCAGGAAGAACCGAAAAACCAGGGCGCGTGGTACCAGATCCGTCATCATGTGCGCGATTGCTTGCGTGCCGATCAGACACTCAGTTACGCCGGAAGAGAAGCATCAGCGGCGCCGGCGGTAGGCTATCATTCCTTGCATTTACAACAGCAAAACGCTTTGGTGGATCAGGCTCTTACTCTCACCAACAATAGCAACGTCGAAAGGATAAGCGCTCATGTCAATTGAAATTAAAGTTCCGGTGCTACCGGAATCCGTCGCCGATGCCATCATGATGGAATGGCATAAGAATCCCGGAGATTCGGTCAGAAGGGACGAAAACCTGGTCGATATCGAGACGGAAAAAGTAGTGTTAGAGGTACCCGCACCGGTCGATGGTGTGCTGCAAGAAATCAAGCACAACGCAGGCGATACCGTACTCAGTCAACAAGTGATTGCCATTCTGGAACCGGGCGAAGTTGCGGCAACCTCCGCCACAGCCGAAACCTCTCCGACCGCCGCAGCTGCAGCAACAGAAACAACCGGCGATGCGGATGACAGACTCAGCCCGGCTGTACGACGACTGGTGGAAGAACACGGCATCGATGCCAACGCTATCACTGCCACCGGTCCGGATGGCCGTATTCTGAAAGAGGATGTTTTAAATTATTTTGCCGAACAAGCCAGTCCAAAACAAAGCGCGCCAGCGGCGACGCCAAGCCACCCACCCGCCCCGGTTGTATCCACAGGCGCGCGGGAGGAACGCCGGGAGCCGATGTCACGTCTGCGCAAGACTATAGCCGGGCGCCTGGTCGACGCGCAACAAACAGCCGCGTTGCTAACGACGTTCAATGAAGTTGACTTACATGAAGTAAAGAAATTGCGATCCGATTATCGCGACGCCTTTGAAAAGAAATACGGTGTGCGACTCGGGTTTATGTCCTTTTTTGTTAAGGCCAGCATCGAAGCGTTAAAACGCTTTCCCGCGGTCAATGCGTTTATCGACGACACCGACATCGTTTATCATGATTATTATGATATTGGTATCGCCGTGTCTTCACCGCGTGGGCTGGTAGTTCCTATTTTGCGTGACGTTGATCAAAAAGGTTTCGCGCAAATTGAATCCGATATCAATGAGTTCGGACGCAAAGCCAAAGACGGTGCGTTGACGATGGATGAGTTGACCGGCGGCACATTTACCATAACTAATGGCGGCGTATTTGGATCAATGTTATCGACACCCATAATCAATCCGCCACAAAGCGCGATATTGGGTATGCACAACATCCAGGATAGACCCATGGCAATCAATGGCGAAGTTGTGATCCGGCCCATGATGTATGTAGCCTTGACCTACGATCACCGCATTATTGATGGTCGTGAAGCCGTACAATTTTTAGTAACAATCAAGGAATCGTTGGAAAATCCCGCACGCATGTTGCTTGGGGTCTAACACTATTGTTTGATTTTTTTCTGGCATGGATGCCGCTACCTTCTTCTGACAGCTTTTAAAACGGAGGACCTATGTCCGATTCCTTTGACGTTGTAGTCATCGGCGCGGGACCTGGCGGTTATGTTGCCGCCATACGCTGCGCCCAACTCGGTTTAAACACCGCTTGTATCGACCGATGGGTGAACAACGAAAACAAACCTGCTCTCGGCGGGACTTGTTTAAACGTCGGTTGTATTCCATCCAAAGCCTTGCTGGAGATCGGA
>Ga0224508_10001494_pt1 | contig 20924 bp, 16 predicted proteins | sample SF_Jan12_sed_USG_4_FD_170157 | JGI IMG/M metagenome (GOLD analysis project Ga0224508, IMG submission 170157) | Sediment microbial communities from San Francisco Bay, California, United States - SF_Jan12_sed_USGS_21 | ecosystem: Environmental > Aquatic > Marine > Sediment | place: USA... | reverse complement strand
CCCAGCGTTCGATCCGGCGTGTCGCGCTTCGAGTATTTCAACAGCTGCACAAACTGGCCTTGCGGTTTCACCTAGACCGGCAAACGGGTGGTGTATCGCGCGATATCGAACGCGGAACCGCTGGTATACGCTTCTTATTGAACTTTGCCGTCTTCAGCATCCTACCAACGTTGCTAGAAATTGGCCTTGTGGTCGGCATTTTGCTCGCCAAATTCGATGCATGGTTCGCGATCATCACCTTCCTAACGCTTGGAATCTACATCGCATTCACATTCTTCGTAACTGAATGGCGCATGAAATTTCGGCGCGCTATGAATGAAATGGATTCTAAGGCCAATACCACCGCCATCGATAGTTTGTTGAACTATGAAACCGTAAAGTATTTCAACAATGAGGACTACGAGGCGCGACGCTACGACGATAACCTACGATCGTGGGAAACTGCCGCCATTCGTACGCAAACATCACTCGCCGCCCTCAATACCGGTCAAGGTGCCATCATTGCCATCGGCGTGACGTTGCTGATGGTGCTGGCAAGCCAAGCTGTAGTCAAAGGCACTATGACCCTCGGGGACCTTGTTATGGTCAATGCCTTCTTGATTCAACTCTATATGCCAATGCGTTTCTTGGGCACCGTGTACCGCGAGATCCGACATGCGCTGGCCGACATGGAGAAGATGTTTGGACTGCTAGGCAAGAGGCTCGAGGTCGAGGATAGACCCAACGCCAAAGATCTTGTGATTCAGCAAGGTCACATCCGTTTCGAGCATGTGGCGTTTGGTTACGACCCAGACCGACAAATTCTGTTTGACGTCGATTTCACGATCCCAGCCCAGCAGAAGATTGCCGTGGTCGGTCATAGCGGTGCCGGAAAATCTACGTTGTCACGTCTATTGTTCCGATTTTACGATATCAGGTACGGCCGCATTTTAATCGATGACCAAGACATACGTGACGTTACGCAAGCCAGCCTGCGCGCCAGTATCGGTATTGTCCCCCAAGACACGGTGTTGTTTAACGATACGATCTACTACAACATCGCCTACGGCCATCCCGATGCCACCCGTGAACAGGTGATTCAGGCTGCTAAGCACGCACATATTCATGAATTCATAGAATCCTTACCCAAGGGGTATGAGACTATCGTCGGTGAACGTGGCCTCAAACTATCCGGCGGCGAAAAACAGCGCGTCGCGATTGCGCGTACCATCCTAAAGAATCCACGTATTCTGGTGTTCGACGAGGCAACCTCAGCGCTCGACTCGAAAACCGAAAAGGCGATCCAGGCGCAGCTGCGTGAAGTTGCCGCCAACCATACAACGTTGGTAATCGCCCACCGTCTATCCACCGTCATGGACGCTGATCAGATTTTGGTGATAGACGGTGGTCGCATTGTCGAACGCGGCACCCATCCCGAGCTTCTCAGGCGTGGTGACATCTACGCACACATGTGGGCGTTGCAACAGCGCCAAGAACAAGAACGGCTTCGCAAAGCGGTCGGCAACGGTCTTGGACCAGACGGATAATGCAGCAAACACCGCATTAGCTGATGCCCCGCTCTCGGGGTAACACCACCTTCGCGATGTCATTAGCCCTATCTCCGATCTAGTTGGTGCCACAGGCCGTGTCGCCAGACAAAAGGTGGGCATGCACCGATGATTGGGACCAAATTATCAAGCTCTATCAGTACAATCACCAATTGCGGGGTCTTGCCACGCCGTCATGATTGATGCGTAGTCAAAGCGATCCCACGACTAAACTGGGGGCAGTCCGCTGTGGCGCCGATGTCAGCGCCACAGCGGTGGCTGCCGTCGATAGGAGCGAGACATTCGCCCGGGACAACTAGTACAATCGCGGCGCGGATCCTGTCGCGAGGAAGCGAATAACCACAAAATGGAGAAGCTATGGTCAGTCGCGCATACGCTCAGGGACGCCCTGTGCCCTCCCCGATCACCCTAATTGGCACCCTGTTATTGGGGTTGTCGATATTGACTAGCTGTCAGTCGGCGCCACCGCCCAACCCTGACCAAGAACTCATCGCCAAAGGTAGGGCCTTGTTCTTCAATGAGACCTTCGATGGAAACAGTCGAACGTGCGGCACCTGCCACCGGGAAGAGAACAACATGGCGATCGACCCTGGGTTTATCGCTACACTGCCCGATGATGATCCGCTGTTTGTGGCCGAACGTAATCAGGCATTGATGAAAAATTTCGAAAATCCAAGGCTCATGCGTGAGTTCGGGCTCATTCTCGAGAACCAGGACGGGTTTGATGACTTGGAAAATGACTTCAACATGCGGGGCGTGCCCCACGTGCTCGCCCAGCGCGAATCAGTGGACAGCCGGGACGGGCCGCGCACCGGCTGGGCCGGTGACGGTGCGCCTGGCGATGGCTCGCTGCGATCATTCGCCACCGGGGCCGTCATTCAGCACTTCACCAAAACCTTGAATCGCGTACCCGACGTCGACTTTCGGCTGCCGACCGACGACGAACTTGATGCCTTAGAGGCCTTTCAGCTTTCGCTGGGACGTCAGCAAGACCTGGCATTGCCGCTGCCGCTCAAAGGCACGGTGGCGAAACGAGGCCAGGAGATCTTTCTCGACAACGCCCTTGGCAAGTGCAACGCCTGTCATTTCAACGCGGGTGCTAACGGAAACCCGGATGTATTTGGGCCAGGCGTGGGCAATATGAACTTTAATACGGGGGTCGAGGATCTCCCCGATCAGCCGGCCGATTTGACGGGAGAAAAGGTGCCGCCCGACGATGGCTTCGGCACACCCGGCGACGGCACGTTCAACACGCCGCCGCTGGTCGAGGCGGCCGACACCGGGCCGTTCTTCCATAATAATTCTATCGAAACGATTGAAGGTTCGGTCGCCTTCTACAACGGCGATGCCTTCAACAATTCACCAGCCGGCCAACTCCTGGCGGGGGCAACCGGTGGTGGAATCAATCTAGACGGTACCCAGGTGGTTGAGGTTGCCGCCTTCCTGCGCGTGATCAATGCACTGGAAAACATACGGGCCAGCATTCTACTCATAGAACAGAGTAATCGATCTCGCGGCGCGAGGGCCAAGGAACTACTCGGGCTGGCGGTTGCCGATACCAAGGATGGCATTGAGGTCTTGATTGGTGGCGGCCTGCACCCACAGGCGGTCGCCCATTTGAAGGAAGCCAAACATCTGACCCGACGTGCGGCACGTAGTGCTTTTTCACGGCGCCGCCACGCAGCCGCGGCAATCCGCGAACTAGAGCAGGCGCGAGGGGAGATGATCGAATGATGTCAGGTAGACTGGCAATGCGACGGAGGAAGACAAGGATGCGTACGATATCATTGGCAAGCTTGGGGCTCCTTTTGCTTGGCAGCATCTCGTTTGCATACGCCCAGAAGGCGACCGAAATATTCATACCTATGGGCAAGTCGCCCGGGCTCTCATATAGTAACTATACCTATATGGGAAAGATCGAGAGCGTCAATAAACAGAAACGAACCATCAAGGCCGATGGCCGTAATATCAGAGTTAGCCGCGATACCAAGATCTGGCTGGATCGGACCGCCCTCAAGGCAACCAACATAGCCGGGCGCTTTGCTGATCTACAGGCGGGCCGCCAGGTAGAGATCAAATACGCCGACGCGGAACGTAGGCAAGTAGCGGAATGGATCAAGGTCAAGGTCACCCAACCGTAATCGCGCTCGCCCCATTCATGGTGTGGTCAGCGAGAATAATAAAGATATCAAATAGTTAGGCTGACAGCCCGACGGCAAACCGATCTTGCCGTCTCACGATTCATGATCGCACCTAGCCAAACAGGCTTGAATCTTCGGCCGTGCGCCCCTATATCTCGCCAGTATTCGGTGGTTCAGGAGCCTACCTAGATTATGAGCGTAGATACACAAAAAGAGACCCTTGATTTTCAAACAGAGGTCAAGCAATTACTCGATATCGTTATCCATTCCCTATACAGCAACAAGGAAATCTTCCTACGAGAACTGATTTCGAATGCCTCGGACGCGGCCGACAAACTACGGTTTGAGGCACTCGCTAACGACGATTTATACGAAGGTGACACCGATTTGAAGATCCGAGTTGCCTTCAACAAAAAGGCGCGCACGGTTACTGTCTCGGATAACGGCATTGGTATGTCCCGCTTAGAGGTTGTGGATAATATCGGCACCATCGCCAAATCCGGCACGCAGGAATTCTTAAAGGCCCTGTCCGGTGATCAGGCTAAGGATGCCAAATTGATTGGCCAGTTTGGGGTTGGTTTCTATTCGGCTTTCATCGTTGCCGATCGCGTGACGGTCGAGACCCGTCGGGCTGGGCTTGGGCCGGGACAGGGCGTACGCTGGGATTCCGAGGGCAAGGGAGAATATTCACTAGAAACGATAGAGAAAGCAGGCCGTGGGACCGATGTGATACTGCACGTTCGAAAGGGCGAAGATGAATTTCTCGACGGATTTCGACTGCGATCGATCATTCACAAATTTTCCGATCACATCAATCTTCCTATCACGATGAAGGTAGAGGGTAAGGAAGAAGACGAAACCGTAAACCGCGCGTCCGCCTTGTGGGCACGACCGAAAAAGGAAATAAAGCAAGAAGAGTACGAGGAGTTCTACAAGCACGTCGGCCATGACTTCGAAGCACCGCTCGCTTATACACACAACCGCGTAGAGGGCAAACAGGAATACATATCTCTACTGTACGTCCCAGCGCGCGCTCCGTTCGATCTTTGGGATCGCAGCCAACGGCGAGGCATCAAGCTTTATGTACGACGCGTGTTCATCATGGATGATGCCGAACATCTTATGCCTGCCTACTTGCGATTTGTGCGTGGCGTGATCGATTCCAACGACTTACCGCTAAATATCTCGCGTGAGGTCCTCCAACGGAGCAAAGCGATTGACCAGATCCGCGCCGCTTCCGTGAAGAAGGTGCTGGGATTGTTAGAGAATCTAAACAAGAAGGATCCTGAAAAATACGCCACCTTTTGGAAGGAATTCGGAAAGGTGTTGAAGGAAGGGGTGGTCGAGGATCCAACCAATCTAGAGCGCATCGCCAAACTACTACGGTTTTCGTCTACACATACCGACAGCGAGACGCAGGACGTTTCTCTCGGGGATTACGTAAACCGTATGAAGGAGAATCAAAACAAAATCTATTACGTTACCGCGGATAGCTTCGCCGCGGCGAAAAATAGTTCGCATCTCGAAATCTTCCGCGATAAGGGTATCGAAGTACTGCTACTATCAGATCGCGTGGACGAATGGTTGGTCATGCATCTCACCGAGTTCGATAAAAAACCACTGCAATCGGTAGCCAAAGGAGAGCTCGACCTCGGCGAATTGGAGACCAGGACAGATAAGGAACAGCAAGAAAAGGCGGCAAAAGAGCACAAGGAATTTGTCGATCGCGTCAAACAGGCACTGGGTGACAAGATTAAGGATGCGCGCGTGACCCATCGCCTAACTACGTCGCCGGCCTGCCTGGTCGCCGACGCGCAGGATATGAGCGCAAATCTTGAACGTATACTCACATCTGTGGGTCAAGAGGTGCCCCTTGGAAAACCTATTCTTGAGATCAATCCAGGGCATCCCATCGTAAATCATCTCATGTCACAAGATGATGATGCGCGTTTCAAAGAGTGGAGTCACATGCTATTTGACCAAGCTCTACTTAGCGAAGGTGGCGAACTCGACGACCCAGCTGGGTTTGTTCACAGACTAAACGAGCTATTTCTGCAACTTGCGGGTAAATGAGTGGGCTTGCGTAGGGGGGAACTGGCTTTCTCAAAAACGCCGCATTTGGAATGTCTTCGAATAGCGATGCTTGAAACGTAACACTTTCTTTACGTAGTTGCGAGTCTCTGGGTAAGGGGGTACGCCTTTATGTTCCTTAACCGCGTTCTCGCCAGCATTGTAGGCAGCGACAACTAAATGGTGTTTGTTATCAAAAAGCTGCATCAGTTCTTTTAGGTAGTGCACCCCAGCTCGCACGTTTTGGACGGGGTCATAGATGTCATCGACCCCATAGCGTTCGGCAGTAGCGGGCATTAACTGCATGAGGCCGGATGCGCCCTTGCGTGACGTGGCGTAAGGATTAAATGCAGATTCGGCGTGCATAACTGCTTTAACTAACGCCGCGTCCACACCATAAACACGTGCCATTTGTCGAATAAGCCGATCATAGGCCGATGGATTACTACGGTCGAACCGCTTACCGCGTTGCGCAATGGTGGCGGCACCGTGGGCGTTGGCAGTTTTGCGCAGGAGCCGGTACTCGCTGCCGCTGACGACATGGTCCGTCAGCATCAAGGACCCGTCCGACGCGCGGTAGACATACACAGCACTGTGGACCGGGATGCTGATCGTGCAAATGATGAGCGCACCGACAATGATTGGCGCTCTCTTGAAGATGGCTAGAACTGCTTCGCCCATGAACCTGCCCCTCTCGTGCCCTCACCATGCTAGGGCGCAGAGTTCTATATCTGCACAGGCCGTGCCATCCTTGAGGCCAACCTCTGACTATTTGCAAGATATTGAATCTATTTGATTTTTCATTTGAAACGGGCATAGATCGAAGCGGGCTAGGTGGCGCCCAACAGCGCAGTTTTGGTCAGATGTCTGACCCGGCGAGTCGACGGGTTGGCGAGATCTCGGCGCGCGGTTGGCGATTTTTTTTGCGGTGCGCTTTTTCTACTTGTTCTTAACCACGCGATAGATGTGGAAGCGCTCACCGTCTCGCTGATGATAGTAAAGTGCCCTGCCATCTGCAGTTAGGGTCGGCGCTTCGACGAATCCGACGATGCTGCCAATGACGTCGGGTGGTCCAAATGGTTCGCCAGTGTGGCCTCTTTTCGCCACCAGGATCCGCAATCTAGCGCCAACCGCTAGATTGCCAGTGATCGGTACGCCCGCTCTCGTGAAGTACAGTTCAAGCCCGTCACTGGAGATGGAGGCAGCGTACTCCAGTTCATCAGTATTGATGTTTCTCATGAGCGAGTTAGAATTTCTAGCACGTTTAAACCTACCGTCTTCTCTTATGGCAACATGTATATTCGATGACTTAGGCAACCCGACTGTCGGGTCCCATTCATTCTCGGTGTAATACAGCGTATTGCCATCCGCGCTTATTTCCACATCCATGTTGAACCAGGGCGCCCTTTTTCTTGATAGCGTTTCACCGATCTGATGCACGCCTCTCACCTTGCCGTCGTTAAAAACACCGCAATAAAGCGTTGAAAGCGTACGTTCGTAGTCACGCGGAGACACGAAACAAAACCGGTTGTGTGTGTCCATCGTTGGCACACCTTCCAAGGCCTGTGTATTGGTACCCTTCACTTCCCCGGTAAACCTAAAGGTCAGTGCATCGATTTTCTTGGCAAAGTAGAGATTCGTATTGACGCGAGGGTCATTCAGGTTGTTGAAAAATAGAAAAGCGCCATCACGCGATATAAAGGGCTCCATGGCGTCCCCACCGTAACCGATAATCTCTACGCGTTTCGGCTCTCCGAATTCGTCAGTTATTGGTTCATTGAAATCGGCATGCCCGGCGCCACTCTCGGACAACGCTTGCAAGACAGTATCTAAAAGGGTTTCGGCCTTCGTGACATTGCCCGTCCGGAGACTCGGTTCGACTTGCTCCATGAGTCGAACCATACGCGAGGGATCTCGACCGGTGCGCGCCCATTCTATGACGCCTTGTTTTGCGCGCTGAGCTTTTTCTTGTATCCGTTGTAACTGTGGATCGGCGGCGGCCGAGTGCTCGCAACCAACCATCAACAGCAGGCTAACAGCAACGACTAACCACCCACATGTGAATACTTCGCGACTGGCTAACGGGACATATCGGTCGCACAAAGATCTGATCAACGACACAGGCCCGATTTGGGCCGTCTCTACTCGGAGCGACTGGTGATCTCAATAAGGTGATAGCCAAACTGCGTCTTGACCGGGCCATGCACCTGGCCAATCTCGGCATGAAACACAACGTCGTCGAATTCCTTGACCATCTGCCCCGGGCTAAACTCGCCCAGATCTCCGCCCCGCTGGCCCGAGGGGCACTGCGAGTGATCCTTAGCAGCAGCGGCGAAGTCAGTACCCGCCTCGAGCTGATTCTTAAGCTCTTCGCAGGCTTCCTCAGTGGTCACCAAAATGTGGCGCGCGCAAGCTTTGGCCATAGTGTTCTCCTTTAAGGTGATGTACACGAAACCAAATTATCGTTACTAAGCGCTCGTCGCACATCGAGCGCTTAGTATGCCTAGCGATTAGCTAGACTAGCTTACCGCGGCCGACGTTGTGGACGTTCGGCGCGGGGACGGGCTTGGTTGACCTTGATATTGCGGCCCTGGACGTCTTTGCCGTCTAGGGCAGAGATGGCATTTTCTGCCGCTCCCTGGACGGGCATTTCGACAAAGCCAAAGCCTTTGGGTTGACCGGAGAATTTATCGGTAATGAGGGTGAACCGGTCGACCTCGCCGTGCTCGGCAAATAAGGCGCGGAGCTCGTCTTCGGTGACGCTATAGGGGAGATTACCTACATATATGTTCATTGTTGTACTCTATCCATAGGTGTGTTGCCTGTCGTCAGGCCCTCGCTAACCAACACACAAAGATTAGGGGGCTGTACTCAAGTTTAGCGCATTATTGCCAATGTGGCCCATTCTTGCGAATCGCTATTTGCCTTCGAATTCAACCAACAGATCTTTGGCATCCACTTGGCTGCCCACCTTGGCCAGTAACCGAACAATTGTTCCCGGTCGTTCGGCATGAATGGCCACCTCCATCTTCATGGCCTCCAAGGTGAGAAGCAGATCACCCATATTGATTTTCTGGCCTTGAGCCACCGCTACGCTCCCCACCACACCCGGCATAGGGGCGCCGATGTGATAGGGGTTTTCATCTTCGGCCTTAGGATGGGTCGGTACAGCCTCTTTCGACTTACCATCAGTGACTTTGATTACCCGAGGCTGCCCATTGAGTTCAAAGAACACCCGCACCTCGCCCTTTTCATCGGGTTCACCAATCGCCTGACAACTAATAACGAGACGCTTACCCGGCTCAAGGTCCACCACCGTCTCTTGGCCAGGGGTCATGCCGTAGAAAAAAACGGGTGTCGGTAAAACGCTCACAGGGCCGAATTCCTGCCGATGTGCCACATAGTCACTGAACACGGCAGGATACATAAGCGCTGATTGCAATTCTTCGTCGCTAATACGTCGCCCTACACGCTCCTCGATACGCTCCCGTTCGCGATCAAAATCGACTGGATCTAGTGTCGCCCCAGGCCGCCCCCGCATCGGTGGTTCGTCCTTTAAGACCTTTTTTTGCAACGCCTCGGAAAATCCGCCGTAGGGCTGGCCAAGCTCACCGCGAAAAAATGCAATCACCGACTCAGGAAATACGACCTCCCGCTTAGGGTCCTCGATGTCCTCGCGGGTCAATCCGGCGCTCACCATGGACAGCGCCATATCTCCGACTACCTTCGATGAGGGCGTCACCTTGACGATGTCGCCGAACATCAGATTGACGTCGGCATAGGCACGTGCCACCTCGTGCCAACGCGCTTCGAGGCCGATGGATCGAGCTTGTTCTTTGAGATTAGTGAACTGACCACCCGGCATCTCATGTAAGTAGACTTCGGAAGCACCGAAACGTAAGTCGCTCTCGAAGGCAGCATACTGACCACGGACCAGCTCCCAGTAATCCGAAAAGGCACGGATCCGTTGTGGGTCGAGACCCGTATCGCGTTCGCCACCCGCTAGGGATGCGACGATGGCACCAAGATTGGGCTGCGAAGTAAGGCCCGAGAGCGCGTCCATGGCCGCGTCCACCGCGTCAACCCCACCTTCGACGGCGGCGAGCACACTGGCAACCGATGCGCCACTGGTATCGTGGGTATGAAAGTGTATCGGTAGACCTGTCTCTTCCTTCAAGATTCGAACGAGTTCGCGCGCGGCTCGAGGCTTACACACCCCCGCCATATCTTTGATTCCCAGTATATGCGTACCGGCAGCCGCGAGTTCTTTCGCGCGTTCAACGTAATACTTAAGATCGTATTTCGATCGCTTGGGATCGTGCATATCGCCGGTATAACAAACCACCGCCTCGCACAGTTTGTCCTGTTCACACACAGCATCGATAGCAACTTGCATTTGGTCTGTCCAATTCAGACAATCGAAGATGCGAAATACATCGATACCACTAACGGCGGCCTGATGCACAAAGGCACGTACGACATTGTCAGGATAGTTCGTGTAGCCAACGCCATTTGACCCGCGAAACAACATTTGCAGCAATATATTCGGGACTCGTGTGCGCAATTCACCCAACCGCTCCCAAGGGCATTCCTTCAAGAACCGCATCGCCACATCAAACGTGGCACCGCCCCAACACTCAAGACTGAAAAGGCCAGCCATATCACGCGCATAAGCATCGGCAATGGCCGTCATATCGAAGCTGCGCATACGCGTCGCGAGCAACGACTGATGCGCGTCACGCATCGCGGTATCGGTAACCAGCACCCTTTTTTGTTCCAGCATCCAGTTCGCAAGTCCTTGCGGCCCGAGCTGTTGCAGTAACTGACGGGTACCCGCCGGGGGTGCATCGTGATGCGTGTCGGGTGGGGTCGGGACTGGGCGTACCGCCGGTGTTGTTCGGCCCCTAACTTCGGCATGTCCGTTAACGCTCACGTCAGCGATGTAACGGAGCAGTCGGGTGGCCCGGTCCCGGCGTCTTGGGAAATGGAAGAGTTCGGGCGTCTCGTCGATAAAACGTGTTGTATAGTCGCCCGACCTGAACCGCGGGTGATTGATGAGGTTTTCAACAAATACGAGATTGGTAGCAACGCCGCGAATACGAAACTCTCGAAGCGCTCTAACCATGCGGGCTACCGCTTCTTGTGCCGTCGGTGCCCAGGCCGTGACTTTTTCCAACAGGCTGTCGTAGAAACGTGTAATAACAGCACCCGTGTAAGCGGTACCACCGTCTAAGCGAATACCGAATCCCGTCGCACCCCGATATGCGGTGATGCGGCCGTAGTCAGGCATGAAATTAGATTCTGGATCCTCGGTAGTGATTCGGCACTGCAGCGCGTGGCCGTTAAGATGGATATTCTCCTGCCTCGGCACACCCGAGTCATCGTCACCGATGCGGGCCCCTTGGGCGATTCGAATTTGGGCTTTAACGATATCGATACCAGTTACTTCTTCAGTCACCGTGTGCTCGACTTGAATACGCGGGTTAACTTCGATGAAGTAGAACTTACTCGTATCCACGTCGATGAGAAATTCAGCCGTGCCCGCGTTGCAATAACCCGCTGCTCGGGCCAGATTGAGGGCAGCGTCACACAATGCTGACCGGGTTGCTAAATCCAGGTAGGGGGCCGGGGCGCGCTCGACCACTTTTTGGTTTCGGCGTTGCACCGAGCAATCTCGTTCGAACAAATGGACGATGTTTCCGTGGGCATCGCCTAAGAGTTGCACCTCGACGTGGCGAGCGTTAACGACGAGCTTCTCTAAGTAAACCTCACCATTCCCAAAGGCAGCCTTTGCTTCGCGGCGACCGGTTTCGACTCCCGTCTGGAGCCCTGCCGTATCGTCAATGACGCGCATACCCCTGCCGCCGCCGCCCCAACTCGCTTTGAGCATCACCGGAAAGCCAACGTCCTCAGCAAGTCGGCGGATAGTCTTGATATCCTCAGGCAGGGGTCCAGTCGCGGGCATGACCGGCACGCCAGCGCGCTCAGCAACCGCGCGAGCTGACACCTTGTTACCGAGCGCACGCATAACGGCTGCGGGCGGTCCAACCCAAGTCAGGCCAGCGGCAATAACTGCTTCGGCAAACTCCGGTTTTTCCGATAAGAACCCGTAACCCGGGTGTACCGCATCGACAGCCGCTGTGCGGGCAATACCGATAACCGAATCCATGTCTAGATATGCCTTAACCGGACCCAAACCATGGCCAACGGTATACGCTTCGTCGGATTTAAAGCGATGCAGTGAGAGTCGGTCTTCTTGGGCATAGATCGCCACCGTGGCTATGCCCAATTCGTTGGCCGCGCGCATAATCCGAATCGCGATCTCGCCGCGGTTAGCAACTAAGAGTTTACGAATGGGCTTCATAGGTCAAGCGTCGGCGCCCGGTTTCGATTGAGTATCGGTAGATTCGATGGAAAGGGTTCCACGTTTTAACTTAAAGGTCGCCTCAACCGCTCTCACTGATACGCAAAGCAGTAATACCACTATCAGTACAGCTAAGCTCGGCCTACCGGTAAACGCCTGGACCACAGCATCCAACATAACCAAACATATAAGCACGAACATGGCTATGGCAGCGAATCGATTCTTAAATATGACCAAGGGAACAGCCACTAACGCAAGCAGCAACGCATCCAACAGTAAAGCAACGTCGCTAAATGCGGCCAAGATGGCCTTGAACCCCGCGTAGAGCAAGACCAACATAGACGCGCTGCGAATTAGAGCTTCCGCATCCGAAACTGTCACAATCTTTCGGAAAATGTTCCGAAAGATGTATCGCTTAGAGGTGGAATTGCTATTCAACTTTCTCGGTCCGGTTGGGCGGTTTTCGTAGATCCATCCCTGTGTTCTTCTACGTCCTAACGTCGCGAATCAGGCGTGTCCGCTTTATTGGGGGAAGTTCTGCGTCGGCCGCATTTGCTGGTTAGGGTGAAACGCAACAAGAGTGAAATCCTACGAGCGGACCACCTTCACACGCTGACGGTACGACTGTATACTTATTTGCGCTCGGGTGTGAACAGGCTCTTGAAAAAGTCCGAGATCGTATTCTCAGATAGGTCTCGAAACTCCCCCGCGTCGAAGAACGATCCGCCGCAAGAGCTACATTTCTCGTACCAAATGTGCGACTGCTTCGGGTCTACCATCCGCACCATGCCCCCACTACACCTTGGGCATGCATATCGGTCAATTTTGCTCATCTGAGCCCCTGCGCGAGCGTCACCTACATCGATGTTCGCTGCGGCTTCCGTAGCTCTCAGGGCTTCCTCTTCACCAATATCGAACCATAACCCCTTGCAGGAGGTACAGCGGTCTACTTCTATACCCTCGTATACGACCTGCTCCATCGTCGATGTACATTTCGGACATATCATGATCGCCTCCCGATTCGCCTATTCTCTGCTACTTCTCTACCGTCAAACCTATGGCTTCTAATCTCTCCCTAACGTCCACAATGAACGCGTACCAGCTGAGCTCAAAATCTAATCGCATTCATTTCCGCGTCGGCTCAATTGTATGGCTAGGTGAGCTATCGAATGTAGTAGCCCGATACCCGCCAATGCCCTTCGTCCAACATCGGGGTAACTGTCTCGACCGCCTGCGCCTTGTTCTCAAAACCCGTTTGAAACTGTAGTACTACATACTCCCCATCCGGGGCACCCGGTAAGCTGGTCGCATAGGTCGCAGAAATTAGATGTCGAGCGACTAAGTCACCCAAAGGGCTTCTCGCCGTCGCCACCGCCTTCGCCCAGTCGGAAGTACTGACTTGAGCCTTAAAGAGCGACGCTGCTTCTTTCCACGCCGCTTCATACCGCATGGCGTCCACCAGCACCAGCCATTCAAGTGCAGCTCGCTTGGCCGCCTCTTGCTTCCCCTCAGCGGCTGAGCCAACTAAGGGAACAACGACCAAAAGAATGGCTAAACAGCATGTGCGAATGTTCATCAGCTTCATCATCACCACCCTGTCTCAGGCCACCTAACTAGATATAAACGTACTAACATCCATGTTACAACACGGATGGGTCGGGTTCTATCGCGAACTTGTGCCCTAGGAACAACAGCTTATGCTGGAATCGTCCCGTGGTTGAGAGCGTGGTAGATCGATGGTAACGCGGTCAACAAATAAACTGAGTATCGCGTGAGCGTATATTTGAATTGCTGTTTATTGCCGCCTTGAGCCGTCTTTGCATTCGCGCCCTTGCTCAAGCCGATGACCGAGCGACGACGAAGTGCTAGCACGGGCGCCACAGTATCACCTGTAGTATGAGTAGCGCAGGGAGCTGTTACGACAATGCGGTGGTTGAGCGTTTCTTTGCCACGCTGAAACGAGAGCGAACACGGCGACGACAATATCGTACTCGTGACGACGCGCGGGCGGATCTATTCGATTACATCGAACGCTTTTACAACCGTCAACGTCGGCATAGCTACCTGGGTTACCTTAGCCCGGTAGAGTATGAGGACAAGACATTAACGACCTAAACGAACCCGTCCACATTACTGAGGCAAAACCAAATGGCCAACTCCGGCCATTAACTCGATGCAGTCACAACGTGCGCTTAGAGAACGATAAACAGACGGTCGCGCCCAGCACCTCTTGCAGCTAGGACACCGGCGGACAATATTCATCGCTCCTTGGTTACCCCTGGATGTAGTGTGTAAGCTGTTCAATCGTAAACGTTTGATCAGCAATAATGCTCTTGACCAGATCGCGAATCGAAACCAAACCAACCAACCGTTCTTGGTCAACCACTGGAAGATGACGTATCCGCTTTTCGGTCATGACGGCCATGCATTCTTCGATCGTCTGGTCGGCTCGCGCGCAGACAACGCCGGTAGTCATAATATCCCGCACTGGTGTTTCACGCGATGATTTACCCTTCAGAATAACATTCCGTGCATAATCCCTCTCGGTAACGATGCCAACGATTTGATCGTCCACCAACACGATTAATGCCCCAATCTTTGCATCCGCCATTTTCTTAATGGCATCAAATACGGAATCATGTGGATGAACAGACGAAACTTCATGCCCCTTTTTATCCAGTAACTGTCGCACCGTCTCCATTTGTCACCTCCTACCCGCGCACATCTTCGCCATCGGGCACATTACCATACCGCGTTCAGGTCCTACCACACTATGGGCATGCATACATTGACACGGATCAGGCCTTCGGCTGATCACAAAAGGCCCCGCTAACCCGGCGATGACCTGGTTGGGAATCAGCGGGTGGGATCGCGTTTCAAGCAGTCTGAGAATGTCTGTTTTGAGTCCGCCGGGTAGACCGGAGGAATCTCACCTCCGGTACCGGGTCGCCGGAGGCAGTCACCCGCCTCCGGCTCCCTCAGAACGCCGCATGCGGATTTCCCGCACGGCGCTCTTCAAGGGTTGGTTCACAACACCGCGCAACGCTGGAGTTCTCGATAAGAACGCACCAGCTTCGGGCGCGGTAACGGATAGCGCGCCTTGATTCGGTGGAAAACCTCCCAACTAATGTAGGCCTTCCGGCTCCGGCTACCCAGCACCTTGCGCCAATATCGTTCCACAAAACGATGCACCTTCTGCAACGCCCGGAAGTTACCGGCAATGCCGTAGTAGGCGTAGTGACCCCGTAGCACACGGCTGAGATTGAGTGCTTGCTCGCAAACCGGCAAGTGACGCATACGTCGCATCAGGTCGGTCAGATGGGCCATACTCCGGAGTAGTCGTGACTTCTCCGTGCGAAAGCCAACCTTGAAATTGCCCTGGCGATTTCGCGTGCAGTACAGCGTGAAACCGAGGAAGTAAATCGTCTCAGGACGTTTCCTCCCCCCGCTTCGGCGCGTACCGCTGGGCAAACCGTCCAAACTCAACGAGTGTCGTCTTGTTCGGTTCTAAAGCAAGCGCAAACTTCGCCAAGCGCCTGTGCAGAGCGTGCTGTACGCGTATTGCGTCCGTTCGATATTGGAAACATATGACAAAGTCGTCGATGTACCGCACCAGGTAGGCTTCGCCTCGCAGGCGCGGCTTGACCACTCGCTCAAACCACAAGTCGAGCACATAGTGCAGGTACACGTTGCTCAGCAATACACTAATCGAGCTACCTTGTGGCGTCCCCTCATCGTTTGGGTGCATCACGTTATCTTCCAGCACACCTGCTTTGAGCCAGCGCCGAATCAAACTAATGACGCGTGGATCTCCGACTCGGTGTTCAACAAAGCGCAGTAACCATCCGTGATCTATGCTGCCAAAGAAGTTCTTCAGATCCGCTTCCAGAACCCAGCTCACTTTCTTGCCGGCAATCACCTCATTGAGGGTTCCCAACGCGTTGTGAGCGCCAAGACCCCGTCGCCCACCAAACGAACAGGGTAGAAAGTCCTGCTCATAAATGGTCGCCAGTACCTCGGCTACGCTTCTCTGCAGAGCCCGATCGGCAACACACGGCACGCCCAGTGGACGTTTCTCCTGTTTGCCGGGTTTCGGGATGTAGACCCGCCGGATCGGCGGGGGTCGGTAGCACTTGCGATGTACCGACCGGAGCATCGGTTCTATCCAGTCTCCGAACGCTTCTTGCTCCTCTGCCACCGTCTTGCCATCGCATCCTGGCGCCGAGTTTGTGGGTATGTGACATAAGCTCTCCCATACCCGTGCTTCGGTGATGTGATGCGCAAGCGAGGTGAATCGGAGTTTTGGCTCACTCCGAGCTTTCGCTGCTATTCGTTCGAGTCCCGTTATCATGGCTGGTCATTCCTCTCTTTGAATAGAGGGCCGTGTCCTCCCGTTGTATGGAGCCCATGTCTCCCTCGAACCATTCAACCCCTGCTGGCCGCTTCCCCATGTAGCCGGCTCTCCCGACCTCGGAGTACTATCAGCCAGTCTGACTTCCGACAGATCATCAGGCCCTCCTCGCATTGCTAGCTCGTCAGACCTTACAGACTCCGCCTGAACCTGCCGGACCTCCCTTGTTCACATGATGTCCTTTGAACGCATGCCGACGGTACAAACCCCGGAAGCACCCCAAGCGCCTCGCCATCGCAGCCCTTGCGATTCCGCTTTCCCCATTGAGAGATAAGGTCGGCTACTTCAACCACGATCGATTTCGGGGCTATCTCTCCGTTCACTTGCGTTTCGGCCTACGCTCTCCCTGTCTACGCTTCGCAGTGGGCGTTACCACACACCACGCAAGACTCGGTACGCGGCTGCTGGCCAAGCTTTGCCACGGCAACCATCTCAGGCTGCTGAACATCATGCGCTTTCCAAGGCGCAACCCCCACAGATCCGTACGTGAGCCTCTCGACTCATACGGCTCGTGCCAGCCATGCGCGAACCACCTCTCGGTGGCAGGCCGACGCCCGTGAACACGGCTCTTCCCGCTCACGCGGTTGACCCTGCTCGCCGGGCGAGCTGACTCACCCCCTTCGCTCTATCCTCATTACAAGGACTTCATCGCTACTACAGGATGATCCGCCCCCTTCATGGGCATTGATACTTTCCCCCTTCGTGGGTTTCACTCATAGGGTTTTCTCTTACCATCACATGAAGGGTTCCCACGTTCCACAAAAGAGCCTAAAACAGCGTCACGCCACCTGCACACCGGACACCACCCAGCCAGTCAGCCGGCACCCGCTGGATTCCTCCCAGGCCACACAATAAGACCCGGTTTTGATGTCACCCGCTTTTTCTTTCGATGCCTCATCGGTGGTTCGCTTGCGCTCGTCTCACTGTTTCCTACCTGACGTATCCTGTACGCCTTTTCCTCACCGCTCACCACCGTGGCTTTTGGCCACAGCAGCGTGAGGTGGTTTGAAGCCTGCACCTGCATGCCGACTTCGGAGGACCTACCTCCATCTCTTTTGCAGTTGCGCACTGCACACGATGCATCATCGCGTTTAAATCAGCGCTCGTGGCGCAAATTGTGTTGAAAAAGTCGGAAAACGACGCGGACGGCGAGTTCGCGAAAAATCGGCACTAACAAAAACAATGGGATAGCGACGCAGTACAACGACTAGATCTTTTGAAACGTCCAAATACAGAGTTTTTTAACACAATAGGTCGTTTTCTGCCTGCCGCAACTCTATTATCTGACCGGCAGCTCCTAGGACCTGCCCGGTTTCGTGGACACCTTTTATAATTGGCGCGATGACGCGCTGGGAGGTGTCGCATGACAAAGAAGAAGCGATCTAGACGATATAGCCCTGAGTTCAAGCGAGAAGCGTTGAAGCGGGGAGCGACGAAGGGGTGACGGATGTTCAGGTGTGCGAGGAGCTTGGGAATCAGTTTTCCGCAGTTTGACTCGGATTCCGTGAAGTTGTCGCTGCCCTGCGACGTCGGCAGGCTTGATATCCGTGACACGATAATAGAGGATGATCATTGGCGGCCGTGTGGACGGGTCGGATCCTTACGGTGCAGCACGAACGAATTTGTGCCCCTCGCACTAGCCCAGCCAAGAGGAGAAAGACATGAAACTCGAAGATGTGACTACGCAGCATGATGACGAGCTGTTGGCCTGCGGTTCTGAAAACAACCTCGAAGAAGCGTCTTCGCTATTAGCGAAGCACAACATCGGCGTCCTGCCGGTTCGTAACGCTGCGGGCGGACTGCTAGGGATACTGTCGGAGCGCGATGTTGTTCGAGCCATTGCGCAGCATGGAGTGGCGGCGCTTGCTCTCAGCGTCGAAGACCTGATGACCCGAGACGTGGTGGTGTGTTCGCCGCAGGATACGGTGATGGATGCCCTGAAGTTGATGTCGGAACACAATATTCGTCATCTGCCGTTAATTGAAGATGGGATTCTGAAGAAGGTCATCAGTCAACGCGACCTCATGAAGGCGACCCTGAAGCAGGTCCGATTGACGATGCGGTTCGTAGATGATTACGCGAAGTCGAATCTGTAATCGAGTTTTTCAACACTGAAATGCCATTGGGCAGTGCGTTTGATGACCCTTGGCCTCCTACATAGGCCTCTCCCTAACAGCCTTTGCACACCGTCGCCAGAACACGGGCAGACAGTAGAGCGGCACGCCCCGAGCTCGAGTCGGTTGCGCCTATTTTGTAACATATCGCTATCGCACGACGTTATTATTGAATAACGCTAAACGGTGTACATGGAGAGCTTCGGTCTTGCCTGAATCGAGCCAACCCCGAATCTTTGTCTCCTACGCGCGCAGTGACGGGAAGGACGTTGCGCGTCGGCTACGTCAACGCTTGATTGACGAGCACGGTTTTTCCCTATGGCAAGACTTAGCGGATATGGAGGGTGGTCGGGACTGGTGGCTGCAAATTATGGAAGCCATCCGCAGCGTGGAATACCTGGTCTTGGTGATGACCCCTGCAGCGTTGGCCTCTGATGTAGTCCGCAGGGAGTGGCGGTTGGCGCGCCAAGAAGGCGTTTGCGTGGTACCGGTCAAGGGTGCGCCGAATCTGAACTTTGACAGCTTGTCGAGTTGGATGCGCTCGGCACACTTCGTGGATGTCGAGACGCCCGAACAATGGACCCAGTTCGTGCGCACCTTGGAAGGACCTTGCACGATACCCAGGGTAGCATTTATGGCGCCCGACCCACCCAGTGACTTCGTTGAAAGAAGCAGGGAGTTCGATCGCTTAGTCAGTCAGCTGCTCGATAAATCGCACGCTGAGCCGTTGGCGATTACGGCGACGCTACAAGGCGCAGGGGGTTTTGGTAAGACGACGCTCGCCAGTGCCCTGTGTCACGATGAGCATGTGCAAGACGCGTTCTATCAAGGGATCCTTTGGGTGACGCTCGGTGAACAGCCCGGGGACCTGACTTCCAAGGTGAACAGTCTGATTGTGACGCTGTCTGGAAAAGCGTCGGAGCTGACCGATGTGGACTCGGCGAGTGCCCGACTCGCCGAGCTCTTGGCCGATCAGACGATGTTGCTCGTCATTGATGATGTCTGGAATGGCACCCACGTCCAGCCGTTCCTACGAGGCGGTACGTGGTGTGCGCGTTTGATTACGACGCGTAACAGCAGCACCCTGCCCCCGGTGACCCGCAAAGTCGCGGTGGATGCGATGACCGAATCCGAAGCGGTTACATTGCTGTGCTTCGGTCTCCCAGATGAAGCCTCCGACGCCGTGCAGCGTCTCGCAACGGACGTTGGCGAGTGGCCGCTACTGCTCAAGCTCGTGAATGGAGCTCTGCGCCGCCGCGTGCTGTATGCGGGTCAGTCGATGGCAGACGCACTGAGCTATGCTGACCACCTGCTCAAGCGCCGGGGGCTCACCGCCTTTGACGTGGACAATGCCGAAGCGCGCCATCAAGCGGTGGCGATCACCCTAGGGGCGAGTCTCGAGCTATTGACGGAGGCCGAACGTAGACGTTTTATCGAGCTCGGGGTGTTTCCAGAGGACGTGCCCATCCCGCTTGAGACAGTGGGGCGGCTTTGGCAGGCGACGACGGGCTTTGACAATTTAGATACCGAAGAGCTCTGTAGCAAACTCTTTAGTCTCTCTCTGCTCCTTGCGCTCGACCTCACCACGCACCATATTCGCCTACATGACGTCATCCGCCATTACCTTCTCCGCGAGTGCGAAGCAACGCTTAGCGAGCTGCACGGCGCCCTACTCGATGCGTATGCATTGACCCTACGGGGTGAGGCGTGCGGCGGTCACCATGCCTGGTGGACGCTGCCTGAGAACGAGCCCTATACGTGGCACTATCTGAGCTATCATCTGACCGAAAGCGGTCGGGTCGATGAGCTGCGCGAACTGTTGCTGCACTTCGAGTGGCTGCGCAGAAAGGCTGCGGTTACAGATCTCAACGCATTGTTGAGCGACTATGACGCGGTGCCACCAGAGGAGGCGCTGGGGTTAGTGCAGGGTGCGCTACGTCTGTCGGCGCACGTCTTGAGCGATGACTTGTCACAACTTCCGAGTCAACTTATCGGACGACTAGGTCACTTCACCGCGCCCGCGATTCAAGGATTGCTTGCACAAGCGAAAGCGATGGCAACCGGCGCGTGGTTACGCCCGCTCAACACCGCGTTGACACCACCTGCCGGTTCTCTCATACGTAATCTCGAAGGGCACGCGGGCACGGTCACTGGCGTCGCGTTGAGTGCCGATGGGCGCAGCGCGGTCTCGGCGTCTGATGACCACACGCTCAAGGTGTGGGACGTCAGCACCGGGGCAGTCCGACACACGCTCGAAGGGCACGCGGGCGGGGTCAC
>Ga0224508_10001493_pt1 | contig 20938 bp, 22 predicted proteins | sample SF_Jan12_sed_USG_4_FD_170157 | JGI IMG/M metagenome (GOLD analysis project Ga0224508, IMG submission 170157) | Sediment microbial communities from San Francisco Bay, California, United States - SF_Jan12_sed_USGS_21 | ecosystem: Environmental > Aquatic > Marine > Sediment | place: USA... | reverse complement strand
AATAGCCCCTCTTGGACATGCTTCTTGGCAAGCCATACAAACAGTACAATCATGTTCTCTGATTGGTTGTGACTTGTCACTTTTGTCTAATCTTTCTTCTGCTTCTGTAAGACCTGTACCTTCAAAGGTTGCGTTTAAACAATCTGCTGCTGCAATATCTTGTTCAGTTCTATACCATTGGAAGGTCTGAACCGGACATACACCAAAGCAAGATCCTTCTGCAGTACATGAATCCCAATCAACTGCAACGGTAGTACCATGAACACCAAGTTCAACTTGTGTCTCTCCATGTTCGGCATATGCTGCTTTGACTTCATCGTCAGAAAAAGCTGCTCCATTTTTGCCGGTATTTACAGCCCAAATGAAATGCTTGTTTTCACCATCTCCATGACTTGTTTTACCAACTGGTTCTTTGTCATGGAAAAAGTCTTCTGCTATAACTAAATCTGCCATTAAATAAATACAATCGAATTATTATTTAAATCTAGATAGAATTAATCACAGCTAATCCCATCATTGGAAATGATAGGTAATAGTTTTTTTAGAATTTTACAAATTTACAAAAAATTGTTTTATGCTGCCTTGTCGTGATGTTCCTGATTTGACTGGTCAACTTTGATTGCTTGCGGAGGACACACTGAAACACATGCCATACACCAAATGCAGTCATGTTCTCTGACCGGATCTGCTTTATCTGAATAATCTTTTCTTTGGTCCTTTTCAGTACTGCCTGTTCCCTCAAAGGTTTGGCCAACTACGTCTTTTGCTGGAATATCTTTTTCTGTTCTATACCACTGGAATACCTGAACAGGACAAGCCTCAATACAAGCACCATCTGCAACACAAGAGTCCCAATCTACTGCAACCATTGTCCCTGAAACGCCTAGTGGTACTAGTTCTTCGCTTCTTGCAGCATATGCTGCTTTAACCTCATCGTTGTTTGCAGCCTCTTGACCTTCTCTACCTGGGCCCCAAATGACGTGATAGTGCTCACCGTCGGAGTGTTCTATCTTTCCTTTTGGCTCAAGGCCTGCTGGAAAATCTTCTGCTATTGGCATAAACCCAATCAGATTTAGATATTATTTAAAGCTAGGCCAGAATCTAAAATGATCGATTAAATATGGAAATTGTTACCAAAATTTTCTTACTTTAGATCCCTTAGATTCATATCGTTTGGTAACTGATTGCAATAGTTGGATATTTTCAAGTACGATGTGTATCGTGGACCAAACATTGGGGTGTACATTTCTACTAATGATGATTATGTTTTGCTGCCAATGGGGTTTGCAGAAACTAAAGCTGAAAAACTTGGCAAATATTTGGAAGCTGAAGTGTTGTATGCATCAGTTGCAAACACTAGACTTCTTGGTGCATTGCTTTGTATGAATAATCGTGGAATGTTACTGCCAACTACTGCATACCAAGATGAATTTGATTTTTACAAAAAAGAGACAGGGCTTGAAGTCGGTGTTTTGGATTCAAAGTATACAGCATTAGGTAATGTAATTTGTTGTAACGATAAAGGCGCAATTGTTTCTCCGTGGTTATCAAAGGAGGATTGCGAAACCATCCATCAAGTTTTAGATGTGGAGGTTGTTCAGAAAAGAATTTCTGGACTAAATGTAGTGGGCTCGATGATGGTTGCAAACAATACTGGTGGAGTGATTCATCCAGAAGCAAACGAGGAGGATATGAAGATGTTTGCAAATGTGTTAGGTGTGCATCTAGAGCATGCTACCATTAATGCTGGGATTCCCTATGTGGAATCTGGGATACTGGCAAATAATCATGCTATAGTAGTTGGTACCATGACTACAGGACCTGAAATAATGATGTTAACTAGGGCTTTTCTAAATTAAGAACAGATTTTGGATCATCTGTAATTGTCTCTATTGTAACTTCGGATTCTTCCCCTGAATTCATGTCTCGCAATACGACCTTGCCTTCTTCTAGCTCTTTTGGTGCAACTATAATGCAGAATCTTGCGTCTTGAGCTTGATCCATTTGTTTCTTTAGTGGTTTGCCAGCCAAATCCACATTGGTTGGAATGTTTGCCAGACGTAGTAGCGATGCAATGCTCATTGCAACTTTTTGCATCTCATCATTAGTGTATAGTACTGCGACTCGTGGTTCTTTAGAGTCTGAGATAATATTTTGCTCTTGCATTGTTAGAATGATTCTCTCCACCCCTCCTGCAACTCCAGTTGCTCCAATGTCTTCTCTGCCAAAGGCCTTGGTTAGTGAATCGTATCTGCCACCACCAGCTAGAGCACCCAATGTAGAGTTTTTATCAAATACCTCAAAGACAGTTCCAGAATAGTAATCTAATCCTCTGACTATACCGAAATTAATTCTGACATTTGATACTCCTCTATTCTCTAGGGATTCAAATAGTTCTTGGAGATAATCCCAGGATTCTAAACTTGCAGTATCTATTTGCGCTTCCACCTCTTTGATTGTCCCCTTTATTTGGGCAAACTCTAGGATTTTTTTTAACCTCTGAGTATCGTATTTGTCTTTAAACTCATCTAGAATCTCTTGTTTAGATTTTTTTTGGATTTTATCTATGGCACGCAGGATATCAGCTACCAAGTTTGGTTCTGTTGAATCAAATGTCTTGTTGATGTACGACTCTACTAGTTCGCGGTGGTTGATATCAATTGTAATGTCTTTGAGGAGTAGAGAATCAAATAACCTGGAGGTAAACTCAATAATTTCAGCCTCGGATTCCAGTCCTGGCTTGCCATAAACTTCGATATCCCACTGATGGAAATATCGGTATCTTCCCTTTTGTGGTTCGTCATATCGAAACACTCCACCAAAGCTAGAGATTTTAGCTGGCAGTCTCATTGTTTTTTGCGAAGCTGCAAATCTTGTCAGTCCAACTGTAAAGTCGTATCGTAGTGCTACTTCGCGTTCTCCTTTATCTGTGAAAAAATAAATCTCGTCTCTGATTGCAGGTCCTGACTTGGTCTCCAGTACTGATAGGGATTCAATTGGGGATGGGTCCATAAATGAGAAACCATACAAGCTTGAGAGCTGTTTGAAATGTGATCGGATGTGTTCGATATTTGCGTGTTCTTGGGCCTCAAAGTCTTTCATTCCACGAGGTAGCTCCAAGATAGTTTTGGTGTTCCTTATAGTGATTTAGATATTTCTGTGATACACCCTTCCCTATTAGATCGTGCAAATATTTGCTGTAAAATATTTTCAATTCCCATGAGGGGCATTTTATTTATTCTCAAAAACTTTTACATCCAAAATATCCGGATTTTGTCCTACCCAGTATTTCAAAAAGTTTGAGCACTTTTTGATTTGAAAGTTTAGAAAATTCAAAGATAGCTAAACGGAATGCTAACTAGTGAAGTAATTAGCGCCACCAAAAGAATTAACCCAAAGGCTTTTCCCGTACTAAATCCATGAACTGTCTTTATGGCTTTTATCGAAACAATCAACCCCCAGACGGCAAAAACTGTTCCTAAAATTCCAAGCAAGATTACATATCCTATAAAGGATCCCAGTAATGAAAAAACTTGTTCATCATCTAAATTAGGATCTAAAAGAACTGATGGCTCTATTGTTGTAAAAGATCCCCACATTAGAAAAAGCAAAATTGCCATAATTATTGTAATTGGAATCACAATAGCATTAACATGAAGGACTACAGAGAAGACCTTCTTCCAGCTTGTATTTCCATCTAGCTTTTTTCCAATATAGTAATACAATGCAGCTGAAACAAATCCACTTATCAGGGTTGAAACAATAGACATCCCAACAGCTGAATCCTTTAGTGGAAATGTTTCATCAATGTCTTCTGTTCCTTCAAATTCAAAATAAGCATCATCAAGTGGCATCATTACAAATGGCAATACTGCCAATCCTCCAAGAATAGATGCAATAATTAACAATGCAATGGATTGTGCAAAGTATTTTTCTTCATTGTCCCTTATTTGTGAAAATGCAGAATTGGGTGAGGTAAATACTCGTATAATTATATCAAGATCAAAGGAGGACAAGTAACAAATTTTATTTTCTTAGAAAATTGATAAGCATTTTGAGTAAATTTTCCCATGAAGAACAGTTGAAATTTTTAATTTGTAAGCTTTAGGAATGTTTATTCAAAAAATAAAAAGGAGAACTGCCCCAAAAAAAATGTGAAAACACTTGGATTATTACTTGGGTTGATGTTGCTGGTAGTTTTTCCTGTTTCTTATGCACAACAAATGGGTCTGCAAGAAGGAGACTGGGTAAAATATGAATTTATCCTAGAATCTGACGTAACACCAATTGAGGATTTACTAGTTGAGAATATCAAAACCGCTCTGAGTATTCCTCCAACTGATTGTGAGATTTATGAGATTGATTGGATTAAAGTTAAAGTCGTGGATTTTGAGGATGGCAATCCAATCTTGGAGAAGAGCTTGTCTTGCAGTGGAGTGGAAATCATGATTGGAACTAATGGAACAAATTATGGTTATTATGCTCCAATCAATGCACAGGAGGGCTATGCCCTTAAAGACGGCACACTAGACCCACCAACTGTAACAGGTTTTGAGCAAAGAATGTATGGAGACAAAAAAGTCCCTGTAACTAAATTTTACACAGAAACTATTAGCTCTATTGTTTTAGGAAAGTATGAAAACTACAAAACATATTATTTTGATAAAAGCTCTGGGTTTCTTTTAGAGAATAGTTTCAAAGTAATTGCAGAAAACCACGAAGTGATGGATGATATTGATTTGACTGTAGGGTATAGGGCAGTTGAATTTAGCATTCCAAGGGAAAACCCCCTTCTAAGCATAGATGCTCAAACTAGCAAAAGTTTCTTTGATTATGAAGAAAGCGTGGGAGTTACTGGAAAGATAAGAAATTATGATCACAATGTGTACTCTGATATTTCCCTAGAATTCCGTGTTTTGGATCCTGCCGGAAATTTGGCAAAGACGGGTCAGGTAAATCCTACCGAACTTGGTACTTTTGGTTTTAATTTTGCGGCAAAAGGTATGGAATTTGCGCAAAGTGGAGGCTATACAATAGAGTTGGTTTTTGGCCTGACAGATTCTGAGATTCCCATGTTTTTAGTTCAAGGAGCACCTGAAGTTGAAGGCGGTGACAGAGCCCCTTGGATTTTGCAGCTGCAAGACATTGATGTTTTTGCAGAAACTAGTGATGGACGAGTGATGGTTACCTTTGATGTAACTGCCACTGACGATGTAGATGAGAAAATAACACCAGCATGTAAGCCAGAGTCTGGCTTTCTCTTTGGAATGGGAGAAACGATTGTAAAATGTACTGTAAAAGACTCTGCAGGAAATTTTGCAGACCCAATGTCCTTTACAATTAGAGTGTATCCACCACAAACTTCTATTCCAGATTGGGTGAAAAATGTTGCAGGGTTCTGGTGTGAAGATCAAATAGATGACGCATCTTTTGTGGAAGGAATTCAATACCTAATTGATAGTGGGATAATTATTGTTCCCCCTACTGAGAGTGAGGAGGGCACTCAAGAAATTCCCCAATGGGTAAAAAATAATGCGTGCTGGTGGTCAGCAGGCGAAATTTCTAATTTAGATTTTGCATATGGGATTGAATATCTAGTTAGTCAGGGAATTATCCGAGTTTAATTTTATACTTGAAATTATTTTTTTGAATTTCCCTTATTTCCCCCTTTTCCTTTGTCTGCAGGAGCCTTATCGGAGGCTTTGTCTGGAGTCTTATCAGAGGCTTTGTCTGGAGTCTTATCCGAGGCTTTGTCTTTAGGAGCTTTATCAGAGGCTTTGTCTTTAGGAGCTTTATCAGAGGCTTTGTCTTTAGGAGCTTTATCAGAGGCTTTGTCTGGAGTCTTATCAGAAGCTTTGTCTGTAGCCTTATCCGAAGCTTTGTCTGTAGCTTGATCAGATGCTTTGTCTGTAGTCTTATCCCAAGCTTTGTCTGGAATCTTATTAGATGATTTGTCTTCTGAAACATCACTATTAGATGATGCATTAGGTGGTGGTGGACCAAAAATCCAATCAAGTCCCAAAAATGTATCAGACTCTTTCTTATTTTCAACTGGGAGATTAGCAGAGTTTTTGTCAGATTGAACTGGATTTGTGGTTTCTTTGACCAAGTCGTTATTGGTAAACATTGCAAAGACGTATTCTAAGGTCTCAAAAAGAAAGATTTTTTTTTCATTTTGATTTGGTTTTTTATTTTCATCAACATCTTCGTTATCGGAACCTGGTACACCAAGGGCAATTACTGCACTAGAAAAATGAATGTCGTCTGAGGTGTGGACTTGACATTTGGCAAATTGAGAAAATAACAATTGTGAAAAATTTTTTGCAGGTATAAATTGGTTTTTCGAATCGGCCTTACCATCATCATTAGCTGTAAATGACACATCACCTTCACCTGCCCAGTGACCAAGATCAAAGTGTCCTTGAGTTTTAGGCAACAGACCATTTACTTTAATTCTCCAATTCAAATTCCCTTGATCATCGAATTGTAAATTACAAAATCCAGTTATTTTTTGTCCAGGGAATTGCTCAAATTTTTGAATTAGAATAACCTTATCACTAGAGGTAGCATATGCCAGATTTGGTTGGATGATTGTAATAATACCAAAAAGCAATACCATTACAACCAAAACCCCGGCTGCTTTGGGTTTCAATAAAAAAATTAGCACTTTTTGATTGTTAAAGAGGTGTATGTGTTTTCTGTTTCTTACAATAATGACAGACTAATAGCCTAGGACCAAATGTTAGGCACAAAAACTAGGCATTTTATGGATTTGTAATTATTTTTCAGAAAAAGATGAGAAATTAAGCTCCACTTTTCACAAAGTCGTTATGAAGAAACTTGATTTTCTGAGCAGCGGTTTTTACTTCTTCAGGAGTCATTGATTTTTCCAAGGTAGCATAAATTGTCACGTCTACCAAGTATAGAATCAATTGCTGCATTTTTTCTCGAATTATATGGATATAGTTAGTTTTGCCATAAATCTCATCAAAATGCTCCCTTCCACTTCGTCTCACTCCTAGCTGTTCGTAAAACTGGACTCTATCAGGGTCCGGTTCACTAGGAGCAGATGCAGCAGAGGACTGGTCAAGTAAGACCTTTCCTCCCAAATCTAGTACTCCAAGATGTGCAATTTGTGGATCAGCGTTAAAAATCTCTTTTGCTAATATTTCTAATTCTTCAGTTACCATCCTTTTTTCTTTGGATTAATTTTATAAAAACTTGAAGTTTTGAAATTTTTTTGAAAAAGATTGAGAATTAACATGACAATTTATTAGATCTAGGTTTGTATGAGCAACATGAATGAAATATTGAAATTTTCTCTTCCTGTTTTGGCAGGGGCAATAGTCGTAGCTTTGGTTGCAATATCTATAGGTGCACCAACCCAAGTTTTGACAGGAATGCCTCCTATATGAAAAAAATTATTTTTTTATTTTCAATTATCGCGCTTTCCTTTTTGACCAATATTGACTTTGCAGGTGCTCAAACACAAGAACAAGTCAATGATCGTGTCGATCTAGAAAAAAGGAAATCTATGCAAGATCCAGATAGAGCTATAGTGATTGTTTTATCTAATACCCAGTGGACGGCATCAGTTGAAGATTCGCATGGTGAGATAGTCTCAAGAGAAGGAAATAGGGTAGAGTCGTTTGTTTTTGATTGTGCTAGAGGAGGCAGTTTTGCAATAGAGGTCGTCATGAGATCACCAAAGGGACAATTAGATGCAGGTGTAATTCAAAACGGAGTAATGCTTGATCAGGCAGATACAACAGAAAAGTTCGGAGCCGTTAGTTTAACTGAACAGTGTTATCACCCAGCTGGGACTAATCCAAGTAGTTCTGGGGGTGGTTGTCTAATTGCTACTGCAACGTATGACTCTGAACTAGCACCACAAGTCCAACTGCTCCGTGAACTGCGAGACAACAAACTACTTCGTACAGAATCAGGTTTTGCCTTTATGGAGTCATTCAATGATTTCTATTATTCATTTAGTCCTGTAATCGCCGATTACGAGCGTGAAAATCCATACTTTAAGCAAGGAGTAAAGCTGGCAATCACTCCAATGATTTCTAGTCTTGCAATTCTGAATCATGTTGAAATGGAAACAGACGTGGAAGTTTTGGTATATGGAATTTCCCTGATTCTGCTAAATGTTGGAATGTATCTTGGAGTTCCAGCTATAGTTGTTATAGGAATTAGAAAGAAATTTTAAAATTATTTTTCGAATAGCAGAACTATAAGTCATGTTGGGGTAGGCTTTTCTTTAAAAATCCCTTGTGGACGATACAATAGTACTGCTAGCAAAATTATTCCTAGTAATAAAAAGTCAAGCCAGACAACATCAAATGGAACAAAGCCCTCCAAAGAATCTTTGAAAAATATGATAAGCTTTCGAATCAACACAAAGATGAATGTTCCAACAACAATTCCCTTGTTGTTTGCAAGGCCCCCAATTAGTATCATCAAAAATGGCCAAAATGTCCAGCTTGCCCTGTCATATGCAAATGCGATTGTTCCACCAACATAAAATGCGTAAAGGGCACCACCAATTGCTGCAAGTGCAGCTGAAACTATAATTATTTTGATTCGAATTTGTTTTGAATTTTTTCCTAGAGATTCAGCAGCTACTTCATTGTCTCGAACTGCTCGCAATAGTCGTCCTAGTGGCGAGCGTATCATCTTTTCACTATACACAAAAACAACAATTGCAATTAACACCATTCCAAGTGTAGCTATTGGAAAACGAATTTCATTTGGTAAGAAAGATAATGGATCTGGTATCTGGACACCTAATGTACCTCCAACTAGGGGAGTAAAGTTGTTTCCAATAATTCTAATGCTCTCACCAAAGGCCAAAAGAGTGATTGCCAAATAATCACCCCTTAGCCGTATTGCAGGGTATGATGTTACTAGACCCAGTCCCCCGCCGACTGCAGCTGCAACACCTAGGGTCAAAAAGAAGACAGCAAACCCAATGCCGACATTGTCAACCAACCAGACATTAATCTGAGAAACAATAAGCAAGTTATCTGCAATATAGTCCCCCTCTATTCCGGCAATACTTGCAAAAATTCTCCCAGGGACAGATGCTGCTACAAATGCTCCAGCCCCCACAGCTAGAACCTTTCCAAAGTTTGGAATCCCTGTATATCCAAATTCCAGGTTCAGACTAAGATTAACAATTACATAGACTGCAAATATTGCAAGCAAGTCCACAATGAAAATTGCCTCAGCTTCTAGAACCATGTCTCCTCAACTTTGACCAATTTATCCCTGCCAAACCTTTTGGTGCTAAAAGCAATGTTACAACAATAAACACAAGTGGAATAAGCGGTCTATACGCAATTAACCACGAACCAAGCTCACCTGCCAAAAACCGAGTTCCTAAAACTTCGGTCAGTCCTACAAGAATTGCACCAGCAATTGCACCGTAAATACTGAGAAATCCGCCAACAATGCTTGCAGCAAATACACTTGGAATTAGCTGTGGTCCCAAATTTGGATCACCTTGAAACCACAACGACATTAATGCACCTGCAATTCCTGCAAATCCTCCTCCCAAAATCCAAGAAACACCATAGACTAGCTTTACATTGACTCCTACCGTTTCTGCCAAATCTGAATTCTGAGTTGCAGCCCTCATTGCAATGCCAAATTTTGTTTTCTTTAGTATGACATGCATGGTTATTGCCAAAATACCAATAGCTAAAGGCGCGGCAAACACAATCAAGGGAAGTCCCATCAACTCTGCATCATAACTTCTCAAAGAAAAATCTCTTGATGTAACTTGGAATGTTTTTACGATATAATCAGCTATAATGTTTAGAAATGCAATCACCACTAGGTCAAATGCCAAAGTCGCAATCATCTGAATGGCTTGTGATGCACCTTTTCGAATTAGCCGTTTTAAAATAAAGTGATACAAAGATAATGCAACTAGACCAGATATCACAAACGCAATTGGAATTGCTACATATGGACTAGTTTCCCAAACTCTAGTTGTAATTAATGCAACGTAAACACCAATTGTTGCAAAAGATGCATGTGCAAAATTAGGAACTCTAGTTGTAAGGTATGTAAGGGTCAGACCGATACTGAGAAGACCTAAAAGACTAGCAAAAATTATTGCGTCTGAAAAAATAGGATCAATGACCAAGCCATTACCTCCAATAGAAAACCCTTAATTTCTTTATTCATAGGTAGTTTTTAGTGAGTATCTTATCGGTTCAGGAGATTCGAAAGCATTTTGGTGGTCTAACGGTCCTAGATGGAATCAATATGGAGTTAGAAGAGGGAAAACTTTACCAGCTTATTGGTCCAAACGGCAGCGGAAAAACTACACTAATCAATGTAATATCCGGACTGCTAAGGCCTGATGAAGGCAAAATCACCTTTGATGGAGTTGACATTACAAACAAGAGTTTGTTTCACACTTACAAAACCGGTCTGGTCAGAACATGGCAGATTCCACAGCCATTTGTTAATCTAACAACATTGGAGAATCTGTTAATTTCTACTAGTGAGAATGCCGGAGAGTCATTTCTTTTGGCGCCACTAAAATCAAAATGGAGAGACGATGAGAAAAAGATAACTCAAGCTGCATTTGAGATAATGGAGATGGTTAATCTTGTGGAAAAAAAAGATATATCAAGTAAGAACCTTAGTGGAGGGCAACAAAAGTTACTAGAGCTAGGTCGTGCAATGATGTCCGGAGCAAAGATGATACTTATGGATGAACCAATTGCAGGGGTAAACCCAACATTAGCTCATGAAATATTCAAAAAGATTTCCCAGATTTGCAAGGAGCAAAAAATTACTTTTTTGATTGTAGAACACAGACTAGACATTGCATTACAATATGCAGATTATGTTTTTGCAATGGATAGAGGGAAAATTATTGCCAAAGGCAACTCAGAGGAGGTAATCAAACATCCCAAAGTTATCGAGTCTTATTTAGGAGAATAAATGTCACAAGAAACCATCAAGTCAATAGTTGATGTAAATGATCTAAATTCTGGATACGCGAATAGTCATGTACTTTTTGGAGTAGATTTTGAGGCAAAAGAAAAAGAGATCACAATAGTTGTTGGTCCAAATGGAAGTGGAAAAAGCACACTACTCAAAAGCATCTTTGGTTTATGTTCAATTTATTCAGGAGGAGTTAGATTAAATGGAAAAGAAATCACTGGTCTTGCCCCACATGAAATAGCAAGGCAAAAAATTGCATATCTACCACAGGTCGATAATGTTTTTTCTAATCTTACTATGAAAGAAAATCTGGCAATGGCAGCCTATACACTTGACTCTAAGACATTTTTACAACATGTACCTGAAATATTTGAGACCTTTCCTGCACTAAAAAAATATGAAAAAACAAAGGCAGATTCTCTTAGTGGAGGAGAACGTCAGATGCTTGCAATGGCCATGGCATTAATTCGACAGCCTAAGGTCATGCTATTTGATGAACCAACAGCTAGTTTATCACCCAAACTTGCCGATGAAGTTCTATCAAAAATAAAACAGATACAAAATGACTTTGGAATTACAATTATTCTAGTGGAACAAAATGTCAAGCGAGCTCTGAAAATAGGTGATTATGTCTATCTTTTAGCAAACGGCAAAAATGTCTTTAAAGGAACCCCAGAGGAGCTTTTAGGACATCCTGAACTAGGTAAACTATACTTGGGAATTATCTAAGGGGGGAAAGTCCTCAAAGTTGTTGATAGTTGCACCTACTTTATCGGTCTTGTTTTATTCCATACCAAGATTTGACGTTGTTATAGAGTCTGTTTCAAAGTTGTAAATGTCAGATAGCACCCAGCTGTTGTCAATTATGCTCCAAACTCCATAGTTAGCACCGCTAAGATCACCTGCTTCATTTAGCCTGACTGAGTCTAACGCACCGGAATAGGTTTCAGTTATTTTTGGAAGGACCTCTTTGATATCATCTACGTTGGTTCCCTTTGCCTCTAAAATGGAAAGACCAAGAATCCAAACCACATCATAAGACGTGTTGATATATGCATAGCCTTCCCTTCCAAGAGCTTCTAAGACATGAGCATCAATCTTTTTAGTAATATTGTTTTCACCAATTGAAAACTGGGCAGCAGAAAATGTTACCTTGTTTGCAAACTTTGATGCGATTGGATCTTCAATAAAAGCAATCTCTTTTACATTAGAGTCTCCTCCATACCATCTTATCTCGTCTAGTATATCGTGTTGTGAGGCTGACTGCATAATATTAACAGTCTCGCCAAATCCAAAAACTCCAACTGCAACTTTGTCTTTGCCGTACTGATTGACCTGTTTTTCTACTTGTGATGCCAACAAAGATACTGATGCAGAAAATTCTGGAGATTCTGGATTGTATCTAACTCCATCTGATGCGGCAAAACCACGCTCTTCAATTGATTTTAAAGTAGATTCTTGAAGTCCATCACCCCAAGCATCTCCTCTCCAAATTGGAATCAAGACTTCTATTCCGTCATGCTGAATTTTTTTGGCTAGTGCTGTTCCCTGAAATGTGTCATTTGGAACTAGGCGAAATACGCTATCACCTGGAATTGCTAGGGCAGGTGCAGTTGAACAGCAGCTAAAAAGTAACATGTTGTTTGAATCAGCATATCCTTTGATATTTCGAATATTGGAGCTTGTTTCAGGACCAACTACTATATCAATTCCCTTTGCCTTTAGAGAAGTAAGCTTTTCTAAAGCTACAACAGGACTTGTTGCAGAGTCTTCAGATATTATCTTGAGTTGCCATGACTCTCCAATCTCTTTAAGATACTTGTTAAACTCTTCTAGTCCGAATTTGGAGCCTTCCCAGTTTTCGTGACCCTTGTGTGCAAGATCACCTGTTAGTGGGAGAATTAATCCGATTGCTACTTCCCCTGAAATCCCTGAAGTTTCATTAGAATTAGATGATTCAATTGTGTCTGTTTCCATGCTTACTTGGATTACTCCATTATTGATTAACCACTCTAGACCAATTACAAATTCATCATTAGATATTTCTCCTTTAATCCAAAATTCAGAATTTGTTTTTATCCAACTAGGAATCGAAACTGATGATTCATCCTCTGGAGATTCAGCATATGGAATTGCAATAATTTCCTGTTGCACCAAGTATTCAATTACCTGAACAAAACCCTCATCATCTATTTGATCGGTAATCCAAAACTCTGCAACTTGTTTAATCCAATCAGGGATTTCAGATTCAGCAAATGCTGAAATCGGATTTATTACAACAATTATCATTAGCACAGAAAGAAAATAGAATTCTCTTTTCACAAATATGGATTTTTTAAATTAAAGATAAAAGTATTGGATAGACCTTAAAAGGAATTCCACATGTAGGTACAAAAAAACGTTAAATTAAATTAGCTTTCGCAACCAATTCCTTCTTTATCACGGTATTATGATATTGGTGTAATCTTAGATAGATTCAATTTTGATTTTCAGCGATTATTTTTATTACAGCATTACCTTAAGAGAGGCCCTTGAAAAAATCAATAATTATAGGACTTATGGCGATAATTTCCATATTTTCTATGGGAGTTGACAATGCTTTTGCTGGAAATACCCATCTCTTTGTTTCAGCTGAAAACTCTGCAAATGACAACTACATGGCAGGACCCCAGGTAATTGAAGTAGTGATAATTGATGACAGCATAAACTCTACAGACACTTTTGAAGAAGAACCAGAGGTGACAGTACAAGGCAAGATTCTTAGAATGACTCAAGCCGTAGACGGTAACTGGTATGGATACTTTGCAGACTTTACCCAAGCACAAATTGCAGATTCCACAGCAGCGCTTGGACCAATTGGTGAAGGATTAGACTTTGGTACATTTTGTAGTAAAGACACAAACATCCACACTAAAGTTTGATACTGCCGAAGATTATGCAAACTTGGAATTAGATAAACTAGGTTACAAAAATAGAGAAAATGTTCTAGTAACAATCACTGATTTGTGGCTTAACATTGATCCCACCAGTAAAGATTCTTGGACCTTTAATACTGTTAATGGCTTTCCTCACTACCAAGTATTCGATGAGAACGGAAACGAAGTTGGAGATACTGCTACAAACACAGACAATGATCTAGGTGATGTTCTTGCAGACTTGATGTGTTCAAGCAATTGTAAACTTTTGCTAAATCCTAACGTAAATGGTACCCTAGTTGATGTTATTACTATTCAAGACAATGAGGATTCTAATATTATTACTGTAGATGAGGGAGATCCACAAGATCCGCTTGATCAACTTACTCCTGCGGGTTATTTCCTAGGTGAAGTTCCAGTGACAATTACGGAATTAGGTCCAAACAGTGGCACATTTGGCTCATTTGATGAATCTAATGTATCAAATATTGTAATTACAAATGATGCAGTTGTAAATAGCACTGCTTCAATTGATTATAATGAAATTCTAGTTACAATTCAGGTAATACCAATAGAACCATGTCAAGTGCAATTAAATGGAAATTGGACAGTGACTAAAAATTGCCAATTAATGGTTAGCTCTGCGGCTCCAGCAAATGTGATTGTTCAAAATAATTCTCTTGTGACAATACCAAACGGAGTAACCTTAGATATTGATTTTGAAAGTTACGGTTTGACTGTAAAATCAGGTAGTGGAGTATTGATTAAAGCCGGTGGAAAAATTACTTAGATTCTAAATTATTTTTTAAAAAAGATGAGAAACTGTAACAATAAAAACTAGATTCAATTTTAAACCATCATTGAATGAATGTTGGATTAAGGTAGATGATCTAAAAATAAGATATCTTGAATCTGGAAAGGGTAAAAAAAGACATGTCTTATTTATTCATGGTCTAGGATCTGCTGCAGATAGATGGATGAAGATTCCAGACCAACTGTCTTCAGATTTTCATTCAATTGCCATTGACTTGCCAGGATTTGGAGAAAGTGACAAACCAGACCAAATGAATTACACCATTGATCAGTTTAGGAGGATTATCATATCATTTCTAAAAGAAATTTCCATTCATACCGAGCCAACAAGTCTGATAGGACACTCTTTGGGAGGATATATTGCATCAGAAATAGCAATTCAAAACCAAAATCATATTGAACAACTTGTTTTAATTGATTCATCTGGAATGCTGGAAAAACCGACTCCTATTCTTGAAGAATACTTTGAGGCTGCAATGAACCCCTCAAAAGTTAATGTAAGAAAAGCTTTTGAAAAAATGGTTGCAGACCCCAAAAGAATCCCTACACAATTAGTTGATGGATTTATTCGTCGAATAAATATGCCCAACGCCAAACACGCATTTGAATCAACTCTGGTAAATAGCGCAACAACTCAGATTGGATTAGATAGATTAAGAAAAATTGACACCATACCTACCCTAATTCTTTGGGGAGTTCATGATAATGTAATTCCACTTGAACACTCTAAATTTTTTAAAGACAGTATTCATGATTCCAGATTAGAAATAATTAAAGACGCAGGACATGCCCCATTTGCTGAAAAGCCTGACCAGGTATGTAAATTACTAAAAAACTTTCTAGTTTGAAAGTCGATAAACTCGTTAATATCTCAAGTGGATTTGAATTTATTTTTTGGGAAAAGATGAGAAATAAAAAAAGGTTGGAAACCTAGGTTTCACAGTTAATTACAGTATTTGTACCAGGACCGCCGTTGCAACTATCAAGTGATGCACCACCATCTAAAAAGTCATCTCCTAGACCTCCCAATATTGAATCATCACCATTGCCGCCAAGTAGACAATCGTTGCCTTTTTTGCCATTAATGGTGTCATCCCCGCCAAAGCCACGAATCAAATCGTCTGCATTTGTTCCAATCAGTACGTCACCTCCCGGTGTTCCATCAATTACATTAAACTCTCCTAGTGCTCTTCCACAAAATAACGGCCCAACAAGAACAGTTAGTGGTTCCTCATTGTAGGTGATAGTTCCAGTGCTTCCACTAGCTGCATCAGATGCAATATCCAAATTTGCATCATTTGAGAAATCAAAGTTTTCAAATGTGCCAGAATTTGGACCTAGTTCACGAAGCGTTACTGGAAATCCTTTATGTGGAATTGATAAGGTTCTCAAGTTTCCAAATTCATCCTCAAAGAGGACCTCATTGTCTGTATCATCAAGTACTAGTACATCATTGGGTACTCCTTGTGAGTTTTTATCGACAATCAAGATTCCACTATCTTCAAACATCATGTCTGGAAGAAATTCCGTAAGGTCTTGCATGGCAGGTATTCCCCCAACTATTACACCGTCTGCATCAATTGCTCCATTTTCTGAGAATGCTTGATAGTACACGGCGTGATTAATTGGATCAGATGCCCATGTCCAAGAGTCTTCATCTGTTGGATCAATGTTCAAAATTGCATCCATAATTGTGAGACGCACGTCTTGATTTGGCAAATAAAGAGAATCATCAAGCATCACTTGAACAAAATTCTCTACAGTATCAAAGGTTAGTGTTGTAGTTTGAGCACCACCACCTTTGTTGTACTGTACAACAACATTTCCAGTTGGGTCAAGTCATATAGCTGGATAATAGGCCATACATTTGGGTCGATGTTTATTTGACCAGGGGATACTACCAATTCGTTAGGATTTTTGGGTTCTCGTACCACATGAGTAATGTTACGCTCATTTCCAACAGGAGTACAAAGATTTCCATCAATTTGCTTCATTCCCTGGACTCCACCTAGTACTTTGCTGTCAATTGCAATACCTACCGTATCGCTAAAGTCGGGAATAAAACTGCCTGAACCTGATACATTTGATGTTTTGTCACAAAAGGTACCATAGTCTAGTCCATAGCTTGCGACGCCTACTGTACTGTCTGCAGTTTGAGCATTTTGTCTGTCTGCAAAGTATGCATACCAGTTACCATCAGTTGCTTGCACCATTTTAAGGACCTTACCATTTACCGTAACATCTGGCTCCCCAACGAGTTCATCAATATCTGAAATATCTGGATCTGAAATTACAACCTCAATTACTTGTGGTCCTGCAAAGGTGTTATCGAATTTTGGATTGTCTGCTGAAACAAACAGATTTGGGTTTGTTTCTATTTGTTTCTCCGCAAGGGTAAAGGCTTCTGCATTTGATACTACTCCAAAGCTAACTACTAGAGTTGAAATTACTGTCATTACAAAGAATGTTTTTGCGTTTTTTCTAATCATTGAAGTGCATGAATTTTTTTTTGCTTATAATAAAATAGTAGTTTTCGTAAGCATCATTAATATATTTCAAAAAAAGAATAAGCGGTTATTTTGTCTTACAAATTTGTTACAATTTTAAAAAAAAGAACAATGAAATTAGATTTTCATTTTTTGAAAATAAAAAAGAAAAAGAAGATTTAGTCTGTTCTGCTAGTATCTGTGCATTCGCCATCATAATCGACTTTAACTCCATGACATGCAGCATCTACTTCTCCACATGCATAAGTCTCACCGTCTACTCCACATACTGGATCATAGGCAAAACAATCAACTACACATGCTTGTTGACAAATGCCATCTCTGCAGACCAAGTTATCAGCACATTGATCATTTGATGAGCATTTGTTCACACATTGGCCGTCATAAGCGACTTCAACTCCATGACATGCAGCATCTACTTCTCCACATGCATAAGTCTCACCGTCTACTCCGCAAACTGGATCAGGGGCCAGACAATCAACTACACATGCTCCTTGACAAATGCCATCTCTGCAGACCAAATTATCAGCACATTGATCATTTGATGAACATCCTTCGGTACATTCTCCTTCGTATTCTATCTCGACTTCGGCCAAGATCGCCTCACACTTGTTTGAATAAGTATTTCCATCTACTCCACAAACTGGAAGCCAAACATCAGGGCAGACTCCTTTTGAATCTGGAACACAACTCATTGAATGCTCATTCCATGAATATTCTTCAGGGCAGACTCTGTCTCCTCCAAGCGGAATGCATATCTGGGCACATTCTAGCCAACCATATCCCCTTGGACATTCTGGTGCAGGACCATCTCGGCATTCGCCTTTATGATCAATTCCTGCGCCATTTCGGTGTGCAAGACAATCATTTCCATAGGTTTTTCCATCATCTCCGCAAACCGGTTCCCAAATTCTAGGGCAGGATTCACATTCTCCCCGATGATCAATTTCTACATCGGCTTGTTCTGCTCTGCATTTATTGTCATATGTTTTTCCATCTTCACCACATACTGGCTCAAAATTATCAGGACATATTTTAGGAAGTTCTGGTAGGTGTCCAGGAACGGGGTCAATCTCGACTCCAGGTGGAGGTGGGGGTGGGGGATTTCCAATCAATGCCTTTAGCTGTTGATTCTCTTCTCGAAGTTCGTTAACCTCTACTGCTGCTTCATCCGAGATATACATAATGTTGTTATCGAGGAGAAATTTCATTGCATTGAGGAGTTCGGATTGTTGTATCTGTCCTTGTCCATACCAAATAAAATTTTTATCTACCCAATCAGGAACAGCATCAGGTAATGAATTGTCAGCATCTTGCCTTTCTTGTTGTTCCCCGGCATAAACTTGAGGAATCATTATTGCAGGAAGAAGAATTGCCAAAATAGCAAATATCGAAGTTTTTGTTTTAATCATTAAATTTGTAAAATCTACAAGGTAGATAACATTGGTTGGTTAGTTCTGTTTTACACACAGAACGTATTTCAAAAGTAAGAGGTTTTGGCAATCAACCATATTCCAAAAAATTAATTTTTATCCTTACCCATCAAAACAACTAGAATTTTTGTGGGTTCGTTGCCATTGTTTCGTCCATTGTGAGTATAGTTAATTGCCTCTACTATTGATTGGCCTTTTACAAATGTCTTGATTCCTTGCTCACCATAATCTACTGAAACTTCTCCTTCCATAATGTATGCAAACATTGGATATTCATGAATATGAGGTCCAGTTTCTGCACCAACCGGAATGATAACAATTTTTGATGTAATCTGAGGGGAACCTGACGGATATGAAATGTCTTGTCCTATCACGGTCAGGTTAGTTTCTAGAATTACCTGCGAGGATATTTCATCTGCTCCTGAGGCTTTTGCTGAATTGAATTTCTCTGGGTTTGCATTTGGGTCTGGTGCATTAGGATCTGTGTTTGTTTGATAACCCAAATCTTGTATAACAAAAAAAGCTCCTACAATTACAATTCCAACACCGATAATCAATCCTTTCTTCATAGATACTCTATCTGTTCAACACACTTAATTTTTTCAAAGGACATTAAACAGCAATGAAAAACCAAATAATAATTGGATTTCTATTTACCGTATTATTGTTTTCAGGAATATCTTTGGTTTCAGCTGAGGAATATTACTATATTCCTGACTATTTACTTGAAACACCACCTCTTTTTTGCCTAATGGAGTTTGAGGATACAGAGCTGCCAGAAGCTCAGGGACAGTTAATGGAAATGGCAGAAAATGCAGTCCTAGAGTGGGAAACAAAGCTGGTTGATGCTACAAACAATTCTGCAGGGTGGGATTTTAGCATGGTAAATTTCTCAGTAGAGGAACAACAAGAATTGTTTTTTGATAATGATTGTAGTGTGAGTATTTACTTTGAGCGAGAGCCCACACTAGAAGAACTTGATTATTCAGGATATGCAGATTCATACTTGACCTTTTCTGATATTGTAATTTTCTATCTAGAGCCTGCTTACGAGTATAACGGCCAAACAATAGAGATTGACGGAGAATTGTGGGAAGAAGGTGAAATTGTGGGATTTCAAAATATCCTTGCCGGAGATGTGCCTAGTACTTTACGCCACGAGATAGGACATGGTTTGGGCCTTGATCATCCGAAGTTTGAATCAAGTGCTTTTGTGCAAGACTCAACAGGGGGTGGCGTTTATTCACCATCAATAATGATTGATCCATTTGAGTATAATATTCCAGGAGAAATTCATTACACCATTACAGATTATGATGTGAGGTCAGTTGTTAATTTGTATGGAGAAGACGGAATAAACGAAGTTCATTTTTTTGTGTATTTTCTTGATTTTATAATAATTGGAATTGTCTTGACAGTTTTGATATACTTTGTACATAGGAAATTTAAGAAAAAAGATTCTGATTTTATTCCTTTAGATGACTAATGGTTGAAATTATTTTTTTTTATTTTTTCTGGGATTTTACTTGCAATTCAACGACCATCTTTCTCCTGTTTTTGTTTCTACGATTAGAGCGTAAACGAGTTTTACAGCATGGACATAGATAGGATTCCGTGATGATATACTGTGCACACAATGCGCACCACTTTTGCCCATTAGCATATCGTAAGTTTCCAGGTAGGAATTTTGAGAATTTCTTTAGTTTTTCAGTTTTTGATTCTTTTTTTAATCTATCACATATTCCAGAGCATACTTGGGCCATTTTTCTCAAATAATTATTAAATATTTTCAACTTATATACCTCACAGTATCTGAAAGGTAAGTTACCCTGTTGATAAACTCAAAAATGCCATTGAAAATGTTAATTTGAAATTATTTTTTTGGAAAGGATGAATCAAGGCTTAAATTCCATAAAAAATGTGCCTAGATTACATGAAAAATATTTTCCTCTTTATGATTATTGGTTTATTTACAGTTGGTATAATTTCATCCTCTGCAGTATTTGGGGGAAGCATGGATTCTCCACGAAAACAAATGGCAATGGGTACAGCAGCTGAGGATGTTTTGTGTAATTCAGGATTCGATTTGATGTTAAGATCTTCAGGTAGTGCTGCATGTGTTACACCATCTACTGCGATGAAATTAGAAAATTCAGGTTGGGGAACAATAACCAAAACAGCAGCTATGATGGCAGCGGAAATGATGGATGATGTAATGGAAGATGAAATGATGGATGATGTAATGGAAGATGAAATGATGGATGATGTAATGGAAGATGAAATGATGGATGATGTAATGGAA
>Ga0224508_10001492_pt1 | contig 20942 bp, 16 predicted proteins | sample SF_Jan12_sed_USG_4_FD_170157 | JGI IMG/M metagenome (GOLD analysis project Ga0224508, IMG submission 170157) | Sediment microbial communities from San Francisco Bay, California, United States - SF_Jan12_sed_USGS_21 | ecosystem: Environmental > Aquatic > Marine > Sediment | place: USA... | reverse complement strand
CGTCAAGGGCGCGTTCCTCGTGCGACCGGATCGGAACGCTCGATTCCACCGTACCGTCATTGTCGAAGTAGGCCCGAACACGACCGTCTTCAAGATCGATCGGGATGGTCTGCTGACCAAGGACGCTATCTCCGTCGGCCAGCGCATCATCGCGTTTGGTGAGTTCCTCAACAGGGACCTCCAGCCCGCGGATCCGACCGCCACTGACATCGGGCCCGACATCGTGCCTATCCTCGACGCGACCGAGGGCCGGGTGCGTATGCTCGTGACTCGGCTGCACCTCAAAGTCACCAGCGTGATGCCACAGTCCGTGATGGGAGAGGTGCGAGGCTTCGGGCGACTCGGTGTCGAGCATTTCAACTTCACCGGCACGGGCTCGGACCCGGCGAACTACGAGGTGGCGACGAGCACGCTGTCGCTCAGCGCGATCGAGACAGATCGCTGGGCCCAGTTCCGAGGCTACGTGAGCCCATTCGGCATGACGCCCCCCGACTTCGTAGCCGGCACCGTCATCGATCATCGCAGTATCCGAGCGGCGTTAGGCGTCGGCTGGGGCAGCACGGGCACGAAAGCGCCGTTCCTGATGATGGACCGCGAAGCCCTGGTCGTCGACCTGACCAATCCCGACATCGATCAGCGCCATCACATCAAGCTGGGTCTTCGAGTGATCGATCTCCTCGAGCTGCCGGCATCGCCGCCGATCATTGCGGTCGATCCCACGCGGCGGTCCCTGTACGGGATACATGAGCCCGGTCATGTCGAGCTCTTCAAGGATTTCGGAGAGTACATCGACGCGATCAATCGGTACCTCAACGTGGGCTACTCCGCACGCGCGATGGCGGCCTACGGACGATACGAAGAGTTCACCAACACAGTGACGGCCCACAAGGTCGCCATTCACATGCTCCCCCCGGAGGAGTAAGGAACGCTCCTCCCCCCTATTCCCCCGGCCCTCACGGGCCGGGGGTTTTCTTTCATATCCTACGTATATGTGCGCATTGCTACCGCTGCAGGTGAAGCCGAGAGTAGCATTGAGGCAGAGATTTGGGCCTTCAACACAGAAGTGCACGGGATTAGAATGGCTATGGTCGAAAGGTCTGTCCGCCACCTCGGCTCGGATCAGCGCAACAAACAGCTGATCCAAACCCGCCGATGATGCGAATACAGCAAGCCCAACGTGCCGTATTCGGTCGGGGACACCGCTAAGGGGATATGCGCGGCTTGAACGCAGCAAATTTCGTCCATCTGCGACCGTGCCGAAGAAAAAGAGGAACATCGGGGCGTGATACAGTCGATCTGCAGGCTGCTATCGAGTAGTCAGCTGCCTCTCCCTCGAGGCGTCCAGATCGTTTTGAGTCTCATCGTGGCGACGGCGGCGCTCGCCGCAACTCCCTCTGCCCTCGCCCAGGCTGTGAACGACAGCTTCACGGCACAGGAAGACAGCAGCGGAAACTCGTTCGATGTGCTGGTGAATGACACCTCGATCGGTACGCGGACCATCGTCGGCGTGACGACTCCCAACCGGGGCGGCAGCGTGAACATCGTCGGAGGCGGCCCCGGCAACACCCTGAGCTACACGCCCGCCGGCAATTTCTCTAGCCCCCCCACGGAGACATTCACCTACACGATGGAAGATTCGGCCGGCGGGTCCAGCAGCGCGCAGGTGACAGTCACGGTGAATCCCCTTCCGGATCCGACGACGGCTCAAAACGACAGTTACTCCACCAACGAGGATGCTACCCTGAACCGTGGCGCCTCCCAGGGCGTGCTCGGGAACGACAGCGATCCGGACGGAAGCCTGACCGCTTCGGTAGTATCGGGCGTCTCCAACGGCAACTTGAATCTCAATTCCAATGGGTCGTTTAGCTATACGCCGGACCAGGATTTCTTCGGTTCCGATGGTTTCGTGTACGAGGCAACCGATGGATCGAGCACGGACCAGGCCACGGTCACCATCACTGTGAACTCGGTCAACGATGCGCCCGACGCGGCAGACGATAGCTACTCCGTGAACGAGGACAGTACCCTGAACGTCAATGCACAGAATGGGGTATTGGCCAACGACACGGACGTGGAGGACGGCACCCCGCCGGTCGCGGTCCTGGCGAACGACGTGGGCGATGGGACGCTAACGCTAAGTTCCAACGGGTCTTTCAGTTACGCGCCCGCCCCGGACTTCTCGGGCACCGACCGTTTCACCTATCGCGCGCGCGACAGTAACAATGCCCTGAGCCCCCCGGCCACTGTCACCATCACGGTGAACGGTGACAACGACCCACCGACAGCAAGCAACGACGGCTACAGCACGGATGAGGGCATGCAGCTCTCCGTGAATGCCGGCCAGGGCGTGCTCAGAAACGACAACGATCCGGATCCTGGCGATGACCTAGACGCAGTTTTACAGAGCGGCGTCAGCAACGGCACGCTCAATCTGAATCAGGAGACCGGCGCCTTCACCTACACGCCGGACGCGGCATTTCTCGGGGGACAGGACAGCTTCACCTACGTCGCTCGTGATTCCAGCGGGGTGGAGAGTAATGAGGTAACGGTCACGATCGACGTGATATCAGTCAACGATCCGCCCGTCGCCAATCCGGACAGCTATTCGACCGATGAAGAAACAGCGTTGACGGTGGGCGCGCCCGGTGTCCTGGGCAACGACACCGACGAGGAAGACGGTCGTCCTTCGGCAGCGCTGCTGGCGAGCAACGCCCGCAATGGCAGCCTGACACTCAATTCCAACGGCTCCTTCAGCTACACACCGAACGCGGAGTTTGAAGGTGACGATAGCTTCAGCTATCGGGCGCGTGACAGCGGCAACGCCCAGAGTGCTCCCGCTACGGTCACAATTAGAGTGGAAGGCGTCAACGACCCGCCCACCGCAAGGCCCGACAGCTACAACACCGATGAGGACACCACCCTCTCCGTCAATGCTGCCCAGGGCGTCCTGGCCAATGACGAGGATCCCGACAGTGTCCTGACCGCGGTGTTGGTCAACGACGTCGATGACGGCTCTCTGACGCTCAACCGGAACGGCTCGTTCACCTATACGCCAGACTTGAACTTCAACGGCGTGGATCGGTTCACCTATCGGGCCAGCGACGGTGAGTTCCGGACCGGTGCCATCGAGGTGACCATTTCGATCAGAGCGATCAACGATCCCGCGACCGGCTCCGTACCGGATCAGTCGGCGACGGAGAACGTACCGTTCGTGTTCGACGTGACGCCTCTCTTCTCCGACCCGGAGGGAGACTCGTTCACGATCGAGATCAGCGACTTGCCGGACGGCCTGACCGCATCCGGCGGCACGATCGACGGCATGCCGGCCGTCGATAGCGGCATCGGAAACCAAGTAGTACGGGTCAGGACCACAGACTCGCAGGGCGCACAGTTCCAGACCACTTTCGACATAAACGTCGTGATGGCGGGCCGTGCAGACCTGACCCTGAACGTGACTGCAAATCCCAGCCCGGCGCTAATCGGTCAGGACGTGAGCTGGGATCTGGAGGTTCTCAATCAGTCATCGGAGCCTGTATCGAACATTGCCATCGAGATGATTTTCTCGGGCGAGGTCCCGTTCACACCCACGAATGCGCCTGACTGCATAGTGACACCGCTGGGAGCCGCGACCGAGTTGAATTGCACGGCACTAATGGACGGCTCAACGGCGACCGTGTCGGTGACGGGCAACAGCACGCAGGCGGGTGACATGCTGGCACAAGCGACCGTCCGGATCACCGATTTCGTCCCGATCGAGCAGAACCCCGACGACGATTCCGCGAATGGCGCGTTGAACGTGGCACAGCGGCTGAGCGCAACGCCGGCCCAAAAACTCACGGCTGTGCAGAACCGCCACGTTGCCGTCGATGACCTGAACGGCGACGGCTTCCCGGATCTGGTGGTCGCGACGGGCGTGGGAGAGAGCACACGCGTCTACCCGAACGAAATCGACCCCGACGACCCGGACGGTATCAAGCGGGCGCTCGCGTTGCAGCCGATGGACTTCGGTAGCCAGGGGCCATCCACGGGTCTCGGTATCGCGGACTTCAACGGCGACGGGGCGCTGGATATCGTGACGGCGAGCGGCGCGACGCAGGCCAATCAGATCCTGCTCAACCAGAACCCCGGTGACGGAAGCTTCGGCTTCGATGTCGGTCTCGACGAGCTCGGCCCGGACTCCGATGTGAGCAATGCGGTCGCTGTGGCGGACATCAACGGCGACATGGCGCCCGATGTCGTGTTCGGAAACGCCAGCCCGAACCGGGTATTCACGAACGGTGGCGGTGTTTTCTCTGAAACCGACACGCTGGGCGACGCGGATACCGTAGATGTTCTTTTGATCGATCTTTTCGGTGACGGCTTGCCGGAGCTCGTGGTGGCGAACTCAGATGGAGACGCCGAGGTCTTTGCTAACGTCAACGGAACCTTCCAGAAAGAGCTGGATCTACCGACTGGACCGGCGACCTCAATCGCAGCCGGCGACCTCGATGGTGACGGCGACATCGATCTGGTACTCGGGCGCGACCAGGCTGTCGACGGCATTCCGTCCAATCTACTGCTTATGAATACGTCAATGGACGGGGCAGGCAGCTTCTTCCCCGCCGGCGGGCTCGGGGCTTCCCCCAGCGTCGACATGCTCGTGCTGGATCTCGACGACGACCTGGATCTCGACATCATATCGATCAACGCGACGGGCGGGCACCAGATTTACGTCAACTCCGGTAATGGCCAGTTCACTCTGCATCCCGAGCTCTTCGCCAGTGCGGGCGCTCTCGCCGCTGCGGCCGGCAAGTTCAGCCTGGACGATCGCACCGACGTAGCCGTCATTGGTGCTGCCGGCAGCGACATCTTCTTCAACGATGGTCTCGGAAACCTCGGCCTGGGCGACCTTGGACCCCCGATCATCCAGCGAATCGGCGCCGCCGAGGTCGCATTGGCGGTAGAAGATCCGTACGTCGACGCCGGCGCCACTGCTATTGACGATGTGGACGGCGACCTGACCGGGCTGCTCGTTGTGAATAACCCGGTCGACACGGCGGTGGTGGGAACGTACACCGTGACCTACACCGTCAGGGATTCGTCCGGAAACGCCGCCGCTCCCGTCACTCGCACTGTCACGGTCGGCGTGAACACACCGACGGGCGGCGGTGGCGGTGGCGCCGCCGGCCCGTGGCTCATCAGCTTTCTCACCTGCTTGGCCGGCATCCTAAGGACGCAGCGCGGCTCACGACGATCCCGCAGTTTTCGCCGTCCTGGAGAGAGTCGGTCATGAACCCGCGCTGATCCCCCGGCCTCACGGGCCGGGGGTTTTGTTTTTTAACCCCACCCGCCCGGTCCCAGCGTTCTTAGTGGCATGCAACAGGCAAAGGAGCCGGTTATGTTGACTAAGACCCACCGACCAGCAAGAGGACTCAACGTCGTTTTCGGACTCGCCGCGGCCTGGACGTTGGCTGCGGGCAGCGCCAGCGCCCAGGGCGGCGAAGAAACGGCGATCACCATCTACTCCACTGCGCAGCCGGGCGCCGTTTCGCCCGAGCTGTATCGACCGGTGCCCGGCCAAGGGAGTCATCGGGGCCAGTCCGTGCCGGGATACGCCATGATCCGGCACATGCGCAGCGTCAATCTCGCCGTGGGACTCAACAGGTTGAACTTCACGGACGTCGCCGCCTATATCGATCCGACCACCGTGAGTTTCGAATCCCTCACGGCGCCCGAGTCGACGCGTGTCGTCGAACAGAGTTTCCAGTTCGACCTCGTGAGCGCACAGAAGCTGATGGAGCGGTACATCGACCAGGTGATCACGGTCGATCAGGTGTCTGGCAACGATCTACGCCAGATCGCCGGGAGGCTCTTGAGCACCGAAGGGGGGCTGTTGCTTGCCGGTGATGACGGTCAGATCCACGCCATCCGCAACTACCACAACATCCACTTTCCCGAGCTGCCGGGCGGCCTGATGACCCGACCCACCCTCGTCTGGGACCTGACGGCAGACCGGGCGGGCGAACACGACACGCGCGTCACGTATCAGACCTCCGGGCTGACCTGGTGGAGTGACTACAACCTCGTTTTCAGCGAGGGCGAGGACCCGAACAGCGGCTTCCTGGACCTCGGTGCGTGGGTCAGCATCCTGAATCGTTCGGGAGCGGGCTACCCCGATGCCCGCCTCAAGCTCATCGCGGGAGACGTCAATCGCGCCAAACCCGCCTCTCCGATGGTCAGGGATCAGATGCTCCGGTCCGCGATGGCCATGGAGGAAGATGCAGCCGCGGGTTTTGCACAGAAGAGCTTCTTCGAGTTCCATCTCTACACGCTGGGTCATTCCACCACGATCCCCGACAACTCGACGAAGCAGCTCGAGCTCTTCCCGAAAGCCCAACAGATCCCCGCCAAGAAGCTGCTGGTCTACTACGGCCTGGAGCCCCAGTACGGTTTCTACGGCAATCCGCACACGGATCGGGACCTCGGCCTGCCGATGAATACCAAAGTCGACGTCTATCTCGAGTTCGAAAACGACGAGGACCACGGCCTGGGGATCCCCCTGCCCTCGGGTCGAATCCGGGTCTCTCAGCTCGACGAGGCCGACGATAGTCTCGAGTTCATCGGCGAGGATGTCATCGACCATACGCCGAAGGACGAGACCGTCACCATCAAGCTGGGATCCGCCTTCGACGTGGTCGGCGAGCGACGGCAGGTCGATTTCAGGGTGAATTACGATGCGGAACGCATGGATGAAACGATCGAGGTAACGCTACGTAACCACAAAGACCAGGCCGTCGATGTCCTCATCAAGGAAACGATGTTCCGCTGGGTCAATAACGACATCATCGTTTCGAATCATGACTACGAGCGCCAGGACGCACGCACGGTGCATTTCCCGGTCCGTGTTCCCGCCGATGGTGAGACGGTGCTCCAGTATCAGGTCCGTTACACCTGGTAAGCGCTGTGGGAGCGGCCGGCCGGCCGCTCCCGGGCTACCGGAAGACGACAGTCCTACCGCCCGACAGGATGATCCGGCGTTCCGCCTGATAGCGAACCGCACGCGCCAGCACGACTTTCTCAATATCCCGCCCCACGGCGGCCAACTCGTCTTCGTCCATGCTGTGATCCACTCGCTCCACGTCCTGCTCGATGATCGGTCCCTCGTCAAGCTCCGCGGTGACGTAGTGAGCGGTCGCGCCGATGATCTTCACACCCTTGCGGTGCGCCTGGGCGTAGGGGCGGGCACCGGCGAAGCCCGGCAGGAATGAATGGTGAATATTGATGATCCGGCCCGGGAGGCGCTCACAAAGGTCTTTCGAGAGGATCTGCATGTAGCGGGCGAGCACCACGAAATCGACCCGCTCGGATTCAATCAGCTCGATCAGCCGGGACTCTTGCTGAGCCTTGTTCTCCTGGCTTACCGGCCAGTGGTGAAACGGAATCTGACTGGCCGCGACCAATTCCCGAGTGGTGTCGTGATTGGAGACCACCGCCACGATCTCGACATTCAGCTCACCGATGGCGTGACGGTACAAGAGATCCTGCAAACAGTGATCCAACTGCGAGACCAGGATGAGTACGCGCGATGGCACGGAACGGTCCCAGAGGCTCCAGTCCATTCTGAATTGCTCGCCCACCGGCGCAAATGCTGCCTCCAGGGCGGCGGCGTCCCGGACGCCGCCTGTGGCCTCGAAATGAATTCGCATACAGAAAAGCCCGGTCTGCGGGTCACCGAACTGGGCGCTGTCCAGGATATTGCAGTCGGTGCTCACGAGGCACCCGGACACCGCGTGGACGATCCCCCGCGTGTCCGGGCAGACCAGCGTCAGGACGAAGTCTTTTTTCATGGGGAGCTCAGGCGAGCGCCCGGCTCCGCTCGGCAGCGGCGCGGACGGCGCGTTTCATGAGCCCGGGCAGGCCATCGTTTCCCGCCAGCACCTCGAGCGCCGCTTCGGTCGTGCCGCCGGGGCTGGTCACCCGGCGTCGCAACTCGGCGGGATCGGCAGCGGAGTCCGCCGCATAGGCACCGGCGCCGGCCACGGTCGCGAGCGCCAGACGGCCTGCGAGCTCGCTGTCGAGCCCCATCTGGACACCCGCATCGGACAGGCACTCGATGAGGAGAAACACGTACGCCGGGCCGCTCCCGGATACGGCGGTCACCACATCCATCAAGGCCTCGTCATCGATCCATGCGACCTGACCCACCGCCGACATCAGCGTCTCGCACACGGCGCGCTGGGCCTGATGAACCGCAGCGTTGGCGACCAGCACGGTCATGCCCCGGGCAATCGCCGCGGGCGTGTTCGGCATGCCCCGCACGATCGCAGCCTCCTCGCCGAGCAGGCGCTCATACGCTGAAAGGGGCTTCCCGGCCGCGATGGACAGGAAGATGCGTCCACCGGCAAGATCGCGGTAGTCTGGCAGGACCGAGTCGAGCTGCTGAGGTTTGACGGCAAACACGATGACATCGGCTCCCACCGATCGATCCAGTTCTCTCGAGGCAGTGACGCCGAGAGACTCAACGACGGCGCGCGCCTCGGCATTCGGCTCCACGACATGAATGTCGCTCTGCGCCCAGCCCTCCGCGAGCCAACCCCGCAGGAGCGCCTGCCCCATGTTGCCGCAACCGGCCAGCAGGATCGTGCCCTGCCGACTCATGGCCGGCCTTCTGATCCGGCCTGAAGGGGCGCGGAGCGCACAACCGGATCCAGGATCGCCGTCGGATCGTGGAAGGTCTTGAGGTCCACGGCGCCTTCACTGTGCGCCACGACGCAGGTCACGGTGGCATCCCCCGCCACGTTCACCGCGGTGCGCAACATATCCAGCAGCCGATCCACGCCGATGATCAACGCGATACCCTCCACAGGCAGACCGACCTGACCGAGCACCATGGCCAGCATGATCAGGCCCGCGCTCGGAACGGCGGCGGTACCGATGGAAGCCAGGGTCGCCGTCAGAACGACCGCCAGGTAGTCGCCGAATACCAGATCCACACCATAAACATTGGCGATGAAGACCGTCGCGACCCCCTGCATGATGGCCGTACCGTCCATGTTGATGGTGGCGCCCAGGGGCACCGTGAAAGACGCGATCGAGTTCTTCACCCCCAGCCGCGTCTCGAGCGTGTTGAGTGTCACGGGGATCGTGGCGGCCGAAGACGAGGTGCTGAAGGCGAAGGACATGGGTGCGCGCATCTGGGTCAGAAACTTCAGCGGACTCATACCCGAAAGCCGCAGCAAGACGCCATAGGTCAGAAACAGTTGCAGCAGCAGGGCGACGATGACCAGAATGAAATAGCCCACCAGCGGCCCGAATATCTCCAGCCCCTGAACGGCGAAGGTTCGCGATATCAAGGCGAAAACACCGATCGGCGCCAGCTGGATGATCATGAGGACCATCTTCAGGATCACCTCGTTGAGATCGCTGAACAGCTGCACCACGGGCTTACCGCGCTCGCCCGCAAGATTGGCCGCGAAGCCGAACAACAGGGCGAAGACAATGATCTGCAGCATCTGCCCTTCCGCCATCGCCTGAATGGGGTTCTCGGGAAATATATTAATGAGGACCTCGGCGAGCGGCGGTGCCTCCCTTGGGACGTACTCCGTGAGTTCGCCGCTCAGCTCGAAACCGCTTCCTGGTGACACAAACCGGGCCAGGCTCAATGCCACCATGATCGCGATGGCAGTGGTCATCAGGTAGAGACCAAGGGTCTTGGCACCGATCCGGCCGATGGTCCTGAGATCCCCCATGGCGTTGACCCCACAAACCAGCGAGACCAACACCAGCGGCACCACCATGAGCTTGAGCATGGCCACGAATATGGCGCCCACCACATAGAACAACCCGTCCACCAGGAAGTCATTGACCCCCGGCAACGCGGGGCCGAACATGTTCAGCACAATCCCGAGCAGAACGCCGGCAAGCATGGAGAGCAGAATGCGTTGCGTAAAACTCATCCGAGCCCTTTCAGACACGACACTCTGGCAACCTAGCGGTTCCGGACAACGGGCGCAACCGCGGGCCAGACGTTTCCCCGGGGCGCTCGGCAGGAACCGGAAAGCGCCCTTAGCTTTGGTCTTATTTACTTTAATATCAGATGGTTATTCCCAAAACCTAGAAGATAATCTAACGCTGGAGCAACGCCTGGCCGCGCTGGAGTCCGGTCTCGCCACCCTGGACACTCGGCTTGCGACCCGAACCACACCGGGCGCGGGTTCTCTCGCGCCGTCGGCTGCGGGTCTCTCCGCCCAGGCGCAGATCGACGCGCTGGGCAGACAGGTGCAGGACTTGAATCGTGAGGTCGGAAACCTCCGCCGCCAGTTGGACAGGGTCACACGCGAAGCGGCGGCCGCACGTCGTGATGCCAGGGATGCGCTTTCGAGGCTTCGCTGAGGCCGGCGGTATTCAGCGGGACGGGAGCGCAATTCGGCGGCTGCGATTGTAGAAGCGCTGGATGAAGGTCCCGAACAACTCGTGGCTCAACGCTTGAGCGCGCTCCACGTACAGACGCGTATCCGCCCGGATCTGGTGTGGGTGGATAGCGCCTGCAAGTCCCTGGATTTCACGCACGTGCACCGGCGTTTCAAGCCAACGCTCTATGAGCGCCTCGTCGGCTTCGAGATGAAACTGCAGACCGTACGCGTGATCCCCGAACCTGAACGCCTGGTTCGCGCAATCCGCAGACTCCGCCAGATGGACGACGCCCTGGGGCAGGCTGAAGGTATCCCCATGCCACTGAAAGATCTTCTCTGTGCCGGCGAAACTGGAGAAGAGTGGGTCGACCTCCCCGGCCGGCGTCGGGGTGACGTCATACCACCCGATTTCCTTGACGGGGTTCTTGAAGACCCTGCCACCGAGCGCGACGGCTAAAAGCTGAGCGCCCAGACAGATTCCAAGGACAGGCATGTTGGCGTCGAGCGCCGTTCGAATGGCTTCGATCTCCACCGCCAGATGGGGATAGCGGTCCGTCTGGCCCACGCTCATCGGCCCGCCGAGAACGACCAACCCGTTGTACCGGCGGACGTCCGGCAGGGGATCCGTCAAGCGGGCGAAGTTCACGTAACGGAGTCGAAATCCCGCGGCTCGAAACTGTCCATCCAACGTGCCCAATGGCTCGAACGGAACGTGTTGAAAGACGAGGAGCTTGCGCATGACCCTGAAAGCTTAGCAAGGATTGCGGACGCCAGGCCGGCAAACGACTCAGTCGATGAGCTTGCGACGGACGTCCTGTGGGCGCACCGCCAGCAGGCTGGGGCGCGGCGCGGCCGTCCCGCCGTCTGGCCAGTTGCTCACGGGTGCCTCGACTGTGCCACCCTCGCCCGGATGCTGGATGCTCAGCAACAGGTTTCTCCCGTCTGGTGTCACCTCGCACCCCGTCACTTCACAGCCGACCGGACCGCTCATGAACTGACGAACCGCGCCTCGACCGGCCCCTGCCGTCGGACAGACGTAGCAACCATCATTGTTGCCTCCGGGTTGTTCGCCATCCGTTGTGATCCAGAGATTGCCAGCATCATCGAACGTCAGGTTATCGGGCGCGGCGAGCGCGCTCACATCGTCGGGATACGCGTACCCCGCGAAATACGTGCTCTGTGAGTCCAGCGCCACGGCACGGGCATCCAATGTCGTGAGGAATCGACCGCCCGCCGGATCACCCGCCAGCAGGAAAATCTCCCAGCGAAATCCCGTGGCCGCAGCATCGGCGCCTCCCTCGGAGAACTCGACGATATGGCCCCAGGGATTGGGCGCCCGGGGATTCGGCGCATCCACGCCGACGCTGACCGTGCGCCCGGCGGACTCCACCTCACCCGACTCCCGGTCCGGATTGCGCGTGCATGCCAGATAGACTTTGTGCGTGCGCGGGCTGACGGCGACGTCTTCCGGCCGGTCCATCGGCGTTGCACCGACGCGATTGGCAGCCTCCCGGCACCGCAGCACGACGTCGCCCTGGGAAGTGAAACCGTTCTCCGGCGTCAGCGCGGGGTGCTCGCGCCAAACCAGAGGCACCCATTCGCCGCTGCCGTCCTCGTTGAATCGGGCCACGTGGAGCGTGCCCGAATCCAGCAGGTCCGCATTGGCCTCCGGACGCTCGGGGTCGAACGCATCTCGAGTCACGAACTTATAGAGGTACTCGAACGCCTCGTCATCTCCCATATAGACGACGACCCGGCCATCCGGCGCGACCACCGTGGTGGCACCCTCATGCTTAAAGCGGCCCAGCGCGGTCCGCTTCTTGATGGGTTTCGACGGATCCCGCGGGTCCATCTCGACGATCCAGCCGAATTTGAACGGCTCTCTCGGATGCAGCGCGACATCGAACCGTGGATCGACGAACTCCCAACGGAACCGGCTCTCGCGACCCCTTGGCCGAAAGCGGTTGTGGGTCCGTTCCTCATCGGGCGTGAAGCGGGCGGCTCTGCGATTACCGAAGAAATCTTCCGCGGCCTCCTCGGCCGTGAGATAGGTGCCCCAGGGCGTGACCCCCGCCGCACAGTTGTAGAAGGTCCCGTTGACCCGCGTCCCCGTGTCGTCCTGGGCCGTTTTGAGAAGCTCGTGCCCGCGCGCAGGTCCGGAGAGCTCCATCGGGGTGTTGGCGGTGATGCGTCGGTTGAAAGGGGAATCCGTTTTCAATGCCCAGTCCGTAGCGGACTGAAAATGGGCAATGCTGACACCCACCGCGGCCTGCATGAACGCGACGCACTGGGGGTGACTCCGAATGAAGTCCGCCGCCGCGCCTGCCTGCTGAGCCGCCCGATAGCCTGGGAACAGGAGCTCCGGATTGGGATATTCATGATTGACACAAACCAGGAGCTCGCCCCCGCCGATCTCCAGCACGCCTAACCCGTCGCAGTTGTAACCGAACTGTCGTTCCTGGTCCCGCGCCGCGGCCGGCTCGAGAAGGCCACCACCCGCGACCGCTGCCGGGTCGAGGGCGGGTGTGTCGGGGAACAGCGGATCGCCCCAGCGGAGCAGGATATCCGTGCGATAGCCCTCCGGCACGATCACCGTGTCCTCCCGCGAGGGTGACACGGTCTCGAAACCCAGGCGCGCTGCGGATGCCGGTCGCTGCACCACAGAGGTGCAGCCGGGCGTCAGCGCCGAAAGGATTGCCAGCTCTGAGCCACCGGCCAGCAACCGCCGCCGACTCAGGCGGCGATGCCAGAGAGAGATCGGTGTTGTGTCGTCAGCGAAACCCATGGAGCTTGTTACCAGCGCCCGTTTTCCGGTCTAAGACGAGGGGTATGTTAGCCTATGCGCCCTGAAAACAAACCCGCTCGCTCACGCGAGAAACGGAACCGACCAGATGGCAGATGAACAACCAACAGAGACTGACATCCAGATGGAGATCGCCGATCTCTATCGGGAGGACACCTATACGGATCGACGCGTGGGTACACTGCAGATACTGACCCCGGTCAAGGGAGACGGCACCGCCGATGGCACCCGTCAAGTCGTCTATGTCGGCCAGACGCAGATCCTGACGCCCGCGGGCGCGCTGCCGCTGAGCTTCGAGGTGGAAGCGGCCTCTCTCCAGGAAGCCGTCGAGAAGTTCGGCGAGGGCGCGAAGGCAGCGCTGGCGAATGCCATGCAGCGGCTCGACGAAATGCGGCGCGAAGCGGCGTCCTCCATCATCGTGCCGGGTAGCGGGGCACCGGGGGGAGGTGTGCCCGGCGGGGGGTTTCAGGTCCCGTAACGAACACCCGGAGGACCGGTGAAAGCGCTTCTGAAAGACCCATTGCTGCACTTTCTCGCGCTGGGACTCGGCTTGCTGGTCCTGTTTCAGCTGACGGGAAGCCAAGGGGGGCGAGACAACGAGGTCGTCATCGATCGCGAGGCGCTCCTCACCTTCCTGCAATACCAATCCGTCGCGTTCGATCGGGAGCAGTTCGAACTGTTCCTGGACGACATGACCCCCCGGGAGACCGAGGACCTGATCGAGGAAGCGGCGCGGGAGGAGATCCTTTACAGGGAGGCGCTGGCGCTGGGGCTCGACCGGGACGACTACATCATCCGCAGCCGATTGGTTCAGAAGCTCCGCTACCTCTCCGAGGGGTTCGCGCAAGCCGATCTGGCACTCGGCGAGGATGAGCTCCAGGCTTACTTCACTGCGAATCGCGACAGCTATGACTTCGATCCTCATATCACGTTCACCCACGTTTTCTTTAACGCGGAGCGCCGGGGGCGTGAGGAGGCCCTCCGTCTGGCCGAAGAGAAACTGCCGGAGTTGAACGCGGCCGGTGTGCCCTTCGAGGAAGCGTCGATGCACGGCGATCGCTTTCCGTACTTCGTCAATTACGTGGAGCGTCCGCCCCAACTGATCGCCAGCCATCTGGGCGGCGACGTGGCCGAGGCGCTGTTTCAGCTGCCTGCGAACGAGAACCTCTGGCACGGACCGTTCGAGTCGAGATTCGGTTTTCATCTCGTGTTGATCACGCGCCAGGAACCGGAGCGCGCCCCGTCATTCGCGGAGGTTCGAGACCGGGTCGCGGCCGACGCGCAAGCCGAACGGGCGAGAGAGCAGACCGAGGCCGCCATCCAGGACATCATGGCCCGCTATGATGTCGTCGTCAGCCCCGATCTTGCCAGCCCCGACCCAACGATGGAGCCATGAGACGGGCCCTCGCCCTCGTGGGTCTATGGTCGGCCCTCCTGGCGCCGACAGCGTTCGGCCACGACCTCCGCCCCATCTTTATCGACGTCTCACAGGCGTCCCTGGACTCAGTTGCGCTGCGTTGGAAGGTGCCGGCCTCGGTCCCGAGGCCTCAAGTGCCGCTGGTCTCCCTGTCGGCGGGCTGTCAACCCGAGAACGAGCCGCAGGTGGGATTGCGGGGCGACAGCTACCAGGGTGATCGCGCCTACCGGTGTGCAACGGACCTCACGGGCGAGGTGCTGTCGCTGGATTTTCCGGGTGCGAATCCGTCGTTAACCACTGTCATCCGGATACAGACCCATGAGGGACAGCTTTTCTCCGGCCTGCTCCCGCCAGGGGAATTAGCCTGGGAGATCCCCGCGGCCCCGGGACGCTGGGAGGTGGCGCATAACTATACCGAGCTGGGATTGGAGCACATCTGGCTGGGTTGGGATCATCTGATGTTCGTGGCACTGCTGGTGTTGGTAGCCCGCACGGGGCGTCGGACGCTGATCACCGTGACCGGCTTTACGCTGGCGCACTCGCTCACGCTGGCGTTGTCCACCCTGGACCTGGTGTCACTGCCGATACCCGCGGTGGAAGCCGCGATCGCACTGAGTATCGTCTTTGTCGCCACCGAAATCGCACGGGGTAACGAGGCGACGCTGACTTACCGCTATCCGGTCCTGGTGGCGAGCTCTTTCGGGCTGCTGCACGGATTCGGATTCGCCAGCGTGCTGCGCGAAGTCGGCCTGCCCACCGCGGAGCTGCCCACGGCTCTGCTGTTTTTCAATGTGGGGGTCGAGATCGGTCAGGTCGCCTTCGTGCTGGTCATCTTCGGAATCGACCATGCGGTGCGCAGAGCCGGCCAGGGCGCCAACGGCCGTTTCGGGACCTTCAGCGTGTCCGACTCGAGAACGGGCATGCTGACGGCCTACGCGGTGGGGGCCGTGGCGAGTTTCTGGACGCTCGAGCGCGTCCTGGCCTTCTGGGTCTGAGCCGCGCGCCCGGCCCTCGGCGCTAAGTCGTCACCCGAGCTGCCCCCTGCGCCGCCGGATAATATTCCTTCCTGACGAGAAACACGGCTATCAACGGCGGCAGCGCCATGATCAGATGCTGGATCTCCGCGTTCAGGCTCGGTGCGGCCAGTGCGGCCATGAACGGCGTCCCCGCCCAGAACGGTGCATAGAAGCCCAACAGCAGGACCAGCATGACCCACCAGGTCATGGGCGCACGCAGTCGTTCCGGCGCCCACAGCAGCATCAGCACCCCGATCATCGCGCCGAAGTCCCCAAAGATTTCCCGGAAGAAATGGTGCCAGCTGTGGGTCGTGGCGAGCGGACTCTCGGGCGTCATCAGAAACAGGTCGCTCCCGATGTGCGACCAGGTGAAGTAGACGCTCCTCAGACCAATCACGAAGCCAAGGATCGTCAGGGCCCTGGCGATATTCATTCGGGTCAGGTATTGCTGCATGGGCGCGTTCCTTTCATCTGCCTTAGTGAAAGTCTAGCAGCCAAGCATGGTTGCCCGAAAAAGGAAGGTGTACCGCCAGATAGCTCCACGACGGCGAGGCCGGCCCTGGACAGGGTGGCTTGTTATTAATCATCTGATTAATTAATATTCACCTCATGGCTACGACCCGCCCCGATTCGCCGCCCCGAGGTCCCGGGCGCCCCCGCACGGAGCACTCGGTGGACGCCCGGCACGCCCTGATCGAGGCGGGCCGGGAGTTGTTCGCGCAGGCGGGCTTCGATGGCGTCTCAACGAAGCGCCTGGCGGAGAGCGCAGGCGTCAACCCCGCCATGATTCACTACTATTTCGGGGACAAGGCGGGCCTGCAGGACGCGGCGTTTCGGGAGGGCCTGCAGCCGGTCGTGCAGATGCTCGCGGAATTCTCCGAGCGCAGCGCCGAACCCACCTCGTTGGCCGAGTTCTTCAACGCCTATATCCGTACTCTGGCCGCCAACCCATGGCTTCCGAAAATGATCGTGCGGGACGTCCTGCCCGACGGCGGGCGGCTGCGGCCGCTCTTCGTTCAAACCATCGGCTCGCGGGTCGGCCCCGCAGTCATGGGCCTGGTGGCATCGGCCCAGGCTCGGGGCGAACTGGCGGACGATCTCGACCCCATGCTGGCCACGCTGTCCGTCGGCAGCCTGGCCGTCTTTCCCTTCCTGGCCTGGCCCATCGCAAGCCAGGTACTCGGCGTTCAGATGAGTGATGCTTTCGTGGATCGGCTGGTAGCGCACACGGTTGCGCTCTTCTATCACGGTGCGGGGACGGGACATGAGTAGACAGCCGCTTCTTCTGCCATTGATCTTTGCCCTGGTGGCCCTCTACGGCTGTGAGTCGAGCGACTCGCCCCTGCCGGCCGTGGGGACGCTCGAAAGGGATCGCATCGCGCTGATTGCCGAGGCCGACGAGCCCATTGTGGAGATCGCCGTCACCGAGGGCGACTCGGTCACGGCGGGACAGCTGGTTATGCGTCTCGACACCGCCAACCACGAGGCGCAGCTGGCCGGTGCCCGGGCGGCGCTGGCAAGGGCCGAGCAACGGCTCGCGGAGCTCATTCGTGGACCCCGACGGGAACGAATCGTCGAAGCCCAGGCTCGGGTCGACGGCGCGCGAGAGAACCTCGGGGCTCAACGCCGGGAGTACGATCGCGTCGCAGCGCTGGTGGAGGACAACCTGCTCAGCCCCTCAGCCCTGGACGCCGCCTACGCCCGTCGCGAGCTGGCGGAGGCAGCCTTCGAGGAGGCTCAGGCCTTGCTCGATGAGCTGTTGGAGGGAACGACCCAGGAGGAGCTCGGCCAGGCGCAGGCCGCCGTGGACGAGGCGAGCGCGGCGTTCGATCGACTCAAGATATCGGCGGATCGGATGGACGTGCGCGCGCCGCGCACGGGCATCGTTGAGGTGCTTCCCTATGAGCTCGGCGAGCGACCCCCGAAGGGGGGCACGGTCGCCCTGCTCCTCGCCGACTCGGTCCCCTATGCCAGGATCTACGTGCCGGAGCCCGTGCGCACACGAGTCGTGCCGGGCCTCCAGGCGGTCATCCGGGTGGACGGGCTTGATCGCGATCTGGCGGGCACGGTTCGATTCGTCTCATCCGATGCCGCATTCACGCCCTATTTCGCACTCACCCAACGTGATCGAAGCCGACTCAGCTACCTTGCAGAGGTCACCGTCACGGACCCGGCGGCGGGAGATCTGCCCACGGGGCTGGCGGTGGAAGTCGATTTTCCATCCCTCACCGACTGAGACCGTGAGCGCCTCCGCCGCCATCTCGACCCGTAACCTCACCCGCCGGTTCGGTTCGGCGGTCGCCGTTGATCACCTGGACCTCGAGATCCCCGAGGCACAGATTTACGGTTTCCTGGGCCCGAATGGATCCGGCAAATCGACCACCTTCCGGATGCTCTGTGGACTGCTCCGCCCGACAGAGGGTGAAGTCAACGTCCTGGGCCACCAGGTGCCCCGCGACGCCGAGCGTATCCGCAGCCTGATCGGCTACATGACCCAGCAGTTCTCTCTCTATCGCGATCTCAGCGTCATGGAGAACCTCCAGTTCATGGGGCAGATCCAGGGGCTGTCGCGGCGCGATCGACGGCAGCGGATCAGGGAGAGCCTCGAGACCTATCAGCTCGAGCGCTTTGAAAAACGCCGACCCGAGAATCTGAGCGGTGGCGAACGCCAGCGCCTGGCGCTGGCCGCCGCCCTGCTCCACCGGCCGCCGATTCTGGTCCTGGATGAGCCGACCAGCGCCGTGGACCCCCAGACCCGGCGCGATTTCTGGGAGACGCTGTTCGAGCTGATCGATCAGGGCACGACCATCCTGGTGTCCACCCATTACATGGATGAGGCCGAGCGCTGCCATCGACTGGCGATTCTCGACCGGGGTCGATTGGTCTGCGAAGGAGAGCCTCTCACCCTGATGCAGAACATCGGGGCGACCGTCGTGGAGATCACGGGTCCGGACCTCAAGGCGATTCGACGCTCGCTGACGGGTCTCAACGCCGTTTGGAATCTCACCCAGCTCGGCAGCCGCCTGCACGCGCTGCTCGACCCCGGCATCGAGCGGCCCGATGCCGTCATCCGCGAGGTACTCGCCACGTCCAATGTCGAGGGTACTGTCGTTACGGCCGACGCCGGGTTGGAAGACGTCTTCGTCGCCGCCACGGGACGGAACCGCCAATGAGGGCCCTGCAACGTATTGCGGCGGTTGCCCAGAAAGAGATCCGGCAACTCGCGCGCGACCGCCTCACGTTCGCCATGGTCATCGGGATTCCCATGATTCTGATCGTGCTGTTCGGTTACGCAATCAACATGGACGTTCGAAACCTGCGTGCCGGTATCGCGGATCAGGCGGGCACGCAGAACTCCCGTTGGCTGGTTTCTGAACTGGTGGCGACTCAGGTCATCGCACCCGTTCGCTGGGCAGCAACCGCTGAGGAACTGGAGCAGCAGTTGCTCCGCAACGAGATCGTCGTCGGCATCCTGATCCCGAGAGATTTCGAACGCCGCCTCCAGGATCCCACGCGCCCGGCCGGCCAGCTCCTCGTGGACGCAACGGACCCGCTGATTCCCGGTGTCGTCTCCGCGATTGCGGACATACCCTTCGACCCCAGGCTCGCTGCTCCGCGTATGATTCCGCGCACCGGTCGGGCCACCGACAGCCCGTTGTTCTCCATGCGACCGTTCTATAATCCGGAAGGGCGCTCGGCCGTCATGATCGTGCCGGGCACCATCGGTGTCATCCTGACGTTCACCATGGTGCTCTTCACCTCCATTGCCATCGTGCGGGAACGCGAACGGGGCAACCTGGAGCTGCTCATCACCACGCCGGTACGCACCATCGAGCTCATGGCCGGCAAGATAATTCCCTATATCCTCATCGGACTCCTTCAGGTCACGTTGATTCTCTCAGCGGGGGTCTTCCTGTTCGACATTCCGCTACGCGGCAGCCTGGTCGACTTGTACGTCGCCTCGCTGGCCTATGTCGCCGCGACCCTGGGTTTCGGACTCTTGATCTCCACCATCGCGAAAATTCAATTTCAAGCCTTTCAGCTGACCTTCTTCGTACTGCTGCCGTCGATACTGCTCTCCGGTTTCATCTTTCCTTTCGACGGCATGCCACGGCCGGCCCAGTACCTCGCGCAGGCGTTACCGCTCACGCATTTCGTGATCCTGGTCCGGGGGATCCTGTTGAAGGGCGCAGAGCTGGGAGATCTGGTGGCGCCGCTGCAAAAGCTCGGCGTCCTGTTCGCGCTTTCCATGACGCTGGCCATCGCGCGATTCCGCAAGCGCCTGGATTAGGAACACAGTTGAAGTAGTATCTATAACCTCTTATTTTAATGAGTCTTTTGTACCACCCAAGAGAGCACCGCTAAGACTTCTCTTCCACCGCGAGCGGGGGGATCGAGCGCTTCGCGGATTTCTGGACCGCGAGAAAGATGCCCGCAATCACCAGACAACCGCCGATGAGGTGGTACCCGAACAGGCGCTCGCCCAGAAACACGATCGCTAGCCCCGCGCCAAAAACCGGAATGAGATTCAAGAACACGGCGGCCCGATTCGCGCCCACGGATCGGATCGCGGCATTCCAGAGATAGACGGCGAGCACGGTGGAACCCATCCCCAGGTAGACCACCGCGCCCAGGGTGGCGGGCGACGATTCGAAGGATCGGATGTACACCGCCTCGATGATGTACAGGGGCAGCCCGCACCCTACCCCGGCAGCCGCGATCAGGAAAAGCAGAACCTCCGGACTGGGCAGGTGCGTCGTTCGGTGCAGCTCAACGGCGTACGCGGACCAGCACATGACGGCGCCGAGCATCACGAGGTCGCCGATGTTGATGTTCAGCTGCAGTAGCACGCCCAGGCTTGCCTGAGAGGCCATGACGATGATGCCGAGAAACGCCGACACGATCCCCAGTGTCTGCATGGGCGAAAGCCGCTCACGCACGAGGAGTAACGCAACCAGCGCCGTGACGGCGGGCTGAGTGCCATTGATGACCGTCGCGTTGATCGCGGTCGTGTAGTTGACCGCGACCACGGACAACGTGGTGCCCGCCGCCATGTACCCGCAGATCCGGTAGACGGAACGCCGCGCCTGTGGCTTCAACGGCAGCTCCTCGTAAAGCCTTCGCGCAACGAAAGGAAGCAGCACCAGCGCAGCCACAACCCAGCGCCAGAAGGTCAGCGCCATGGGCGGCGCAAGCTCGTGCACCCCCCGGGCCACGACCAGCGCTCCTCCCCAGAGGGCCATGTTGAGCACCAGAACGGCATAGGCGGAGGAATGAGAAATCATGGGTCAGGCATCCGGATCGGCCACCGAGAG
>Ga0224508_10001491_pt1 | contig 20956 bp, 15 predicted proteins | sample SF_Jan12_sed_USG_4_FD_170157 | JGI IMG/M metagenome (GOLD analysis project Ga0224508, IMG submission 170157) | Sediment microbial communities from San Francisco Bay, California, United States - SF_Jan12_sed_USGS_21 | ecosystem: Environmental > Aquatic > Marine > Sediment | place: USA... | reverse complement strand
GCCATATTGAAATCTGAAGAAGAACACGTCGATTGGCTGGAGACACAGCTCGGGCTCATCGACAAGATCGGCCTGGAGAACTACCTGCAGTCCCAGACCTGAGCACCAGGCTCGCCCAGCGTTACATCACGGCAGAATCTGCCATGTACGTCTGATCCAGATGTCTTGATATCACGGAGATCAATTCGTTTCGATCTTCTTCGAAGACTTGTATGTGTTCGATGTTAGGCAAATGATCGAGTGTCAGGAGATTGCCGAATTCGATTCCACGGAACATGGCAAAGAACTGGTTTCTATGGTTGAACACATTGAGCCGCCCGCCCGTATAGATGTATTGCATGTTAACGCCGCGGCGAATCAGCTCCTTGAGAATCCGTTGCGCCACTGAATGCTCCATGTACCGATAGTCGATCAGTTCTCCCTCAAAACCCTCGATCTGGGACTGGGCAGGTCCACCAGCCACAATCCGGATAATTCCGAAAACGCGCAGGCGTTTGTATATGACGCGATTGATGAAATGCCGACTGAGATACCTGCGGAACCGCGACTCAGTCAACACTGTGCAGATTATCTTCCGCTAGAACCGCATTGGTGATTCCGGCCATCGCTTCGACTGTAGGATTGTGCAACTCGGCGCGGAGCGTGCCAGCCTGGTCCAGCAAGAACATCTGAGTCGAATGCACCACATTATATGAGTTGCTCGCACCCCGCGTTTCGCCCTTATAGAAAGACGCTCGAAACGCCTTGGCAATCTTCCTTACGTCGTCGGGATCTCCCGTTAGCCCGATGAATACCTCGGAAAATTGCTGTAAGTACTTCTTCATTACGGCGGGCGAGTCGCGCTCACCATCGACACTGATCAATGTGAAATTGACCCGGTCCGGGCCCACGAGACCGGATCGTTCGAGTTGCCTGAACTTGGCCATTGCAGCAGGACAAACACTATTTCAGCACATTTCGCCACCGTGTAGCCGCGGACGAAATACCGATGTGACTGGACAATTAGGAATGATGCACCGGTCAAAGCACAGACGGTATCGGTTGTCCTTGCTCATTTTCGATGCCGAGGCCATGCTAATCGACAAGAATGTCGCTGACGTTTCGGCCACACAAGGTGTTGCTTTCGACCTGGGTGCCCAAAAATGTTTGCTTCGGGTGCCTATCTCCATCGATCGACCCACGCATCACCAAAACGCAAAAGCCTCGTCTAGACGAGGCTTTCTGGTCGGCTGAGTATTAAGAGCCAAATCCTGGTAGCGGGGACGCGCTTTGTACGTTAGCAAGGTTCCCAGAGCCGGTCGCTATCTTGGAGGTTCCGCTCTTGGCCGCCTAGCGGGCGCCCCGCCCCGCGAATGACCGCTTTTCCCGAAAGCAGACGACTTGGCGTTGGGCTTTTCAGGCAAACTGACGAAGTACGAGTATCGTCCACCCGATGCCGCGCAATCAGACTGCAAATTCCGCCGTTGTCGAGTCACTCTACTTGGGGAAGCGATACTGAAGAAATGGTTCGTGTGCCGGATCAGGCAACTCTAGTTGAATTTTCGGGCTTACCTACTTCTTCAAAATCAGGGTCGATAGCGCGTTTTCCTACGCTGATAAAGTAAGCAGTCCAATTTACGAGCCCAACCAGCTTTGCGCCGTCTTCAAAGAAGTGCAAGTAATAATCAAACGGCTTGAAAACATCCAGAGCAACAGAAATTGTGAAGAAAAATAGAGAAAATACTATCAGCCGATAATTTGTTACCAGAATGGTCCGATGAAAACCGAATAAGTATGCAAGTGTAATGACGACGTAGCTGCCCAGCACGAAGTTCTGAGGAATCCCGAAATGCGGAAGTACTTTCTCGTGCAGTAAGAACATATCATCAAGGGCAAGATACAGCGTAAGAACACCCGAAATTAGGAGAAATCGTCTGAATCTGTTGTCGACGATACTCCGCGGGAGGACTTTCCCGCAAAAAAAGCAGACGCTTGCCGCACCTGACCAAAGAAGGATGCCTACTTGAGAAAGGAATCCGGTATATACAGTCACTTCTCCAAAGTCGGCGGGATCTCCTGTCAATCGCACGATCGGAACATCTTTTCACAAATGTAGAAACAAGACTGCACCGAGGAGTACCGCCGATATAATTGTCGTTACCACGAAAGGGCGATTATTTGCACGCAATTCTGTCTCCTCACATTTCAATAAGTCCTTCGAAATTTCCCACCCAATACGCCTGCTGATTTGTCATTTCACCTGCTAGGCGTGCGTCAAACGGAACAAACGCTCGGAAGCAGAGAAGCAAAATCTCATGTTAGCAGCCAGCCCAGAACCTTTTTTAATTCACGGTGAAATATCCACATCGGATCGGGAGCCGATAGCTATAACAGAAACTAATTGGGCTTTTCTAATGTCCGCTATGAGTCATTAGCGGTAATTCAAGAGTCTAGCAGCCGAATGGCAGCTTTCGGGTGGCGAGCGGACATCCATAATTGACTCGTGGCAAGAATAAAGCCGGCCCCATGACTGGGTCCGGCCTGTTTTCCTGGTAGCGGGGGCGCGCTATGTGCTGTTCCGACGGTCCGGACTCGGGTCCGCTTGAAATAGATCGAAACCCCGAATCCAGCCTTTTCCGTGCCTTGATTGGCATTTATTTGCAACAGTGGTCGCTTACGCTACAGGGATGCTCCTATACTGATGATTGCAGCGATCCTGCAGATCGCTGTACATAAACCCTGACATTCAAATTCGCGACATGGACTTGGACAGCGAGACGCCGCAAAAAATAGGAATCTGGTCCTTTCCGCTGGACTGTGCGGTCGAGTTGTTGCCGCTCGCTGAGCGTCTCCTATCTGCAGAAGAGCGAACACGCGCTAGCCGCTTCCATTTGGACCAGCACAGACGCAGGTTTGTGGTGAGGCGAGCAATGCTCCGTGTGGTGCTTGCCCACCTTACTGCAGCAAGGCCGTCTGAGATTCAGTTCATCGTGGCGAACCATAAAAAGCCCAGGCTGGTAACCCGGGATTCCTCAATTGAGTTTAGCAGTGGTCACAGCGAAGATTGTGGCGTCGTCGTCACTGGTCAGGTACCGCTTGGTGTGGACATCGAGGCGCTTGGACGTCCGATAGACTACCTTGGCATTGCAGGCCGCTATTTTGCTGACGAAGAGTACGCGGACATACAGCGCATTCCCGGATGTGCACGCCGCATCGGCTTCTTAAATTGTTGGACCGGCAAAGAAGCATACGTCAAGGCGCTCGGCGTCGGGCTCAGCAAGTCGCTTCGCAGCTTCGCAGTACAATGCGCGCCGGACGAGCCGCCGGGATTGAGGTGGGACAACGATACGCGCACGCCCTGCTCTGAGTATCATTTTCTCCGATACACCGATGACGAGTATGTCGTGACTGTTGTCCTGACCGATCTTACGGGAGTGATCGAGCCCGATTTCCATTCGCTTAGCCCTACATCTTTACAGGCACTCAGACCACAAAGAAACGCGCCTGAAACGATTTGGAGGCCGTCTCCCTAGGCAATTTTGCAGCCCAATAAGCAAAATGCGCGTACGCACTTGACCACTTCGAATCAGAAAAATGCTCGCTCGAGCAACCAGTAGGCGGCGACCGCGACAATCACTGCCGATCCTCCCTTGACGACCACAGGTATGAACCAACTCTTGTCTCTCACCAAATACAGCAGCGGAAAGACGACAATGACAATCGCGAGTTGGCCAAGCCCCACGCCAACATTGAAATACAACACAACCGGCAACGCGTTGACCATACGAAAGGCCAAATGTCCCATCGCGGCCGCGAACCCAAGGCCATGAAAAAGCCCAAAGATAAAAATCACGATCCAGCGCCCCGGCATAAAGGGTCGAACGTTATGCACGGCTATCACGATAATCGACAAAGCTATAACCATCTCGACCGGGCTATTTGGCAGATTGACGATCTCGAGAGCCGCCAGGCCCAACGAGACCGAATACGCAACCGTGAATACGGAGACGACTCCGAACGCGTTTAAGAACGCTTTTGAGAATCGCTTTTCCGCAACCCAACCTGAGCCGGTTCGCACCAAAACTGACGTCAACAAAAGACAAACCAAGAACAGATTGTGATCGAAGCCGATCAGTATGTGCCAGGCGCCCTGCCAGAGAAAATCCCGCTTCTCGAGCAGTCCCGGTACATTTACGAGGTCGAGTTCCTGCACCTCCTTGTCGGGCCCGAAGACCAGCGCCGTGTACTCCTCCCCCAAGTCGGCATCGGTGACCGCATTGCGTTCAATAAGCAGCAATCCTCTGTGGCGATCCCGGTCGAAGAAAAGCGCCTGGCGGATTGTCAGTCGCTGCGGAATCTCTGCCGGCCAATTCGCCTCAAAGTAAAGCTGCAGAAAACTCGTTCTCTTGAGTGCAAGGATCTCAGCACTCTGGTACTTCAAGTTTAAGGGGACTCCACGCTCGTGAACTTCAAAGTGCTGCGTTATGTAATCCAGAATCGAGGAGATGCCTTCATCGTCGGGAACTCCGTCCTCAAGCTTCAAGCCGAACCAAGACTCCAGCTCCTGCTCATTGAGCTCCAGGCGAACCCTTAGCGCGTCATCGTCGACATTCAGGAAAGCGTAGTTCTCACCTGTTGTATGAGCTTGAGCAGATTGTGCGAAGAGAGCCAGAAGAATAACGGCGCATAGTCTTGTGGCCAGGTCGCGCGGATTTGTCAACTGTCTCCCCCATTATTCGACACGTCACACGCCAGAATCTTGAGCCGTGCACCGGCGCAAAGTGATAGTCTAATATACCTCGCATCCACACGTCGTTCTATCAAACGCATTATGACAACGTACGAGAGACAACGAGTTGACGTCTAAAGAAAGTCGGCCACTCACGCACGTCGAGAAATTGATCTGGATGGGTCAACGAATCGCGGGGCGAGCGCCCATTTACAACATGGCTCTGGCTATCTCTCTGCAAGGTATCGACACCCAAAGATTCAATCAAGCTTACCGCCGTCTTTCCGACGACTTCGTTCCGCTACGTTCGAGCGTGCGAGAGACGCCGGAAGGCCCATTCCTGGACTGCACCACGGCGCGACCTCGCGATCTAACTTTGATGGATTTGCGGCTGGAATGTAATCCGCAACAGGCTGCGCAAATATGGATGGAAAAAGCAGTCGCCGAACCATTCGAAACCGGCGAGGCGTTGTGCCGCGCCGCACTGCTTCACCTGGCAGACGATCGGTATATCTGGTTCGTCAACCAGCATCACCTTATTACGGATGCCTGGTCCTGCAAGTTACTTCTGGCGACAATGGATCGCATCTACCACGACCAATCGACAGGTGAAACAGCGAGTCAGGTTGGGCGGCTTGACGCTCCGTACGCGAAACCACTTTTTGAGGAAGCGCGAAAGTATTGGCAGCAGGTTTATCGCAGCGTTCCGCAACAAGATGCGATTTTCGGGCAATTAAATTCCACCCGCGATTCGGCGTCGGCTCGTCTGAACTACGAGCTCGATCCCGAACAGGCCGAGCAGCTACAGACTGTTGCTGTTCGCGAATTCCCGGCGATATCACCGTCAATATCACTCTTTGTCGCTCTATCCACATTGCTGATCGCACTTGTCAGCCGCATATCGCAACGCCGTCGCATCGGATTCGAAGCACCTTTTGCAAATAGAGCGACAAAGCTCGATCAGAATACACCAGGGCTCTTTATCGAGTTATTCCCGATCGCGGCCGATGTCGATGGCACTACGACCTTCGGCGACCTCGGGCGGCAAATTCAGAATCAGGTGCCCACCCTATTGAAGTTCGGCATGCCTGGCGCTAGAGAGCCATCGGACAACAGCGGCTGCGATGCCGTCCTTAATTTCATTCCATTTACGCTCGGGACTTTTGGTCACCAGCCGGTGTCAGCAGAGTTTATACATTCCGGCGCACATGACGCTGCGCACGTTCTGCGCCTGCAAGTCTGGGATCTCAAAGGCGATGGCGGACTCACGATTATGTTCGACATGAATCGTGCCGTAATCAGCGAGACCAATCAGGCAACGGTCGTAGACTACTTCAAGTCCCTACTCAGTGCATTCCTGGAGCAGCCCGATATCCGGGTTGCGTCGATTCCTCTTCTTTCGGACGCGCACAGAGCTTGGGTAATCGATCGTTTCAACGGAACAGGAAACCAGCAGCCGCCTACGCAACCGACAATCCAGGGTATTTTTGAACAGGCCCGCCGCACCCCGCTAGCACCTGCTCTGGAATGCGATGGAGAGCAACGTAGCTTCGAAGAGCTCGCAACGAGAGTAGACGCTATCGCCGTCACGCTCAAAGCCGCGGGTGTAGCGCAGGGAGACCGCGTTTGTATTTCCGCGCAACGGTCGATGACTCTCATTGAGTCTATTCTGGGGTGCATGCGGCTTGGTGCCGCCTACGTTCCTGTCGATCCAGGCTACCCTGCCTCCCGGCGTACATTGATTTACGAATCAGTTCAGCCCCGACTCCTTATCTGTGACATCCCAACGGGCGACAGTGCGGCCCCCGCACAAGTAAGCCAAGTGCAAATGGACACCCTGGAGCACAGCAGCATCTTGCCCGGATCCAAACGTGAATACCTTCCGGACTGGTCGCAGCTTGCCCTTGACGACCTGGCTTACATCCTCTTTACGTCAGGGTCCACCGGCACTCCCAAAGGGGTTCCGGTAAGCCAGATGGGGCTCGCTATCTACCTGCAATGGGCGCTTTCGGTATATGCGGACGAAAAGCCGGTCAACATGCCACTGGTCACGTCCGTTTCATTTGACCTCACAGTTACGTCGATCTTCTTACCATTGCTCTGCGGCGGGCGAGTTGTCATTTACGCGCCGACGACAGATTCCTTCGACGATGGTCTGTTTCGCGCCATCGAAGAAAACCGCGTAGACACGATCAAACTTACGCCGTCCCACCTTCGGTTGCTGTTGCGACGCGACCTGCACCGCTCGAGAATTCGAACTCTGATCGTTGGCGGCGAACAATTCACAATCGATCTCGCCGATTCGGTAAGTACGCAAATTGGTGACGTCCGTATCTTTAACGAGTACGGACCGACCGAGGCGGTTGTCGGCTGCATGATTCACCAATTTGCGAAAGACAATACCACTGACAACGGCGCATCAACTAAAGTTGGCGCATCCTTCGTGCCCATCGGTGGACCAGCGCACCTTTCACGTGTGTACCTGTTGAACGAAGGACAACAACCAGTACACCCCGATGTCACGGGTGAACTTTACCTCCAGCGTCAAGGAGCGCCACGCGCTTATTTCGACAATCCGCAGGCATCCGCCCGGGCTTTTCTCCCGGACCTAATATTGCCGCAGGACACGATGTATCGCACCGGCGATCTTGCGCGCTTCAATCGGCACGGAGACCTGGTCTACCTCGGTCGTATCGATCAGCAGATCAAGGTTGCGGGCCACCGAGTGGAAACCGACGAGGTGGAGAATGCCCTGCGGTCTATTGGCACCGTTGAGGACTGCTGTGTTTTGCTGAACCGCCCGTCCGAAACCACCCGCTCGAAAACAATACACTGTTCCGTTTGCGGTATCGGCAATGACACTCCGGGAGTCAATCTCGACGAGGCGGATATCTGCAACCTCTGCCGTGACTTCCGAGGGAACGCGCCCAGAATAGAGGCGTATTTCCGTAATCGCGACGACCTTCGGGAAGTAATTGCCGGCGCGGCACAGCGAAAAAAGGGCGCCTACGACTGCCTGGTACTGCTAAGTGGCGGCAAGGATAGCACCTACGCGCTCTACCAAGTCGCCCGCATGGGTTTCAACGTTTATGCATTGACTCTGGATAACGGCTACGTCTCGCCCCAGGCTCGCGCCAATATCGAACGGGTGGTCGACGATCTTGGTATCGAACACGAGTTCGCATCGACGGAGCATATGCCACAGATTTTCAGTGACAGCCTCAAACGCTTTAGTAATGTTTGCCAGGGGTGTTTCAAGACTCTATATACCTTGAGCCTGCGCCGAGCCGCCGAACTCGGCTGTCCCGCCATCGTTACTGGCTTGTCCCGCGGCCAGTTGTTCGAAACCCGATTAAACCTCGGCCTCTTTCGGGGTAACCGGGATAATGAGGAAATTGACCGTGCCATTCTCGAGGCTCGGAAGGCCTATCACCGTAGAACTGATGCGGTCACGCAATGTCTCGGCAATGAAGACTTCCGCGATGACACCATTTTTGAGGAAATCGAACTCTTCGATTTTTATCGCTATTGGAGCGCATCTCTGACTGAAATGCTGAGCTTCCTGCAACAACAAACGCCCTGGGTTCGCCCGGTCGACACCGGTCGCTCGTCCAACTGCCTTATCAATGATGTTGGAATCTTCGTTCACCGCCGCGAACGCGGCTTTCACAACTACGCTCTGCCCTACAGTTGGGATGTTCGCCTCAGCCAAAAGGACCGAGAGCAGGCCATCGAGGAATTGAACGACGAGATCGACGTTGATCGTGTGACGCAGATTTTGAAGGACATTGCCTACACACCAAAGCAGAGTCAGGATCATCGAGCAGAGCAGTTGATCGCTTTCTACACGGCCTCTCGCCCGACAAACCCAGAGACGCTGCGCACTGCGCTGGAAGCGATATTGCCCAGCTGGTCCGTCCCGCATCAGTTCCTTCAAGTCGACTCGATTCCATTGACGATCAATGGCAAGGTCGACCACGACGCTATCCTGTCGAAGGTGTCCGCAAAGCCTCGGTCCAGGAAATTCCGCCCGCCAAGCACCGACGCCGAGGCGGCAACGGCCGAAATCTGGTCCGAACTTCTGCCAGCGACCGAAATCGGCGGCGACGATAACTTTTTCGAGCTTGGTGGCACTTCAATCGAGGCGATAGAATTTATGACCCGGCTCTGCGATCAATTCTCGATAAGCCTTCCCTTGGATCTGATATTCCTGAAACCGATACTCTCGGATATCGCCTCCGAGCTCGAATCTGCGCTCATTGCACAGATAGATCGCATGTGTGATGCTGAAGTACTTGCTGCGTTAGACGAGTAATCTACGGCTTTGAACGACAGTATGGGCAGTGACAGCGGCGCCGCGAAGTCCGCTTCGCGCGACGCCCTGTTAAAGCAAAGGCTGCGTCAATATAGCCACAAACGTCAGCCTGACGGCACGGCGGTCGACGCGGTGCGCCCCCCAAGTACGTCTATAGAGTTAAGCCCTAACCAGCACCCGTTTTGGGTGGACTATCGGATGAATCCGGACCACAGGACGGCGTGGATCATTCGCGGTTATCTGCTCGACGGTGTCGTAGACACGGATCGATTGGCAGATACATTGGCCCGATTAAAAGCACGGCACTGGAACCTGTGCTGCCTGATAAACTCGGATGGCATGGTGCAGCGCAGGGACGCGGCCATCCCCCTCGAAATTGTAGAGACGGACAATGAACCCTGGATTGCTGCGCAGCGATACGTCCGGACCCGATTCGAGCCGTTCCAACTCGAGCAGGGAAAGTTGTTCCGCGCGTATGTCTTCCAGGGCAAGGAACAGTCGGCCGTCGTATTGGCAATTCACCACGTCCTGGCGGACCACGACGGAATGGACGTACTCAGTCGGGACCTGGACAGGCTGTATGCGGGGGACGACACGGGCCTGCCGCCCGTCTCGGACTTCGTAGCCGCATTCCAGCAGCAACGATCCGAAATTGAGGCCAGGCTGCCGGAACTGCAGAAGTTCTGGCGAGACCGTTTGGAGGAATTACCCGCCGTCACGCCTCTGCCGCTGGCACGCACTAATCCGGAACCAGCTCGTCGCAACGGAGCGCTGGTTCGACACGACGTAGACCCGGAGCTCGCTTCGCGCTGTCGCAACGCTGCATTGACTGCCGGTGTTTCACCTTCCCAGTGGTTTCTCGCGGCCTGGGTCGTGCTCCTCGCTCGGTACTATAACCGGGACGACATTCATCTGGGCACACTGCTATCAATGCGCGACTCGACCCAGAAAAACGCTGTAGCGCATTTTCAGAACGTATTCATATTTCGGACTCAGCTCGAGAAGGCAGAGACGTTTTCGGCGGTGCTGGCCTCAGTGCGTTCCACGCTCGGGAAAGCGATCGCGAACGGCGGGTTGCCGGTTGACGAAGTGGCGCGGCTGATCCCGGGGCGTACCGCTGGTGCCCCACTGTTCTCCACGGCTTTTACGTTGGTTACAGCTGAACAAACGCAGGAGTTTCTCGGGCACAAAGCCTTACAAATGGAGGAACTCGATTATGGGGGCACCGCTTTTGACCTGACCTTTTTCGTCATCGTGTCCGGAAATCAACTCTCCTTCGCCATAGAGTTCGACACCGCGATTTACGATCGCGAGTCGGTGTCGGGAGTGTTTGATCACTACGAGTCATTGCTCACACAAGTGGCTGCCGACGTCGGTACCGATTGGCGGCGTTGTAGCCTTTTGAGTATCGACACCCTTGAGAAACGTCGCGCCGAATGGCAACAGATTTCTGCGACGCCGCCCCCTGAAGGGCGACTGGAAGACGCGTTCTATGAGCACGCCCGGCTAACTCCCGACGCAATCGCCTTACGTTGGGACGGCGATGATGGCGTCGAGCAACTCAGGTATGCCGAACTGGCTGCTCGTGCCGACGCAATTGCCAGCTTCATCGACTCGGTTGCTGATGCCAATGACACGATTGTCGCAATCATTGGTAGCTGGCAGCCGCATACAGTGGCAGCTTTGATCGGCACGCTACGCTCGGGACGAGCCTACCTACCCGTCGCTATGGATTATCCTGCGGATAGGATCGAACACATATTGAGCGACGCGGGCCGACCGCTGGTACTCAAGCAGCGGGGTGTGCAGACGCCGCCCGGCTACGCAGACAGGAGTTACAACCTCGAAGAAGCAATTAACTCCGAGACTGCCGCTAACACGCCGGCACCCGCAAACGACATCGCATATGTAATCTATACATCGGGATCGAGCGGTATGCCTAAAGGCGTACGTGTGGGCCACTCAGCTGCCTTATATTCCGCCGCAGAACGGCAAAAGGTGTATGCGGACTGGCCTCCCGAGACCTTTCTTCTCCTCTCGAGCTTTGCATTTGACAGCGCCGTCGCTGGCTTGTGGTGGAGTCTTTCGAGCGGTGCGTGCCTTCGTCTCATCGATCGCGACGCTGTCAGGGCCGCCGATACCATTGCCGATATTATCGCCCGCGAGAACATTAGCCACACGCTGTGTCTGCCCAGCCAATGGAGTGATATCTGTCGGATCAGCCACCAGCGACTTGACTCCATGCGACTGGTAATTGTCGCGGGTGAAGCCTGTAGAAGTACTTCGGTAGACCATCATTTTGAACGCTCATCCGGCGCAGCGTTATTCAACGAATACGGCCCGACGGAAATGACCGTGTGGAGCACGTATTGCCGTCTCGGCCCGGATGCTGCCGACCCGATCCCGATCGGCCGACCGCTAGCGATGACTCAGGCGCTCATCGTCGATGAATCCTGCAATCCCGTGCCGCACGGATTATCCGGCGAGCTGGTCCTCTCTGGACATGGCATCGCAGAGGGTTACGTCGGGCATACCCAAGGCGGCTTCATCTCGCATCCGCTCGACCAGAACGGTCGAGCCTACCGCACTGGCGACGTTGCTCGAGTTGGGTCCGACGGCCTCATTCGTTTTCTGGGTCGAACCGACCAGCAGGTAAAATTCCGCGGCTATCGAATCGGCGTCGAGGCGATTGAGCAGACGCTGAGTAATCAAGGCACAGAAGTCGCATTGATTCCTTGGGACGGGATGTCCCTGGAAGACCTCCTGGCGGAGTTGCCAGAGCACGACGCACTCGCCCTTGTCGATAAATACCTCCGCTATGATGATGTGCAGACTCCCGGGCGCCAAACTCTCAGGCAAGGTAGCGATCGCTTCCAACTGATGCTCGACATTGAGTCGGGCTACGTTGCCCCGCCCAGGGAGGCTCAGCGCGCGTGGCTGTTGCGAAAGGCAATGCGGGAGTGGACCGAGGACCTGACCGCTCTGGACCAACTCGCGACACAATTCGTTGCGGGAAAAGAACGGTTGAACGAAGCCGACTTTCAGGTGAGGGCACGAAGCGAGTTCACCGACGCGTCGATTATGGAGGACTGGCAGATACCGATCATGCGCGCCATGGCGGCAATCGTTGGGCGCAGCGGCGGCGACGTCCTGGAGATCGGTTTCGGACGTGGCATATCAGCCGAATTCATTCACGAGTTCGATGTTTCAAGTCACACCATCGTCGAGGCTGAACCAGACGTCGTCGACAAATACTTCCGACCATGGCGACGAAAGCACTCCGAAAAGAATATCCGGATTCACATCCGAAAATGGCAAAAATGCAACTTCAGCCCACAGTCCTTTGACGCAATTCTGTTCCATGCATATCCACTGGACGAAGCTGAGTTTTTTGAACACATTGTTGACAGTGTGACTTACGCCGAGCACGCGGTTCCAGCCATGGCCGAATTGCTTCGAGAAGGTGGGCGATTCACATATCTGTCCAACGAGATCGACTCATTGAGCCGATCACACCAGCGACTGCTACTTCGACATTTCAGGCAATTCAGGGTTGAGACGATTGATCTCGAAGTGCCGGATGATACATATGATGCCTATTGGGCACCGAAAATGGTGATCGTTGAAGCTGTGCGCTAGGCGCCGTCACGAGTAGTTCACTCCGATTCAAACCCCATAGCGGAGTCTACTTCTGCACAAAAAACCGGCACCAAGTCGGCCGATATGAAGGGCTCCTCGAGAAGTGCCATATGATCTACCTCCATACTATGTACCGCACGCTCATTCTCGTATAGCTTGCGCCACTCGCGTTGGTACATCCAACTATGCTCACCTGCCATCAGCACAATTGGGCCGGAATATTTGGACGGCCTGTATTTGCGCCACAATGCGGTCAGGCGTGCCTTGTCCACCGCCTTCTTCGTGACAGCTTGTCTGTTAACGAATTGTTTGTCTGCCGTTGCCTGGCCCGCCGTTTTTCTCGAAAGAAGTCTTGCCCAGCTCATCTCTGCGAATCGATATGCTCTACGCCAAAATTGGCGCCGGAGCGGATTATTGACGACCAGCCACGTCAATATTGGGTATTCACTCTCGCGCAGGCCATTGTATGTCTGCAGATCCTTCTCTATCCAGGTCCGGACACCAGAAATCAAAGTCGGCTCGATGAGAATCGTTAGCCGCGGTGTTCTCCCACTAGCGCTTAACTGCCTGGCCACTTCGAAAGCAACCACGGCCGGGAAAGAAGAGCCGGACAAAATGAAATCATTGCCGCTGCAAACCTGTTTGATCTCCACAGCGATGCGCGATGCCAGTGCTTTCAGGTCCGCGTAGTGAATCTCTTTATCGTCATCGTCGTGCCATCGCATCTGGATACCGTAGATACTCCAGTCTGCTCTTTGTGCCTTAAGCGCATACGCAAGCCTGCTCGCTGAGAACACGAATACCGGTAATCCGGTTTGCCGTTCACTGACGGGATAGATGTATTCCAGGGAGTGTCGGCGTTCCTGATTCAAGAGCGAGGCAACTCCTCGTGGTGTCGGATGATTGAGAAACTGCGAAATGCCAATTCGACTTCCCGTTGCCTCCTCGAACTTGAGGATAAACTCGACAGCCAACAGGCTATGCCCGCCCATCTCGAAGAAATTTGTGTCCGGCCCGACAGGCACATCGCCAAGTACACTTCGAAAGGTCTCAATTGCAGCAGAGAGATTTCGGTCGTCGCCTACGTGTGCCGTATCCAATACGGTTCGTTTCGGTCGAAGCAGTCCTGGTATGCCCCGCCGGTCGATTTTCCCGTGGCTCGTTTTGGGCAGACTATCTGTTGCGACGAAGCGAGTTGGCCGCTCGTGCGCCGGAAGTCGAGATGCAGCCAGTTGCCGAAGCTCTTCCAGATTTACTGCAGTATTTTTCTCGTAGACCAGCACGAGCTCCCGGACCGGCCGAGACGATGACTCCCCACGTCGATCCGCGACTTCTCGATACAAGCGCACCCGGTCAAGCTCATTAAGCCGACTAAGCCTTGAAAGAAGTTCAGACATTCACATTGACTCCAATGGGACTTGCAAGCCCTTACAACATACTCTTTCGATTGCTGTGATATATTCTACCGTGGCCGGTGGATCAAGGCAGCCAAGGCGCGCATCGTGCAACTGACCGGCTGTACATAGTAGTCGGCTCGAATACCAAACCATACAACTTCACTTGTGCGACCGTGTAGTTGCGTTATGTAATGAGCGTTTATAGTCCGGACAGCCGACATTGAATATCTGATTGAAACAGCATGCCTTCTACCCTACAAGTCAGCCTTGCTGCAAAAACGAAAAAGAGAACGTCAAGCCCAGGCCCACTATGTTCGATTTCCTGATTCACTCGCCGATCGCTCACTTTGCCCGGGAAATGCCAGAGCATGCAGCCCTAGGATTTTCGGGCGCAGAACTCAGTTATTCTGAACTGGATGTCACCAGCAATCAGCTCGCAAACGCTCTTATCGCACTTGGACTCAAACCGGGTGGACGCGTTGGCATATTCATGCACAAGTCCCTCGAACTCGGCACAGCAATCTACGGCGTGCTCAAGGCCGGCGGCATCTTCGTGCCTATCGACCCATTCTCGCCAGTCGCGCGACTGCAGTTCATTATCGAGGATTGCGGCATTGAACACATCGTCAGCGCCGATGCGATGAGCCGGAGCCTGTCCCCCCTGGCCGGCACGTTCACTGGCCAGGTCTACGGTGTGGGTGTCGATGTCGGCCTGAATACGGTCACCTGGGAACAAGTTGCCACATACTCCCACGAATTACCTGATGTATGGATCATTGATCAAGACCTTGCCTACATCATGTACACATCAGGATCGACCGGGCATCCCAAAGGGATGATGCACAGTCACCACGGAAGCATCAGCTATGCTCGCTGGGGCGCTCAACACGTGGCGCTGACGTCGGCAGATCGGATTGCGAGCCATGCTCCCCTTCATTTCGATCTTAGTATCTTCGATTTTTTTTCGACGTCGCAGTCAGGCGCAACCGTGGTGCTAGTGCCTGAGCCAGTCACAAAATTCGCAGCCAGTTGGACACGCTACATCGAGGAGGAAAGAATCAGCGTCGTGTTCACTGTGCCATTTACGCTGATTGAGATGCTGCAACGCGGGGCAATGGACAAATGTGACCTGTCATCGCTCCGCTGGGTGTTGTTCGGCGGCGAACCAATTGCGGCAAAGCACTTGCGTGCACTAATGCAGAAACTACCGGACGTGAGATTCACAAACGTCTACGGCCCTGCTGAGGCGCCTTCCTGCACCTGCTACGACATCCCTCCTTTCCCAGAACCGTTTGACGAGCCCGTTCCCATTGGCACGACCTCGCAGAACTCTGACGCGTTGATTGTCGAAGAGGATGGGCGCGAGTGCGAGATTGGTAACGAAGGCGAGCTGTGCATACGTAGTTCAACGCTCACCAAGGGCTACTGGAATCGACCCGATCTCAATGAACACGCCTTCCTCCATCGCGAGAGCTTCGGGCCGTTTCCTGACGTTTACTACCGAACCGGTGACATCGTCTTGCAACACGAAGACGGCCAATTGCGGTTTCTCGGTCGCAGGGACCGCATGGTGAAGACGCGTGGACACCGCGTCGAGTTAGATGAAGTGGAAGCCGTCCTGAATGCGTATCCTGATGTGTCTGAAGCTGCAACGATTGCCGTTCCTGATGCCCACGGAAGCAAGACAATTCTGGCGGCCATCAAGTTTCGGGACAAAGCAAATTCGGATGAAGGCTCCGTACTGAAGCATGCACGCGCCATTTTACCGAGCTATGCCGTACCGCAAAGTCTCCACACAGTTACCGAATTTCCGCGAACCAGCAGCGGCAAGATCGACCGAAAAGAATTGGCGAACAAAATTGTTAATACAGGTGATCTGTGAACGTCGAGATGTTACGAACTTTCATCCAGGAAGAAATTCTCAACGACCCAAATTTCCCTATTGAGGCCGACGAAGACCTGCTGCTTTCAGAGACATTGAACTCGCTCAGCGTAACGCTGCTGATAGTACATCTGGAGGCCGCCTGCAATGTGCAAGTACCTCCTGAAGACGTTATTGTGGAGAATTTCGGCACGCTGAAGCGTATTGAGCATTACATCAAACGCCGTACCGGATCGAGCAATTAGCCGCCGCGCAAGTATTAGTAGAGAACGCTTCCGCTGATGCGACAGCGAGCTTCAGTCAGGCGCTACCATCCTTCGAATTTTGAAGTTAGCGCACTCAGCATCGGGACTTACTGGCACGTCGCACATCGATTCCAAAGTTTGGTCGGCGCCTATTTGCCGGGGCTCGCGCACAGGGGCGCCTCGGCTGAACCCATGTCCTTGCGAGTCCAATTCTCACCGATCGGAAATCAAAAGGGCCGCCGAAGGGACCCTTTGTTCATTTTGGTAGCGGGGGCGCGTTTATGGAAAAAATCAATTAATACGCAGAGTCCTTCCCTCTTACCGTGTCCGTAGTTAACGTTGCAGGCGTCGCAATGAGCAACTTCATCATCCACTCGTTATTCGGATACGCCTCAATGCTACCCTAAGCGTAATGCAAGTGGTGTCGGGACACGATGGCAGAGAATTTGTTCGTCCACATAGCTATACTGCTCGCGACGGCTATGGTAACCGTGCCGCTGTTTTGGATCACAGCCTTGCGGTTATTGAAATCAGCCATGGCCTCATTACATCAATCTACGACGCATGCCCCGGGGGATTGGGACGCAGATCTGAATTGGCACGGAGGTCCATTCAGACCCCAAGGATGGATCGTTGAGCTATGTCTGGATCGAAAGCGAAGCTGACCAAGAAAACCAGCGAAGTGTGATCAATACAATGCTTGCTATTCACGACAGTCGGTCCGGTTTTCACCCGCACTGGGTCGATTATTGCCGAAAGAACGGTATCCCGTACAAAGTCGTAGACTGTTATGCCGGTAACATCGTAGAGCAGGTCAAGGATTGTCGAGCACTGCTGTGGCATCATTCACACTCGGATCCTCGGGACATTCTCATTGCTCGACAGATACTCTTCGCGCTCGAGCACGCCGGACTGACGGTTTTTCCCGATTTCCGAACGGCGTGGCATTTCGACGACAAAGTCGGGCAGAAGTACCTGTTTGAAGCCCTGGACATTCCACGACTACCGACCTACGTGTTCGTTGAAAGAACGCCGGCACTTGAGTGGGCGTCGACAACTGATTATCCGAAAGTCTTTAAGTTGCGGCATGGAGCGAGCTCATCTTGTGTCCGGATTGTGCGCAAAGAGAGTCAAGCCCGTCGCCTGATACGCCAAGCCTTCGGCCGGGGACTTCCCGTCTACAGTCCTTGGGATAATCTCAAAGAGCGAATTTACAAGTGGCGGCGGGGCGAGAGCGATGCTATTGATCTCGCTAAAGGTGTAGGGCGTTTCTTTTATCGGCCGCACTTCTCCAAGGTACTGGGTCGTCAGACCGGCTACGTACTTTTTCAGGACTTTGCACCAGACAACGACTCAGACCTACGGATAACCGTAGTTGGCGACAAAGCCTACGGAGTCCGGCGATGGGTGCGACCTGGGGATTTTCGCGCATCAGGCAGCGGACGACATTTACATGGCCCCGAACACGTCGACATTGAAGCTGTCGCGATGGCGTTTCGTCTGGCCAGGAAGCTCGGCAGTTCCTGTTTGGCGTGCGATATCGTCTGCAAGCCAGATGGTGGTCTGGCCGTGGTTGAGGTCAGTTACGGCTTCAGATTCAGAGGGAATAGCCCAGGTTTCTGGGACAGCAGCTTAAACTGGCACGCCGTCAAGTTCCGGCCCGAATACTGGATGCTTGATCTGGTCCTAAGTGATTTGGATCGCAAAGAAGCGCCGGCTCGTCCAGGATCCTTACTCGAAATAGACTGATCCCTCCACAAGATCTCGCCGCATCTCCTTCTGCTCGGAGATGCGGCCAGCATAGTAGTTTCGCCGCGCATCTGGATATCGCGCGGGAACGTAGCTGATCATGTAGACGCGACGGCAATGATTACTTCGGTTCCAGTCGCTCCGATGCGGGATCCGACCATCGAACAAGATGACATCGCCAGGATCCGTTTCGGGCATGCACGACTCGACGCCATGCAATTCAGTTTCATCCACGTCACGGGGCTCGCCCGCGGGTGCGCTCGTAGCGCAGTTCCTCAGACTAGGGAAGAATTCCGTGGGTCCCGCGGCGCGGGACCCACGATCGAGCGATAGGCTGATCGTCAGAACTTCCGAACCGGGGACGCCGGACTTAGCCGTGGTGTAAGCTTGATCGCGGTGCGGCCCAAAGCCCCGGGTCCCCGGCCACTTGTAAATCAATTTTTCCTTCATCACGGTGACCGCCTCGCCCAGCCCTGACTCGGCGATCGAGACAAATCGTTGGTCCCGGTTTACGGCTGCGAAAGTCTCGGAGATATCGGCGACCGGGTCCAGCCGATCGAGCACCGCCTTGCCCGACCGATCCGTGCGAATCCCTAAGCGTAAATTACCGGCCCCGGCCCCTATAAACTGCTGCCAGAGTCGTTCTGACTCCCGCACGAGTCGATCGATTTCATCCGACGAGAGCATGCTCGTTATCAGGCCATAGCCGCAGTCGACATAACCTGCAATCCCTTGCTCAATGTCTTTCGGCAGGGGCTTGCCAAGAGTGGCAGCACTCATGCCTGGTTCTCCAGACCGTCTTTCAGATCTCGCGCAAGTGCGTCGATGATCTGACCTGCAACACTCGCCAAATCGTCTGCCGAACGCGGATCGTGGCAATCTGGGATGCCGATTGATGCCATCCGCCTTGCCATTCCTGCATGATTCCGGAATGGCGACGTAAAATGCCGCACCCGGTCCTTCGAAAATCCGAGCCGAGCCTCGTTCACCGCATTCACGCCCGCAGCCGCCAACGCGTCGTTGGATATGACGAGTAGCAGCAAAGTGTTATCCATCAGTTCCTCGATCCTGAAGATCTCCGGATTGTTTGCACACAGAACATCCCCACCGAGCTCTGCAACGATGACATCGACACCAAAGCTCTCGATCTGCCTGAAAATCAGAGGGATCTTCTGTCGAAATTCCTCCGCATCACAATTAGTCGTAATCAGGCCAGCGTCCACGTTATCCAGCACGGCGACAGCGCCGGATCTTTGGTGATGCAGAGAGTCGAGCACACCACCAGTGCCCGTAACCTTCAGCGCGCCGACTCGAACCCCAGCATCCGACAACCGGCGGATGAGTTTGCCTGCGAGTACGGTCTTCCCGGATTCGCTCGAAGTCGCCGCGATCAGTACGATCGGCGTAGATACGCTGCCGCTCCCAGGCTTCACCGCGAACTCGCGGATGTTTACCGGCCGTCGCTGGGAATCCAGAACGAGCCCATCGCACAGAAAATCGACTGCAGATTCAGCAGCATGGACGGAATTCGCCGGTGGCTCTCGTTCCAGACAGCCGACAATTCCGCTTTCGCCCGCAACCCAATGGACCGCGGTATCTTCGCTGACCTGCAATCCGCCGGACGGAATCGTCGCGCACACATGCGTTGATGAATCCCGCGGCCCTAATACGGCAAGCGCTCTTTGGGACATTGTAATCGTGTGCGCCGTTCTGGACTGATCGAGAATAACGATTTGCTGGCCAGAACGTGGCATCACGCGCCCGAGTATCAGGTCGCCGATCTGTCCGAGACCCGCTGCGACATAATACTGGGAGGTGTCCAGTTCACCCCGGACATTGGCTGCAATGAGGAACGGGCGCAGGCTGTTCACGGGGCGCGCGCGCATGGAGGGCTCAGACATTTCGCTTCCTACCAATCCTGTTGCGCAGACAAATTCGCGCTTCCGGAATGCTCATCGAATGCACGACAAAAAGCCTCTCTTGCGCCAGCCGACATACGCGACGTTGTGGATTCGAACCTGTGCTGCATATCCCGGATCACCGAGTCCGCCTTATCTGTTAGAAACGGCAGCTGCTCGATGAAATTGGCGACCTCAATTTCGACCATATTATTCAAAAAATCATCACAAATCTCTGTTTGCTCACCGCTGCGATGATCGATCCAGCAGTATGGCGGCGACCGATTTTCCAGAAGCAGGCGTTTTCTATCACTCATTCCAAAGACAAAGACCAGGGCCTCGGCCTGCTCGCCGATCAACAAACGCACATCGTCCCTCGATTCCGTCGTCAGTGCGGCGGACGAGAATGTCTTGGTTCCGTAGATGCTGTGAAACAGACCTGCCAGACACACGTTCTTCGAATTTTGCCACTGGTCTAGCAGATCGTGCGTACCGATCAAATGTTCTTTAAGAGGTCGCCCGAAATGTTCAATGTCCTTGACCAGTACACGATCCAGGCGCTTGATTCGTTCCGACCTCTCCTTCCCAATTGGCATGACATCTAATTCCTGCAGAACCCCGTAACGGGAGTACCTCGTAACGCCTCCTCTGACATTAGACGCTCCATGGTACAACAACCAAAATCATATCATCCCCAGTCGCCGACTTGCCTTGCGTGCTCTGCTTTTTGATACAGGGCGAACCCTCATACAAACTGGTCCAATTCACGCAAATTCACTCGAACAGTATTGAGACATAACTCGGGAATCGTGTCCTCGCGGCTTCCAATCTGAACACTGACTCGACTCGGCCAAAGGCGGTTGGCGAAACTGGAAAAAGGCGCTATCGAAAAGCAGACGACTTGGCGTTGGGCTTTTCAGGCAAACTGACGAAGTACGAGTATCGTCCGCCCGATGCCGCGCAATCAGACTACAAATTCCGCCGTCGTCGAGTCACTCAGCTTGGGGAAGCGATACTGAAAAAATGGTTCGTGTGCCGGATCAGGCAACTCTAGTTGAATTTTCGGGCTTACCTACTTCTTCAAAATCAGGGTCGATAGCGCGTTTTCCTACGCTGATAAAGT
>Ga0224508_10001490_pt1 | contig 20958 bp, 20 predicted proteins | sample SF_Jan12_sed_USG_4_FD_170157 | JGI IMG/M metagenome (GOLD analysis project Ga0224508, IMG submission 170157) | Sediment microbial communities from San Francisco Bay, California, United States - SF_Jan12_sed_USGS_21 | ecosystem: Environmental > Aquatic > Marine > Sediment | place: USA... | reverse complement strand
CGCTGACAACGCCAGGTATTTTCCGTCTACGCGAGCGCCGACGGAAAATACCTGGCGTTGTCAGCGTCGGTGCAGTCGATGTTCGAACGTCTGGCCAGGACTATCGGACACCCCGAACTGATCGAGGACGCGCGTTTCGTCACGAACGAGGACCGCGCCGGCAACTGCGATGCGCTCAACGCGATCCTCTGCGACTACTTTGGTGCCCGATCACTGGCGGAGAACCTCGCGATCATGGAGGAGGCCGGCGTGACTGTCGCACCGGTGCTGTCGGCGGGCGATCTGGTCGACCATCCTTACGCCGAGGGAAGAGGCCTGTTCGTTGCAACGGCGGACGCAGATCTCGGCTCGTGCTCCGTGCCGATGCCGGTTCCGCGACTCACGCGAACACCCGGCAGCGTGTCACGGCCGGCACCGAAGCTCGGTGAGCACACTGACGAGATACTGGATCTGGTCGAAGGCCGGAACCGGTAGCTCGAATACCTGTGAAACTCGATCCTGACGTCTGTCGCTCGCTGCTGTTCGTTCCTGCCGGCAACGAGCGCTTTCTGAACAGCGCGTTGCGGGGAACCGCGGACGTCATCCAGATCGATCTCGAGGACGCCATCGCGCCCGATCGCAAGGGCGAAGCGAGAGACAGCGCCAGGCCTGCCGTCGAGGCGATCGCCGCTGCCGGCCGGGTGGCCGCGGTTCGTATAAATGTGCAGGACGATCTGCTGGAGAAAGATCTGAATGCGGTCGTCTGTGCAAACCTTGCCGCGCTGACAGTCCCGAAAGTCGAGTCCGGGCCAATGCTGGCTGCGATCGATTCGATCGTGACGAAACTGGAGGCAGATCGCGGTCTTCCGGCCGGCGGCATTCGTCTGATCGCGCAGATCGAAACCGCGCAAGGTATCCTCAGCGCTCGCGAGATCGCGCTTGCTTCCCCAAGGCTTGCAGCGATGGGCGTCGGCATGGAAGACCTGATAGCCGATGTCGGCGGGACCGTCGCCGCGGATGCGCTCTACTTTCCTTCGATGCAGACTTTGTATGCGGCGCGCGAAGCGCGCGTGGTTCCGGTCGGCTATCTGGGTTCCATCGCCGTCTACAGGGACACGGATCGCTTCACTGAATGGGTGGCGCGAGCAAAATCACTCGGTTTCGAAGGCGGCTTCTGTATTCACCCCAATCAGGTCGAGATACTGAACGACACGTTGCGGCCTTCCGTCGATGAAGTGTCGGCCGCCCAGGCTCTGGTGGACGCGGCCGAGGCTCGGTCCGCGGGGGGCGTCGGGGCATTCTCGTACCAGGGGAAAATGGTCGACGCACCGGTGATCGAGCGCGCCCGGCGTACACTCAGGCGCCACGCCACCTTTTCCTGAGTTCGTTAGTCTCCTGCCCGCTTACGCCCCCTCTCCCCAGGGGGAGAGGGGATTGCGCAAAGATCTCCCCAGTGGAGCAAGGCCGTGTTTAGTTGTACTACTCATACGATCATTTCCGCACGGAGAATCGGCTGTCGTGGCAGGTGAGAGTGTTTACCAAGCGAGCCCTGGGCTGTGTCCGACACGCGCCAATAGCGCAGCAGATCCTATACAATTGCGACTGGCAGCGTCACCTGTCTTGAATCAACGAAAGCGAGTGTGAAGCACATGCTCATAGCCCGTATTCGCGAACTGGAGCAACGCTATATCTGGGAGCGCGACTATAGCGGCGAGCCCTTCTGGGTGCGCGGTTCGGTGCACGTGATCCGCACACTTATCCTCTTGATTCACGATTTCCTCGACGGGGATTTGAATCTGCGTGCGATGAGCCTGGTGTATACGACGTTGTTGTCACTGGTGCCTCTGCTGGCGCTCAGCTTCTCGATTCTCAAAGGCTTCGGTGTGCATAATCGCCTGGAAGGCACGTTGCAGAGTTATCTCGCGCCGTTGGGCGAAGAGAAGGGCGCGCAGATCGCCGAGAATATCATCGGTTTCGTCGACAACATGAACGTTCGCGTGCTGGGTGCTGTCGGCCTGGCGTTCCTTCTCTATACCGTCATTTCGCTGATGCAGAAAATCGAAGGTGCATTCAACGATGTCTGGCGCGTCGAGCAGCAACGCTCGTTCGGCGAACGGTTTACCACGTTCATTTCGGTTCTGACGATTGGCCCGTTACTGGTCTTCTCTGCACTTGCACTTACCGGCTCGGTCATGAACACGGCCGCCATGAGCTATCTGCAGTCCATCCAGCTCGTCGGTGCGCTCATCAAGATGCTCGCCCATCTCGCGCCTTTTATTTTCATCATCGCGGCATTTACATTCCTCTATGCGTTTATCCCGAATACGCGTGTCAGCATCGGCGCGGCGTTCGCCGGCGGCCTAGTGGCGGGTGTATTGTGGGAGCTTCTCAGTTTCGCGTTTGCGTATTTTGCCTCGGGTGCATCGAAATACCAGGCGATATATGCGACGTTCGCCTCGGTGATATTCTTTCTGATCTGGCTGTACATGAACTGGCTGATCTTACTGGTGGGCGCCAGCGTTGCTTTTTATCGCCAGCACCCCGAAGTCGTTTACATGGGGCGGCGCAAGATTTACCTGAGCCCGGCATTCACCGAACAGTTGGCGCTGTCTATTCTGCACAAAGTCGGTAAGCGGTTCTATGCCGCGCAGCCCGGATACACGTTACGGGGGTTGGTCGAGGCCTATCGGATGCCGAGTTTTGCAATCGAACACGTTCTCGTTGTGCTGGCGGGAATCGGCATTCTAACGCGCACAGGTGATGACCCGACCATGTATGTGCCGAATGTGCCTTTCGAGTCGACAACCGTTGCCGAAGTCGTGCTCGCGATCGCCGATTATCAACCTGAGAATACCTACCAGCCGGAACTGCCGCCTGAGCCCGCGATCGCGGAGTTGCATCAGCAACTGGCGCAGGGTCGGCAGGCCGTCGTCGACCAACTGTCGCTGAAAGACCTGGCACGCTCACTGGAGTTCGATGCCGTTGTCGGTTTCGAACAAGCCAGCGAAACGCCGGCGTCGTGAGCATCTGCGAACACCGCATACCGTTCGACATCGTCAGCCTGGATCACAACGGGCATTTCCACGATTGCGATGAGTGACTGGCACCCACGGCGATTTCTCGACGCCTTGCGTGCGATCGGCAGTGAGGCGAGCAGTGAACCGGCTTCGACCATCGGCTACGCCAGGCCGGCAATCGTAATGTGCACCGTGGCGGTATGCCTGTTCCTTATTCACTACCTCAAGTTCGACCGTGTGCTTGGCCAGTTTGCAGCACACGTGTCGATCGGCCTGCTGAACGACCACGCCTTGCTGCGCGCCTTTCAGCAGAGTGCGTTTCGCGAACTTCTGGGCGAAGTATGGTGGACCTTGTGGCACGTGGTAGGTTACGTCGCGATTCCCGCGCTGGTGATCCGCTTTGCGTTGCGTGAGCGCCTCGCGAACTTTGGCTTTGGCATGGGCAAGACGGTTGCCTACTGGAAGTACTATGTCGCGCTTGCGACGCCCATCGTGTGTTTCGCGTTTGTCGTCAGCTTTCGCGCTGACTTCGCTACCCACTACCCGTTCTACCGTCTGGCTGGACGCAGTGTTTTCGACCTGCTCGCATGGGAGCTTTTATACATCATGCAATTTATTGCGCTGGAATTTTTTTTCCGCGGATTCATGCTGCACGCACTGAAACCCGCGTTCGGAGCTGGCGCGATTTTCGTCATGTGTGTGCCCTATCTGATGATTCATTTCCCGAAACCCTGGCTCGAGGCGCTGGGCGCTTTCCCGTTCGGATTGCTGCTGGGGGTGCTGGCGCTGCGTTCGCGCTCGATCTGGGGTGGGGTGGCCGTGCATGCCACGGTCGCGGTAAGCATGGATCTGTTCGCGCTCGCGCAGGGCGGCCGGTTCCCGTTGCGCTGGTGGCCCTGATCGTGGCCAGGAAACGCAAACGCGGAAGCCGATACACGCGGGCGTTTCTTGCTTTGCAGTCAGCGCCGGCAAAAACCGCAGGCGCAGATCGCTACCCCGGCCCCGCCGCCGCTTTGTCTTGGGCCGGATTATTCGTGCTTTCTTTTCTGGTGGCCCTGTTTCTCGCCTGGCATCTGCTGGCGCGCGCCGATTTCTTCTACGCCACCTGGTACGAGGTGCTGGACATCGATCAAACGGTGGCGACGTACGGTCCGCGGAACCGTTACCGACACGGATTCGCCAATACCGACAAGCGCGAACACCAACGTTTGTTCGCGGCAATCGTCACTGCGATTCACGACGACGGCGCCGGGCTCGAGGAGTTGCAATACTTCGACACGGATAGCGGCGTTTCCAGCAGCTTTCTCACCGAAGCGGAGATCGTGCATTTGCGGGACGTCGCGATGCTGATCAACAAAGTCAACGCCGCCGGCGCGGCCGCTGTCGTGGTGGTGCTGGTCTTGGTTGCAGTGATCGTTGTGCGACGGCTGCCGTCCCCGTCGCTGATGCGGTCTCATGTTGGCGCCGCCGCTGTGCTGGCGGCAGCCGCGGCGCTGGCGCTCAATCTCGGCACCGAGGATGTCTTCTATGCGATGCACGAATGGGTGTTCCCGCCGGATCATCAGTGGTTCTTCTATTATCAGGACTCGCTGATGTCGACGTTCATGCAGGCGCCAAACCTGTTCGGTTACATTGCGCTGGCGCTGGCGGCGTTGGCGGTGACGCTGTATACGGCCTGGATTGCCGGGTTGATCTACTTTCTGCGGCGCACCGATCGGGATCCGAGGGGCGAGCGTCGCGGGTGATCGATTTCAGTCAAGGTGTAAGCGATCGCCCGAGCAGCATGTCGATGAACTGCTGGCGCTCGTGCCGGCTCATCGATCGGTCCGTCACAAAGCGTGCACCGGCGGAAGGTGCAGCGGTGTCCGATTCGATTCCCCAGAGCGGACGCAGTTGCGTGGGTAACATAGCGAAGCGGGCATCGCCGATCATCCCGGCACGGGTCGGATGGCGAACGAGCAGGCCGTCGGCGAAGTTCGCAAAACGAAGCATGTCTCGCGACCGAAAGCTCATCTCGGACGAGTGCCGAACGTCTTCGGGTCGCAGTAACGGCCGGCTCTGACCCTCGTAGATACGATTGTCTCCGACGAGCCCCATGCGCACGGCATCCGCATGAAGTGTTCCGTCTGCCACATACAGCGTGCGCCAGAGCACCAGGTTCCCGAGGGTCGGTTTCGCCAGCAGCCTCTCCACCGTTTGGCCGCGGTCGGCGGCCAACGCAAGCGCCACAGCTTCCACACGTTGCTGCTGCCAGGCGCCAAACACAAGGTAGGCGCCGGCGAGCAGTAACGCGGTCCGCGCCGCGGTGTTGTGGCGGCTGTAGATACCGATGCCGACAGCCGCCAGCAGGATAAGTGAAAACACCGGATCGACGATCGCAACAATGCCCCAGGCCACTGGCGTATCGGAAAACGGCCAAAGCAGATGAGTACCGTAACTGGTGCAGGCATCGAGCACACCGGCCAGCGAGTAACCCAGGAACGCGTAAACATAGAGCCGCATGAGCGACATGCGCCGCCGGAAAAAAGGCCAGAGCAGAAGTGTGGCAAGCGCTGCCCCGATCGGTACGAACACCAGGGCGTGAGTGAAGTGCCGGTGAAACTCGAGAAACAGCAACGGATCGCTGCCGCTGCGGATCAGGCCGTCTGCGTCGGGCAACAGCCCCGCCGCAAATCCCACCGCGGTCGCTGCCCTTAAATCCTTTCCTGCTGCGCTTTGCGCCAGACCCGCGCCAAGCAAGCCCTGCGTCACGATGTCCATTGGTCGCAGTTTACATTTGTTGCGCACCATTCAGATACCGGTGCGCAAGGCCTCTCTGGGAAAGGTCGACTTTCTGGTCGACGGCGCGAGGACCGCGTGTTTACCGTGGATTTCGCCCGTTCCACGGGACTGCACGAGCCCCTGCCGGCGCGTTGGACTCACCATGTCGCCGAGTTCATCGCTGACGAGGCACTTTAGTCCACGTTTACGGCGTCGATTCGCGATGCAGTATGTGAATTTCAGCCGGGTGTCGTATATTGAGACTCTCTTGTTAACTCGGGCAAAGGGGCGACTCTTGAAAACTACCGCTTTATCACTCATTACTCTCGCACTGGTCGTGCTCGTCAACCCGGCAATGGCCGATGATGCCAAGGAATTGCGCAAACAGCGGCAGGCGGCGCAAAAAGAACGCCAGGCGGAGAAGAACGAGCGTGCCAGGCGCATCAACGAGGCGACCAGGTCGTTCCAGACTTTCAGCCGCGAACTCAAGACCGAATACCAGACCATGCTGCGCGATCTCGATACCGAATTCGAGCTCGCGCAAGTCGAGATTCGTGCGGCAAGGGATGCTGAAATCGCCGCGGTCGAAGCCGACTATCAGCAAAAGCTGATGAGCCTGTTTACCGCGCCGGGCGCGAGCGGCACCACTCCCCAGCAGCTGGAACAGGATCACAAGGCGTACGCCGATGAAACCTTCGAATTACGCAAGCGCTTCGCCGCGGAGTCACACCAGGAGCGGATCGCCAACGAGCGACGCAAACACGAGCTGCTCGCCGAAAGGGATCAGCGGGCATTGGACGAAGCGGCGGCACTCGGCCTGACCGAAGACTATTCACCGATTCTCGCCACGGCCATCGGTGACGGTCTCACCCAACAGGAGGAGAGCTGGAACACACGGCAAGAGAAAGAAGTGGCCAGGCTGAAAGAGCGAAATCTCAGGACTGTCGCGGAGTTCGCCAACGGGGAGAAATTGCGCGCCTGGGAACTCGGCAATCTCGAGCAGGATTTCCAGCTGCAGTGGCGGGAAAAAGCCGAACTGCATGCCGTCAATTCCGAAACGTTGTTACACAACACGATGCTGATGCAGGCCACCCAGGGAGGCGAGGTGGATCAACAGGAGATCATGGCCAGGATGACCGAGCTCAACAAGAAGAACCAGCAGATAAAAATCGAGTACAAGAAAATCCGCGACCAGAACCGTATCAAACGCAGGGAAGAGAAAAGAAAACTGCAGGGCAGGTGAATGACGCAGGGCGATCACCGCTAAGGAGGTACCTCACAAACAGTGATTAGGCTGGATTCGGGGCGATCACACGTGCCTGTGTGCAGCCTGTGGCGGAATGCCCCGGTGCGGTGATGACGGAGATCAAGCGTCGTTTGGGTGCTGCATGTTGTAGTGAACCGTGTTCCAACGGAGCATGGCTGTGCACGATGAAGCCCGGGAGTAAAGCGATGCAGACCAATGTGTTGCCAAAGTACGACATGACCGATAATCCGACCGGTTGTTGCCCTCGATTCCACGCCCAGGGGTGGGATGATCAAGCGCTGCATTTTCGCGATAAGTTGTTCGTCAAAGTGAAAACCCGAAGCGCGGCCCATATTCCTTTAAACATGGGTGCTGTGTTTTCAAGGACGTCCAAGGCCATAGAGGACGCGCAAGCATTCAGCGACGCTGACTTCATTGTCATGAGCCGGGAAAAGTCCGCGTGGTCTGCGGAGCACCTGTTTTCGGTCACCAGGGAAGTGCCCGGTCAAGAGATGGCTCGCTTGAACGGCGACTACGTGACGAAAGTTTTCGAGGGACCCTACAAGAATGCGCCCAAGTGGCAAATGGAGATGGAACAGACCCTGAAAGACGACGGCAAGGACTTGATCAGGATGTACTTTTTCTACACAACCTGTCCGAAGTGTGCGCGCACTTACGGCAAGAACTACGTGGTTGCGGTGGCGCAGATCGAATTGGATCCCGAGTAGATATTGCGAGCATCGTGCTCCCCGGAATAGCCATCGACCTGGCCGCCGGCACTTCCACACGATTTGGCGGTTTATGGAGCCGAATCGTTACTGTTCCGGAACAAAGAGGGAGTTCGCTTAGTCATCCAAACAATACTGGAACCTGTTACTGACTGACGTAGATGACGGGGTCGAGCCGGTGGTTCTGGAAATCCCAGGTCGACCCCGATTTCGCGGGGTTGAAAAAACAGTGCGTCCCGGGTTACTCCCTGGTGCAGAATAGCGGGCCACAGTGAGCGAATGAGCGGAGTGGAGCATGACTGAGCTGCGCGGTGTGATTCCCCCGGCCACGACGCCGTTCGATGCGAGTGGCGAGATGGACTTGAAGGCCGTGCCCGGACAGGTCGACTGGTTGATCGGCGCGGGCGTCCGGGGGGTCGCGGTCGGCGGTTCGACCGGTGAAGGCCACACGGTCACGGGCGAGGAGTTTCGTGACCTGATCGCCGCCGCGGTGGATGCCGCTGCGAATCGCGTTCCGGTCGTCGCCGGCATCATCACCGACAGCACCCGCGATGCCATCCGGCGAGGCAAGACGGTTCGGGACCTCGGTGTCGCCGCGCTCCAGGTGACGCCGGTCCACTACCTGTTCCGCCCGGACGACGACGCCATGGTCGAGCACTTCCGTACGCTTGCCGGGGAGACCGGGCAGAAGATCATCATCTACAACGTCGTGCCCTGGACCTACCTGTCGCCGGCGCTGCTGCTGCGCATCATGCGTGAGGTACCCGAGGTGATCGGGGTGAAACAGTCGGCCGGCGATCTCAAGCTGTTCGCGGACCTCATGGCCGACGTGCAACCGGGTAAGCTGATCTTCAGCGCCGTCGATGCCCTGATGTACCCGTCCTATGTGCTCGGCGCGCACGGTTCGATCGCCGCGATTCTTTCCGCCGCCCCGCAACCGTCGGTGGCGCTATGGGACGCTGTGCAAAGCGGCGACCATGCAACGGCGCTTGCGCTGCATCTCAAACTGTTGAGGTTGTGGAACGCAATGATGCCGCACGACAATCTCCCCGCGGCGACCAAATACGCGCAGTCGGTGCAGGGCTGTGAAACGGGTGTCGCCCGGCAGCCGATGGTGATGCCGGAAGCGGACCAGCAGGCGCGCATACGTGCCGCGCTCGAAGATCTCGGGTTGACAGGCCGATGAGTTGAGCGATGCACGCGCACGATCGGTGTCGATCCGTTTGCTGGAAAGCAGCGCCGTCTGCCCGCGCCCCTCTCAGAGTTTGAAGTTGAAGATATCCTGATCGAACGCGTTGTAGTCTTCGTAGCGGAGCAACTCGTAGAGTTCGGCACGCGTCAACATCCTGTCCAGTATTCCCGACTGGGTGCCGGTCTCGGCGATCTCGGCGAGGCCGGTGCGCACCGCACCCATGGCCAGGCGCAGCGCGGTGGTCGGCAATATCGCGATGTTGTAGCCGAGACCGGCAAGCTGTTGCATCGTCAGCAGCGGCGTCTTACCGAACTCGGTGATATTGGCCAGCAACGGCACGTCGATAGCCTTACGAAACGCTTCGAACTCGCTCGCGTCCAGCATCGCCTCGGGGAAGATCGCATCCGCGCCGGCGTCGACATACGCCTTCGCCCGGTCGATGGCGGCGTCCATGCCTTCGGCGGCGCGCGCATCGGTACGCGCCATCAGCAGGAAGTTGGCATCACGCCTGGCGGTCGCGGCAGCCTGGATCTTGCGCACCATCTCCTCGCGCGAGACCAGGGCTTTGTTGTCGAGGTGGCCGCAGCGCTTCGGGATCACCTGGTCCTCCATGTGGCAGCCGGCGATGCCGGATTCCTCCAGCGCCTGGACGGTGCGGGCTGCGTTCATTGCCTCGCCGAACCCGGTATCGACGTCGATCAGAGCCGGCAGGTTGGTCACGCGCGCAATCTGGGCGCCGCGCTGAGCAACTTCCGAAAGCGTTGTCAGCCCGATATCCGGCAAGGCGAGATCGGCCGACAGCGCGGCCCCGGATATGTAGATGCCCTCGAAACCGTGGCGTTCGATCTCCAGCGAGACGAGCGGCGCGTGCGCGCCCGGAAAGCGCAGCAAACGGCCCGAGGACAGCGCCTTGCGCAGCTCGGCACGTTTCTCGGCAGCGGTCTTTTCAGTAAACAGCATCCGAATGTCCCGCTATACGCGCAGGGCGAAAATTTCCTGGCTGTCCGCCACGCCGCGCAGGGCATGCCGGCCAAGCGACTCGACGCGCGAGGGGAAATGACGCGCGAACGCCGCCGATACCAGCACCGGCCGGTCCAGGGTTTTGCACAACGCCTCGATGCGTGCGGTGGTGTTTGCAGCATCGCCGATCACCGTGAACTCGAGGCGGTTTTCGGTGCCGATGTTGCCATAAGTGACGGCGCCGGGGTGCAGTGCCATGCCGTAACGTATCGGCGCTTCTCCCGCGTCGATACGTTTGGTGTTTATTGCGGCGATACGTTGCGCCGCGTCGTCGGTCGCCGCCAGCGCTCTCTCGCGTGCCTCCTGCGGTGTCATCGCGCCCGCCTCAGCCGGTTTTCCGCCCGAGCCCCCGATCGGAAAGATCGCCAGGGCGGCGTCGCCGATAAAACGCAATACCTGGCCGCCGTTGTCGAGCACGGCGCCCGCCATGGCATCGAAAAACCTGTTGAGCAGGGCGAGGAACGCCTCGCGGGGCATGGTTTCGGCCAGCGGTGTCGAATCGCGCAGATCGCAAAACCAGATGATGGCTTCGATATTCTCCCCATCGCCGCGTTTGATCAGACCATCGAGCACGCGCGCGCCGGCATGGCTGCCAAGGTAGGTATCGAGCAGACTGGCCGCGCGAAAGCGCATGGCGTGCACTTCGTAAAGGCGCCCCAGCAGCGCGATGATTTCGTGGATGTGGCCCAGGTCGCTGGTCGTGAACCCGCCGCGGCGATCGGCGGCCAGGGTGAGGACGTTGATCTGGCCGTCCGTGAACGTCATCGGCATCGCCACATAATCGGTGGCGCCCTCGGCGAGCAGATCCTCCAGGATCCCGTAATCGAGCATCGGCTCGCTGATATCCAGCCGCCTGCGAACGCCGCCGGCGCCTTCGAAGATCGGCACCAGGGGGCTGTTCAGATAACGCGGATCGGTGAGCACCCCGTGAGGAATCTGGATCTCTTCGGTAGTGTCGTCCTTGCGCCACCAGCGATAAGCGAGCGCGTTCACCTGCGGGTGCAGCGTCGGGATGATTACCGCCAGCCGCCACAGCGGAATCCCCGCGCTCAGCATCTGCTCGGCCAGCGTCTCGGTCAATGCCCTGGCCGTTTCTAACTGCGGCGCATCGCGCAGCAGCCAGCCGAGCAGGGGATTGCTGTATACCGACTCGGCGTGCGGTAAATGAGGTGTCTCAGCCGTTTCGCCGTCGACGATCAGCTTGTCGAGCAGGTCGGAGTAAAATGCGACGTAGCCCTTGATCTGTTCGGCTTCAGGCGGTGGATCCTCATAACTCCACATCAGGTTGTCGACGGCACCGGTTCCAAGGCTCCAATAGCTGGCGTTGCCCTTGAACGGGCAGATCGTGCGAAGCCGGGTCGGGGTCATCAGGTCCATGCGCACATCCGCGCGCGGGAAATACAATACCGGCGGCAGCCGGGTTTCTTTCATTATCATCACCTGGCGACTGTCTGCGATCGCGATCCCGGCCGCCTCGACGCGCACATGGTGCGGGAATTGCGTGAAGGTGAAGCCGTACTCGCTGCTTTGCAGTTCGCTGGTGGCTTCCAGTGGCTGGCTTGCGGCGTTCATAGGGCGGGTTATAACAGCAAACGCTGTATATGGGGACGGTGAGCGGCGCGCACAACCCGTCGTTGCGAAACAATCGTGCCCTGCGGCAACGCACACCGTGGACGGCGCTGGTTACCGCCGCGCGTCGACGGGATCCTCGACGCCGACTTGTCGCTACGCGTGCTGCGCGGTGCGGCGATCGACCTCGGCGGCCAGGTGTTGCAACGCGTCATGCACGCTGACGGAATAGGGCTGCACCTCCTCGAGGCCTTTGAGGGACGCCGGCAGCAGCTTCAATTCCGCGGCGGCGTGCGCGCGAACCTGCTCGATACCCGGAATTTCGACAACGCGCCGGCCGTTTCGCATAACTGGCTGCAGCAGCGGCTCGCCGGGGCACACGCAGTCAACCAGGGCCAGTTCGTCGCGCTCCATGATGCCGTCCGGCGCATACTCGCGAAACACCTGCTTGCGCCCGGGCCAGGTTGCTTTGCCCGTCGAGCGTTTGCGTCGCGCTATGCCATCGTACTCCTGAAGCTTGTAGACGCAATCCAGGTAGGGTGCATCGGCTGACACATCCAGATGCGTACCGATGCCGTAACCATCGATCGGCGCCTGTTGCCGCGCCAGCTCTGCGAGCCGGTATTCGTCGATGCTGCCGCTCGCAAAAATCCCGATATCGGACAATCCGTTTTCATCGAACAGTTGGCGGACGTCACGCGATAGCGCAGCCAGGTCGCCGCTGTCCAGTCGTACTGCTTTGATCTGTATGCCCCGCCTCGCCAGTTCCTGAGCGATGGAAACGACCTTGCCGGCGCCCTGCAGCGTATCGTAGGTGTCGATGAGCAATACGCAATTTTGCGGATGACTTTCCGCGAAGGCGCGGAAGGCGGCCACTTCCGAATCGTGCGCCTGAACAAACGAGTGGGCCATGGTGCCGTACAACGGAATGCCATAGAGCTGTCCGGCGCGCACGGTTGCGGTACCGGAAAAACCGGCCAGGTAGCTCGCGCGGGCGGCTGCCAGCGCCGCTTCGGCACCATGCGCGCGGCGCATACCGAAATCGACCAGCATACGATCGGGTGCGGCCAGTACGCAGCGCGCGGCTTTGGAGGCGATGAGCGACTGCAGATGCAGGATATTGACGACCCTGCTTTCGACGAGTTGTGCCTCGGCAATCGGGGCGGTGATACGCAGAATCGGCTCGTCGGCAAAAAACGCGGTGCCCTCGCGCATCGCATCGACGTCGCCGGTGAAACGGAAATCGGCAAGCGAGTCGACAAAGTCCTGGCCCAGGTGCCCTTCGCCCGCCAGCCATTCGAGGTCGGCTGCGGTGAACGACAACTCTTCGAGGTAAGTCACCACCTGTTCGAGGCCGGCCGCGAGCAGAAAATGTCGCTGCTGCGGCAGCTTGCGCACGAAGAACTCGAACACCGCGGTCGCCGACAGTTTGTGTTCGGCGTACGCCTGCAACATGGTCAGCTCGTAAAGATCGGTGAGTAGAACTTTGTTATTCACTGCTGCTCGCTACGCTGGTTGGTGTCGATCGGCCGGAGTGCGATGTGATTGACGGGTGGTTTACGCAAGATCTTTGCATCTCCCTGGTCGCAGTGTGTAGAACCCTGCAAGCTGCTTGTTGACCCACATCAGACGTTCGTTTCCAGGAAGTGCTAGGTTATTCGGCAAGACGTAAGTACGCCACAGTCAGGCGCGGAAAAGGAGTAAAGAGATGGAATTTGTCGTATACCGTTGCGTTAAAGATCCCGACTATTTCCTGATCACCAATGCTGAAAATGCCGCTGCGCTCAGCGGCAGCGAGTGCCCCAATGGCGGCGAGCTGGAGAGGCTCGGTGAGTTCTCCGAATTGGGTGAGGATAGAGTTGCCTTCAACGAAGATATCGCGAAAAGTGCCATCCGGAAACAAGGCTACTACCGAATCGAGGCGAAGAGTTTCGATCCAGTGGCCGCGGCGGAACCGGATGTGCTGCCGTAGGAGCGCGACTCGAGGCGTTTCATAACGCCGTCGACCAACAGCATGGTTGTTAGGGATGGTGCGCGCACACCGTAGCGTCAGCTGATCATCGCACGCCGACGAAGCGATAACGCACGATCGCCTGGCCCTCGTCCGTCAGCGCCCAATCGACAAACCGTTGGATGTGGGCGGGCGGATCAGCGCGGGTAAGCAGGTAGAGCGGACGACTGATCGGGTACGTAGCGTTACCCACGCTAGCCAACTCGCCGTCCACGCTGAGCGGTTTCACGGTCGAATTGTGCCTCAAAAAGGAGAAGCTGATCTGCCCGATCGCCCCTCGGTCGCTGGTAACGCGGCCGACTATCTTGCTGTCGGGCGCGATGGGTGTGGTACCGGCGTAGTCGCTGCCGTCCAGTATCGCATCGCTGAACACGGTGTGGGTGGCCGAAGCTTCGGCGACGATGTACGGTGTAATCGGTACATCGGATCCGCCCAGTTCTGACCAATTCGTGAGCTGGCCGGTAAAGATGGCCTTGAGATCACCGCGGCTCAACGCGTCGACCGGATTGTCGTTGTTAACGATCACCGCGACCGCGTCTCTGCCGATCAGTGTTTTGATCAGTCCTTGCGCCAGCCATTTGTCGTCGACCTCTCTGGCAACCCCGCCGATATCACACGAGCCGTCGGCCGCGCAGCGTTCACCGCCGGCGCTTTCGATAAGCGTGTGTACACGGAATACCGCCCTGCCGTAGATCGCCGCAGCATCGGTGATGAACCTGCCGATCGTGGATGATCCGCCGTAACGGATCGGTTCCTCCGCAGCAAAGCTGCTCACCGCGAGAAAGGCCACGACGATCGGAATTGCCGCTTTTGCCACCATTACGACGATATACCCATGAAAGCCTCCATCGAACGTCCGTAAAGTCCACGATTCAGGTATCGGCTGGGGACAGGAAGATGTATCGCTTCCACGTCCCGGCGCGTGATCCAGATCAAACAGAAACCATTGCATGGAGAATGGATACCGGCGGCGTCATGGTCCGGCCGGCCACCAGTGAAACTGGAAGTGGTAAAATGCGCTACTGCAAAGCGGGATCGACGCAGTAGGCTTGCGCGGCTTGTTTCGCTCGGTACATGTTGCGGTCCGCGACTGCGAGCAGATCGCGTTCGCTTTCGCCGTCACGCGGGTACAGTGCCCCGCCAATGTTCACGCCGACCGTGGCCGCTATTCCGCGTATGTGGAATGGCTGATTCAGGCGGAACGCGACCCCGGCCGCGCGGGCATGCAGATCGCCGGCATCCGACAATCGATCCAACAGGACCACGAATTCGTCGCCACCCTGTCGCACGGCAAGGTCGTCTTTTCTCACCAGCGCCTGCAGGCGTTTCGCCACCAGGCGCAATACCTCATCACCTATCTCATGGCCGTAACGGTCGTTGAAGGGCTTGAATTCGGTGAGATCCAGAAACAGCAATCCAAACGCTTGCGCTGATCGTAGCTGCGTTTCCATGCGCCGCGACAGACGCAGCCGGTTTCCCAGTCCCGTCAGTGCGTCCGACTCCGCGCGCGCATTTGCCTTGCCGAGCTGATCGCGCACCGGCGACGCGTCGCGCATGATGGCGACACCGTAACGTTCGCCGGACAACTCGAAGCTGGCTATGGAGATCGACACCGGGATTTCTTCACCCGACTTGTGCAAGGCCAGCAACACAGGGCGTTCACCCATCGGCGTCGATTTGTTCCGGGCGCAGAAGTGCTCGACCAGGTGCTCATGCCTTCCCCGGTGGCGTTCCGGGACAAGTCTGCTCAACGGGTGGGCGACGAGTTCTTCGAGTGTGTAGCCCAGGATGCGCGGCATAGCGAGGTTGGCAAAGACAATGTGACCGTGTCGATCGATCACGACGACGCCGTCCGGCAACAGGTCGAATACTTCACCCAGGGCGAGCACCGAATCTCCGAAAGAGCTGGTTGCCTCAGGTGTCAATCGTTTTCTGTGTTCGAGTCTAGTCACAGGTTAATCTCCTACTACAGCACGTGACAGGCGAGGCACAGCCCCCCCACCCGTGCGTCGTGCGCGAGTTCCCGCGAGGCCATGCACTCGCTTCGGCCACCGCCGATACCCATCGGTGCAAAGTGCGCGTCGGATGTGTATGCCGGTTTGAGGCGGTGACAGGACACACACGCGACTCTGCCGTCGACAAGCAGAATACTCGGATCGAGGCTGAGAATGTATCGAAAGGAACTCGGGCTGCGGGCAGGGTAATCGCGATAACGCATGCCGACCGGGTGGTCCAGGCTGCGATGGGCGTCGTAGGGTGTCGGCATGGCAGCCAGTCTCGCCGCTATGTAACGTGCCTCGATACCATCGTGGCAGGCCAGGCAGGTCACGGACAAGGTATCCAGCCCGCCGGAAACGATAGGCGTATCCGCGGCCGTGGCAGCTGCCGACGAAGGTGGCGCACCGGCGACCCACAAGAGTGTTACCAGGATCATCAGCGCGAGCGTCTTGCGCTTTGTCATCTCCGATACCGCCAGTGCGCAAACCGAGGCATAACCGGGGTATCGGCCGCTGTGCGGTGACCTTGATCGAGGGAGGGCGTGCTTGATTGACCGGGCGTGTCGTCATGAGCGGTCGCATCGTGGCGTGAGTGCCCGGCACGGGGTCCAGCGACGCCCACGGGCAACAAGGCGAATCTTAATACGGCAAGAGCGCCACGACCCATTGTTATGTCGCGTGCGTATGACCCGCGTCACATAAATCGATCGAAAACAGGGTTTTGCGCTGGTTTGCCCGAGGCGGATGTGACGAGGCGACCGGCTTCCGGCGGATGGCCACGCCTGGCCGCGGCTAACCCGACGCGTTGCCGCCGCCGAACACGCGCCGCAAGTAGGCAATGATCGCCTCGATCTCATGATCGCCCAGGACCTGCCGCCAGGCCGGCATCGAGGTGCCCGGCAAGCCGTTGCGGATAACCTCCCTCAGCCACCGGCTTTCTGCGGCCGCCGCGTCTACGCGGGTCAGATCGCGTGGCCGCGGTTGCAGGAAGCTGCCGATCCAATTGCGGGCGGTGCCGTCGGCCGCGTGGCAGAAGGCGCAGTTGTCCTGGTACAACTGCTCACCCAGCGTTTCGTGTGGCGAAAGATTGGTCTGGTGCGGCACGCTGTCGTGCACGGCATAGGGAGAAGCGCCCGAAATGATGTCTACGCGGTGGCTGTAGTGTTTGCGCGGATAGGAAAGTGCGCGAAGCTCCCATACCGGTCCATCGTCGCTTTGCGCACCGTGATCGTGACAACTGACGCAGGCCTCGAGGTAGAGCTTTTTACCGCGCCGCTGCGCGGGGCTCAGCGTTTCCCAGCGCACATTGAGCGCAAGTTCGCCAGTGACGAATGGAAACGCCGTCGCGTAACGCGAGTGATCGTGCCAACCGTTTTCGGCCGTGTGGTAGCGCAAATCGGGCTTCGCGGGTCCCATGAAGGTTTGCCGTACGTAGTCGACCACGGCTGCCACATCCGGGTCGGCGAGCACGCTCGCGAAGGCTGTCATGGCGGTTCCCGGCCGGCCACGCGTAACCGCGGCGATCATGGCGCCGCGCCGCAACCCCCGGGAATCACTGCTGGTGAAATCCCGCGGACGAGGATCGAGATAGGTGCTTGCCAGTGTCCGCGCGTCGCCCGAGTAACCGTGGCATTGATAACAATAGTAGTTGTAGATCTCAGCGCCGCGGCCGGGTGGCGGGGTAGCTGCATCGTCATCTGCCGACACATGCCAGGTAAGCAGAATCAGGAGTGCGACTGCAGAGAGTCCCCTGGCTGGTGTCGACGGGTAACGCTTGCCGGGTCGCCGCACGCGATGCTCAATCGAGCCGCGCGATACGTGCCACACCGCCGAAACTTCCTACCCAGGCACTGCCGTCGGGCGCCGTTTCCATGGAGAAAACGATGTTCGAAAACAGGCCGTCCGCCACGGTGTAGACGCGAAACCCGTCGCCCTCGAAGCGCGCCAGACCGTTATTGGTTCCCACCCACAGGCGTCCACCGCCGTCGCCGTGCAGCGAAAAGACGTGATTCCCCGGCAGGCCGTCGTCAGCGGTGAAATTCTGCCATTGCCGGCCGTCGAAGTGCGCCAGGCCGCCGCCCCAGGTGCCGGCCCACACGCTACCGTCGGCAGCGACATGCAGGGCGACGATATAGTTGGGGTTGAACGCAACGTCCACGTCCTGCAGACCCATTTCCTGTTTCTGGCGCGAATGGTGTTGCGAGTACTGCGCGGGGTCGTTGGCGAACTGGATCTGTTCTTTCACCAGCTCGTAGGGCGCGCCCAGCCCGTCCTCGTGGTTCCAGTTGCTCCACCGGCCTTCGTGATAACGAGCCAGGCCGCCCTCGGTGGCGAACCAGACTTCGCCGTTGATGCCTTCTGCCAGCGCATACACCCAGTCGTTGGGCAGACCGCCCTGCGTGGAAGCCACCGTGAACAGCTGCCACTTGTCGCGGTCGTCTAATTGACCGCCGGCAACGAGGTTCGCGCCGGACCAGGTAGCCACCCACACATCACCGGTGCCGGTCTGCAGCACGTCGTAGATGAAGGCATCCCCGAGCCCCTGCGGGATGTTGTAGTTTTTCCAGCTGTCGGCAGCGTCGTCGTACACGGCCATGCCGCCCCCGTACGTGCCGACCACGATGCGGTCATCGAGCTTGCCGATATGAAAAATACCGTTGGCCAGCAGACCGCTGCGCAAATCGAACAGGCGGTACTCATCGGTCTGCAGGTTGTAGCGGATCACGCCGCCGGAAGTACCCACCCACATGAGGTCGCCATCGGACATGATCTGCTTCACGTTGCGCTGCCCGACCCGGAAATGTGTGAATTTGGCTTGTGGATCGACGCCGGCCGCGATGTGCGCACGCCCTGCCTGCGGGGGTGGTAGATTGGGTGCCGGTGACGAGGCGTTGAACGGAGACGCCGGTCCGCCGGGCAGAACCCCGTGCGGCAGCGATGCGTGGGGATCGGCCTGGACGGCAGGGCTGGAAGCCGATTGCGAGGCTGCCGCGGGCGTGGATTCGGCCGCGGGAACGACTGGCGATTTAACTGCAGCGGGTGCCGAAGCCGTTGCCGGCGGGGGCTGCTCGCGGGTTCCGGCAAAATAGCCGAGCGCAGCCGCCGCCAGCGCCACGGCAACGATCACACCGAGTGTTCCTGGACCAATTTTCATCCGGTTATCTCCAACCTCCGCATTCAATACCCCAGACGCGCCACACCGCGCTTTGTGCCGACCCAGATGTCGCCGTCCGGCGCTATGGCCAGCGCGTACACATTGTCGTCCAGCAAACCGTCGCGGTGGGCGTAGTTCACCCATTTTTCCCCGTCGTAACGTGACAGGCCGTGGTTCGTGCCGAACCATAAAACACCGCCCGCACCCGCAGCGATACTGTAGACGATGTTGCCTGCGAGACCGTCTTCGGTCGTGTAGTTACGCCAGCTCTGGCCGTCGAAGCTGGCCACGCCGCCGCCCCAGGTGCCGGCCCAGATACGCTCGTCGGGGCCCACGATCAGCGAGAACACGTAGCTCGGATTATAGGTTTCGATGCCCTGCAGCAATACGCTCACGTCATGGCGCGAACGCGTGCCGAGACCGGTGTTGGGGCTCGCGGGACGCTGTTGCACGTTCGGCGCGCCGAGACCTTGCGCGTGCGTCCAGTGCTGCCAGCGGCTGCCGTCGAACATCGACACGCCCCCCTCGGTGCCGAACCACACCCTGTCCTGCGCATCGACGTCGATGCCGTAGACCCACTCGTTGACCAGTTCCTCGACGAAGGTCTCGAACTGCAGCGATTCCGGATCGACCCGGTTGGCGCCGGCCCAGGTGCCGATCCACAAAGGCCCTTTGGCCTGCTGGGCGAATGAGTAGACCCAGTAGTCGGCAAGACCGTGCATGGGAAACAGTACCCGCCAGTCGCCGTCCCGATAGCGCGAAACGCCGCCCGCGTTGGTGCCGAACCATTTATGACCCGTGGCATCCACGTGGATGGCGAATACGTACTCGTTGGCCAGACCGTGGTCGCGGGTAAATGTGTTGCGCAATTCCTGCCCATCGAGACCGATTTCCAGTACGCCGGTCGACGTGCCCACCCACAGGCTGTTGGCGGCCTGGTCCACGGCGAGTGAGCGCACGTACACTTCCGCGCCGACCACAAAGCTGTCGAGTACTTTCGGTGGGCCGCTCTGCGCCGCATGGACCGTGCCAACGAAGTTGCGGGGCGTCTGCGTTTTGTCCGGGTCTCGGTCGCCGCAAGCACCGAGCAATAGCAGCAACGACATGCTGGACGCCGTAGCGCAGATAGTTCCCCGCCAGCCCATCAGCGAATCGTTCTCAGGTAGGCGATTACGTCCAACATCTCGTAATTATCCAGCACTCCGAGATAAGCAGGCATGGCGTTTTTGCCGTTACGCATTGTCCGTAACAGCGCGCTGTCCGGCTGCATCAGCGTTTGACCACGCGCGAAATTCGGCGCGCCGGGTATTGCGGCCTGTCCGCCACCGTCACTGCCGTGACAACCGATGCACAGCCTGCTGTAGATGCGCTCGCCGTTGAAAACGTCTGCCGCCAGCACACTGCCTTGACCGCCGAGGGCCAGGACGAGCAGGCAGGCGAATCTACCGGACCAGAATTGCATACGGTTAGCTGTCACTCGGTTTGTGCTCGCTGTTGCGCGATCAGGCTTTCCAGTTCACGCGCCTTGTCGGTATCGATGCGCAGGCCCAGATCGCCGTTGCGGTAAGCTTGGCGGAGGCGTTCCATCGATGAGACATCGCCGGCTTCCACGCCGGCGCGCAACCAGGCAACCGCCTTGTCGTAGTTTCTGATCAGCTCCAGGTCACCCGTCTCGTAAGCCTTCGCCAGCACGCGTATCGCCGGCGTATAGCCGCGCCGCGCCGCGCTTTCCAGCAATTCCGCAGCACGCGGGAAATCCTGCTTCAATTCGCCGTGCGCCGAGTACAGTTTAGCCAGGTAGAATTCAGCCTCCCCATGGCCCTGCGCCACGGCCTTTTCCAGCCACTCGGCTGCTTCTTGATTCTGCTCCGCCTGGTCCAGCAGGTAACCCAGACGCGTCTGAGCCGCAGCATCACCCAGCTCAGCCGCTTTCCGATACAGCGACATCGCGCCGATCACGTCGGCGATATCGAATGCCTCTTGCGCCTTGCGCAGGTATTCAGTCACTTCCTCCTGCCTCGCGGCGTCGGAGGCAGCGTCTTGCGTCACGGCTTCGCTCGCTTCGTCCTGCGCCGCGGGTTCGGCCGCTTCCTCCAGCGTGACGGCCGCCGGTGCGTCGTCCTGCACCGGGGCTTCGCCCGCTTCGTCCTGCGCCGCGGGTTCGGCCGCTTCCTCCAGCGTGACGGCCGCCGGTGCGTCGTCCTGCACCGGGGCTTCGCCCGCTTCGTCCTGCGCGGCGGGTTCGGCCGCTTCCTCCAGCGTGACGGCTGCCGGTGCGTCGTTCT
>Ga0224508_10001489_pt1 | contig 20964 bp, 24 predicted proteins | sample SF_Jan12_sed_USG_4_FD_170157 | JGI IMG/M metagenome (GOLD analysis project Ga0224508, IMG submission 170157) | Sediment microbial communities from San Francisco Bay, California, United States - SF_Jan12_sed_USGS_21 | ecosystem: Environmental > Aquatic > Marine > Sediment | place: USA... | reverse complement strand
GTATATGATCGCGCCCCTTGAGCGTCGAGGCGTAGAGGGCGCCGCGGGCAATGTGATCGCCGCACCCCGCGGAATCGATGCCGCCCGCGGCCTCGCCGACCTGATAGTCCGAGCACACATGAAACAGCCGTCCACGGTACCCGACGAGGAAGTCGCCCCCGACCTCTCGATCGTTGCGCCTCTCGGACCACCCGTGATCGGATAGACACGCGCGCACCGCCGAAACAAACGTCGTGGCCATGTATTTGTCAACGGAGACGCTCTGCAGTTGCTCCGGAACCACGAGCGCGTGCCGGAGTAACTGCCCCATCCGAAACGAGGTGGTGAAACCGAACAGCATTGGACCGTTTCGAAAGAGCTTCGCGTCCGACCGCACGATGAGGCCATAATCACCGGCTGACACGCCGGCGCTATCGGCCCCAATCCAGACCGATCCATCTTCGACAAAGCCCGCGATACACGTCATGCCCTATACCCCCAATAGAAGACCCGCGGGTCCGGGTTTAGCTCGCGCCGGAGGCGCCCGCGCCACACCACGATGCACGTATTCCCCGGCGCGTTGTGCGCCGGCTCCGATGTCTCCGGGTCGATGAACGTCACGCGGTGCGGGATCAATCTGATTTCGTCGGCCTTGCTCCACACGTGCGCGCGAAACCACCGCGTTTGCGGCGAGAGCGGGAGGACGGCGACTACGGTGCAACCTTGCTCCGCCGTGGTCGCGCACTTCTCGACCCACGGCATGATCGCGATCCCGAGCAGGCGGGAGTACGGAGGGTTGCAAAAGATTGGCCCCGTCGTGATGGCTGACCAGTCGACCGCCAGCGCATCCTCCGCGACGGCGCTACCAGGGCCGAGCCATTGGCCAACGAGCCGGCTGGCCGGTTCCGCCGCCGCGTCGAGGCCGAACGCGAACTCATGGTTAAGCGCATCGAACAGATCCCGCGGTGTGCGCCACGTCGCCCGCCTCGAGCTGTGCTGGACGGCCTCGGTGTGGTGTTTTGTCACTGACGCCTCCCGCCTACCGGGTCGGCCGGCGCCGGAGGCGTCGGCATCTGCTGCGACCCCGCGCACACGTACCACTGACCCGCGGTCCCGGTGCGCTGCGCGGGCACCACCTCGGACTCCGGGCAGCCGAGCGCATCCGCGATCCGGCTCGGACTCGTCGGCAGCTCTGGCGTACACCCGGCCAGCATCGAAGCCAGCACCGCCACCAGCACGGTGGCGGCCGCGATCTTCATCGCCCACGAGACGACCTCGATGCTCTGACGGGGCGTCATGACGTCTGCTCCGCGGGTCGCATCTCCACAAGGAACCAGTCTCCATCGCGCTGCTCGAGGTCGAGGACCACCGCTGCGCCCGACTCCATCGCCGTCTTGGCCGCGAGGGCGGTCTCGTGATCGTCGAAGAGGATCCGCCGGTCGCCGGTCTCGGTCGTCTTCATCACGAAGCCTCCGTCCTTCCCATCGCCACGGCAGAGAACGGCGGAGACGTGCGACCCCTTGCGCGCGACCCCTTGCGCGGCCCTTCCCGGCTCTGGCTCGACGGGGAGATCGCCGAGGTCTGCATCCGAGACTGACGCCGGAGGCCCGATCGGTTCGGCGGACGCCTCGAGCGCCGGCGGGTACAGTTGCCCCACCGCCCCGAAGTGCGCAGCATCCGCGAGGTGCCGCGTCGCCGGGTCGGTCATGTCGGGTTGATACATCAACCGCACGACGACGAACGGCTTCGAGAGGGCCTCCGGTCGGTACGTCTGCAACACGCCGAGCTCGCGGATCACCGCATTGATCGCGCGCGTCTCGCAGTGCCGAAGCCCGTGGAGGCGTGCTTGCGTGAGCTGCTTGGGCGTCATCGGCGCCGCGCGGGCGGAGCCGTCGCGGAGGTCCCATTCGAACGTGGACTCCCGGAGCTCCTGCGCGCCGTCAAGCCCCGTTCGCTTCGCCGTCGCCTTGACTTTCCAGTAGTTTGGATATGGCGATTCGCTGTCAGTCGTAATCGACATCCCGGCGCAATCGGCGAGCTTGCGAAGCCCGACCTTGGATAGCGCAATCCGCCCGCCAGACAGCCACGGTGTCCCCGCGTAGACGTCGCCGGTCTCCGGATTCGGGTCGAGCTTGACGCCCGTCGCGACCAGCGCATGCCCGGGCGGGAGCGTTGAGAAATCCACCATCGGGCACAGCACGTGAGCCCCGGCCCGGTTCCAGTCCTCGAGCTTCGTCGCGAAGTCGTCCTGTGATGTGATAGCGCCACCATGGATCCGAGTCAGTGCCGTGGTCATTCGATCCCCCCGGACAGATGGCGCTCGTACGCATCGATGAGCGCGGCAACATGCCGCACTTGTCGATCGGTCGCATCGCCGATCAGGCGGCCCGACGCCGCCTTTCGTATCGCCACGTCGCGGCGCGTGGTGTGCCTGGTATCGGTAACTCGCACGGCACGAGCAGAGGCCGCGCGTATACGCCCCGCGCTTTCTGGCGAAAGCTCCGCAAGTCCGCAGCCGTGATGATGGCGCGCGATGAGGTCGCCCAGCTCGAGGACGAAGATCCGCTCGCGCTCGCGCTCGCGAATCCGTGCGACGGCGACTTGATCGTCGGGGCAGCCGATGCCGATCCCGGCGGCGTCAAAGTGCCGATCGAGCGGCTCGCCGCAATTGCTACAGGTTCGAGGTTGGTCTACACTGGTGGTCTGCATGAGTGCTCCTTTCGTGGCTCGCCCCGCGGTTGGTCGCCGCGGGTAGTTGAAGAGCCCGGCGCCGCGCTACGGCGCCGGGCTCATTTTGTCTTCGGCGCCTACACTCGATCCTCCGCTCGGCAGAGGTCCGCAACGGACACGCCCGTCAGATCCGAAATGGCGAGCGCGTGCCCGAGTCGCGGTGTTCTATCTCCGCGGGCAATCTGATCCACATAGGCACGCGTGACCCCGAGCGCATCGGCCAACTCGGCGCGCGTGAGGGCGCCGGCCTGGGTGAAGTAGTCCGCGAGCTCTGTGGTCTTGCGTCGTCGCGCCATGGTGCTCCCGATGATACGCCTCCCCGCTGCCTGTCGAACGACGACCATGTGAGACAGAATACGCCACGTTTCGGGCGATGTCAATACGCCGTGTATCTTTTTCTAGGATGGGCAGGCTGGGGCCAGGAACGTGCGCGCGCACACGTTGCAGAGGTAGCGGACTCGTCCGTGCGCGTCCGAGCCGACCGGCTCAAGGTTGGGCCGCGAGTCTCAGAGCGGGCACCGCAACCAATCGGGCGCCATGGCCTACCGCCGCGCTGACCAGAGCCCGCGCGTGGATTGGTTGATGCCGAGTGCGGCCGCCGCCACGATGCCGCCCTGGATGGCCGGTTGCCAGAGCCAGGCTGCGAGTTGCGCGCTTGACTCGGGAGGATCAGGATACATCGCCAGGTGAGAGAGCATCGTCACGAGGCCTGCACCGACGGCGCGGAGGATCTGCTTACCGAGCGGAGTCATCATGCGTTGTGCCTCCCTGCTGCCGTGGGTGTCGGATGGTTGTGGCGTTGCTCGAGATCATGGATGCGCCCCTCCAGATCGCGCATTTTGTCTCGTATGTGCGAGACCTCGGGTTCGTATTGGGTGCGCGGAACAGCGCCTTTATGCACGAGGATCCCCTCGTGCGATCGGAGTCGCTCCTCCACGATCGCCACCTCCCGACTCACGTCGTTCCGCCCCACGTAGACGCCGGCCCCGAAAACAAACGTCATAACGGCGACGAGGACGCCGAGCTCGAGCCCACCCAAGGCCATGGGTTCAGATCTTACGCCGGCGCGAACTCAAAGACCATAAGCGTCGAGGTCCACTCGCTTTCGCTATTGATGATTGCCGCCGAGGCTCCCGCCGCACGCTGCAGTTGGACTTTGTAGGTCACGGCCGAAGTGCCCGGGCTGGTCTCGCTGTACAGCGAGAACCCTGGCGCCGACGGCGACGCCTGACACTGCCCACCGTTGATGAACGTATCCAGCACGGTGGCGTCTCGCATCAACCGAAGCCCGATATCGGCCGAGGTGCCACCGTGCTCGATCCCGGTCACAAGCGCCAGGAGCACGATCGTGGAATCGTCGCGTTGTGGCGTAAACGAGATCGACAGGTTGGTATCGGCCCACGACGTCGTGGTGCTGGACTCTTCGACGGACGACCGATCCTGCGAGACCTGAAGGAGGCCCACCGCTCCGGGAAACTTTGCGTAGGCACCGGCGTTGAGGGACAGCTTGAGCTCGTCGTCGGTCGTGTTGTAGTAGATCCGCGCGTCTCCGCTGGGCGAGACCCCAGGCGCCTGCGCGTTCGTCTTGCCGTCGAGCGTGACGTGCTGGACCGCGGCGACGCCGTTGTAGATGTCATTGATCCCGGTTACGAGCTCATTCCAGATCGTGGCCGTGACTAGTACGCCTGCGGAGCGGGTCGACAGAGGAAGTGCCATGTTTGGGGCCCCTAGAAATAGCTCGCGTAGGTCGACGTCTCAAGGATGGACTTCGTCGCGTCCTCAAGCACCCACTGATCGAGGTCCTCCGGGTGCGACGGCATGAGATTGAACGTCACCCACGCCTCCGACTCGCTCACGATCTCAATATCGGCCCCCTGGATAAAGAAGCGTTGATCGATCCCGGCGCGGACGTCCACGATGTCGAGCCGCACGCCAGGAAACCAGACAAAAGGAGCGCCCGCGGTCGAGAGGCTCGCGAAGTACGGCACCCTAACCGATTTCACATCCGTAAACTGATCCGCCCAGAGCAGCCGAATGTACGCCGCGAGCCCAGACGGGCGGAGGCCATTCGGTTGATAGAACATCGCGAATGGCGGCGTCAAGGGACGCTGGCCGTTCAAGGCCACCGATACCGCATCGACCTGCTCGACAGTTGTCGGCTCGTCGGCGATCACCGTGACGCCTTGCACGTCGAACTTGGTGATGTACCCAAGCGTCGACGCATCGTTACGGGCCTCGATGGCGATCGATGAGACCCCGATCTCGGTATTGACAATCGTGAGTGATCCCGTGAGATCGATTCCTGTCCCTTCCTGGCTCGCATAGAACTCGTAGTCTGTTGTGGGGGTGGGCACCTCCACCGACACCGAGCCCACCCGTTGCTGCCGATCATCCGGATTCGTGTACGGCAGATGGAAAAGATAGGTCTCGCCGGGCGCGATCGGGATCGCCGTCTCCGGCTCGGCTCCTGGCGTGTCGTCTCGTAGCGATGCGACCACGACAAGCGCGTCGCCTCTCACGCGACGACGATATGTCACGTCGACGTGATTGATCACGTTCGCCTTTTCGCGCGTCACAACTAGCTCATCGACAAGACTCGACGTGATGGTCCCCGCGAGGTCTCCCGAGCGGTCGAGTAGTCGTTCGTTCCGTGGCTCGAACACCACGACGGGCGCCTCGCCGTTCAAGCTGTCCATGGGCTGGGTGTACATGTGCGCGTAGTCGCTTTGCGCAAGTGATTGGAGCGCTCGGAGATACGACGAGTCCTCCTCGGGGAGATCGTCAAACACGATCGGATAGACGTCGTCAGACTGATAGGTCCGCAGCGCGACCGGACGCGACTCCATTGAGTCGACTAGTTGCTCGAAGATGTCGTCGGCGCGCTGATCCTCGTATGCGGGGACGCGTCGAACCCGCTCCTCGAGTGCATCGTAGAAAAAATCCCCACACGTAATCGTGGCAAATGGCTCCCGTGGATCCGCCGACGGCTCGATCGTTTTGACGGCGCCGGCGAACACCCATTGTGTAACAAGTCCAACATCGACGCCGACCCGAACCCTCGTCCCGTCCCCGAAATTCGCAAGCGCATCGGAATGGCCCGGAGAGTAGTAGCCCTCGGTCTCGACGAGGTTCTGGTCGGAGTTGTCGAGCGAGAACACGCACAGCCCTGGCGAAGCCACGAGATCCGTCGGCGAGCCGCCTGCCTTCCCATTCTTGATGCGGAATCCCTTTTCTCGGATGAGGTCTTCCTCGATGGCGATCCACCGCGTCGCCGCGTAGTGGTCGGCGAGCTCAGACGACGTCAACGCGTTTGATCCGGTGTACAGCGCGATCTCGTCGAGGTGGTCGGCAAAGAAATTCGCCGGCGTCCCGTCCGATCCGAAGTAAAGATCGTCACCGTTACTCAATGAGCCCGAGACGCTCGATGCATCCGTGCTTGCGCGCTCGGTCCCATTTACGACAAGCCGGATCGTTGATCCGATCTTCTCGGCGATAACGTGCTGGCACACGCCGCTCGCAATGTCGTATCTGCTCACGGTGTCCACCGTGGACGAGGACCACGTCGCGGTTGCGCTCGTCGTCCCATCGTGGATCCCAAACTGCAGATCCTTCGTCGTGTAGTTGTACCGAAGATAGTAGCCGGCGCCAGATACGCCGCCCTTCCAGACGACGTATCGCCATCCCGAGAAGCCGCCGCCTATTGGTGACCACCACGCCACCACCTCGAGGGTGAAGTCGCCAGATCCAACGTCGACCGCCGCGTCGTCTGGCACGCGCCAGCGGTCCGCGGTTCCGTCAAGGTCGAACGCGCCCTCATATCGGTTGTAGTAGTTGAACGTGCTGTTAAATCCCCCGCGGCGATTGTCGACCTCCTTGCAGTGCGTCGCAACCTTGGAGACGTTTGCGAAATTCGACGGCACTCCGCCGGGGATCGCGTCGTTTGCGTTCGCCGTTTCGTCTGCCATGTCTCCATTCGGGAGCGGAAGCCCAAAGCGCCACCACCCCGCAGGAGCATCGGCCTGGACCATCGACTCCCATTTGTCAGGCGCCGGCGCGATCTCGACGTACACGTCCGCCGGAAGAAGCGTGATCGAGGGGATCGCTTCGTCAAAGACGATCGCCGCGTGCGCGATATCGTCAACGGCGCCGGTATCCCAATCCGCCACCGGCGATGTGGCGGTGACGGCGTCGCGTGACTGCACTCCAGACAACTGTGACCCGCGATCGTCAACCCACTCAAGAGAGAACCCAGAGCCCGCGTCGAGATTACCCGGCGCATTGCGCCCGGAATGAATCGCGCTTAACACGAGACGCGTTGTCAATGTTGACGGCAGCGGGCCGAGCGTAATGTCGGTGTCCTCCTGGTTCGCCGCCTCTGATCCGCTTGCGGAGACCGTCACCGTCCCGTCCATTGCGCCCGCGACCAGGAAGACATAGACGTTCTTGGGGCTGGTCCCCGGATCCGTTGCGGTAATGGATTGCTGCCCGGATGGGATCGTGTCGTTTCCGCCGAGGGTGTACCAGTCGACGCGCCCGTCCTCATCGCCGGCGGTGACCGACGCCGATACCTCCGGCGCGCCCATCGCCTCCCCACCGTACGCGACGTCTGACAGCTCCGCCGAGGCGCTCGAGCGCTGGACCACCGCCACTGCGACCGCCTTGATAGGCCCGACGGGCGCCGGGCCGGTCACCGGGAACGGGGTTGGCCCAAGCTCGCGTGTACGACTGTCGATCGTGACGGCCACTATCGCCCCGCGTGAAGTTGAATCTGCGCCCTCACGAGATCGGGCGTGAGGCGGCGCTCGGTGAACAGCTCGCGGCGGATGGCGCCAAGCTCGGACAGGATCCCAGCGTCGTCAAAACGCCCGAAGCCCCGCCCCTCGCCTGAGAAGGCGAACTCCTCCGGAGCGTGCACGCCCGCGAGGAACGCGGTCGGTTGCGTCACGCGCCCGATTCCGCCCTGTTGCGCCTCGAAGATGTTGCCCGGGCCAGTGATCGCGGTGCCGCCCTCGTCGCCTGGACCCTGGCCCGGGATGCCAGGGAATGGGCTCGTTAGATCCGTATCCGGGTGTCGCCCTCGGATCCCGCCGAATCCGGGCAGGCTTCCGATCAGGCTCCTGAAGCCGCGCGCCAGATTCCGGATCCCGTCCCAGATCCTCGAAAACGCCTTCTTTACGCCTCTCCAAATGTCATCGCCCCACCGCGCAAAGAGGCCCACGATCTCGCCCAACCCGGGAACGATGGCATTCGCAAGGAACGCAAGGCCCTCGGTCGCGAGGTTTGCGAGCGAGCCGGAGACGTCGCGGCCGGCGAACAAATCCCCAACCAAGCGCGATACGTCTCCGGACAACTGGGCGAAGAAGCCACCTTCCCCGCCGATCTTCTCGAGTTGGCCCTTGATGCGATCCACAAAGACCGAATCAAGGCGATCGATGTGGCCGCCGATCTGATCGACCATGTCCGGAACGAATGACCGACCGACAACGTTGTCGAACATGTCCGAAAAGAAACCGGTCACCGCCTCGACCTTCTCGCGCACGGCCTCGACGATCCGGCCGAACTTGTCGACGATCCACTCGCGTACGCCGGTCACCACGCGCGCAGTGATCTCGACGATCTCGTCCCAGTTGAGCCACGCTGTCACCACGGCGGCGACGGCCGCCACGATGGCGAGCAGCGGGCCGGCGCCGAGCGCGGCGATGGCGGCGCCCACCTTGGCCACCAGCGCAATCACGGGGCCCATGGTCGCGATCAAGCTCCCCACCGCGGAGATCACCGTGCCGAAGGCCAGCGCCACCGGGCCCAGAATTGCCACGAGCCCGCCGATGATCGCGGCCACGCGTTGCACCGGTGCCGGCAGATCGCCAAACCAATCGAGCAGCTCGAGCAGCTTGTTCCCGACGGGCGCGAGGGCGTCAAACGTGTCGAGCAGGACCGGCAGGAGCTTGTCGCCGAAGCGCTGCGCCGCGGTTGCGACGCGCTGCTGCAGTTGCTTCCAGAGGAAGCCGGCTTCGTTGATGCCCTCGGACTGCTCGCGAAAGGCCTCATCGGTGGCGCCGGCCACGTCGTTCATGGCCTCGAGCTTGTCGGTAAATGTGTCGGCCTGCGCGCCGGTCAGGGCCAGCGCGAGCGTCTGCCCCTCGATGGAGCCTATGAACCGCTGGAGCGCCATTCCGCTCCCCTCGGCTTCGGCGACCACCGCTTCAATCGCGCCCTGGAGGCCCTCTTGCTGGATCAGCGCTTCGCCGCTCGTGACGCCGAGCTGACCGAAGACGAAATCCATCTCTTTTGTTGGCGCGAGCAGCGATTGCAAGACGCCGCGGAGCTGCGTCGAGACCTCGGACGCCGTCCCAGTAACGCCCGTCGCCGTGGCCATCACGCCGAAGAGCTCTTCCTGTGAGACGGTGAGCTCCGACGCGAGCGGCACGACGCGCCCCATGCTGGCGGCGAGCTCGGGGAAGGTCGTCTGCCCGAGCTTGTTCGTCATGAACGCTAGATCGCTGACGTGCTGGATCGCCTCCAGCGACGTGTCGTTGTATCCCTTCGTGACGGCGCTCGTGAGGTTGATCGCGTCCGTCGTCGTCGCAAGGCCGGCCGCCGCGGCCCGGGCGTTGACGTCAAGGATCCCAGCCGTCTCGGCGGAATCCCCGAAGGCGGAGATCACCTGGAACAGCCCGCCCGAGAGATCCGCGGTCGACTTGCCGACCGATACCGCCATGTCCTGGACGGTGGTTTTCAACTCCTCGACGCGCTCGATATTGCCCGGGATCAGCGTCGCGACGTTGGCCATGCCGGCGTTGAAGTCGGTGGCCATCTTGATCGCGCCGCCACCGACCGCCGCGAAGCCGGCCGAGAGGGGGAGGAGCGTTCTGCCTACGCCCCTGATGTTGCCGCCGACCGTTTTCATCCGGCCGCCGAGCTGGCCGAATGATTCGCCGAGCCCGCCGGCCTCACGCTTGAGCGTGCGGATGCTGCGGAGGGCAGAGTCCTCGCGTCCGATAAACTCGAGAATCGATCGCGTGATCACGCTCATTGTTTCGGCTTTCGCGGCTCACGAATGACGGCGATTCCCATCGCGCCCGCCACCTTCGACGGGAGCGGCGCGCCGCGGCGTGGGAAGCGCTCCCGGCCCGCGGCCCGGCGCCATTCGCGCCCCATCGCTTTCTGGTCGCCGGGCTTCATCGCGCCGGATCCGGCGGCCGTGCGCGTCACCCCCTCGAGCGCTTCCTCTGCGGCGAGCTTTGGGATCGCCCATAGCATCACCTCGAGGAGCTCGCGCGGGCACCTTTCGAGCCAGTAGTCCGGCGTCGTGCCGTGGTAGAACCGCGTGAGCCGCGCCGCGACTTCGAGCCAGTCCCTGATCGGTTCGCCCCGTTGCCGCTCTCCGGCGCCGTCGGGCGTCGCGCGGCCGGCTGGAGATCGGTAAAAACCGAGGCGATCCCGTAGAGCTGAGACACGGTCAGCTTACCAATGACGGTGTCGGGTGCCTGCAGAATCAGCGGCACCGTTTGGCGCAACAGACGCTCCGCGACCTCCTCGTCGTCCTCGTCGACGTCGGCGAAGTCCTGCCCCATGCGTTCGAGCTTCCGGAGCACGGAGATAGGCAGCTCGGCCGGGTGCAGGAGCTCGTAGCGGGTGCCGTCGATCTCGACGACCTCACGCTCGAGCCCGGCGATCGTGTCGAGCGAGAGGAGCGGATTGCGAGCGTGCGGCGTCTTTTGGGTAGTGGTGTCCGATGCTGTCTTGGCCATGAGAGTTGATCTCCTCTACGCCTTGCGGGTTGACGGGTATGCCAGATTCGGAGAGCGCGGCAAGCTCCGCCGCCACCTCCCGGAGCAGCTCGCGCCGGCGGCGGATCTCGCGCTTGTGGGCCCGCGCTTGCGCGAGCAGGACCCGATAGCGCGCGACCGTGCCGCCGGCGGACATGTGGCGCCTATGGGAGCGCGGCGGCATCGGCGGCGCGAAGCCGGCCAAACCGCTCGAACTCGTTGGCCGCGCCGGTGTCGACCAGGGCGGTCCATTCCAGGGCCAGCATCGCCGGCTCGTCCCGACGGTAGACAGGCTCCGGACTGCCGCTCTGCGCGGCAATGGGGACCTCATACTGCGAGAACTCGCCGTCGAGGTAGGGCGAGGGCCCTCTCACGAGCAGCGCCGTCGTCGGCACAGATAGCCCGCGAGAAAGCCCGATCGTCTTGTAGCCCACAGTCCCGGATCCGGCGGCCACATCCGCCGGCGTCTGCCGGTGCAGCGCCTCGGTGTAGCCCTCGAGCGAGACGTCGACCATCTCGACGCGGATCATCAGATCCTCTTCCTGACGAAAGACCTTGCGCGATCCGGCATCGCCAAGCGCGCGCCAGAAGTTCATCGACTGGGCATGCGAGATCGTCACGCCTGCATCGGAGTAGTTCAGATCGCCGTTGGTGCCGACCTTCGTCCAGTTCCCGCCCGGAGGGTCGGTGTCGAGGTCTGGAAACGCCTCGGCGACCGGCGCGATCCAGATCGTAAACGGCGCGGCGATAATTTCGAAGGGCGTGGTGTTGGCTGGCATTGTCGTTTCCTCCTACGCGGCCCCAATCGCCCGCGCGATTTCGTGGCGTAGCTGCTGCTCGAAGACTTCCTCGCCGCGCGCGCGGCCGACGTCGACGTGCTTCTCGAACACGCGGCCAATCGATGGGCCGTGCAGCTCCGTGATCGGAAGCCGCGCCCGTCGAACGCGGCGATACACGCCCCGGTGCCCCGACGCCATGGTCGCAATGAACGCATTCGGGTACCGGCCCGCGCCGCCGGGGACCTTCGCCCGAACCCCGCGCCCGCGCCCACGGGAGGGTTCCGGCCCACGCGCGCGGAACTGAATCAGCGGGAGGCGCTTTCGGGAGGCGCTCACGCGCGCGGTCAGCCGTCCGCGCGTGGCCCGCTCGATGAATGTGCGGCGGCGCACATCTCGCGCCTTGAGCCCGATATCTGCCCGGATGGTTGAGACCAGGACCGTACGGGCGGCCGTTGCACCGCGGTTCAGCGCGCGCGGCACGATGCGCGGGATCGCCCGCTCGATCGCCGTGAGGTGGCGCATGAGCTCGCGATTGTCGACCCGCAGCTCGAGGCTCATGCTGGCGCCCCCCAGCCCTCGACGAATTCGACGATGTAGGTGATACCGGCAGCGATGATGTCGTCGCCGCTCTCGCGCTCGAGAAACCGGGTCGGGCCCCGTCGGATGTCCCGTTGATGAGAGAGCAGGCCGCCGAGCGTGCGGTCGGACGTCTCGATCGCGGTCTTCACATCGCCGATCACGTCTTCCACGAGCAGCCATGGCTGGGACTGCTCGTGCGCGTTTGGCTTCGTGATGGCCTGGATCTCGATCGGGAGCACCGTCTTCACGTTCTCTTGACTGTGGATGACGTCATCCGTCAGCACGACAACCGCCAGGGCGACCGGTTCCGTATCGTCCGGACCGAGGACAGGCGTCTCGCCCAGAAAGACCAGATCGCCCGCGTTCGTGTTGAACCCGTCCACCGTCTTGATCCCGAGCAGTCGCGTCCGAAAGACCTCGAGGATCTGCCGCCGGCGCGTGGCCGCCATCAACAGACCTCATCGAACGGCCGCACGATGACGCGAACATGATCGGCTTCGGTCACGGCGTGGCCATCGACGTGCCATTTCTTCACCGTGCCCCCACCGCGCTCCGGCGCCTCGATCACGGTATCCCGCGGGACCGTGGGCACCTCGTCGCGTCGCAGGCAGGCGACCCGCTCCGGGCGGCTTGATTGCAGATCGAATCCGCCCGGCCGATCGTCCGAGATCGGCGTCCACCAGATCACCCGAGTGGAAATGGCCACCTCGCGCGGTCGCGTGACGGTGGCCGGAATCCCATGAACGAACCAGTTCACATCTCGGACAACATCCCGGACGGATCCGAAATCCACCATGGTGACGGGCCCGCGAGCGCCGGCCTAGGGTTCGTCTGCCCTCAGTCCACCGTCGAGCAGGACGTCGCCCGTCGAGGTCTCACCGGCGCCAGCGCCCACCGCCTCGAGGGCGACACCGGCGCGAAGTGAACCGGTCGCCGTCGTCGTAAACCGGGTGTTTCCGTTGTCCCAGTAAATGAGGTCGCCCACGCTCCACGCCTGCGAACCCACCTTTGGCAAGCCCGTAAAGACGCCGCGCGTATGCCCGGTGAAGTTCGCGCCGCTTGCGACGCTGACCGTCGGCACGACCAGCAACTGGCCGGCCTCGACCGGAACGTCCTTCGTGATAGCGGCGCCCGCGACGAGCGTCACAACGTCGCCCGGTGCTCGGTAACTGGTGCCCATGTTTCTCTACCTCGCTCCTGGTATCTGTGTTGACCTGTGATCGCTCCTACGCGCCAGCGTCGGTCACGGCTCCGCGGAAGTCGACACCGTCGACGCCGAAATCGAGCCGCGCACGAAGCGAGACGCCGTCGTAGCGCCATCCGTCCTGCGTCTCGATGACGGGCTCGCGCTCGCCCTCGAGGAACGACACCACCATCACCGGGGCGACGCTCGGATCCGCGAACATGTAGCGCCGTGTGCCCGTAAGGCGCGCCGTGCCGATCACGCGGTCGAACATGCCGCCCACGATGTTGGGCTGACGGTTCGACTTGGTGCCGTCAGGGTCGAACTGCGAATCGTTGATCTGGTTCGCGACACCCTGCAAGCCCCTGGGGACCAGCAGCACCGACGGCCGGAGGTCGAGGATCTCGTTCCCGTTCGGTCCCGTCTGGGCGGCCATGACGGCGGCATCAGCATCGATCGCCGCGGCCGTGATCGCCGCACCCGCGCCCAGGTTCGAGTGCGCGGCGTCGAAGAGCGGATTGGTATCTGACAGATCCGGCCCGAGTCCTGAATTGAGGGCGAGCTCGGTATAGGCCGCGCTTTCAATCGTGAGCGCCGCGGCCCGTCCGAGCATCGACGCCATGCGGGTCAAGCCTCCGAGATCGTCATTGACGATCGTTTTCCGGGTGATCCCGATGATGTTCCCTCGGGTATCGACCTCGAACGTCTGCTTTTCGGCGTCGCCGATGGTCGCGTTCCGGAACTCTCCGCCCTCGGTAAGCGTCTCGAGCGCCGCCAGGGACCCGAGCCGGTACCAGTTCTGGGTCCTGAAATCGTTTGCCGTCGTCGTGCCGCACCACCCGGACCACGTATCAGGCGTGATCCCGTACTGGGCGCGCAGGGTCTTGTTGAGCACGTTCTCAAGCAGGTTCGCGAAGTCGCTCGTCGTCTGGTAGCCGGCCGACCGGATGAACGCCTGCCCGGCCAGGTCCATCCTGGAGAGCCCGCGCCACTTGACGCCGGCCCGCTCGAGCGACTCGCGCGCGAGGTCGAGGAGGGTCAACCCGCGAAACTCACCGGGATCGTAGTGACTCGAGCTGTTCCCCTCGTGTTGGGAGACAGACTCAAGTACGCCCCCGCGCTGCAGGAGCCAGTTCTCCGCGCCGCGGAGCCAGCGATCGCGCACGTCCTCGCCCATCTCGACGTGCACGCCGGAGCGGGTATCGTTCGATGGATCGTTCGTCTCCGCGGCGGTGCGCTCCATGATGCGCACACGCGCGTCAGCCACGGAAATCCCCGCGTCGACGAGCTCATCCGCGAAGGACTCCTCGAGCCGTTGCCCGCGGACGAGGTCGCGAATCTCCCGGCTGCGCTGGCGCTCGGCCGTGCGGGCCGCCGTCGCGTCCGGGCTCGGCGCATCCGCCAGGGCGATCCGGTCGGCTGGTGCCGGCGCGCTCGGTGCTGGGTCCGCGGCGCGGGTCGGCTCTGGATCGGCGCCGCCGGTATCGGTCGTCTGGATCGGTTCGTCGGGCATTGCTTCGATCTCCTCGTGACGCGTGACGATCACGCATTCGTGCGTCTGTTGCTTGTTTTCTCGGAACTGCGCGGCGGCGTCAGCCGGGATCGGGACCATCGACACCTCGAAGGGTTCCCAGTCCGTGGCCGTGCGAACGGATGGCGCTCCGTCCTTGCCCTTTGACTCCTCGAACCGGTGTACCCGGTACCCGACGGACACATTCCGGATCACGCCGTCGACGACGTCCCGGAAGAACGGCTCCACGTCCTCGCGTTTTGAAAACCGGACCGAGGCGCGCCCTTCCCCCGAGGTCATCTTCGCCGATCCCTCGACGACGACACCGAACTGCTCGCGGAGGTCGAACGAGGCGTGAGAATTCAGGAGCGGGGCGCCGCCGTTCAGGCGGTCCAGCCGGACCTGCGAGGGCTTTGTGCCGAGCTTTTCTATGAATCGCTCGCCGGAAGACCAGTCACGACGCATGACGTCGGCGCCCGTGGTGAACACGAGATCGGCCGTCCGGTCCTCCTCGTTGACGGACCCGACGGCGGCGCGTAGCTCAAGCGGAAGGGCGTCGACGGTGCGTGACTCTTCGGCCATCTCTTGGCCGATTGTCCGCCCGTCGATCGTGGGGTGTCAAAAAGACGCTAGATGCAGCGTGCTAGACGCGGACGCGGCGCGGATTGATGAAGCTCTCGAACGATTTCCACCGGTGACCATGCGGGCACATGTAGCGCCGCCGGCGATACCCACCCGCGGCGCGCGTCTCGAGGACACGGCCGCGATCGTGGCAGATCGGGCACTCGTTCGGCGCCGGCTGGGCGGAGAGCGGCGCGCCGCCCTGCTGGCGATCGGCGAGGTCGCCAGGACGGATCACTGCCCCACCGCCCGGGGCACGGCGCCAGCGCCCTCCTCCGTCGAGTCGACCGAGTCAGGAAAGTCGACGTCGGCCTGGCGCTGCCCCTGCTGGGAGACGCGCCGCGCGTCCACATCGAGCACGATCCCGCGGGCGTCGAGCTTTTCGAGATCCGCCGCGTACTCGTCGAGGAACCGGTCGATCGTGAAGCCGCGCGATCGGACCTCCTCCGAGAGCGTCGACACGCCGGCCCGGACATTACGCATCATGGCGAGCCCTTCCTTGTCGGGCTCAATCATGGGCAACCCTGGCGCCGTCCACTCGACCTCCTCGGGGAGCTCGACGTCCACGAGGGCCGCGGCGGCTCGCGCCCACGCGCGCACCGGCTCGAGCATTTGCGGAATGATCATGTTCCATCGCCAGTCCTCGACGTCTGACCAATGCCGTAGACGGGACATCCGGGCGGCCGAGAACGGGAGATCGGTGTAATCGCCGGTCATGTCCTCGTAAGCCACGCCCAGCCCGGCCGCGATGGCGCGCAGCGAAACCGCCGTGTAGTCGGCGTAATCCCGGACGGAAGGCGGCGATACGATGTCGATCTGGCGGCCGGCCGGGAGGTTGTGGATCCCCCCGGGCTCGAGCGTGTCGATCTCGTCGTCGTCGCCGCTCTCCGTTCCGAGCGGATCGGCTCCGCCGCTCGCATCCGTCGAGATCACGGCGAGCAGCGCCGCGACCTTCTGCTTCATCAGCGTGGCGTCCTCGAATTCGTCGAGGTCTTTCGAGCGCAGGATGACGGGCGCAAACCACGAGACGCCCCGCTGGCCGCCCGCCCGCTCGGGGCTGAAGACGTGCACGACGTCAGACGCCGGAACGCGGACCGACGCCGTCAGCGATCGGCTTGTGGAGACGCTCGAGCCCGGATGTTCACGAAACAGCCAGTACGCCACACGGCGCCCGAGCGGGTCGAGCTCGACGCCCTGTATGATGCGCCCGCCATTCGGCAGCGACTGGTCCTTCGCCGTGTCCAGATAGTCCCCCTCGAGGACCTGAAGTTGAAGCGGGATGGGGAGCCCGTCTTCACTCCTGCGACCCCTGCGGCGGATGATCACCTCTCCGCCCTCGACGACCGTCCGCATCGCGAGGCGCTGCAAGCCGGCCAACGTGTTGCGCCCGTCGGCGTCGCAGGCCGTCGAGTCGGACCACGCAAGCCAGGCCTCGGTTTCATCCGTCGCGCGGATCCCCGTCCCAATCGTGTTGCTCACGATGGTCCGGAGCCCGGATCTGGCGTTGGGATTATTGCGCACGAGGTCGCGCGCCGCGTCGCGAAGCCGCTGCAGGCTCGCGCTTGAGCCGGCCGCGTTGGCGTCTCCGGAGGTGTGCCGCCATCCTTGGGTCCGGCGTCCAACCGACGCCGCCTCGAAATGACGATGTATGAGCCGCGACCGCACGCGCGCACGCTCGCGCCGGAGCGCCCACTGTGGCGCAAACGTTGACAGCACTCGATCGAGCCACATCCCGCTACCCTCCAACGAGCGCCACGAGGACACCGGTCACGAGCGCGCCGGTGAGAAAGCCAAAGAACGCACCCGTGGCAAATGCCCCCGCCTCGGGGGCGCGGCGATAGTCGGACGCCGTCGGGCGTCTCGGCCACTCATCGGACCGCTGCAGCATCAGACCCCCTTGTCCACGGCGGCCACGCGGAACCGGCGCCGGGTCGCAGCCTGGACCTGCGCGACCATTTCCGCGCGCAGTCGTAGCATGTCCTCCACCGAATTGAAGCGCATCGACTGATCGCCGAAGCTCGCTTCCTTGACGCCTTTCGTCCCGGCGATGATGGCGTCGAGATCGTCGATGTCCGTCTGGGTAAACGCCATGCCTGGATTCTACTACTCCGCCCGTGCGATCGTGAGATCGGGTTGCCAGGCTGACCTCGCCATCCCTAGCAGCTCATCCCGGAACGACTCCGGGGTTGATGCCGCTGCCGATTTCCCGACGCGCGGCCGATTCCATGCCAGACGAAATACGATTCCCGCACCACGACACCGCCGATTGCACGTCCCGGTCCGGGACGTGTCCCCACTCTAGCGAGGGCAGATCCACCCCCACCGCATACAGCCAGGTCGCCTTTTTGGCCGGGTGCCCATAGCGCCCCTGCTCGACGTAGCACGTCCACCCACCCTCAAAGTCCGCATTCACCCACCCACCACCCGTCGGCGGTCGGTGCAGCCCAAAATGCGCCCAGGCGTCAGAGTACGCCGGATGCTCGAGCACGCCACCAAAGCGCCGCACCGCGTCGAGCGCCGCCCCGAAGCATCCGCCATCGTCGCCGCGCCGGTGCCCCCATCGCGCTTCAACGAGGCCAGCCAATCGGCACCAGCGACTACATGGCGGGTGAGCAACCACCGGATAGGGCCCCTGATACAGTCGCGCGTCTCGCGCTTCGCCCCAGACGTCTACGTCGTCCAAACCGGCATACACGCCACGAGGATCAACGTAGAGCGCCGCTATCACTCGCCGCTCCCAATCCGCGCCCAATCCATAAAGGGCGCCGTGTGGATTCGCATTTCGTGATCGGCAAGGTACCCGTTAAGCCCGTGCCCGATCGCGGCTTCATAGATCGGGCCCGCGTCGATCGCCTGATCGACATCGTCTGACGAGTGGCGTGCGACGTAGACCTGGAGCCATCCCCACCTGTACCGCAGGTAGTACGCTCGCCCGTCGACCAGTCGCCCCTCCCATTGGGACGGACACGCGTAGCACGTCCGGGCGCATGTCGCCGCAACGAGCGGCTTCACCGCTGGCGCTTCATCCATGATTCCCGCTTCTTTCCTGTCCGTTTCGCCCGATCCATGAAGGCGGCCCGCCTGGGCTTCAACTCTTTGTGGACAGGCCCCTCCTCGACGCGCTGCGCAAGCTGCTCGAGGTTTGGGCGCAAAATGCGCAAGGCCGCCAGCGCGTAGACGCTGCAGTCGAGCGCCTCGTTTCGCGTTCGGATCTTACGCCACACGTTGACCGGAACGCCTTTGACAAAGCGTTGCATGAGCCGCTCGCTGGTGAGCTGCGCAGCAAACTCATCGTCGCACCAGTCGACGGCCGGCAGATGAACGTACCCGCGGCCGCGCTCCGTGAGCGCCAGCCGGTTCATGATCAACGCCTTCGCCGAGTCCACGCCGATCGTGTAGAGCGGCACCTTCCGCTGCCCGATGCCCCACCGACGCGGGGACGGGCTCGACGTAATGAGCCGATCCCCATCGCGGCCGATGATCGCATAAACGCGCCGCGTCTGCCGCGGGTGGACGAACTCATACACGAAGTTTGTTCGGTGCCCGGCGGAATCGATGCACGTGGCCGAGGCCTTGAGCGCGCGCCCCTCATCCACCATCGGATACTCGCGCTCGAGGAGCTCGTCGAGCTGGGCCCATGGCTCCGCCTGCGAGGTATCCCCCGGGATCGTCTCCCGGTGAATCAGCCACGCCTCCTCGCCCGGACCCCAGCCAATCGCGACTGCCTCGAGGCGATCGTCCTGAGTGTCAACGCCAAGCGTGATACAGGCCACGCCAGGCGGGCAGATGGCCGGGAACGGCTCACGACGGGCGAGCAACCCGGACGGCTCGACGCCGGCACCGGCGTCCGGCTTGGACGTCTCGCCGAGGGTCGTGTTTTCCCAGGTATGCATCGTGCCGCGGTCGCCCTCCTTTTGCTTCTCGCGCGCCCGCAGGAAGCTGGAGACAATCTCGGCCAGGCTCGAAAACGGGGAGTAGGCCTCCCAGAGGTGGAAGCTCACGATCGTCCGGTCGACGCGGTCCGGGTGCTCGGCGATCCATTCCCCGTGCTCGAGGGCGGCCACGCGCTCGGCGTCGCCGATCTCGTACGCGCACTCAGGGCAGACCAGGCGGGCCGTCAACGGATCCCGGTCGCGCCACTGGACGTTCCGCCATTCATAGGGGTGCATCACGCCACAGCCCGGGCAGGGGACATAGAACCGGCGCTGATCGCCGAGCCGGTGCCACGAATCGATCGGCGCATTCTCGAGGGTCGGCGTCGACAGCAGCATGATCCGGCGGCGCCCGCGGAACGTCGTCGTTCGCTTGATCGCAACTTCGATGGTCGCGCCCTCGCCGGGGAGCTCTGGCGGGTAGCGGTCGATCTCATCGAGCAGGAGGAGCCGGACCGTTCGCTGTGCGAGCGATGCAGCGGAATTCGCGCCGCCAATGGAGATAGATCCGCCGGTGAACGTCTTGGCCAGGATCGTGTTCTTGGAGTCCTTCGCGCGTTTCTTCCCGACACGCTCCGCTAGGGTGGGCGTATTGTCGATGAGCGGCTCGAGACGGTTCGTCGAGAAGTCCTCCGCCATCGGCTTAACCGTGGGTTCGACGACCAAGATCGGGCACGGGTCGTGAGCGATGTGGTACGCGACGATCGCGAGCGCGATCGCGGTCTTGCCCACCTGGCTTGACGACTTGACGACGACGATCTCGACGCCAGGCTCGTGAAATGCGTCGAGGATTCCGCGCTGATACTCTGCGCCCGCCGTTCTCCACCTCGAGCCCTCGAGCGGCCCGGCCGTCACGATCAAGTGCTCGTCGCAGAATTCGGAGACGGTTAAGTCGGGTGGCGGCGCCCATCCGGACACCGCCACCCGATACGCGTCAAGCACCGCCACCTGCTCCGAGGCCGTGCCGGCCGCCGCGTGCGTCACCTCGACCGCCAAACCCAGCCTAGCCTCGCCACGCCCAACCTCGCCTCGCCACGCCCAACCTCGACCGCCTTGCCTTGCCTCTCCCGGCCCGGCCTCGCCAAGCCCAGCCAAGCCCAGCCCTGACCTTGACCGCCTTACCGAGCCAGGCCGTGCCGCGCCTCGTCCCGCCGTGCCAATCCTCGCCCAGCCCAGACCGCCACGTGTTGGCCTGCCTCGACCGCCAGGCCTATCCGAGCCTTGCCGATCCCCGCCTTGGCTTACCCAGCCCGACCACGACCGCCTAGCCTAGCCTCGCCCGTACGCGCCACCCCCAGCCGTGCCTAGCCAAGCCCGGACCGCCGTGCCTTAACCTGCCTCGCCTTGCCTTGCACCGCCGTGCCTTAACCTGCCTCGCCTTGCCTTGACCGCCTTGCCTTGCACCGCCGTGCCTTAACCTGCCTCGCCTTGCCCGCCCGAGCCCTACCGTGCCATGACCGCCTTGCCCAGCCTTGACTCTCCGCGCCAAGCCTTGCGTCTGCTTGCCACAAACCCGCATCACGCTAGCGGTAGATCTCGGCCACCGCGTTGATCGCTGTCTGCGTGCTCGTCAGAGTTGACGATGGCTTGCGCTCGCGTCGCGATCAGTTGCATCTGCACAAGCAGCGCCGAGATGTCATCCGCGAGCCCGAGCACCTCCGCGACGTTGCAGGCGCGACGCATGGCCGACTTTGCCCGATCGAATTCGATGTCGAGCGTGCGCCCCGCCTGCACCGGATCCTTCCGCGCCTCCGTAACCGACGTGTACCCCTGCTCTGTTCCCGCGACGTCGGGATCCCTGACATAAAGCGGGGCCCGCACGATGGTGCGGTCGTGCCGTCCAGGAATCTGGCGCACGCGTTCGATGATCTTGCGCGCCTGT
>Ga0224508_10001488_pt1 | contig 21001 bp, 13 predicted proteins | sample SF_Jan12_sed_USG_4_FD_170157 | JGI IMG/M metagenome (GOLD analysis project Ga0224508, IMG submission 170157) | Sediment microbial communities from San Francisco Bay, California, United States - SF_Jan12_sed_USGS_21 | ecosystem: Environmental > Aquatic > Marine > Sediment | place: USA... | reverse complement strand
ACCGGCCAGGTCCGGTTTCAGCTCCAACACCTGCTCGAGGAGCGCCTCGATCATGGGCGTGTCCTCCGCCGGCTCGCGGTCGATGTTGTAGAGCTGCCAGGGCGTGCGAACCATGAGGGCCTCGGCATAGAACATGCCGACGTCCGCGTCCTCGGGAAACCGCTCCCAGATCTTGCCCATCGCGTCGGCATAGGCTTGATCGAGGTGCGAGTCGTCGTCAAACGGATAGGGCATCTCGAAACGCGTGCCCAGCGCCTCGATGAGGGCGCGCTCGACCGGCGACGTGTTGTCGATGCGAGCCTCGGCGTTTTGTAGCGCATCCCAGCAGATCTCTGCACGCTGCTCGTCCATCTGTGGATGGTTGTAACTGGGACCGGCGGCCAACGCGACGCCCCACCACGCCATAGCGCATTCGGGATCCAGTCGCGCCGCCTCACGAAACGAACGCTCGGCCTCGTCGTAGTTGAAAGCCTGAAGCCAGATCATGCCCTGGTCCAGGTATTGTCGAGCCTCGTCGGAGGACGCGGTGAAGTCTCGGTGATAGCTGCCCAACCCGTCGAAGAGTTGAGCTCCGGTTTCCAGGTCCGACGCGAGCGACGGCACGCTAACAATAAGGCAGCAAGCGACCAGGATGATTCGACTTTTCATAAGGATGCCCCCAAGTTGGAGTCCGCTGATTCCACCGGACTTCACGATTGTACGCCGGATCGCGTATTCCCCCGGGGAGATTCACTTCGGGTCGCGCCCCTTCGACGTAGAATGAGCGTCATGAGCAATACAACCCGTACGCTGACACTGTTACTTCTCGGTTTTCTCGCCCTGTCGACCTACGTGGCCTGCGACGAGGCCTCGCGTTTCGACGGCCGCTGGCGGGCCGAGTACACAACCTCCCCGTCCTCGGTCTACGAGATGGAGTTCTCGGGAGGTCGGTTCCACGCGGTCCAGGGTGAGCAGTGGTACAAGGGAGAGATCGTCATCGACACCGAGGCCGACCCGGCCCGATTCGACTTCATCATCCGGGAATGCGACTGCAACCACGTGGACAAGACGAGCACAGGCATCTTCCGCTGGGTCGGCGATGTTATCGAGATCCGCGCACCGGAGCCCGGCGACCCGCGCCCGACGGAGTTCGACGAGGAGTCCGGCGAGACGATGCGCCTGGTTCGTGAGAGCGACTAGCCCGTTTCGCCCACGAACCCACAGGCCACGGCTCGGTTTCGACCGGCCTCTTTCGCCCGATAGAGTCGCTGGTCGGCCGTCGAGACCAACTCGTCCAGGGCGTCGGCGTCCTCGGGAAAGCTGGCCACGCCGATGCTGATGGTGATCCGACCGGGACCGAGGCCATCGCCCGCGCCGAAGACATGCTCGCCGACGAGGCGGCACAGTTGATCGGCCAGCTTCAGTCCTCCCGACAGGGTCGTCTCCGCGAGAACAATGGCGAACTCTTCACCGCCGTGCCGTGCGGCCAGATCGGTGCTTCTGACGTTCTCTTCCAGCAGGGCCGCCAACTGCTGTAGGACAAGATCTCCCATCGGGTGACCGAAATTATCGTTGACCTTCTTGAAGTGGTCGATGTCGATGAGCAAGAGCGAGTACGGGTGATCGAACCTCTTCGACCGACTGTGCTCGCGGGCGAGGTAGTGCTGGAACCGGCGGCGGTTGGCGAGCAACGTCAGCTCATCCGTGTGGGCCAGTTCCCGCAGGTGGTTTCTGGCCCTTTCGAGTTCGTCCACCTTGGCGGCCAGTTGCGCCGTTCGAGCACGAACTTCCTCTTCGAGCCGCTGATTGCTTTCGAGGATCTGGTCCATCCTGTTTTGCTGTTCACGCAAGTGGTCGCGACGGCTCCGATAGTAGGCGATGAACAACCACAGCGGTGGCACGCCCAGGACCAGTGCCGCGGGTCCCGCAACCTCCATGACGAACAGTAGAGCCACGGCAAGGGTCATCGCGCAGTAGATCGTTGCCGCTGTCCACAGGCTCGTGCGCGCCCAGGTCGAGACGAACGAAGACTTCCTTTCGATCGAGATGGCGATGGAGACCAGAATCGAGTTGATCAGGAAATAGACCGTCGTCGCCGCGGCCAGCGGAAGCACTTGCGAAAGAACGCTGGTCCCGGAAACGAGAGACTCGAAGATCCACGAAGCCGCGGTGATCGAGACCGCCGCTGCTGCGAAGTTGAACGGCGTCCTCGTAGCGTCAAAACGCATCTTCGCGCCGATCATGGAACTGAGGATGCTGATCAGCCCGACGAGCAACGCGGGAATACCGCCGAGAGCGGCGATGCTGGCGAGGAGAAAGGGGTCCGAGGCCGACACGGTCGTCCGGAGAGGATGGATGTGGATCGGCCGAAAACCGGTCAGGGCGGAGATGGCGAGCATCAAGAACAGCGTCAGCGGCGCGCGCTGGAGATCCACAAGCGGAAGTTGGAGAACCGCCCCGATCGCCAGGATGTCCACCCCGATGACAAAGGCGAGCAGGAACCTCCCGCTCGACCGAGTGTCGGGCTTTGCAACGTCGTTCATCGACCTACCATCGAAGGGCCGTCCCCCGAGTCCCCGGGAGTACCCCTCATATCGAATTTGGTGTCCAGACGGGCCAGGTCAAGCGGTCCGTCGGAAAATCGCGCCAAATCCACCAAAACACGAAAAAACGCCCGAAACGCTGGAGCGCTCCGGGCGTTGGATGGACGGTTAGGTTAAGGGATCAGTCGCCCCACAGGGCCGAGTTGGATTCGAGGGTCGTGTCGGACCACAGCATCGCGTCGCTCCAGAGAATCGCGTCGGACCACAGCATCGCGTCGGACCAGAGGACCGAATCGCTCCACAGCATCGCGTCGCTCCACAGCACCGCGTCGCTCCACAGCATCGCGTCGGCGTCGAGAAAGCCGTCGGACCACAAGATCGCATCACTCCACAGCATCGCGTCGCTCCACAGCATCGCATCGCCCCAGAGGATCGCATCGGACCACAACACGGCCAGACCGAACGTGCTGTCGCCCCACAGGACCGCGGTGTCCTCGACACCGATGGCAGAGGGATCCTCGTGTCGGAAGGCCCGCGGGGAGGGAGCGTCCAAGACGAAACCGGTCTCGGCCAGGGCACCTTCGATGTCGAGCACGCCGGCACCGGCGTCGAACGGGTTGCCCGAGACCTTCTTCGCGGAACGCATCAGCCGGGCCTTGACGGTCGCCGGGTTCAGCCCGGGCTCTTCCTCGAGCATCAGCGCGACGGCGCCGGTGACCACGGCCGAGGCCATGCTGGTGCCGGACAACTCGAAGTAGTGCCCCTGACCTTTCGCTCCGGGGGCCTTGACGCGAAGTTCCCTATTGTTCATGTCCAACTCGGACTGCGTCGCCCTGAGCGAGACGATGCGGTTACCCGGGGCGATCAGGTCGGGTTTCACCACGTGATCGCCGAGACTGGGCCCGCGGGAGGAGAACGTCGAGACGAAGTCATCGGAAGTGTCCAGGGTGTTCTTGTCCGTGAGTGAGCCCACGGTGATTACCTTGGGCGAGTTGCCGGGGCTCGTGATGGTGAAGTAGCCGTCACGGCCGTTGTTGCCGGCCGAGCAGACCACGACCACTCCGGCGTCCCAGAGCTGTTCCACGGCGGCGACCAGAGGATCGGTGTCGATCGATTCCCGCACGGAGTGGCCCAGAGAAAAGTTGGCCACGCGGATGTTGTACGTGTCCTTGTGTTCCAGGACCCAATCGATGCCCGCGATGACGTCCGAGGCGTAGCCCGCTCCCGACCTGTCCAGAACCCGCACGGAGAGGATCGAAGCACTAGGTGCTACGCCGGTGTAGAAACCGTCCGAATCATAGCCATTACCGGCGATGATACCCGCGATGTGAGTGCCGTGGCCGGACTGGTCGAAGGTGCCACCAATGTGGAAGTTCTGAAGAGCATCGACCATGAACACTTTCTGGTCCTGGATGTCGAGGTGCATATCCAGGCCGGTGTCCAATACGGCGACGGTCACGCCGGCTCCGTCGTAACCGCTCGGCGCCTTGATCGCCTCGGTCACGCCGGCAAGATCCTTGGCCACGTCCATGTTGGCCTGGACCTTGTGGTCGAGGGTCACCCAGGCCACGCCGGGCTGCTCGGCGAGTACCGCCGCGGCGTCCGCGGTCAGCTCGACGGCCATCCGGTTCATCTTCTTGTACTGTCGCAGCACCTTGCCGCCGAGGGCTTTGATCTGTTTGCGCTCGAGATTGCCCGGACGGTCGTCGTAGGCCACCATCAGCCGCAGCAGCTCGCCGGACTGCGCCTGTGCGCTCACGGCGTCGCTGATGTGCTTGTCCGACTTGGCCATCACCGGCGAGAACGCGCCGGCAACCAAGATCAGCGTTAGGACGAGTGTCCAGGAGAGAATCGAAGACGCGAGGCGCTTCGATGGGCCTTCGGTGATCGCGCTCTTGTGACTCATGGCGTGTCTCCCGTTCGGGTCGCTTTGTGGGCTCTGTGTTTAGGCCGTTGTGTCGCATGACGCGTGCCATACGAAGCGCTGCCAACGGTTTCGTCATCGTCGAGAAAAACGTGGGAGCCGTGGGCGAATTGCTGAGCGAAACGTGGCATGGATTGTGGAGAACGTGAAGCCGCGGTGGGTGCCGCGTCCGGTTCTCGGTCAGCCTGACCTGTTTTGTCGAGAAATGACGCTACTGCTGCTCGACCCACACGTTGATCGCAACGCCATCATCGCCCGAGCTTCTGGAGCGCGCGCCCCGTTCACGGCGCACACGCGTCCGCTCAACCAAGCCGTCGATCGCAATGCGATCTTTGATCTCGACGGTGGCATCGCCCGAGCCTTCGGAGCCCACGTCCTGTCGGTCGGGCGCGGCCGTCGGTTCGACCGTATCGCCATCGATCAGGTCGCCGGTCGACGTGACGGAGTCGCCCCACAGCGCAGAGTCGCCCCACAGCGCGGAGTCGCCCCACAGCGCAGAGTCGCCCCACAGGGCGGAGGCGCCCCACAGCGCGGAGTCGCCCCAGATCGCGGCGTCGCCCCAGATCGCAGAGTCGCCCCAGATGGCGCCGTCGCCCAGCAACCCGCTGCCGTCCCATGCGTGATCATCGAGACCTTCGATGTAGAGGTTGCCTTCTTCGTCGCGCCGGGCCTGGCCGCTGTAGTGAACTTCATCAGACAGGTCGAGTGCGATGTCGAGTCCGCGGTTGGCGCAACCGGTTGCATCGCTATACACGGCCTCGTAGGCGTCGATCAGGCCCATGCCTTGCCGGAAGATGCTGTAGAACAACGCGCCCTCGGGGTCGCGTGCGGGCCGGGAGGCCGCCATCAACCTGCACTTCACGTCGTCGGGCGTCAGCAAGGGGTCGAACTCGAGCATCAGAGCGACGATCCCGCTGACCACCCCTGCCGCCTGAGACGTCCCGGACATGGTGAAGTAGTCGAAACTATCGTGGAACTCGGGGTGCTCGCTGACGATCGTGTCCTGAAGCTCCATCGGCGCCTTGAGGTGCCCGCCGGGGGCCACCAGGTCAGGCTTGACGAAGCGCTCGGTCGTCGGTCCGGCTGCGGAGAAGCTCGCCAGATAATCGTCGTTCGCGATTTCGGGCGTGTAGTTGTCGGTCATGGCTCCGACGGTGATCACGTAGGGATTGTTGCCCGGAACGCCGACGGTCATCGGGTCGGGACCGCCATTTCCCGCCGAGGCGACGACGACGATGCCCGCCTGCCAGGCGCGCATCACGGCGAGGTTCAACGGATCTTCCCAGTAGCGCGAGCACGCCGGGGCGCTGAACGACAGATTGAGCACGCGGATGCCGAAGACGTCTTTGTTGGCCACGATCCAGTCGAGGCCTCGAATCACGTCGGCATACGTGCCCTGTCCGTTCTCGTCGAAGGCGCGGACGGCGACCAGCGACGCGTCGGGGGCGACGCCGGTGTACTTGTTCAGCGTCGAGTCGATGTCCGCGCTCAGCGCCAACGCCGTCACGTGGCTCCCGTGGCCACTGAGGTCGCTACCCTGGAAGCTGATCATATTGTTGGGTTCTTCGTCGAGGATCGCGTCGTAGTGTCCGAGGAGTTTCCAGTGGTCGTTCGTATCGTTGAGCACGGCCATCCGCACGTTGATCCCGGTGTCGAGGACCGCGATCGTGCTTCCCGCGCCGCGTATCCCTTGATCGTGGAGCAGATCCGCGGAGACCAGCACCGGCGCCGCGGCGTAGGGGATGAGGTTGTTCGCGGGACTGTCCGTCATGGCCTGGCGGCCCGAGCGGTTGTCGCTGCCGCGCGCAGCAGCCGTCGCCGCCCGATTGTCATGGATTCGCAGCCCCGACACGTGCGCCGCGATCGCGGCACGTTGGGCCTCGGTCAGGCGCGCGGCGACGGCGTCGATGATTCCCAGCTCGTGCGTCACGGTGCCGCCCTGGGCGCGAACCACCGCCGCCACGGTCGCGGCATCGGAGCCCTGTACGATGTAGCTGTCGGCCTCACGGTCCTGCCCGCCCGTCGCGATGACGACGAGGGCGCCCAGCGCCATCGCCAGGAAGATCGCGTTGCTTGCGGTGATCTTTATGCGTCTCACGGCGGCTGCCCTCTCGTAGGAGTCCTGTTTCAGCCTTGCCGGTTGCATCCTGCGTGCCAACCCGCCAGGTAGCGGAATCCGGGGGAGTCTGAAGACTGGCCGGGATGCTCGGCGGTCGAGAGGGGCAGAGGGATCAGGATTCGGTCAGATCGACCGGTTGTTGGACCGCGACCTCCGCCTCGTCCGGCATGACCAGCCCGCGGTCGAGCAACTCGGAAGCCTGGTCAGCCTCGACCGGCTTCGAGTAGAGGAAGCCCTGGCAGTACTTGCAGCCCATCAGGTCAAGCAGTCTGGCCTGCTCGTGGGTTTCGACGCCTTCCGCAATGACCCCCATCCCCAGTTGACCGGCCAGTTCCACGATGGCGCGCACGATCTGGGGGGTCTCCAGGTCGCTGTCGACACGCGAGACGAAGGAACGGTCGATCTTGATCCAGTCCGCCGGCAGCTCCTGCAGGTAGGCGAACGACGAGTATCCCGTGCCGAAGTCGTCGATCGAGACTTCGATGCCCAGTTCGTGCAAGTTGTTCAGCGTTTCGACCACGCGCTCCACGTTGTCGACCACCACGCTTTCCGTGATTTCCAGCTTCAAGCCCCGCGGATCGAGACCGGTGTCGTCGAGCGCACGCTTGACGTGTTCGATGAAGTCCGGCTCCGCAATCTGTTTCATCGACAGGTTGACGCTCATCAGCAGTATCGGATCGGTGGGATGCGCCCGTTGCCACTCCCGCGCCTGCCGGCACGCTTCGTTCAGCACCCACGTGCCGATCGGCACGATCAAACCGGTTTCTTCGGCGACCGGGATGAACTCGACCGGGCTGATCAGGCCGCGAGTCGCGTGCTTCCAGCGCAAGAGGGCCTCGAAGCCGCGGATTGCGCCGTCCGCGAGATTAACGATCGGCTGATAGTGCAGCCGCAGTTCATCCCGCTCGATCGCTCGGCGCAGGCCGCTCTCGACGTCGTGACGACGCATCACGTGCTCGCGCATGGAGTCGTCAAACACCGCGTAGCGACCGCCGCCGAGCGCCTTGGCCCGGTGTAGGACGATATCCACGTCGCGCAGGACGTCGACGACGCTCCCGCTGTTCCCGAGATCCTCCAGCACGCCGGCGCTGACGCTGGCGAAGATCTCCCTACCCTCGATCCGGTACGGTCCGTCCAGCGCGGAGAGGACGCGCTCCACGACGATCCGAGAATCTCCGGCGTGCTTGATGTCTTCGAGCAGCACGATGAATTCGTCGCCTCTCAGCCTCGCGACCGTCGGCACGCGGCCCTTCGCGGCCACGGTGTCGGCCTCGCGGACGTTCTCTTCCAGTCGCCGGGCGATCGTAAGCAGCAACTGATCCCCCACACCGGGACCGGCGCTTTCGTTGATGTCCTTGAACCGGTCGATGTCGATCAGGATGACCGCGGAAAGGGACTCGGGGGCGCGCCGGGATCGTTCGATGCTGCGCTCGAGCCGGTCGTTGAGCAGCAGCCGGTTGGGGAGCGAGGTCAGCGGATCGACGAACTTGTTTTCGGTGATGTCGGTCAGCGAACCGGCCATTCGCGTCACGCGACCGGACGCGTCGCGAATCCCGACGCCGCGGGTGAGCACCCAGCGATAGTCCTCGTCCCGGTGTCGGAGACGGTGTTCGTTCTCGAAGTGGACAGTGCGTCCCTCGCGATGATCGTCGATGGCCTGCTTCAGCCGCTCCAGATCCGCCGGATGGACGCGATCGAGCCACAACGCCAGTTGATTGCTGGCGGATTGGCCGTAGAGTCCCAGGATCGAGAACCAGCGGGGCGAGAAGTAGACCTCGTTCCGAAGCAGATCCCAGTCCCAGAGACCGTCGTTGGCCCCGCGGGCGGCCAACGCGTAGCGCTCCTCGCTGATATGAACCGCCGCTTCGGCCCGCTTCAGAGCCACCTGTGTGCGCACGCGCGCACGCGCCACCGCCATGTCCACGGGTTTGGTCACGTAGTCGTTCGCGCCGAGGTCCAGAGCTTCGACCACATCCTTGCTGTCGGTGCGCGCCGTGACCATGATCACCGGAAGGTCGGTTCGGCTGTGGCCGCTACGCAAGCACTTGAGCACCTCGAGGCCGCTCATTTCCGGCATCTCGATATCGAGCAGCACCAGGTCGATCTCACCGCCTTCGACGGCCTGCAACGCTTCGCGGCCGCTATCGACCGACACCGTGTCATAGCCCGCCCGTCGCATGCGCCGAGACAGCATGTCGAGGTTCATCTCGTTGTCGTCGACGATGAGAATCGTACCGTTTTCGTCCGGGCGGTGACCGTCCTGCGTCATCTGATTGCTCCTTGAGGGGTCTGGACAACTCGCTGGGGTAGGAAGATCGTGAACGTCGACCCACGACCCGGTTCGCTGCTCACGAGGATATCGCCGCCCATCATGCGGCAGTAACGACGGCTGATTGCAAGGCCGAGCCCCGTTCCGCCCTTGGAGCGGGTCTTTGAGGAATCGACTTGTGAAAACGCGCTGAACAACTGCGGGAGTTGCTCTTGGCTGACGCCGATGCCCGTGTCGCTGACGCGGAAACAGATCCGGCCGTCGTCGTCGTCAGGCTGCGTGAACACGTCCAGGACGATCGAGCCGCCTTCCGTGAATTTCGTGGCGTTGCTCAACAGGTTGAGCAGAATCTGTCTCAACTTCGTACGATCCGCTGTAATCTCCGGCTGCGGGTCGCAGTGCACTTCCAGGCTGTTGCCGTTCTGGGCCGATAGCGGGCGGATCGTATCGGTGACTTCCTGGACGATCTCCATGACATCGAAGACCTCGGGGTACACTTCCATCTTGCCGGCCTCGATCTTGGACAGGTCAAGGACGTCATTGATCAGCGTCAGGAGGTGCTTTCCGGAGGAGTGGATCCGCTCGAGATCCGCCGTCAACTGCGGCTGCCCCAGTTGATCGGTGTCCTCCTGGAGCATCTCGCTGTAACCGATGATCGCGTTGAGCGGTGTTCGCAGCTCGTGGCTCATGTTGGCGAGAAAAACGCTCTTCGCCACGTTGGCCTGCTCGGCGGCTTCCTTGGCCATGAATAACTCTTCCTGCGCCTTTTCACGGTCCTGCATTTCGGTTTTCAACGCGCGAGTGCGTGCGTCGACGCGTTGTTCCAGGTCGTCGTGCACGCGTTTCAGCGAGGTATCTTGCTGACCAATCTGCTCCATCATCTCGTTAAAGCGCTCGATCAACGTTCCCATCTCGTCGCCGCTCGTGCGTTCGGCTCGGATCGAATAGTCCTTGTGGTCCGTAACCAGCGTGGCTTTCTCGGCCAACGCCAGGATCGGAGCCGAGACGATGCGGTGCAGCCATCGGGACAGAGCGTAGGCGACCAGGCTGACCAGGAACAAGACCGCGGTCATCAACGCAAAGTAGCTTTTTGCGCGGGCCCCGAGGGTCTGATGGTCAGCTTCAAGATAAACCGAGCCGACCATCCGACTGTCCGAGATGATCGGCAAGAACATCTTGACGCGACCGCCCTCGTGGTGCCGGGTCGGGTCCAGCGCGATGGGGGGAATCTCGATAGGGCCGGCGTCGTCTCGCGCATACTGCGCAAACAGACGATCGTCGCGATCATAGATCGCGGCTGCGATGATCGTTCGATTGGCTCGCAGCCCGGCCAGTGTCTCCTCGCCGGCCGCCGGATCCGAGAACTCCAGAGGTGCTGTACTGTTCGCGGCCAGGATCTCGCCGAGGCTATCCAACTGATCGTTCAGTGATTGCCGGAACTGTCTGACCTCGTAGAACCCCAGCGCTCCACCGGCGAGCATCAACGCCACCACGCAGATGGACATCGAAATCCACGTGAACTTACTCTGAATCGGAAGATCGCGGAGGAGTCGCATGCTAGTTCACCGCCGCGGCGTCAGCATTGTCGACATGCAGCGCGAGTCGCAAGAGCTTGGAACTGATGTTCAGCCCCGCATCCCTCGAAGGCGATAGGTTGACTTCGAACCGGACACTGTTGTCAACGATACGCAACTCGATCATGCCGCCGGAGTCGAGAAAGCCTCTCGTGTCGCCGACCGTGAGCGTGCCTGCCCCTTCGACGGAAAGCAGGGCTCTTTGTGCCACGTTACGTTTCGAGGTATTCACAAACAGAAGATGGCAGCGTTCCGCGTCCTGGCCGACAATGATGTTTGTGATTCGCACCGGATGCCCGCCGATCGTCTCGGTGGCGAACCGGTCAAGCGCGTCAACCATCGTCGAGTCGCCGACCACGCCGATCACGAGAGGTTCCCCCTCGGCGGCTCGATGCTTCTCGGGCCACTCGACATACCTCAAGAATTGGACCACGTAGGCCGCTTTCAAGTCCTGGAGGGATGCCGTCGGCGAGGCCTCCGTCGAGGCCGGCGTCCAGTGCGTCAATGCAACGATCAGCACCAGCACCGGAACAAACCAGCGCTGGGTGCCGGGCGCGATCTCGTGCCTCCGTGTCACGTTCTAGAAGCTCCAGAACACGGTGGCGTGGACACTGCGCCCGGGCACCGTGGAGGCGGTATTGATGAACGACGTGACGAACTCGACGCTGTCGCTGTCCGTCAGGTTTCGACCGACCAGCTCGATTTGCACCGTGGGACTCGCCCGCCAGGCCAGTCGCCCGTCCAGCGCGGTGTAGCGCTCGACGCCCAGCGTGGGCAGCTCGTCGACGTGTCGCAGGAACAGGTCGAAGTCGAGATCGTGCGGTAGATCGACGGACGACCGGACGGACCACTGATAGTCGGGGCTCCAGCCCTCCGTGCCTTGATCCGGAGACGTGACGGCCATGCTGTCGGCGTCGAGTTTCAGGTGCAGGTGCAGCGTTGTGAGATTGGTGCGGATGCGCCAACGCGGCAGCGGCTGCCAGTCCAGCACCAGTTCTGCGCCGAAGGTGTGACCACTGCTCTTGTTGTCGGGCAGCATGGGTAAGACCAGATATAACGGCACCGGTTGCGGCTCGAGAAACGGCGCCCCCGGTTCGAGGTTGATCAGAGAGTCATAGCGGTTGTAGAACGTCGTGAAATCGAGCGAGAGCTCGTCGCGCCAGACAAATCGGCAGCCGACCTCGAGAGCCAGCAGGTCCTCGGAGTCCACATCCGGGCTGCCCGTGAAGGCGATCAACGCGCTGGGGGCGCCGGGAAAGACCGTATCCGGAGGCAGCGCATCGAGCAGCAGCCGTGCCTCGGTCTCACCGCGGGAAGGCGTGCGTACCGCGCGCGACGCGGCGGCCCAGAAGCTGTGGCGATCGTTGGGTGTCCAGAGCAGCCGGACGTTCGGCTGAAACTCCAGGCCGGTGTAGTCGTTGTGTTCGAGCTTGGCACCTAGCGTCAAACGCAGGTGGTCCGGACGAAGCATCACATCGTCATGCAGGAAGAGGTTGAAGAGATCGTCGCTTCGTCGCGGTGGATCGGTGCTGAAGGTGAAGCTACCCTGGATGTCGCTCGTTGTGCGCCGGTAGCCCAGGCCTGTCACCAGAGAATGCTTACCCAGCGTCCGCCCTCCCTGGAGTTCCACGTCGAAGGTGCTGCCGGTTTCCGAGGCGAACGCGTCGTCGCGTTCCGTCCGGTCATAGTAGACCTGCAGCGTGCGATTCGTCGTATCCGAGTGGTTGTGGGTCCAGCGCGCCAGAACGTTGGCGCCCGAGACCTCGGCATCGAAACCGAAGCTACTGGTGAACGGCGGGATGAACGAGTCGATCAGGGTATAGGTCTGACCGATCTCGCCGTCGTAGTAGTCGCCCTGCACGGTCAGCTTGTCCCGCTCGCTCGCGTTCCAGTCGGCACGGAATCCGACGCGCAGTGTCTCGGATGCGTCGTCCCCGGAACCCCCCGTCGGCAGATCCAACTCGTCGCGCCGGTGATACTTGACGAAGGCGCGATAGTGGCCCGCATCGCCGAGTGTGCCGCCGTGCCGAAAACCGGCCAACCCGCTTTCGAACGTCCCGCTCCCGGCGAGCAGCAGGTTCCCCGGGGTGTCGGCACTCGACTTGGTGATGATGTTGATGATGCCGTTGACCGCGTTGGCGCCCCACAGTGTCGCACCGGGGCCGCGGATAACCTCGATGCGATCGACATCCTTCAGGAATACGTCCTGGATTTCCCAGAAGATTCCGGAAAACAACGGCGTATAGACGGTCCGGCCGTCGATCAGTACGAGCAGCTTGTTGGCGTATTGACCATTGAACCCCCGCGAGGTGACGGCCCACTTGTTGCCGTCGATACGCGCGACCTCGAGGCCCGGTGCCAGGCGCAGTGCCTCGGGAATCGTCGTGGCGCCGTAGCGCTCGATGTCTTCGTTCGTAATCACGAACACCGCGGCGGAGGCGTCGAAGAGTCGCTCGCTCTTTTTTGAGACCGACGTGATCTCGACGTGCATCAGCTCTTCCAGGCTGAGAGATCTCAGGTCCACGTTGCCCGGCGGTTCCTCGGCCGTTACAGGCGGGCCGATTGCGAGTGCCCCGATCAGCATCGCGGACCATGCCAGTGATCGCTTCATTCCGCTCTCGTCACGCCGAGCTGGCCCGATATCTTGCTCAACAAGCGTTTCAGATCCACCGGCTTGCTGTCGTAGTCGTTGCAGCCGGCCCGCATCGCCTTTTCCTTGTCGCTGACCATCGCGTGGGCGGTCAGCGCGATGATCGGGATCGGCTGGGTCGCGGGGTCCGCCTTCAGCCTTCGTGTCGCCTCCCAACCGTCGATCTCGGGAAGGCTCATGTCCATCAGAATCAGGTCGGGAGCCTCGGAATGCGCCATTTCCAGCCCTTGCATTCCGTCGATCGCGATGAGAACCTCAAAGCCATGTCGCAGCAAACGACGCGACAGCATGTCGCGGTTCATCTCGTTGTCTTCGACCAACAGAATCTTCGGCATGGGTATCCTCTCGCTCTCACGTACGCGCTTCAAATCGCCCACTTTGATGACGGAGACCCCCGGGTGACCCCTCGGCTCGTCATCGATTTTCGGTTCCTCCCAGTCGAACATTCAGTTCGTTTGATAACGAGTCAAGCGCCTGGCAATCGATCTGCAAGGCCGAAGCCAGAGAGGATTTCGGCCAAATCCTCCCAGTTTTGGCCGCTCCACCACGGGCGGTTCGGCGGCAGGCCCAGGTCAAGTTGACCGAACGCCGGTCGAATCGTCCGAATCGCCTTGCCTCGACGGCGGCGAAGCTCAATGTTTCGCGATGTCGGGCCCGGCTCTACTTCGAGGTGCGGATGACCGAAACCGAACGCAAGACAGTGCTGATCGTCGATGACGACGTCGACGCTCGACAACTCGTCCGGCGCCGCCTGCAATCCGTTTACGATTGCGTCGAGGCGGACAACGGGGCCCGCGCGATCGAGGCGTTCGAACGGCACGCGATCGATCTGGTGATCATGGACGTGATGATGCCCGAGGTCAGCGGCCATGACGCCTGTCGCGAGTTGAAGAGCCGCACCCCGGACGAGTTCCTCCCGGTGATCCTGCTGACCGCGTTGAATAGCCAGGACGACCGCAACCACGGCCTGGCCGCCGGGGCCGACGACTTCCTGTCCAAGCCGGTCGATTGGCGCGAGCTGCAGTTTCGCGTCCGGGCGCTGTTGAAGCTCCGTGAGCAGGACCGCACCATCAAGGCCCACTCGGAGTCTCTCGAGAAGACCGTCGCCGATCGCACCGCTTCGCTGGAGCGTCAGGTGCGCTTTACCAACCAGATCGTCGATTCGCTGCCCGTCAGCCTGCACGTGATCGACCGCGATCGCACGGTCGTGGCCTGGAACCGCAGCCGCGAGAGGGGCGCGCGCGGTCTGCAGCGCGAGCGTGCGCTGGGGCAGAATCTCTACGACATCCTGCCGATCGAGAATCGCGACGCCAACGAGGCCTTGCTCGACCGCGTCTTTGATCACGGCGAGAGCACCGAGGACGAACGCGAGACGACCGTGAACGGTGAGAAGCGACGCTACCACCTACGTCGTGTGCCCATGCGGCTGACGCCCGACGAAGTGACGCACGCGATCACCATCGGTGAAGACATCACCGAGAAGCACCGCATGCGTCACTCGTTGCGCGTCGCGGACAAGATGGCCGCGATGGGCCGGTTAGCCGCCGGTGTGGCTCACGAGGTCAACAACCCGCTGGCCATCATCGTCGCCTGCGCCGAATCGCTGAGCCGAACTCTCGACACGCTCGGCGTGACCGGTGACGACGCCGATATGTTCAAAGAGTACCTCCTGACGATCAAGGACGAGGCGTTCCGCGCCAAGAACATCAGCCAGGATCTGCTCGACTTCAGCAGGGTCAAGTCGGACACCCGTAAGCCGTGTGAACTCGGCCCGATCGTCGAGCGCGCGTTGCAGGTCATGAAACACCACAACCAGTTCAAGCGAGTCGAGTTGCAGTGTGAATTGCACGACGACGCGCCCGCAGCCGAAGTCGAGGAGGACGCCATCGTGCAGGTGCTGGTCGCTTTGATCATCAACGCCCTGGACGCGATGCCGGACGGCGGAACTCTGCGTTTGGCCAGCGGTATCTCCGGGGAGCAATCGTGGATCGAAGTGGGCGATACCGGCGGCGGGATCGCGAAGGCGGATCTGCCCAATATTTTCGAGCCGTTCTTTACGACGAAGCCGATCGGTCGTGGAACCGGCCTGGGATTGTCGATCTGCTACGGCATCGTGCAATCCCACGGCGGCCGGATCGAAGTCGAGTCCGAGTTGGATCGCGGGACCCGTTTCAAGATCGTGCTGCCGCGAGCCGAAGTGCCCCCCGGGGACTCCGAGATCCATCAAGCTAACGAACCTACGATCGTGCGAGGGTAGAGAACCATGCAGGAGAGCGAGAATATCCGATTACTGATCGCCGAGGACGAGCCCAGGCTGCGCTCGATCCTGTCACGGGAACTGTCCCAACGCGGTTTCCAGGTCACCATCGCGGAAGACGGGACCCAGGCGGTCTCCGTGCTCGAAAAGCAGGAATTCGACGTGCTGCTTCTCGATGTCAGGATGCCCGGCAAGGACGGCCTCGAGGTGCTGGCGGTGGCTCGCGAGATCGAGCCGGCGCCCGAAGCCGTGATGCTGACCGGCAACTCCACGGTGGAAACGGCGGTCGAGGCGATGAAGCGCGGAGCGTGCGATTTCGTGACCAAGCCGTGTCCGCTGGACGCGCTCGAGCAGATCCTCAGGAGCGCCGCGGAGAAGCGTGTACTCCGTCGCTCCAACGACGCGATGAAGAGAAAGCTCGCCGACGAGCGCAACAGCGGGCTGCTCTACGCGTCGCCAGCCATGGCCGAAGTCGAGAAGATGATCCGTCGTCTGGCCCCGAGCGACGGAACCGTGCTGGTCGTCGGGGAGAGCGGGACCGGCAAGGAAGTCGCCGCGCAGGCGATCCATAACGCCAGCGAGCGCCGCGAGGCTCCTTTCGTGGACATCAACTGCGGCGCGATCCCTGAATCGCTCCTGGAAAGCGAACTATTCGGTCACGAAAAGGGCGCGTTCACCGGCGCCGATGCGGCGCGCCCGGGCCTGTTCGAGATGGCCCATCGAGGGACGCTGTTCCTCGATGAGATCGGCGAGATCCCGATCGGGCTGCAGGTGAAGCTGCTGCGGGTGCTAGAGACGAAGACTTTCTACCGCGTAGGCGGTCGGCGACGCTGTGACGCCGACGTGCGTGTGATCGCCGCAACCAACCGAGATCTGCAGCAAGAGATCGAGGAGGGTCGCTTTCGTAACGACCTGTTCTACCGGATCAACGCCCTGCAACTCGAACTGCCTCCGCTGCGGGATCGACGAGAAGACATCCCGTTGCTGGCAAAGCACTTCGCGGCGCCCAAACCGATTGCAAAAGACGTGCTCGGACTGCTGTCGAAGCACGACTGGCCCGGCAACGTGCGGGAACTGAAACATGTGATCGAGCGTGCGTTGCTGATCGGCGGCGAGCCGGACATCGTCGCCGAGGATCTGCCGGCCGAGTTGCTTGCCGCCCCGTTGCCACCCGCCGTGACCGTGGGCGGCGGCGCATCGAGCGCCGCAGCTTCCGTGGCCCCGCCGGCGCCCGCAGCGCCTCGGGGTCTTAAGGAAATCGAGCGAGAGCAGATCCTGACGATTCTGGAACAGGTCCGCTGGCACCGCGGCAAGGCCGCGGAGCTATTGGGCGTCAGCCCGAAGACGCTGTACCGCAAGCTGCGAAGCTACGGGATCTCCCGCAGCTCCTAGCCCGCGCAAGCCGTCGCGAGGATTCATCACTCGTCTCCATCCGCGCTGGCGTCGGAGGCATCGCCCCAGATGACGCCGTCGCCCCAGATGACACCGTCGCCCCAGATGACACCGTCGCCCCAGATGACCGAGTCACCCCAGATGACGCCGTCGCCCCAGATGACACCGTCGCCCCAGATGACCGCGTCGCCCCAGATGACACCGTCGCCCCAGATGACCGCGTCGCCCCAGATGACGCCGTCGCCCCAGAGCAGGGAGTTGCCGTGCACGAGGGTCACTATGCCGGTCGCGGGGTCGTAGGAGGCGCTCGGCGACAGCGCGACGCCGGAACTGGTCTCGGAGTTGTTCAGTGCCGCGGCGATATCGACGTAGCCGGCGCCAACGGTGAAGATGTCGTACTGGCTGGTGTAGCTATCGCCGGTGACCGGATCGGTCGCCGTGCTGGTGGTCGGAAAAGCCTTCGACGCGGTCTTCATCAGCCGTGCCTTGACCTGGTCCGGCGTCAACGACGGATCCTGCTCCAGCAACAGCGCAACCGCGCCGGCGACGACCGGAGCCGCCATGCTCGTGCCGCTGACCTCGATGCGGTTTCCGCCCACGACCTTCTGAGGTCGGTTCGTGGCCAGGGTCGAGCCGGGAGAGTTGAGCGAGACCACCTTGTTGCCGGGAGCCACGAGATCCGGCTTGATCACATGGTCGATCGCCGTCGGCCCCTTGGAGCTGTAGCTGGCGATCAGATCGTCGGTCCGACCGAACGTGCCCATCGCGTTCATCGCGCCGACGGTAATGACGTAGGGGTCGTTGCCGGGCGAGCCGATCGTCCCGTATCCCTTGCGACCGTCTTTGTCGTAACGACCGGAGTTGCCGGCCGATACAACGACGACGATGCCCGCTTCGTAGGCAGCCTCGACCGCCTGGCACAACGGGTCGAGCTCGTAGCTCTCGAAGATGCCGCGGCTCAACGACAGATTGATGACACGGATGTTCAGCTTATCTTTGTAGAGGATGGCCATGTCGATGGCGGCAATCACGGAACTGTCCGTGCCGGCGCCGGCGGGGTTGAGTGCGCGCAGGTCGAACAGGTGCGCTCCGGGGGCGACCCCGTGGGAGGAACCCTGGGCAGCCAGGATGCCGGCCACGTGGGTTCCGTGCCCGAACGGATCGGCACCGGACGAGCCTCCGATCAGGCTGCGGCTGTAACGGACCTTGGAGCGATTCGTAGCCGGATCGACCAGGTCATCGTGTGCGAAGACGCCGCTGTCGATGACGGCGATGCCGATTCCGCTGCCGTCGAATCCGTACTTCTCGGCGTATTCCGCCCCGACGGCGGCCAGGGAGTAGTCCAGAACGCCGTTCAACGAGCGATCGGGCGAGATGTACCGGACGTTCGGGTTGTGCGACAGGCCCTCGAGAGCCGCGGCGGGCATCGAGAACAGGGCGCCACGGACCGACCGAAGTTCGGCTTTCAGCTCGGCACCCTTGCCACGCATCTCTTCCAGTTGCTCGGCTCGCGGGTGCTCCTTGAACTGCACGATCACGTCGACGTTTCCGTCGGCGATGCCGCGATCGACATCCCGGGAAACTTTGCGCGGCGCCGCGTGAAGGGTGCCGGCCAGCAGCAGGATGATTCCAATGATTGTCAGTCGTCGCATTTCGGTGCTCCTAGAACTTGCGGAACACGGCAAAGCAAGAACCGTTCCCGAACCGGGGACCGTCGCCGAAGTGCCGCGATAACGGGCCCTTCCCACCTCATGGGTGGCTGCCCCCCTGGCTTGACGCCGTTCGTTCCCGTGATCTGAAGAGGCGTGGAACGAGTCGAACCGTCCGCCAATCGGTCAGTCTGACCGAACCGTGACCTGCACGATGAGCACGACGAGACCTCGAAACCTCTTAAATGATGCGGAGGTTGTCCCGTTTCGCTCCTGGCTCTAAGTTTGCACTGGGCAAAGGTGCTATGAGTAAGAAACTCTCAATCGGGGCGCGCGTCTACATCGCGCTCTTCACCACCATGGGTTTCGCGACCTACTTGGCGGCGATCGCCACCTGGCAGATCAGCCGCGGGCCGTTCTTCCTCGGGCTGCTCGCGACCGCGCTATTCGCCGCGACTCTCAAAGTCAATCTCCCAGGTATCCGTGGCACGATCTCGGTCAGTTTCCTTTTCATCCTCATCGGGGCAGTCGAGCTAGCTTTCGCGGAGACGCTCACGATCGGCTTCGGTTGCGCGCTGGTTCAGCTCTACTGGCAAGCCAAGTCGCGACCGCGCCTGATGCAGGTCGGCTTCAACGTGTCCGTCATGGTGCTCTCGTCGGCGGCAGCCTGGCTCTTCTACCACCGGTACCTGTCCTATGGCAGCATTACGCCCGTGTTGTTGCTGGGGCTCACGGCAACCGTCTTCTTCGTCGCCAATACCGTCCCGGTCTCGCTCATCATCGGGTTGGTGGAAACCAAGTCGACGGGGCGCGTGTGGCAGGAATGCTACTTCTGGACGTTTCCGTACTACCTCGTCGGCGCCGTCGTCGCCGGACTGATCAGTTTCACGACCCACGCGCTGGGGTGGCAGTCCTCGTTGATGATCCTACCGGCGGTCTATATGATCTATCGGTCGTACCGGCGATACCTCGGCCGGATGGAACAGGAAAAGAGCCACGCCCAGCAACTCTCCGAGCGATCCGAGGAACTGGAGTGCGAGATCTCGGAGCGCAAGCGCACCGAGGTGACGCTGCGTGAAAGCCAGGAACGCTACCGCACCCTGTTCGAGTCCTCCCCTCATCCGATGTGGGTCTATGCCGACGACACGCTACGGTTCATCGAGGTCAACGACGCGGCGATCGACCGCTACGGCTACTCGCGCGACGAATTCCTCTCGATGACGATCGACCAGATTGGCTGCGATTCGTCCGACGAAGTGGCCGGCGACCCCGGCGAACCCGACCAGGATCCGGGCACCCTGATCCACCGCACCAAAGAGGGTGCGCAGTTCTGGGTTGAGACTCGCTCGCACCGTATTGCGTTTGCCGGGCAGGAAGCCCGGTTGGTCCTCGCAGACGACATCACGGAGCGACGCCGGGCCGAGGAACTGCGTATCGCGAAAGACGCCGCCGAGGGCGCCAGCCAGGCCAAAAGCGAGTTCCTCGCCAACATGTCGCACGAGTTACGTACCCCACTGAACGCGATACTCGGCTACAGCGAACTTCTCCAGGAGATCGCCGAGGACGAGGGGAAGGACGAAGCGTCCGAGGACCTGGCCAAGATCCACAACTCCGGTACCCATCTCCTCGGTCTGATTAACGACATCCTCGATCTGTCCAAGATCGAGGCAGGCAGGATGGAACAGCACCTCGAGCGCTTCGACGTCGAAGACGTCTTGCGCCTCGCGATCCATACGGTCGACCCCCTGGTGGTCGAAAACGGCAACACGCTGACCATCGAGGCCGATGATGTCGGCGACATGTACGCGGACATGACCAAGACCAAGCAGGTGCTGGTCAATCTGCTCTCCAACGCCGCGAAATTCACCAGGAACGGATCGATCGCCCTGCGCGTCACCCGAGAGGACGAGCCGGGGCCTGCCGTCATCAAGTTCGAAGTCGCCGACACCGGTATCGGGATGAGTCTCGATCAGCTGCAGACCATCGGCAAGCCGTTCACCCAGGCGGATCCGTCGACGACACGCAAGTACGGTGGGACCGGTCTGGGGTTGGTCATCAGCAACCAGTTCTGCGAGATGATGGGCGGTTTCATCACCGTCGAAAGCGAACTCGGCCGGGGCTCGACGTTCACCATCCAACTGCCTCAACATGCGCCGGATGGCCTCGCGGCAGCCACCGTCCCGGCGGACACGTCTGAGGAGATCCCGGTTTAACGAGCCGACCTCTGCAACGTGGATCGTTAATTGCGGCTGGGCTCGACAGAACAGGGCTCGCGGGTCGGGATCTGAAGGCGACTCCGAGTACGGATGGGGCGACGCTCCTGTGGGGGCGTCCCGGGAAGTCAGTCGCGAGCCGTCAGGCGCAGCTCAGGTAGTGGGCAACTCTGCTCTCTGCTCGAAGAGTCGCACCGCCAGGACATCAACCCAACTCCAGAGTCGATCGGTCAGCCCGAGATCCATCGCGGGCGAGCTCCGCGACACGCGCCTCTCGGACCTTCGTTTAACGAAGTTGCGCCAGACGGCGAAGAGCGCGAGTCGACCCACGGTGTAGTCGACCCTCCGACCGAAGGCGATGGTCTCGCGCCGGTGATGGGCCTGGCTGTGACGGATCAATTTGTGTACCAGGTCGACTGCAAACATCCCGCG
>Ga0224508_10001487_pt1 | contig 21023 bp, 20 predicted proteins | sample SF_Jan12_sed_USG_4_FD_170157 | JGI IMG/M metagenome (GOLD analysis project Ga0224508, IMG submission 170157) | Sediment microbial communities from San Francisco Bay, California, United States - SF_Jan12_sed_USGS_21 | ecosystem: Environmental > Aquatic > Marine > Sediment | place: USA... | reverse complement strand
ATTAGGTTTTTCTAAAGGCGCACCTAAAAATTGCCCCACACCATAACCTTTAGTGCCTGCAATAACTGCTAGAGGGTGTGTACCTTTCCAACTTGGTACACTTCCAAGTAAAGAATTAGAACTTGCTCCTAACATTTTATTATTTAACAAATTATTTTTAGATAAATGTTTAGCCACACTACTACCGGATACTGGAGAACCTAGCATTACTACCCTGCCAGGCTTTGCCGTATCAAACATTTGAAAATAGTGCAGCAAAATTAGCCCACCATAGCTGTGAGCAACGAAATGGACGATATCAGCATCTAATTGCCCTACAAATTTGCCCAACATCAGTGCATTTTCTTTAGGGCTGCGCCTTACACTCTGATATGTGTACTCCACACATTCATGACCATGGGTTCTTAGATAACGCGAGATTGGTTTCATCACCCAACCTCTCATCCAAATACCATGTGTACAAACAACAACTTCGCGCATTCTCTTAAATAATACTTTAAGTAATTAAGTAGCTAATTCTTGACAGCGTAATATAGGGATATTGCATTTTAATTAATCTGCCCTGGGTTAATCTATTAGGGCACCCAGCGCTGAATTGCATCCTGATTAGTATGGGAAAACGCTAACTCAAGAGCTTTTTGTTTAGACAACCAGATATACTCTTCGTGCTCTCGAGGATCCAACTGAATATCAACTTTATCTGTCAGTTCCAGACTAAAAACGTGTTCCTGGTTCTCAGTCACCCCTGGTGCATAGCGGTCACGCCAAATCGAATAAATTTCAAAATTCTGTGAATACTGACAGTCATGTAGTCCTTGCTCAGAAATACCGGTTTCTTCCTGCAATTCACGTATAGCAGCCTGCTGCGGATTCTCATCCCACTCAAGACTACCTGTGACCGACTGCCAAAAATCGCTAGGATACTTACGCCGCAGCATCAAGACTTCACTGGCTTGCGTGTATACTAGGACAAGTACGGATTCAGGTCGTTTATATTCCATTTAAAACTATGTAAATTAGTATTTTATAACAGGCTTTGCAAGAAACTTATTATGATCCTACTGTTAAAGTGTACAGATAAAGCACAGCTTTTTCCTAAGCGTTTACCTAAAATTTTACTGGCCATCACAGTAATTGTCTTGATGGTATCTTGTGCGACTTCTCCACCAAAATCTAAAGTGCAAGATGAAGGCTATGTAGTCCAAGCGGTACAATATATGAACGCTGGAAGATTAGATGCAGCACTCGCTTCTGTAAAGAAAGCTCTGGAACTCAACCCTGAGTCTGCAGATGCCTATACTGTTGCTGGCCTTATCTATAATAAAAATAATCAAACCGAACAAGCTGAGCGTTATTTTAAACGCGCCTTGTCTTTTGACCCTAACCACTCCGCAGCACAAACCAATTACGCAAGCTTCCTGTGCAAACACGACAAACCTCTAGAAGCAGAAAAAATATATATAGCCGCAGCCAAAAACAAAAATAATAAGCAACCTGATGTAGCTTATACGAATGCAGGTTTATGCGTGCTCGGGATCCCTGACAAAGTTAAAGCGACCAATTATTTCAGTACAGCATTAAAAATTAACCCGAAATCACCAGTACCCTGGTATCAACTGGCTAAAATTCAGTATGGTAATTACAGCTATGAGAATGCCTATAAGTTATTGCAAGAATATGAAAAGGTGGCTCAACCCACACCCAAAACACTTTTATTAGGCGCACAGATTAACGATGCAAATGGAAAACCTGATCTAGCAAACCAATATAAGCTTTTATTAGTACAGCAATTCCCAAACTCTAAAGAAGCCAAACAATTTTCATCCAAATCTACCTTGCAGCAACAACCCGCAACTTACAATGCCCATGAATTATTAAATAATGACCAAGCTTATTAATTCTGAATGGATCAACTAGAAGAATTAATCCTGCAAGAAAAAGCCAAGATCGTTGCTGAAACTGCAAAAGTTTAATGGAAAGAACTCGAAAGATTTTATGCTCAAGGCATACTCATTCTAGTAAGCGATACTCTAGACTTGGTTGAAGTTGGTTCCGAAATCTCTTCAGACCATGCCGATCAAATTAAACAATGGATGGAAGCCGAACTACTTGCAAGAAGCTTTGATCAACGAGCTATAGCATGGGGGAAAAATAATACAGAAGTTTAGACCGTAGTGATGAGACCCTGGATTCTAATTCAAGATCGAAAAGTTAATTAATTTCTAACTTTTTTCAGCTTTAGATACTCGCTTGCGTATATGCAACTCTTTTAGCTGTCTTTCGCTTACTTCTGCAGGCGCATCCGTTAACAAGCATGTAGCATTTTGTGTTTTAGGAAAAGGAATCACATCGCGAATCGAATGACTTCCGGTCATCAACATCACTAGTCTATCTAGACCAAATGCGATGCCACCATGTGGTGGAGCGCCAAATTTAAGCGCTTTAAGTAAGAAACCAAATTTTTCTTCTGCTTCTTGCTCTTCAATACCTAAAACTTTAAATACTGCGTTTTGCATTTCTTGTTTATGAATACGCACTGACCCGCCACCGACCTCGGTGCCGTTTAATACCATGTCATATGCTTGGGATAAAGCTTCACCAGGATTATCGATGAGTTTTTGAGGATCGGCGAAATCTGGAGCAGTAAATGGATGATGCAATGCGGACCAACGTTTTGCATCTTGATCCCATTCAAACATTGGGAAATCGACCACCCATAACGGTTTCCAACCTTCTTCAACCATATTTAGGTCATGACCAATCTTAACTCGCAATGCACCCAGTGCTGCATTTACGACTGTTTTCTTGTCAGCACCAAAGAATAACAGATCGCCATTTTCCACTTTAGAAACCTCAACCAGTTGCTGAATGGTTTCATCTGGTAAGAATTTTAATATAGGTGACTGCAAACCTTCTTTAAGATCGCTCACATCATTACATTTAATGTAAGCCAAACCTTTGGCACCAAATTGCCCAACATAATATGTGTAACCATCGATTTCTTTGCGCGAGATGGTCGCACCATGTGGAATCTTTAACATTGCAATACGACTTTCTTTATCGTTGGCCGGTGCATTGAAAACTTTAAACTCTACCGATTTCATTAGGTCTGTAATATCGATGAACTCAATCGGAATACGCAAATCAGGTTTATCACTTCCAAAACGATGCATGGCGTCGCTGTAGGTCATCCTTGGAAACGGATTATCTAAATCGACATTGCAGTTTTCTTTAAAAGATTCGCACATCATGTCTTCCATGATCGACATGATTTCATCCTGCCCCATGAACGAGGTTTCAATATCAAGCTGTGTAAATTCCGGTTGACGATCTGCACGCAGGTCTTCATCACGAAAACAACGCACTACTTGATAGTAGCGATCAAAGCCGCTCATCATTAACAACTGCTTAAACAACTGTGGCGATTGCGGTAAGGCAAAAAATGCACCAGGTTGTGTCCTACTAGGCACTAAGTAGTCACGCGCACCTTCTGGTGTTGCCTTAGTAAGTATTGGTGTTTCGATATCCAGAAAACCATTGTTGTCTAAAAAGTTTCGAATACCGCTGGCTACTTTTGCTTTAGTACGAATACGTTCTTGCATGAACGGACGACGTAGATCTACATAGCGATATCGCAAACGATTTTCTTCGTGTACATCTTCATCATCTAACTGAAACGGTGGCGTATCGGATTCATTCAAAACTTCTAACGATTTAGCCAACACTTCAATTTTCCCAGTGGGTAGATCTGGGTTAATCGTTCCTTCTGGTCGCATACGCACACGACCTTTTATATGCAACACATATTCGTTTCGAATTTGTTCGGCAAGTGCAAATATTTCCGGTGTATCAGGATCAAATACAACTTGCAGAATGCCTTCGCGATCTCGCAGATCAATAAAAATCACTCCACCGTGGTCACGTCTTTTATTTACCCATCCACAGGCAGAGATTTCTTGATCGATCAGCTTTTCAGTCACCTGACCACAGTAATGAGTTCGCATGTTTTACCTTATATGTACTAGAAGCTCTGATTTATTCTGATACTTCGTTAAAAAATAATCTTAAAATGCTCATATATATCTATATACAATCCGCTTTCTCGACATTATTTGCCTCATCTCAAAACAAATCAGAGCTCACTTGATTTGCGTAGATAGCAAAGATCTACCAAACGGCGAATAGTACGATTTGACCCTATTCTATGCAACAGAACAGCACTCAATTGAGAAAGAATCTCTTAATTAGATGAAATTTGAACCTAATCTGAAGTTTTTTGCTTTTTAGATTTTTTGGTGGTTTTTTGACTACCCTTATCGGAAGCCGTTTTTTTGTCTTCACCCTTTTTTTCACTTTTACTATCTTTAGAAGAGCTTTCCTTTTGCGAGTCTGCAGAAAACAGGTTACGTTTATTATCTTTATCGGATTTGAAATCTGTCTCGTACCAACCAGTACCGCTCAATCTAAAACTTGGGGCTGAAACTAATTTTTTTAGTTTTAATTTTCCACACTCAGGACACATCTTTATTAGAGGATCACTTACCTTTTGCAAGGCTTCATGAACAACCCCACATGCTTGGCATTGATATTCGTAAATAGGCATGGTTATAAAATTTTAAAATTATTTAGTTGGTAGTTCATTGTTTGCTGAATATCCAAAGCTTCACATACAACGTCTTTAACTTGAGAGTTTTTTGGTCCTTGCTGCAGCCATTTTTTAAGTTGTTCAACTGCACGCAGTTCGCCACAAGCAATTACTTCTACATTGCCATTACTTAAATTTTTTGCATGTCCTCTTATATTCAAACGCAATGCTTGCTCACGCGTTGAGACACGAAAAAACACACCTTGCACCTTGCCAAATACTGTACAGTGAATACAGATACTATCTTTGCTTGAATTCATTGTTTGTTTATATATCCATTAATATAAAATCTCTATATGCTTTCTTATAATCACTCATATAATCAAATACAATAGCACTTAAATATAACCGGATTTAAACAGGAGAAAAAGCCACGATGGATACGAATCATACCGTTATCTACTTCAACCCCAAATGCTCTAAGTGCCGTATGACTTTAGAGCTATTAAATGAAAAAGGTGCTGAACCAGAAGTAATCGAATATCTGCAAACTATTCCTTCAAAAACAGAGCTGAAAGAGATTCTTGCTCAACTTGGAATAGCTGCAGATCAATTGCTAAGAAAACACGAAAGTGCCTATCAAGAAGCCGGATTGAATGACTCCTCTTCGGAAAAAGAGATACTCGATGCAATGATGAATTTCCCAATTCTAATTGAACGACCCATCGTAGTTCACAATGGCAAAGCTGCGATTGGCAGACCACCTGAAAATGTTCTTGAGATTTTATAATCACCAAATATAAAAATGAAAAATATTTTAGTCTTATATTATTCTCGTCATGGAGCTACTAAAGATATGGCGCAACACATTGCGAGAGGCGTGAACTCTGTAAATAGTGCGGAAGCCAAACTTCGCACCGTTGCCCCAGTCTCTACAACTTGTGAAGCTATAGATGACAGCATCCCAGAAGAAGGTCATCCTTATGCTGATCCATCTGATCTTGAACAATGTGACGGTTTACTGATGGGTAGTCCAACTCGATTTGGAAACATGGCTGCTCCATTGAAATACTTTTTGGATAACACTAGCCCGCAATGGTTATCTGGTGCATTAATTGACAAACCTGCAGGATTGTTTACATCTACATCCAGCTTACATGGCGGACAGGAAACTACATTGCTCTCCATGATGCTACCTTTATTGCACCACGGCATGATGATTGTTGGCATTCCCTACAGTGAAAGCGAATTGCTCAGCACCAAAACAGGTGGCACACCCTACGGGGCAAGCCATTTGGCGGGACCCGAAAGCAATAATAGAATAAGTGATGAGGAGAAAAAACTATGCTTTGCGCTTGGCAAGCGAGTAGCTACTTTGTCGCTTTAATTTATATTTAAAACTGATTTTACAAAAGGCACTGTAACCTTTTTTTGCTGGACTAAAGATTCTTCATCCAGCTTATCAAGTAATCCTATAAGTTTGTTGAGGTCGCGCGGGAAACGTTTCAGCAAAAAATTACACACTTCATCCGATAACTCTAAACCTCGTACTTTTGCATGTTCTTGTATTGCTCGACTTTTCCCATCGTCTTCTAGAATATTTAATTTATACACTGGACCCCACACTAACCTTGAAGCAAGGTCGGCAAGCGAAACCATAGCCTCGTGCGGATTAACTGTTGCAGTCATCACAATACTTTTATTATTAGCACGCAATTCGTTAATCAATAAAAATAATTGTCGATCCCATTTTTTATTACCTAATACTGCATCTATATCATCTATACACAACATATCTAATTGATGCATATCATTTAGAACATTTGCTCGCTGATTAGCAAGCTCCTTCATCGGTAAATAAATTACATTTTGATGTGTATTGGCGAGGTTGTTACATATTGCCTGGAGTAGATGTGTTTTGCCTGAGCATGTCGATCCCCATAGAAAATATTGACGCGGCTCTGATAAGGACTCTTGTGCTAATTGCTTTAAGGCAGGTAGAAGTTGACTATCACTTGTATCGATAAATGTTTCGAAGGTTGCAAATTTAGGCAATGCAATATCAAGTGAATATTGCGTAGGTGTCTGCAGACAGGAAGTTGTCATTCAAAATTGTCAATGAAGAAAACGTTAAAACTTACGCTTGCTTACTGGAGTGTTTGGATGCTCGTCTTGAACGTTCTTCCACTAAATAATCGTAGCCACTTGCAAATGTAGTAAATAGAGTTAGTCCAATAAGGGTCTGGATAATTATCACAGGGAAAGCGTTTATTTGGCTATAGATTACTGCGAGTACTAATAGTATTTGAACAAAAGTATTGAGTTTACTAATTAGACTAGGTTCTATCTCGAAGCGCCTTGTCATGGACACATATGAAACGGCACCTGAAAGCAAAGCAACATCGCGCATAATTACAATCAATACCAGCCAGTGAGGCAGTAGGTTTAAAGCGCCTAGAGCTATATACGAACTGATCAGCATGACCTTGTCAGCCGCAGGATCTAAATATGACCCTAGTGTGGTCTTCCAATCAAAGGTTTTCGCCAGGAAGCCATCCAGAGCATCAGATAAGCCCATCAATAGGCAGAGTAATAAGGCATTATTGAATTGGTTATCAAATAACCACCACACGAGTAGAGGCACTGCTGCAAATCGCAGCAGGGTAATTAAGTTCGGTACAAATCTCCAATAAGACATGTTATGTCTTAACTCCTGCATGTAATACAATTAACTGGACTACAATGTAACCAGTGTTAATACACTATTAAAATGCTTATTATTATCATGTTTCTGATGGTATAAGTAACAGAATAATGAAGCAACGGTAATTCTACGCATCTCAATACAGACATTGAATATCTCATTCGAATTCAATATTTTCAATTAGTTACAATACACACTTATAATACTAAATACATGGGTCTTAGCTATAAAAATGCCGGTGTCGATATTGATGCTGGCAATAAACTCATTGATCTAATCAAACCTGCGATTCGCTCCACTCATCGACCAGAAGTCATGTCCAGTATTGGTGGCTTTGGCGGTCTGTTTGCTCTGCAACAAGATAAATACCAGGAGCCTATTTTAGTATCTGGAACCGATGGTGTGGGCACCAAACTTCGCTTAGCCCAGCAGCTCAAGCAACATTCCACCATTGGGATTGATTTGGTCGCCATGTGTGTCAATGATGTCATCGTACAAGGAGCTGAACCCCTCTTCTTCTTAGACTACTTTGCCACCGGCAAATTGGCCGTCGATGAGGCCAAAGTTGTTGTTGAAGGTATTGCTGAAGGCTGTCGACAATCGGGCGCCGCTCTGATTGGTGGCGAAACCGCTGAAATGCCTGGCATGTATGACGATGGCGAATATGATCTGGCAGGATTCTGCGTAGGTGTAGTTGAGCGCAGTAAACTAATTGATGGCAGCAAAATAAATGATGACGATGTGATAATAGGTTTACCTTCCAGCGGTATTCACTCCAATGGATTTTCCTTGGTAAATAAAATTATCGAAACAACAAATACTTCACTAGATGAAAAGATTGACGGTAAAGCATTAGGTGAATTGCTATTACAACCTACCATCATCTACACAAACATCGTTTTATCATTGCTAGAAAAGTTTGATCTCCATGGTTTATGCCACATTACTGGAGGTGGGCTCACGGAAAATGTACCGCGCGTAATCCCTGATGGTTTTCTTGCTCAAGTCGATACCAATAGCTGGCAACGCTCTACGGTATTTGATTGGCTGCAAAAAATGGGGCGAGTAGATAACGATGAAATGTTACGCGTTTTTAACTGTGGTATAGGCATGTTAGTTGTACTACCAGAAAATCAAGCGAGCGAAGCGATTAAACTTAGCCAAGAAAGTAATCACCAAGCTGTAAAAATTGGCGAAATTAAAAAATCTTCTTCAAACCTAAAAATATCCCTACAGTAAAACTGTGCCAGAAAATTCCTGCAAGATTGCTGTATTCATTTCTGGTGGTGGCAGTAACTTGCAATCCATTATTGACCATATCGAACAAGGTCACATTAACGCAGATATTGCCTGCGTAATTAGCAATAAGCCTAATGCTTATGGGTTAGTTCGTGCACAAAAAGCCAATATCCCTACACATATAAATGATCACAAAAACCATACCACACGCGAATCCTTTGAACTGGAACTCATCAAAACGCTTGATGTCTATAATATTAAGCTAATTGTCTTGGCGGGGTTTATGCGTGTACTTAGCACTACTTTCATAAATAAATATCATGGGAATATTTTAAATATTCATCCTTCTTTATTACCTAAATACACTGGCTTGAATACTCACTCTCGCGTATTAGAAGCTGGCGATACCGAACATGGTTGTTCTGTGCACTTTGTCACCTCAGATTTAGACGAAGGACCATTAGTTATTCAAGCAAAAGTAAAAGTAGATAAGTCTGATACACCAGATGTATTAGCAGCACGTGTACTTGAAAAAGAACACATTATCTACCCAATTGCAGTTAAATGGTTTTGCGAAAATCGCTTGGCTTTTAAAAATAGTAAAGCACATTTAGATGATTCCCCACTTGATCAAGCAGTACTACTCACTCAAGATCTAGAGACTCTACTGAAATAGAAGATTCACGATGAAAAATATTTTCTTTGTTCTAATTGCTGCGCTAGCATTGCCTCAACCAGCACGGGGAGACTCATCCTCAATGCTTGCAGACTCTAATCTACCCCCAGAATTTGAAGCAAGTTATGACATTCATAAAAGTTCGATGCGTGTCGGCGAGATGGAAGTGAGCCTGAAGATGGTTGGCGATGAGCTAATTTATGAATCAAAAACCAAACCTGTAGGAATGGCAGCCTTTTTCCTTGGCGACCAAATTATTAACGATCGTGCTATATTGAAGCTAATTAACAATAGTTATCATACGATTGAGTTTAAACATGAAATGCAAGACAAGAAAAAAAACCGTAATGAACATTATATTTTTGACTGGGATAAGAACAAAGTTTCCGTTAAGTACAAAGATGAAAGCAAGGTGCTAGACATTCCTGAGAATACTTTTGATAATTATTCTGCTCAACTATTATTAATGCGTAAACCTGATAAGGAAAAATCTACCAACATCTATTCCGTAATCTCTAAAGGCAGACTAAAAGAATACAAATATCAACTAGAAGCTACAGAATTAATAAGTACTAAAGTTGGGAACTTTGATGCCAACAAATATGTGCGTAAAAAAGATAACGACAAAAAGACAACCTATTTAGGTTGGTATGCTGAAAAGCTTAATTACATTCCTGTAAAACTAGATAAGTTTGAAAACGGGAAACTGGATGTTTCTATTCAAATCACTAGCGTAAAATGGTTGAACGAAGATACTGCTAACGCAAATTAACTTCCTGCAACCATCATTTCATCGATTAGTAACGACGGTGTGATTATATTACTACGTCGATCAACATCATTACCCACCTCAACAATTTTTTTATACATATCTTTTAGATTACCAGCAATAGTGATTTCATCTACTGGATATTGAATTTCTCCATTCTCGACCCAATAACCAACTGCACCTCGGGAATAATCACCAGTAACCGTATTCACTCCATGACCAATTAACTCGGTTATTAATAAACCTTTTTGCATCTGCTTAAGCAATTGATCCAAGCTTTTTTTGCCTGCTTGTAACTCTAAGTTATGCACACCGCCTGCATTACCGGTAGTTTGCATGGCTAATTTTCTAGCTGAATAGCTACTTAAGACATATCCTTTCAGTACGCCATTATCAACCAATGTACGTGCTTTAGTTGCCACACCTTCTAAATCAAACGAACTGCTACCAAAGCCACCTTTGATAAATGGATCTTCAGTAATGGTGATAGAGTCAGAAAATACTTGCTTATCTAAATGATCAATTAAGAATGATGCATTGCGATATAAAGAACCGCCACTCACAGCAGAAACAAAATGCGATAACAAAGAACGCGCCATATTGGCTTCAAAAATTACTGGTGTAGATTGGGTTGAAATTTTACGCGCGCCAAGTCGACTTACTGTGCGTTCTGCAGCTTTTCGACCAATACTAGCTGCTGACTCTAAATTTTTAGGATCGCGAGTGGTTGCAAACCAATAATCTCTTTGCATGTTGCCGTCTTGCTCAGCTATCACTACGCACGAAAGATTATGTCGAGTCGAACTATAGCTGCCGACAAAGTTATGGGAATTTCCATAAATTGTAGTTCCTTGCGAAGTCGTCAAAGAAGCACCTTCAGAGTTGGATATTTTATCAACATCACGAGCTGTATTTTCACATTCAATCGCAATCTCAAGCGCTTCTTCAGGTGACACACCCCAAGGGTGATCCAAATCCAAATCTTGCATGTTTGTTGCCATAAGTTCGGCATCAGCTAAACCTGCACATTCATCTTCTTCAGTGAAGCTGGCAATTTTACATGCTGCCGTCACTGCATCTTTTATAGCTGAAGGCTCAAAGTTAGTTGTGCTAGCACTACCTTTCTTTTGACCCATATAAATTGTAATACCTAAGCCACGATCATTATGGTGCTCTAAGGTTTCTGCCTCACCTAAACGTGCTGTTACAGATAAGCCATGCTCAATATTTACAGTAGCCTCAGCACTTGTTGCACCTTGCTTCTTAGACTCTGTTAAACATGACAGAACTAAGTCTTCTAATTTTTCTTTTGTGTGGACTAAAGGTTGAACTTTCATTTTAAATATATATCGTTATTGAGAAGTGCCACCAACCGTGATGCCATCTATCCTCAAGGTAGGCTGCCCTACCCCTACAGGTACACTTTGACCTTCCTTACCGCAGGTCCCTACTCCTCGATCTAATTCAAGGTCATTACCTATCATACTGACACGTGTGAGAACATCTGGACCATCACCGATTAAGGTTGCACCCTTAACTGGCTTGGTGACTTTACCTTTCTCTATTAAGTAAGCCTCAGATGCATTGAAAACAAATTTTCCAGAAGTTATATCTACCTGACCGCCACCAAAATTCACAGCATAAAAACCAGAGTCAACTGAACTTAAAATTTCACCTGGATCGAGCTCACCTGCGAGCATGTAAGTATTGGTCATACGCGGCATCGGCAAATGCGAATAAGATTCACGCCTACCATTACCTGTAGGCTCGGTATTTGAAAGCTTTGCATTGAGTTTATCTTGCATAAAGCCTTTTAGAATTCCATCCTCGATTAAGGTCGTGCACTGTGTAGTGGTACCTTCATCATCAATATTTAGAGAACCTCTTCGATTTTCTAAAGTACCATCATCCACTACGGTTACTCCTTTACTCGCCACACGTTCACCTACGCGACCGCTAAATGCAGAAGTTCCTTTACGTGTGAAATCACCCTCTAAACCATGTCCAATGGCTTCATGTAACAACACACCTGGCCAACCTGGACCTAGCACCACATTCATTTCACCTGCAGGAGCCTCAACCGCCTCTAAATTTAATAACGCCATACGCACCGCTTCGTGCACAAAGGAATGTGCATGATTATCTTGAGTAAAAATATCATAACCAAAGCGACCGCCACCGCCCGCACTACCTTGTTCAAGCCTACCTTTATTTTCCACAATTACAGAGACATTTAGTCTCACTAGCGGTCTGACATCCGCCGCCATTGAACCATCACTATTCGCAACTAATATTATTTCATGCGTACCCGCAATCGATGCCATTACTTGCTTAATTCGGTCATCTTGCCTACGTGCTAGCGCATCTAATGAACGCAATAAATTCACTTTGTCAGCTTCAGTGATCGAATCTAATGGATTATCTGGCATGTATAGTTGGTTGCCAGTATTTGCTTTCCAGGCTTGTACTTGTCCTTCTTGATTACCTCTAGCGATTGCGCGCGCTGCTTTACAAGATTCCAATAAAGCTGGCATTAGTATTTCATCTGAATAAGCAAAACCTGATTTTTCGCCCTTGATCGCACGTATTCCTACACCTTGACTTATATTGTAGCTAGCATCTTTAACAATTCCGTCTTCTAAAGACCAGGCTTCATGTTTGCGCATTTGAAAATAAATGTCGCCACTATCAGCCGAAGAATTTAATAATGTCGAAAATGCTTGTGATAAATGAGATTCATTTAAACCAGAAGGATCTAGGATGCTGCTTTTCGCAAGCTCAAGAGGGTTATGCATTAGCTATTTAATTTATAGAGAAAAGTTATAAACCTATTTCATTCTTCTGTGCTGAATACACGGAAAAGTTTTACGTCTAGATTGCAAATAATCAAGATTAATTTCTGCAAGGGTAAAACCTGCACCATGTTTAATACGATTTAATATTGCACCCCAAGGATCGATGATCATACTATCACCATGTGTTGCTCGACCATTTAAATGATATCCACCTTGAGCTGAGGCGATGATGTAGGTTAAGTTTTCAATTGCGCGCGCTCTAAGCAAACTTTCCCAATGAGCCTTACCTGTAGCCGCGGTAAATGCAGCTGGCAATACCATAATTTCAGCACCAAGGTCTAACAAGCCTCTAAATAGCTCAGGAAAACGTAAATCATAACAAACTGCTAAACCAATCTTCCCAAAAGGCGAATCAACCACTTTTAAATCGAGGCTACCAAATTCAATTGTTTCAGATTCAATATATTTTTCACCCGTATCTACTAGATCTACATCAAACAGATGGATCTTGTCATAACGTTCAATAAAATTTCCTTTGTTGTCATATACCATACAAGCTGCAAGAATTTTATTAGGGTCATCGCACTCCAATGGAATCGTACCTCCCACTATCCAAGTGTTATGAAATTTTGCTTGGTCGGATATAAAGGTTTGAATAGGTCCATTACCCTGCGCCTCACGCACCGCAATTTTATCGCTTTCCTCAATGCCCATAATGGCAAAATTTTCAGGTAAGACGATTAACTCAGCACCAGCCGCTGTTGCTTGGGCAATTAAACGGCCTGCCTCGTGTAGGTTTGCATCTACATTTGGACCTGATGCCATTTGAATTGCAGCAACTTTACTCACAATAAATTAAAAAGTAGTTATCAAAGATGCTTGTATTATCGCATACCCTGCCATTAATCGAGTCTACTAATGTAGAGATATAAACAAACAACGCTAACAAGTTTGGATAAAAATTTATGGTTTTGCCCGATTTGAGTTTGGTTCAAGCTGTCCTGGAGATATTGGAGGTGAAACTTGAGGTGGCTCTTGAGGATATGAATCTGGAGACGGTTGACCTTGAACTTGTGGCGCTGATTTTTTACCTGTAACTTTTTGTGAAATTGGTTCAATAATAGGTTCTTGCCAACTACCCTTCATACTGTACTTCACTTCAGTAACTTTGTTAACATCCACACCAATTGTTTTAGCAATTTTCTCTCCAACAATTACTCCTACCGCACCTAGCGGCCCACCCACCGCTAAACCAATCCAAGGCAACCCGCCACTCACATGCGGTGTTACAGTAACCACTTGATCATAATCTTGTGCGGTAATTCCTGTTCGTCCTTGAATCAATAAATCTGCAGAAGGACCATTAATCCTTAAATTATTGGTCGTTAAATTTGCATCTTTAAATTGCAAATCACCACGAATTTTCTCAAAGGAATAACCTTTAGAGAAAAAATCCGTGAAATCCAAAGACAGTCGTCTAGTTATTTCTCGCAGATTAAACAAGCCGACTAATCGGCCTGCACCACCCGGCTCAACTGAGGAAATAGCACCATCTTTAAACCTTAAATTCGCTGTACCAGTTACTGCAGCTAATGAAAATTGGTAAGGTGCTTTTGGCCAGACAAAGTTTGCGTTAACACTACCTTCTCCACCGGTAACTGCGCTATCAAAACCCAATCCCGCCAAAGAATTCTGCATATTTTGTGTAGCTAAAGCAATTGTAAGATTTGTATTTTGAATATCTCCCCCATCTGCTTCCCATGTTCCGTTTGCGGAAATTTGCAGGTCTTTCCCTTTACCTTGCAATGAGTCTATGGTTAATCCCTTAGTCGACGGCTTTGTCTTCAAGCTAACATTATTAAATATTGAATCTTTATATTGAAATTGTTCTGCATTAACCACCAATGCTGGCAAAGTACGCGGATCAAAATTTGTGGGCTTTGAAGATTTTTTTTCTGCGGGTTTAAAACGCAAATAATCAAAGTTTGCTGTAGCAATACTTCCACTATACGTATCAATAGGATATTCAAAGTTGCCTTTTGCTACAGATGAATTGATACCACCGCTCCAGAATTGTGAATTTTTTGTAGCATGAAAATCAACATTATCGATACTTAAATCTCCTATCGCCACTTGATTAACAAATAAATCTATTTCTTTAACTTCAATAGTTTGCTCTTTCTCGGCTTGCATAAGTTCTCGCCATTCTGATAAATTCAAAGCATTCATCCTGCCTGAAATCTTGATACCACTTTCAGGTAGACTGAACTGATCATCACCCATACGCAGCTCCATACGAGATAATCGGCTTGTACCTTGATCAAGAAAAGCTTGCATAAATACTTGATTTTCTAAGCTTGCAAATATTTTGCTATCTACTCCTTGTTGATGTTTGCTGTGGATCGAAATTTTCTTTGTTTGATCAAATACTTTATGAGAAAAAGGTTCTGGAAGTAACGACACAACACCATGAAGATCACTGCTAACATCAACAGCAAATGATTTATCTGAGTTGTTTTTCCCAAAACGAGGAATATCAATTGTTGCATCAACTGGAGCAGTGCCCTTAATATACTGATTCAGTTTTGTATAATTAGATGAAAAATAAGAATCTAGATCAAAATCACCTGAGACAGATAGTAATGTGCGTCCATTTTTAGATTTAATTGCATTAGCACGAACAGGTAAGCCATATAGTTTGGCGCTTAATCCGTTTCCTTCTGCGCCACTTTGGTCAAAACTTAATTTTCCATTTAGATTAGTAAATGGAAGTGATAATGAGTTTACCGTTAATCCAGCATTATCAAACTCTACCTCGCCACTAACTAATATTTGTTTTTCTAATTTTTTTGTAAGCGTTAACGAAAGGTCTAGATCAAATTTAGTATTCCCGCTAGTAGTTAAATGTCTTATTACTTTACTATTCTCTGGAACGATAGAAGATTTTTGCAAGTATTCTAGAATATTACTTGCCGGACCTACTGCACTACCGTTAAGGATTAACCTTGGCAGTTTTAAGTCATCAATATACGCATGCACCTGATTGATTGAAGAATTCAGTATAGCTCCTTGGCTTGCATTCACTTCTAGATAATTATTTTTAATCTTAAAATTAGCAATGATATTACTTGCGATCGGCCAATTTGGACGATAAGCCAAAACACCCTCCTCAACATTTGCAGTAATCTCAAACCTACCGGGCTTATTCTTAAATGGAAAATATTTAGGATTACCATGGAATAATATTTTTCCATCTGTAAACGTGCCAGCAGTAATACTATCGCTTAACCATTTCGACAACTTCGGTTTCATTTTTCTATATGGAAGATACTGTTTAATTGTCTCTGCTTTTACATAAGGAATCTCTACCTGAACATCAACATAAGGTTTTTTCTCAATAACTTGCAACATGCCTTGCAAGCTTGCGGTCATCTCATTCGACTTTACTATAAGTTTCTGCATGGCGACTAACATATTGCCATCAATATGCTGCCAATTTATGACTCCATTTATGTTTTGATTTTCCAGCGGCTGACTAAATATTTTTTCTATTTTTACGCCCATCGCATCACAAACTAAATTCAACTTCCCCCGCTGGTGATTACCATCAATTTCTCCTACTATCGAAGTTATCGCCAACCCTTGCTCTGGTAGCGATATATTAGCTTTTTGCAATAATGACTGATATGTATACTTTGTTAGTTGATTTTCAACAAACTGAGCAGATAATTGTGACGTTTCCAAAACACCCTGAATTTCAATTTTTTCTAGCACTCCATTTAAGCGCTCAGCTATATATGGAAAATGTTGTAAAGTGGAAAGCAATTGATCTGTATTTATATAATCCAATGCTGCTGTTAGGGTGAAATTTTGCTCGCCACACTCCACACAGCTAATTTCATACTGTTTGCCAGGCCATTCATGACTAGCGGCTTTAATACTCACATCATTTAAAGCAAGCTGCCAATCTTCTAAATCACCCTTGAGCCTAAAATTTGTATCTATGAAAGTGATTTCTTCATTAGAGATAGCATTTTTTATTGGTACTTCTATATCTTTATAAACCAAATCATGCAACCCCAATCTTCCAACAAATGTGCTTTGCTTCAAAGTATAAAAATCACCCCACACTTGAAAATCTGAAATGCCTTTTCGAATCCCAACCTGAAGACTTGGGAAAAAATCACTCAACAACTCAAGATTAATATTCTCGCCCTTACCATAAAGCTTACCTTTTATATTCTTAAAACCTTTATCCAAATCGCGAATATCTGCGCTAAATACTAGAGAATCTCCTAATGTTTTTGGCAATATAAATTTTGAAGAAACCTTAAAGTGCTCACCTGAAAACCCAAGCACAACATCTACACGATCAAAAAAATAATCTAGCTTATTGATTTCATCGACGATTGCAATTGAGCTATTTAATAAATTAATTTTTAACTTAATATCCTTATTCTGTTTTTTTAACAATTCACTAATATCAATTCCATTTAAAATAATTCTTTCATCAGCTGTACGAACGGTTTCAAGATTTCCGCCAATAAACGTTAATTCATCAAACATTAATTTTCTGTGCACGATACTTCTATGAGTATTAATAGAAATAATTGCTTTATCTACATTTAGAAGTTGATCATATTGATCTTCGTCTTCAAAGATTGTTAAATTACTAGTTGTAATTTGAGGAGTAACACCATGCCAATCTATACGAATAGAATCTACGTGCACGGGCTTACCTAATATCGATGAGATGTTCTGTTTAATTTCTGGCAGATAATTTTGATAAATTGAAGGATAACCACGCACGATACTGATTACTATTGCTAATAATACAAGTATCGCAACCAAGACATACCAGCCGCCTAATAATAATTTACGTAGCATAAATACGACTTAGCGAAAGATGTTAGTTACAATAGATTTGTTATAGAGGCACCACATCAAACTGCTCTTGTGAATAAAGTGATTCCACCTGCAACTTAATCGTTTTGCCAATATAATCTTCTAACTCCGCTAGGCTTGTAGACTCCTCATCCAATAATAAATCAACTACTTGTTGAGACGCTAAAACCAGCAATTCGTTCGTCTCATATTGCCTAGCTTCACGCATAATTTCACGAAAAAGCTCGAAACAAACCGTCTCAGCTGTCTTTATATACCCGCGTCCAGAACAAGTAGCACATGGTTCACACAACACATGCTCTAAGCTCTCACGAGTTCGCTTACGAGTCATCTCTACTAAGCCCAACGGCGAGACCTCACATAACTGACTTTTAGCTCGATCCTTATCTAATGATTTTTCAAATACACGTATTACTTGTCGCTTGTGTTCCTCATCTTCCATATCAATGAAATCGATAATTATGATACCACCAAGATTACGTAGCCTAAGCTGCCTAGCAATCGCTTGTGCAGCTTCAAGATTGGTCTTGTATATGGTTTCTTCTAAATTGCGATGACCAACAAAGCCACCAGTATTAATATCAATGGTTGTCATCGCTTCAGTTTGATCGAATATCAAATAGCCGCCTGATTTTAAAGTTACCTTTCTATGTAGCGCTTTTTGTAATTCATCTTCGATTGAATATAGATCGAATATTGGACGACTTCCTGAATATCTCGTAACACAATCAGATAGCTCAGGAACTAGCTTTTTAGCAAATTCCTTAACCGTATCAAATGTTGTGCGTGAATCAATTCTTATGATTTCAATATCATCAACTGAAAGATCTCGCAAGGTGCGCACTGCGAGAGGGAGATCTGAATATACTTCATCGACCGATGAAACCTGATTTACTTTGTCAACAATGGTGGCCCAGAGGTTAAGTAAAAATTTTAGATCTCTTCTTAAGTCTGTCTCACTTACACTTTCTGCAGCGGTACGCAATATACATCCACAGTTTGCATTCAAATCATCAACCAATTTCTGTGTAGTTGTTGTTAATCGCTCGCGTTCTTCCTCGCCTTCAATACGCGTTGAAAGACGTATATCATGTGAGTATGGTAATAACACCATATAACGCGAAGGCAAAGTTATATTAGTTGTGAGACGCGCACCTTTTGTACCCAGCTGATCTTTTACAACTTGCACCAAAAGCTGTTGGCCCTCATGCAACAAGTTCGTAATATTATCGTTTGGTGCTTGAAGAATCGTTTCATCTGACTGGTTAATTTCGCTCCTCTTCCCTCGAGAACTTTTAGGCAAAAATGCTACATCGGAACTATGTATAAATGCTGCTTTAGATAATCCAATATCAACGAATGCAGCATCCATACCTGGCATCACTCTACTCACACATCCTTTATATATATGCCCAACTAAACCTTGCTTACTTACTCGCTCAACTTGTATTTCTTGCAACACTCCATTCTCAACAATCGCTATGCGTGTCTCCTGTGGGGTTACATTGATTAGTATTTCTTCACTCATTATTTATTGTACCTAGATATAGCCAGGGTTATAGCCAAAGTTATAGCTAGGAAAGTACAAAGTACTTAGACATCATCAAAATTATATAAATCAGCTTGTTTTAGCAGACTGCACAAATCCGATAACGGCAAACCCATTACATTGGTATAACTCCCAGAGATATATTCAACAAATGAAGATGCCAAACCTTGGATCGCATAGGCACCTGCCTTATCGTAAGGCTCATCAGTTAAACAATAGGCATCAATTTCACTATTTTTAATCTGTCTGAATTTAACTTTTGTTCTCACCATAGTTTCATAATCATTATCTTGCGTTTTAAGGCATAGTGCAGTTATCACTTCATGTTCTACAGCTGAAAGTTTTTGTAAAATGCTTTTTGCATGCTGAATATTCTGTGGTTTACCAATGATTTCCCCATGCAATGCTATTATGGTATCGGCTGCTAATACTACTTGACTAACAGGTAATGATTCATAAACCGCTAAAGCTTTAATACCTGCAATTCGGCACACGTACTCTGTTGGAGCCTCACCAACCATTGCACATTCATCAATATTTGGCACACGTATACGATACCTCAGACCTAGCTGGTTTAATAATGAATGCCGACGACTTGAACCGGAGGCAAGGATAAGCTCACGCATACGGTCTACAACATCTAGATTTAGAAAGTCTATTCTCGATGGTATGGGTGACCTTGGATCACCGTCCATGCCCGGTAGAGTTGTTCTACCACAACCAAGCGCACCAGCATATGTGGCATGGTTAACGAAGATAAAGATAGCACTAGGTGCACTTGATCTAGAAAATCTGCTGTAAATCCATCTGGACCACCAATATATAAAGTAACTACTGATGTATTTTGCATCCATTCTGCCAACTTTAAAGCTAAAACTGTCGTAGTCCATGCCTTACCATGCTCATCAAGAGCAACACGAAAACTATTATTGGGCGTATTTTTTAACAGTAAAGCTTGTTCACGCTCTTGTGCCTCGGGAATGGAAATATTTTTGGCTCGTTTTGTCGTAGCAACTGTTAGCAATTTAACTTTACACTCGTGCGGCATGCGTGAAAGATATTCAGCCACACCAGCCTCAACCCATGCCGGTGATTTATTTCCTACGGCTAAAATATATATTTGCACTACTACTTTCCCGACTAGGGCACGTACTTAAAGTATATCAAGTCTATGAAACTTGCTTTCGATCTGTACTGATTTCCCACAGTTTCTCTAAACTATAAAACTCTCTGGTTTCTTCTAACATGATATGCACTACTACGTCGCATAAGTCTACCAATATCCATGAACGATCTTGCTCAACACCCATAACACCCAAGCCTTTACTTTTAACATCTTTCACTACGTTATCTGCTAATGATTTTACATGTCGATCAGATGTGCCAGTTACAATAATCATTGCATCGAATACATCTGTTTTTCCATGAGTATCAATTACCGTAATATCAACACCTTTCATATCTTCAAGAGCATTAACGGCAGTTTCGACAGTATTATTTTTTTTCATATAAGAAAGCATTCATTTATATAGTTTATTTCGGTGAATATAGTTCCACACATTGCCAGGTAGTAAATATTTGGGTTGCTGTCCTTCTGAGATGGTTTTTCTAATTTTAGTTGATGAAACATCTATCTCATCTAAGTCACTAAGATATATTTTCCCATTCGATGTGTTCGCTAATATTTTAAAGTCGTCTGTTTTATTTGAATCATAGTACTCTTTTTCACACTCTGACTCTTCTGGGTACTCAAGCAAACTATACCCAGGGCGCCTTAATGACATTATATGACAGAGCCTTA